>Ga0209068_10001968_pt1 | contig 10135 bp, 9 predicted proteins | sample ColStrG_CSR_2012_FD_187200 | JGI IMG/M metagenome (GOLD analysis project Ga0209068, IMG submission 187200) | Freshwater sediment microbial communities in response to fracking from Pennsylvania, USA - Cold Stream Run_MetaG_CSR_2012 (SPAdes)... | ecosystem: Environmental > Aquatic > Freshwater >...
CCACCACGACGCGACCACCGCCGCCGACGACCACGACGCCACCCACCACGACTCCGCCGACCACCATCACCACAACCTCGACGAGCCCACCGCTGTCAAGCGCACCACCATCAAGCGCGCCATCGCCGCTCGCGCCCCCACCCCCGCTCGCCACCACCTTGCCCCGCACCGGCCGAGCCATCGGTTGGTTGCTGGCGCTGGGCTTGGGATGCATTGGTGTGGGCGGGCTGCTGGTCGGCGGGTCCCGCCGAGCGCGGTCTGACTCGGGGGGTTCCCCCCGGTAGATTTGATCTCCGTGCTTCCCGACCCTCCGGCTGATCCAATCCCTGGTGATCCGCCCCGCCAGGGCCTGAGCCGGCGGACGTTATTGCTGGGCGGCGGATTCGTCGCCGCCAACGCCGTGATCGTCGGTCGCCTACTGACCGAGGGTCCCGCCTCCAGCAGTCCCCAGGCGGGCGCCCGAATCAGCGTGGGCGAGGAACGGCTCCCACCGGGACCTCCCGCCCTCGACGGCGCGGCCCCCCCGCCCGGGGCCGACCACGTCTTCGACCGCGTCATCTCGGGAGGGCGCGTGATCGATCCCGCCTCAGGCTACGACGCCGTCGCCAACGTCGGCATCGACGGGTCGACGGTCACCTCCATCAGCACCGATGCCCTTCAGGGCAAGACCGCTATCGATGCCACCAACCTCGTGGTGTCCCCTGGCTTCGTCGACCTGCTCTCCTATGAGCCGAACCCCTACGGCGTGTGGTTCAAGATCGGCGACGGCGTCACCACCAACATCGGCATGCACGGCATGAACGAGGTGGCCAAGGATTTCTTCGCCATGTACGAGGGCAAGAACCAGCCGCCGGTTCACTACGGCGGCGCCTTCGATGATCCGTGGATGCGCACCCACGAAGGCATCAAGACCCGCGCCGCCACTACCAGCCAGATCGCTGACCTGACCAAGCGGGTCGAGGAGGGCTTCGCCGCCGGCTGGATCGGCGTGGAGTTCGAACCCGAGTACACCCCCTGGGTCGACAGCACCGAGATCAACGCCATGGCGACGGTGGCCAAGGCCCACAACATGCCCGTGTTCTTCCATGTGCGGTACTCCTCGCCCGATGAGCCCGGCAAGGACAACGCCACCGCCATCGCCGAGGTGCTCAACGTGGCCCGGGCCACGGGGGCGTCGGTACATGTCGACCACATCACCTCCACCGGTGGCACCCACACCATGCCCCAGACGCTGGAGACGCTGAACCAGGCCCGAGCCGACGGCATCGACGTCACCGCCTGCATGTACCCGTACACGTTCTGGGCCACCTATCTGGGCTCGGCCCGGTTCAACGACGGCTGGCAGCAGCGGTTCCGGATCGGCTACGGAGACCTCGCGGTCGCCGGTACCGGCGAACGGCTCACCGCCTCCACGTTCCTCAAGTACCAGCGCCAGAACAAGCTGGTGGCGGCCTATGCCATTCCCGAAGAAGACGTCGTCACCGGTCTACAGACCGACTGGATCATGGTCGGCAGCGACGCCATCTTGGAGCCGTCGAACAACAACCACCCGCGCGGCGCCGGTTGCTTCACTCGGGTGCTGGGTCACTACGTGCGCGAGCAGAACACGCTCAGCCTGAACCAGGCCCTGGCCAAGATGACCATCCTGCCGGCGCGACGGCTTGAAGCCTCAGCACCGGCGATGGCCAAGAAGGGCCGGCTCCAGATCGGCTCGGACGCCGACATCACCATCTTCGATCCCGCCACGGTGGGTGATACCTCCACCGTGGCCAACCCGGCGCAGATGGCCGTCGGGGTCAACTTCGTGCTGGTCATGGGTCAGTTGGTCAAGGAGGGCGACACCCTGCACAAGGACGTGACCCCCGGCCTGCCCATCAAGAGCGAACTCGTCTAGTCCCCGACCCTACCCGAGGCGCAGGCGGGGGGTGAACACGTTGTCGGGGAAGGGCACCTCGGGTGCGGCCAGCATCATCACCCGGAACCCACTCGACGGTGCCCGGAACTCGGTGCCGAGCAACAGGGCGGCGGCCAGGGCGTGGGCGGGGGTGACCGCCCCTTCCTCGAACCGACCGGGAACCAGCCGGTCCAGCGCGGTGGGCGACGTGAGATCGATGGGAGGCACCTCGAGCGCCCCTTGCGGTCCGGCGAAACGCACCCGCAACCCATTGGCCCGAGCCAGGCGGCCGACCTCTCCGAAGTCAACATCCCAAGTCAGATCCGAACGACCGGGGGCCCGGTAGGGGTCGGAGCCGTGCACCTGGTCGGCCGAGTAGACCCGCAGGCGGGATTCGTCGGTGTCGATGCCGTCCATGGTCGAGTCGCCGTAGTCGATGATGATGGCGACCCCGAGGCTGCCGGGCCGACACAGGATTTCGGCCATCCGGGACATCATCGACGGCAGGCTGGGGGCCCACCAGAGATCGGCGGCGGGATACCCGCTGTCGCGCACCTCGTCGACCAAGGGCAGGGCCCGGGCCAGGTACGGACCCAGTTCGTCGGGGAACGGTCCCACCTTCCCGTCGTCGTCGAACCACCCCCACGCGAGGGGGACCTCGAGCTCCCCGCGACCTTCGGGTGTGTCGATGACGTGCACCCGCGCCACCTGCCCGTCGGGACCGACCCGCAGGCACTCGTGGGCCAAGGCATCGACGAGCTCGTTGGCCACGATCACCCCCCGGAACGGTCCGTCCCACTCCAGCGCGCAGGCGTCGATGGCTCGCACTTCGAGGCGACCCAACTCGACCTGGTCCTCCAGTGCCTCGCTCTGGCGGAATCGCATGGCGGCACTGCGGTCCCCCACGACGTACTTCAGCCCGTCGCGATACGGGGCCCAGGTTTCGGTCTCCGGGGCAAACACGTAGTCGAGGATGTCGCGAGCGAGGAGTCCCTCACCGGCGCCCAGTTCCAAGATGGTGAGCGGGTCCACATCGTCGAGTTGGCCGTCCCACGTCCATTCGTCGGCGATGGTGCGGATGGACTCGGCCACCATCCACCCGAACAGTGGTGACATGCGCTGCGGGTAGGTCCAGAAGTGCCCGTCGAAGCCGAACCGCACTTCCCCGGTGCTGTAGTACCCCGTCTCGGGGTCATAGAGGCTGTGATCGGCGAAGGCGGCAAAACTGGGGGCACCCACGACCTCGGCCGGGTCGAGGGCGACGCGAGGCTCCAGCACCGGGGCGGCATCGGGCGACCCGTCCCACGCCTCGGTGTAGACGCTGTCGGTATAGCGGACGGCCTCGCCGTAGGCCCCGAACCACAGGGCGTCCACCGCATCGCCGGGCAGGGCATCGCGGTCGGCGAGATCGGCAAAGCTGAACGTGGAAACCGACGGGTAGGCCGCGGCCGCGGCGGCGACCAGGTCGCGCTCGTGGTCGTCGAAATCGTGGGCGTTGCCCAACACCTGTAGCTGCCCGTCGGCCAGCATGGCCCGGACCTCGGGGTCGCTCATGGCGTCAAGGGCACGAAGGACATCATGGACCGCCATCGGGCGATCGTACCCAGCGGGTGGTACAACAACAGTGTCCACGTCCCCGGGAGGCGTCCTCATGGCCGACAGCCGCAAGGCAATCCATGCCTTCCTCACTCCCAACTCCCACGAGGCCTGGCACGGTGTGGCCGCTGAAAACGGCGTGTCCGTCTCGGCGCTGATCGAGGCCCTCGCTCAGGACTGGGCCGAACGCAAGGACGGCGACGAGTACGACCTGCCCGAGCTCGAAACGCTGTCGCGGGGGGCCCGGCGGATCGACGCCGCCCGCCGCCGCCGAACGCGATCCTGATCCGCGCTGAGTACCCCGTACGGGATTTGAACCCGTGCTGCCGGCATGAGAAGCCGGATTCCTAGGCCGCTAGAAGAACGGGGCAAGTGAGCCGGAGCATCATAGCCAGCGCCGCCGCGAACCCTCAAAGCGCCGTCGGCTCAGGCCGGCACCTGTTGGGTGATGCAATGGATGTTGCCGCCGCCTAGCAGGATCTCCCGAGCCGCCACCCCGACGACCTTGCGTCCCGGGAACTGCTCGGTGAGCGTCTGACGGGCGTGGTCGTCGGTGCGGGGGTCGAGCAGGGGCATCACGATGCGGCCGTTGGCGATGTAGAAGTTGACGTAGCTGCCGGCCAGGCGCGACCCGCCGGGGCGAGCCTTGGCGTCGGCCCCAGGGGCGATCCCAGCCGCTTCCTCATCGGTCATGGTCAGCGGGCCGGGCTGGTGCAAGAGGTGCACCTCCAGTGACCGACCCCGGGCATCCACTGCCGCCTCGAGTCGGCGCCGGGCATCGAGCGAGATCTCGTACTGCGGGTCCCGACGGTCATTGGTCCAGGTCAGCGCCACCACCCCAGGCCGCACGAAGCAGGCCAGGTTGTCGATGTGGCCATCGGTCTCGTCCTGGTAGACGCCAGCCCCCAGCCAGATGATCTTCTCCGCCCCGGTGTAGTCCCGCAGGTGCTGTTCGATCTCGGCTCGACCCAGGCCGGGATTGCGATTGTGGTTCAGCAGGCACTCCTCGGTAGTCATCAGGGTGCCGTCGCCATCGACGTGAATCGAACCCCCCTCCAGCACCAGCGGGGCCCGGTAGCGGTCGGCACCCTCGTGCGCCGAGACGGCGGCGGCCACCCGATCGTCGGCATCCCACGGCGAATAGAGCCCGCCTTCGGCCCCACCCCAGGCGTTGAACACCCAGTCCACGCCCCGCCGGCCTCCGTGGCCGTCGACCACGAAGGTGGGGCCGATGTCGCGCATCCAGGCGTCGTTCGAGGCCAGTTCCACCAACTGAACCTTGGCGGGCAACAGCTCCCGGGCATGGTCCATCTGGGCCGCCGAGACGCCCATGGTGACGGGCTCGGCCTCGACGATGGCGGCGGCCACCGCCGCGTACGTCGCCTGGGCCGGCGCCGCGCCCAATCGCCAGTTGTCGGGCCGCTCCGGCCACATCATCCAGCAGCCGCCGTGGCGGGCCCACTCGGCGGGCATGGCGAAACCGTCGGTCGCCGGCAGGGAGTCACGCGTCGCACTCATCGTTGCTCGGGGGGGAGGACTCGAACCCCCAAAGGCAGGATCAGAACCTGCTGTGTTGCCAATTACACCACCCCCGAAGGTGGGCCCCGCGGGGCGAGAAGACTCTAGGCGAAAGCCGACAGCCGTCGGTAACCGATGACGCGCCCGATCGAGACCGCCGCCGTCTCCCGCAGGAGCGACCGCAACGGCGACGGCGTGGCCGCCGGCGACACGTGAGGCCGCAGCCCCACCTCCTCGGCGATCTGCGAGATCCGCAGCGAATGGTAGGGGTCGGAGATCAACACCACGTCGTGGCCGGCCCCCGCCTGACGGACGATCACCGCCGCCGCCGAGAGCTCCTCGTAGCTATTGCGACCCTCGATCTCGATCTTGATGTCCTCCTCGGGAACACCCTGGGCCTTGAGGTAGTCGTAGCCCGCGAACCCTTGCGTGACGCGGTCGCCGGGCTGCTTTCCGCCGGTCACGATGATCATGGGCGCCCGACCGCCGTGGTAGAGGTCGACGGCATGGTCGAGTCGGGCCTGCAGCACCGGCGAGGGCTTGCCGTTCCACTGGGCCGCCCCCATGACCACGATGGCATCACCCGAGGCGGTGCTGTCTTGACGCGAGGTCCACCACACCTGCGCGAACGTGAACACGACGTAGAGCACGGCGAGGCCGGCCACCACGCCGATGATCTTCAACGGAAGCTTGAGCACACGCAGCACGATCAGAGCCGCTCGCGAGCCGCCCGGAGGCGCGACAAGGTCCGCTCCCGTCCCAACACGAGCAGCGACTCCAACAACGGGGGACCAACCGAGCGCCCGGTGACCGCCACCCGGACGGGAGCCTGGGCCTTGCCCTTGGCGATGCCTCGGGCCTCGCCGAAGGGGAACAACGTCTCCTCCAGCACCGGGACCGACCACTCGCACTGGGCGAAGGCCATCGTCATGCCGTCCAACATGATCTCCGCCACGTCGCGACCCTTGACCATCACCTTCTGCCACGAGGCGTCGTCCACCTCGGGCTCGGCCAGGAACAAGAAGTCGACATAGCCGGGCACCTCATCGAGCCGCTTGACGCGCTCCTGGACGAGCGGAGCCATCACCGCGAAGACATCGGGATCGAAGGCATCGGGCGCCCACGCAACGGCCTCGCCGTGGAGCCATGGCTCGGCCCGCTCGATGAACTCGGCGGTGGGCAGCGCCCGGATGTACTCGCCGTTGAAATGGTCGAGCTTCTTCGTATCAAAGAACGCCCCGGCCTTGTTGACCGCCGAGAGATCGAACAACGCCATGATCTCCGATAGGGGCCGGATCTCGACCCCGTCGGGAACTCCCCAACCCAAGGTGGCTAGGTAGTTGACCATGGCCTCGGCCAGGTAGCCGCGAGCGATGTAGTCCCCCACCGACACGTCGTCGCGCCGCTTCGACAACTTCTGACGCTTGTCGTTGACGATGAGGGGAAGGTGGGCGAAGACCGGCACCTCGGTGATGCCCAAGGCCTGGCGCAACAACAGCACCTTGGGGGTGACGTTGATCAGATCCTCGCCCCGGATGATGTGGGTGATGCCCATATCGGCGTCGTCCACCGCGTTGGCCACCAGGAACATCGGCAGTCCCGTGCTGCGCACGATGACGAAGTCTTCGACGTTGTCGTTGTCGAAGCTGACCTCACCGCGGATGAGGTCGGTGAACGCCGTCGTGCCGGTATCGGGAGCCCGGAACCGAACGACGGTGCCCGGGCCCGGCTCCACGGCACGGTCGCGACAGAAGCCGTCATAGCCGGGCCGGCCGCCCGCGGCCTCGTTGCGGGCCCGCACGTCATCTTGCGAACAGTTACAGCGGTAGGCGCGTCCATCGGCCTCCAACTGGGCGGCGGCGGCGAGGTGACGGTCGAGGCGGTCGGACTGATGCACGGGTTCGCCGTCCCAGTCGATGCCCAGCCACCGCAGCGCAACGAAGATTGCCTCGATGAGCTCGGGCTGGCTGCGCTCGGCATCGGTGTCCTCGATGCGCACCACCATCTCTCCCCCCTGCTGGCGAGCGAACAGCCAGTTGAACAGGGCGGTGCGAGCCCCACCGATGTGGAGATAGCCGGTAGGTGAAGGCGCGAAGCGGACGCGGATCGGGGCGGGAGTCACGCGGAGATGGTAGTTCCCACCCCGATTCGGTCCGCTTCAGCCCCGGGGCCGCCGCGCCGGGGCCACGCTGCGCCGAGCCGGTACGATCTCGTCCGTGCGCCGCCGGATCCCCCTCGTACTCGTCGCCGTTGCCCTGCTGATCGTCCCGCTGGCCTGTGGTGGTAGCGACGACAAGGCCCAACCGGCCGACAGCTCGACGCAATCGGTGACGGCGACCACGCGAGGCGGGGCGGACCCCTGGCTGACGGAGGTGGCCACCGCGGCGGTGCCCACCGTCGAGGTGCTCAAACAGCGCCCGCCGGACACCAGCGCCACCACCGCGGTCACGGCCAGCGGAATCGCCTTCCGAGCCCCCGCCGAACGACCGGCCATACCCCGTGACGGCTTTCGCAGCGCCGGCGTGAGCACCACCCCGGTCGGCTTCGCCTACGACAACCCGACGTACTTCAAGAACCCACTGGTCTTCCAAGTGGTCGAGGACGACGGCGGCGACTGGCTGAAAGTCGATCTGCTCGCCCGCCCCAACCATCAGCAGGGCTGGATCAAGCGGTCGGATGTGACGCTCACCTCGCATCGTTTCCACCTCGCCCTGACCAAGTCGACGTTCACGTTGCAGGCGTTCGACGGTGACTCACTCCTGGGCCAGACCCAGGTGGTCATCGGGCGCGACGCCACCTTCACCCCGGTGGGGAACTTCTTCATTACCGAGAAGATCCCCCGCCCCCCGGCGGGCACGTACGGCCCGTGGATCCTGGCCACGAGTGGCTATTCCGAGTCGCTTGACGACTTCGACGGTGGCCTCCCCCAGATGGCCCTTCACGGCACCAACAGACCGGATCTGATCGGCACCATGGCGTCGAACGGATGCATCCGCATGCCCAACGACTTCATCTCGAAGTTGGCCTACACCATTCCGGCCGGCACCCCGCTGGTCATCACCGACTGATCGGAACGGCGTTGGCGGTCCACGACCTTCCTCCCGCGTTGGGCAAGCACACACCTCCGGTCTGGGCCGTCGAGCCCGGGTTGCGCATGCGAAATCTTCTGGGCCGGGCCCATCGGGGCATGATGCCGCCGGCCATGGCCGTGCTCGAGCAGATGGACCGCATGATCGAGGTGCGGATGGTGGCCGTGGCCTGTGAACTGGGGCTCCCCGACGCCATGGGCGCGGCGCCCCACACCGCCGCGGAGCTGGCCGCCCAGGGTGACCTGAACGCCGATGCCGTGTTTCGGGTGCTGCGTTATCTCACCTCCAAGGGATGGTTCCACATCGAGGGTGGCGGGCCGCCCAGCGCGGCCTCCCGCTTCGGCTTGACCAAGACCGGCGCCCAACTGCGGGTCGACCATCCCGACGGCCTCCGGGACTGGGTTCGCTTCGCCGGGTCCGATTGGATGAGCACCATCTGGGACCACGCCGCCCACACGGTGCGAACGGGCGAGAGCGCCAGCGTGGCCGCCACCGGACAGGAGTTCTTCGACTACCTCGATTCGCACCCCGCCGCCGACGCGCTCTTCGATGGAGCGATGCGGGGCGGCTCGGGCATGCAGTCCAAGTTGTTGGTCGACGCCCTCGACTTCACCCGCTTCGGCCGCATCTGCGACGTAGCCGGGGGGACGGGGCGGACGCTGGCGACGGTACTGACCGCCGCTCCCGATGCCCAAGGCGTGCTCGTCGAGCGGTCGAGCGTGATCGATCGGGCCGAAGCCGAACTCACCGGCAATCCGGTGGCGCGCCGCATCGAGCTGGTGGTGGGCGACATGTTCGACGCCGTCCCCGGCGGCTGTGACTGCTATCTGCTGCTGGCCGTGGTGCACGACTGGGACGACGCCTCCGCGGCCACCATCCTCACCAATGTGCGCGACCAGATCGGGCTGGTGGGACGGATCGTTGTGGTCGAGGCCGTCGTGCCCCCGCGCCGCGACGCCGATTTCTCCACCATGGCCGACGTCTTGATGTTGGTGCTCACCGGTGCCGGCCGGGAACGGACGCATGAGGAGTTCGAGACGCTGTTCGCATCCGCCGGGCTCCGCATCGATGCCGAGACGGTGTTGCCCAACCTGTTCCACGCCTTCGAGCTGGCGCTGTCCTAGCCGGCCGCGGCCTTGGGGTTGGCCTTCGTGGTGGCCTTGCGCTTGAAGAAGGCCCGCCAGTCCTGGGCGGCCACTCGCTGCACCTCCGTGTGGGTGAGGCGCAGCACGGCCTGAGGCACGAGGTCGGCGATCTTGCGCCGCTCCATGTAGTGATGGACGTTCGCCACCCCCTCGAACAAGGGCTTGCGCAACCGCACCAACTCGGGGTCGGCGTCGGCCAGGTAACCCCAGATGGTGAAGGCTGAGGTGAGGTCGTACACGACGGGAGCCCGGCCGAACAGCGACGCCCGCTTCAGACCCACGGCAACGCAACCCGCCACCACGTCATCGAGGTGTTCCCCCTCGGCGAGCACGAGGCGGCCTTCGAAGGTGCGAGCCAGCTTGAGGGCGAAGCCCTGGTCCGGCCCCGGGTAACCGAGGCGGGGGCCGAGCGGCTGGCGCCCCGCCAACTCGCCCGGACGCTCCGCCAGCCACGAGTCGCCGCTCCACGGCGGCGAGGCGTAGACCCTCGGCGGGGCCGTTGCCGGATGGGGGACGTACTCGGGCGCAGCCATCGCCACGAGCCTACGACGTGTGGACAAGCCCATAGACCAACGAGTCGAGCAACGCTTTCCAGGCGGCCTCGATGACGTTGGTGTCGACCCCCACCGTGGTCCACACGTTCTCACCATCGGTCGAGTCGATGAGCACGCGGACCACGGCCCCGGTGGCATCGCCGCCATCGAGCACGCGGACCTTGAAGTCCGTGAGATGGATTCGCTCCAGGGCGGGGTACCGACCGTTGAGCGCGCGCCGCACGGCCACATCGAGCGCGTTGATGGGCCCATTGCCTTCGCCCACGGCCGCCACCCGCAGCCCGTCGATCCACAGCTTGACGGTGGCCTCGACCGTGACCTCGACATCGTCGAGCGGAG
>Ga0209068_10001969_pt1 | contig 10135 bp, 4 predicted proteins | sample ColStrG_CSR_2012_FD_187200 | JGI IMG/M metagenome (GOLD analysis project Ga0209068, IMG submission 187200) | Freshwater sediment microbial communities in response to fracking from Pennsylvania, USA - Cold Stream Run_MetaG_CSR_2012 (SPAdes)... | ecosystem: Environmental > Aquatic > Freshwater >...
GGAGTGCATGGTACTGTCCCGGTAAACCTGAACGATACGTTCCAGGGAATCTCGGTTACCGGACTTAAGCCCGGCACTCTATATCACATCGCAGGGCAAAGCAGTCCCGACAACGGATCTACTTTCTGCCCCGCTGTCGAAGCGACATTCACCACTCTCCCTTTTACCGGCATCGTTCCGCCCATACCTCCGGCAACATTCAATCCCAGCGTCCCAACCGTAACGGGGAAGGACTACACTTTGGGTTCCGGACCATGCACCGATCTGCAAACTTGCCTCAACTTGGCTGTGCCGGGAGATGGTATCGGCATTCCTCCAGGGTTACCGGCGGTTGTTAGCGTTAATTTAACGCCGCCCCGGAATCCTAATGCAATTTCAATTACCAATGTCAATGGTGGGACCAGTACGTTCACGGCAAACGGGCATGGCTTGACGAATGGAACACAGATCCACGTGGGTGTTGACGACTACCTCGTCCCCTCGCCCATTAACAAGGGGCAAACCTATTCGGTGGTAAATGCAACCACCAACACATTTCAGATTTCACTCGATGGCACGAATCCATTAACGCTTCTTGACGCTGGACTAGGTAGCATCTACGTCATCCGGTGGCCGATCTCTCAGAACTACATTCTAATCCATTCGACGGCAAGCCCTTCCCTCCTGCCTCCTAATGGAGTGCGGCTTGATCCCGCCGCTTATAAGAACGCGTTAGGGAAGATCGTTTGGGCATCGCCGGTGACATTTCAGGGGCTGTTAACGTTAGCCAAATCTCTCAGCAGTTATCTCTATTTCAAAAACATCTGGTGGACTACCGCGCCTAACGCTCCGCCAACGGAAACCGACCCAACTCCTTACTACAAGCTCGTAGACACAGGGTCGCAATCCGATCATGTTGTGTTCGACCAGAATTACTTTTCACCGTCACCGGCTCCCGACAGACTCAATGTAGCTGTCAATTGGGGCGGTACCAATCAAGCGATTATCAATTCCGTGTTCGACAATATCGCGTATTGGCGTCCAACACGAACAGGTCCCGCAAGCACAGTTGGGTCGAACTCTATTACGATTCCGACGATGACGTTTAACTATCCGACGGCCGGCAACGTTAGATCGACCTGCACGGTGGCCAGCCCAACTGCAATGACCTTCGGCGGCGCTTCCGGACCGTTCTATGTGTATTTCACAATTGCGCCGTGCGCCCTTACGGTGAGCGCAACGACGGGAACAACGGTAGCCGGCAGCGGCTTCACGCTGATCAACAGCGATGTGCCGGCCTATCCAGTGGACGGCGCCGGAAATTTAACAGTATTGGAAATTGGGCATGGAAACTGGAGCGGATCGTCTGTAAGCTTTTCCGATGAACCTTGTATTTACGCTCCTTGCATCAGTCATAACGATGCCGAGGCGGCAGCGCCGGTTGCCCTACTAGATGGTCCTGGACCATTTAACTTCAGTAATAATTCTTATTCGGGAGGCGGAGGAATTATTGGACTCGCAAAAGACGAATATATTGGCTCAGCTTGTTTTGGAGGGCTCCACGTGTGTCCTCCCGCGAACAATGCTCTGAATCTGACGATTGAAAGGAATACGATTCAGTGGGACCCGGCGTACATTATCTCTTCGCCCTCATGGAATGGGAGTTGGTGGTTTGGCAGAAACGCCCTCGAATTCAAGCAAGGATCCAGAATCAGGATCAACGGAAACATCATTGGACCTACTTATGCCGGAGTGGCGAATGGCGAGTGTATGGATTTGTTCACATTTTACGACCTCACACCCAAGAATCAGAGCAACGTCCAATCAACGGACGACGTGGACTTTGAGAATAATACTTGCTTTTACAATGCGTCCGGGATATCGGCGACTGGGCCGGCGGTCGGCTCAGGCACGACGGTTCCAAAATCAATGCAGCGCCTGCAATTCAGTAACAACTTGTTCTTAAACGTAGACGGCTATACGCAGAATCCGTTGCCCTCTAATTCCTCGAATCAGGGGCGTGGAATGCTGCTAACAGGAATAGAGTCGGTAACAGTAACCCACAATACCTGGAGCGGTAATCGTGGCTTTACCAGCGGATGTGTCGCTAACGTTATAAACGTGTTTGCTGGAGTAAATATTTCCAATAACATTTGTGACTGGAATTCGGACGGTCCAAACGCGCTTTCCTTCAGCACATTCGGACAGTCCAATGTGCCTAATCCTTCTCCTCCGGGATTGACCTTTGGAACATCTTTTTTGACGTCTCCGACGCTTAATAACGTGACTTGGGCGAGGAATGTCGTGTTATGCCAGTGGTCTAGCAGCAATCCTGCGACGCAGGTGGACATTACAAATAGTGCGTGCTCGGCAAACGCGGCTCTATATCCGGCGGGAACCTATTTCCCTAACTCGGGTTCAACGCTCGCCAGCCGCATTGCGGCCATTCATTGGTACGACCCAGCCAATGGGAATTTCCGTCTCAACTATCAGAGTCCGTATATCAGTGGCGCTCGCGCGAGCAGCGACGGCATGGACATCGGCGTGGACATGAACGCACTAGAGGCGGCACAGGGCAAGGTTACAAATGTACATGCCTACGGCACTACCGCGACAAGTACGACAGTGGCATTTACCGCTCCAGATGCCACTGGCTGCACGGTGGACTATGGCACTGACAACTTCCCATCCGGCACTGGAAGCTGGACGCGCCTCTCAAACGCCGGCGGGCAGCGGGTGCAAACAGTAACACTAACCGGGCTTACGACGGGAACAACCTACACTTATAGGGTAAATTGTGCTGTAGTACAGCCAACCGGGAAATTCACAACTAATTAAGAATATCCAAAACGCGTTGGCGGGGATAGCTAATTCCCGCCGGCGTGCTGCGCGGATGTACACGCGTGATCGCTTAAAGGTAAAGGGTTTAAGTGGGATGGAAGGATATGTCTAGAGCAGGCTTCACCGTTTGCGGTAGACAAGCAATTCGTGACGGTAAAAGAGGCGTGACATCGTCTCGGCGTGGACCTCGGTCAAGCCGATTTCCTCGGCCCATTCATTGAGGCGGCGGATCGGTACATAGTGAATCCACTGCCGCGCGAGCACCAGATCGTGCAGCCGGTTCATGCCGGCAGGGAAGGCCGGTTGATTTGCCATATCTTTGTAAAGCAACATTCCCCCCGCCTTCACCTTGCCCACAGCTTGTTCAAAGACGCTTTTTTGGTGCGCGGGCGGGATGTGGTGCATGACGTCTACCAGGCTAACCACGTCAAATAAACCTTCAGGCCATGGTTCGGAGACATCAAGCCGGATGAAACGCAGCTTTGCCGGGAGACCCGCAAGCTTAACCCGTTCCGCCATTCGTACCGCCGTGTCAATGGCGGGCCGCGACGAATCAAAACCGACCCCGTCGATCTCCGCCCCCGCTAGCAGGGCCAGGAACAGTCCCGCTCCACAACCGACATCGAGGACGGAAGCGCCGGGCGGCACGTGGCGAATGACACGTTCAAAAGGGCAGATCCCGATACGCCAATGCATCATCTTGCGCATCAAAAAGGGCCCTTCGATATAGAGCTGCCGCGCCAGCCGAGACAATTCACCTATCTCGATTTCGCCGCGTGGCTCGGCGGACAAAGCGCCGGAATTCGCGCCGAATTGCGGCGCTTCGTTTTCGTCGATTTCCAAGAAACCTCCAAGAACTCAGGCTTTCCTTGCTCCTGCCGAGAATGAAAGGTGCCCGCTCCCTAGCGGTCGCGATTCCGAAACGCGCGCCGCGGCAAGCAGTCCCGCCCAAGAACAGATACGCACTACAAGAAGGAGCCTAACAAGCAGAAACTACTATAATAAGGGATTACAGTCCCAACCACTGCCCGAACACAAGTTCCCGATTGATCTTTTGGGAATCTCATCTTTGCTCTAACGCCCGCACTGGTGTGTCGGTTGGATAGTTTCAAAAATATGGAAACGGAAAGAACGAAATTGCGCCCGCTGCCCGGACCGGTGAAGCTCGTGTGCGCTTGGTTTTCGCTGTTCGGATTAACCGTCCTGCTTTATACACCCTTTTTGAGGGCACCCTACTTCGCAGACGATCTCCTGTTCTACCACCCCAGCCCCCCTCCGCATCTCTTCGACTTTTTTTGGATGCGCAGCCCGTTTATCGCAGCATACAGGCCCGGCGAGGCTCTAATTTTGACGCTTATTCAGATGCGGTTCGGTCTAAACACAATGCCAATCCACCTTGTTTCCATGGCGGCCCATGCGAGTCTGTGCCTGATGGTTTGGATCGCAGCGCGGCGACTGGAGTTCCGGCCCTTTGAAGCATTGCTCGCAAGCGCCCTCATGCTGGTAACCCAGGTGGGCGCGCCCGCGCTGCTCGGCAACGACACGATGTCGCAGGCAACAAGCGCGGCTTTGGGAGGGTGGGCATGCCTCTTGTTAGGCGTTGCATGCCTGGATTGCTTAGAAAGCGGCACCAGGAGTCTATTTAAGTGGCTACTCATTAGCAGCGCCCTTCTTTACTGCGCTAGCTTGTTCATGAAAGAAACATCGGCTGGGCTGATTATTGTGATTGCCCTTCTTTTATGTTTGGTGGCGTTTCGGACAGAAAGAAACGCCAGCGGAGTTTACTTCGTACTGCGGTCTCTCATTCCCTACGGCGTCCTGATGTGCATCTACTTCGCCTTTAGGTTACATGCGGGCCTCCGTATGCCCACGAGCGGCTTATATCGTGTGACCTTTGGCATGAACATATTTAAGAATTTGGCTCAGTTCGGTATACTCGCCATCAGTCCAATTTCATCGGTAACAATGGCCTTGGCGCTTCAGGATAGGCGGCTTGCTTTACTCGGGTCGATTGCCCTGTCGTTGGTCCTAGTAGCTGTCACTCTGGTTGCGGGAATCCGCGCTTTCTCTCGGAGAAGACTTGCCGCGCTGCTCGCAATCTGTACTGTAGCTGGGATTTTCCCGGCATTCATTCTTCAACACGTAAGTGAACTATATTTTTACAACGCTTATCCATATTTTGCACTTCTTGCCGCGCTTGCTTTTGGCGCACTGGCGAACCGTGGGATCGCAATTCGCGTGGCAATGCTGGTATGCTCGGCCATGCTGTTGGCGGGGCAGGTATTCGCCACCCGGCAAAAAGCTTCTCTCATGAACAAGAACGGCAACGCGGCGGCGGGAATGCTGGCTTCCCTCTCTCAATACATGCCAGGACTTCCGCCAAGCAGCGAGATATGGCTCATTGGAGGAGAGAGCTCCGGCCCAAAGTACTCCGTATTCGTCCTCAACGGGCTTGACGTTCTTGAAATCGGCGAATCCAATATCGGACCGGTCTTGGGACGGCCCGATGTCCTGGTAAAGTTTGTTTCGAACGACGAACTGCGGGGTCTGCAGCCTGATAGTCACCGGCTGGTGCTCGAACTCAAGAACGGTGCGCTCGCCCCCCCAAAGATCCAAAACCCGTAGACTGAGGGCATACGCGATTTCTCGCAAGCTTCAGGTTGTTCAAAGCAAATCATCCCTCCGCCTTCGATTGTATTTATCTCAGCGGAGCCGAGTGAGTGTTGAGTTGCTCCGCGCGAATCTCACGATGGCATCCGCTTGAGTATTAGGTTCGCCAGATCTCCGACGTTGTGCGTGGCCTCAATTTCGCCCGCTCTAAAGCGTATGCCGAACCGGTTCTCGACCGCGAGGATTAACGTGATGTGGATAAGAGAATCCCATTCCGCAACGTCCTTAGCCGTGAGGTCTGCCGTCACGGTCACTTTGTCGAGGAAAACATCGTCGAATACCGACTGCAATTGCGCAAGTACGCTGGCTTGTGTCATAAGCATCTCATTATGGCTGGTTACGCAGCGGGATTCCCGCGCGCTGTTGTTTCGGCGCCGACTAACGCAGCCCGCCCGAGCACGGTAATCTTCGTTGGAGTGGGCGAGTATGCGCTTACCACTAGGTCGAACTCGCGGCGTTCCGGCTGATCTAGCACGGTGGAAAACCCCATGCGGGGATACAGGTCGCGGACCATGCCATTCTTTTTCGTGGGCAGGTAAACGCCGCGGATCCGGTTGCAGCCTCGCAAAGCGGCCAGCCGCACCATCTCGTTCACAGTTTCCTCTTCCACCTGACGCTTCAGCACGCGGCAACTCATTAGCCACGTGTCGATCAAGAACAACGCCCCTTCCACGCGCGCCACTACCACGGCGATCAAGCCGTAATCGCCAAACCGGTCTTCGAGCCGCATTGTATAAGCGCAATAGGCCGGATCGTCGATGACTTGCTGCACTTCGGCCTCGGTACGGCGGCGCGTTGTGCAATTGAATTGATTGCTGCGTCCGATGAGTTGTGCGATGCGCGGCACGTCCACAGGCCGGAATTCCGCGATGACGCACTTCATCGACAGCGATTCCAAATAGGAATCCATGTCCGCGAAGCTGCTTTCGAGGGTCTGGCGTTGCGCTTCCTGTTTATAAAGTTCCGTGCGTTCGGCATCTTCCACGGTGATCGTGCGCGGCTCGAACAAACGCGCGTTCATCACTTCCCGCGCGTAGAGCGCCGGATCGGAGCCCAGCAATATCCCGGTGACTTCCGGCGCGAACTGCCGGACGATCTCGATTTCCGCCGGATTGTCGTCAATGAAAACAAAACTGTCGAGACCGAGGTTCAACTCTCGCGCCATTTCGCGGATGTTGTCGGACTTGGCCCGCCAGTTCGCCTTGAAACTGACAAAATCGCCGCGCCGAAGCACCATCTCGGGATGTTTCTCGAAAGGCTCCAGCGCTTTGTCCTCATCGTTCTTGCTGCACACCGCCAGCAGTATTCCACGCTCCGGCAGGGTCTTCAAAAAGTGTTGGAAAGACTTGAATGCCTCCGCGCGCGGCGAGGTATCGCCGATGACGATGCCGTCAAGCCCGTCGTCGCCCACGACCCCTCCCCAAAGCGTATTGTCGAGATCGAGCACGGCAATTTTCTTCGGGCCCGCCCGCAAGCCGCTGACGATATGCGCCACTTCTCTTGCCAGATCCACTTGCAGGTCGGCCGAACAGGGCTGCTTGCTCTCAAACCACCCTCGCTCGTCCGTTGAGGCTAAGGTTCCGCGCTGGGCGGATAAGAATTCCAGATCGCAAATATTAACGTAAGGCTGAGCGCGCAATCCCAACTCGATGTTCACCTGCTTCCGAAAGCTCCAATCGGAGGCCAGCGTGCGGACGCGATACGGTCCGGGATCGAAATACGGAAGAAGCGGGTAATTTACCAGCAGCACCTCCGACTTTGACCTTTCATGCAAAGTGCGGCACAGGTCGAGAAGTTGCGTAGCACTTTGCTGCGCTTGCTCGCGCGCTGCGTTGGCGGGATCGAACAATCGTCCCTGATAACGGCAGCGCTGGAAGGCCGGAATCACCACTACAACATCGGGAGCAAACTGGTAGAGAGGGCTGTCCGCCTCGAGGATTTCAGAGACATAATTGTCGTAATCGCCGAGAAATAGGTCAGTCCGGAACCCCCCGCACGGAGCGACTGCCAAGAAATGCTCAGTCAAATCATGGAAGGGAAACAAACTGCAACCTCCCACGATCGCCAATTTCAGCGCTACGGGCGTAGCGCCATCCGGGTGCTCCAATCCTTGCTTGACTGCTCTCTTGCGGATCGTGGAAAGGGGCAAAACTTCAGCGAACGATGACGCCCGCAAACTGCACAAGCCTAGTTCCCGCCAGAATTTCGGATTGTTCTCAGACCACAAAGCCTTGACGGTCGGATGCGAGACCGAGGCTAGCGCCGGGGCGTCGATTGCATTCACTCTAATAATACTACCTTAGCTAAAGATGTTTTAGACTGCTCGGCGGTTGACGCTTTTGAATCGACGTCGGTTCCCAATTGCTTCATCCGCGCGTGCCCATGAAACTTCTTACTCACATTGGGGCCGGCCCATCTTCTTGTCAGACAAGGAGAAACAGTGATACACTCCTAGTCAGACTAGGAGTAGGGTTGTGGGAAAGAATGCGGATCTGCTTCCGGGCACGCTGGACATGCTGATACTCAAGGCAGTCTCTCTGAAACCGCTGCACGGATAAGGCATATTGCAGCGCATTCGCCAGATTTCGGGCGAGGCGCTTGATATTCCGCAAGGCTCTCTATATCCCGCGCTCTACCGTTTGGAACACCAGGACGTTATCGCGGCAAAGTGGGGGCAAAGCGACAACAATCGCAAGGCAAAATATTACACATTGACCCCCGCGGGGCGCCGCCGTCTTCGCGAAGAGACTGCCGGGTGGAATCGTCTGGCAACTGCAATTGGCACTGCCTTAAACACGAGTGCGGAGGAGGTCTGAGATGTTAAAGGGTTTCCGTTCGCTCTTTCGTGTGCTGCGCTCGCGGCAAACCTTCGAGGAAGGCATGTCCGAAGAATTACGTTTCCACTTGGAACAATTCACCGAAGACCTGGTCCGCTCCGGCGTTCCGGTGCAAGAGGCCGCGCGGCGGGCGCGGATGGAACTGGGTAGCCTGAACAGCGTTAAAGGGGAGTGCCGTCAGTCTCGCGGTCTCCATATCGTCGATGAATTTCTTCGTGAACTCAACTACACGGCCAGACTGCTGCGCAAGGCACCCTGGTTTACCGCGACGGCTTTGCTCACACTGGCCGTCTGCCTGGGCGCCAACCTCACTATCTTCGCTGTTATCGACTCAGTCCTTCTGCGTCCGCTTCCGTTTCCCGGCGCGGACCGCCTGGTCACGATCTTCAACACGTATCCCAAGGCCGGCGTCAAGCGCGACGGCTCCTCGATCACAAACTATTACGAACGGCGGGGTCGGATTTCAGCATTCAGCGCGCTTGCCATCTATCGTTACGGCACTGCCCTTGTTGGCGAGGCAGGCTCCGCTGAGCGTGAACAGATTACCCAAGTGTCTCCCGATTTCTTTGCAACGCTTGCACGCGGCCCGGTCCTTGGGCGCGTTTTTAGGGAAGAGGAAACTACTACCCAAACCGACACCGTCGCCATTCTCACCGACGCTTACTGGCGGCAGCACTTCAATGCCGACCCGCAAGTTCTTGGACGCCAAATTCAAGTAAACGGGGTCGCGAAAACTGTCATTGGTGTCTTGCCGTCCGAGTTCCGTTTCTTGTCCTCCGAGGCTCGGATTTACCTTCCACTCACTTCAGATCTCCAGCAACGCACCCCAAGGCAGCGTCACTCTGGAGGAAACACAATTCAAATGATCGCCAGGCTAAAGTCTGACGCCACCGTTGCGCAGGCTCAGGCCCAACTAGATACGCAGAACGCCAGGCTGGAGTTGGACGACCCTCAGGCCAAAATGATGGCCGACGCCGGGTTTCGTTCGCTGGTTGTGCCGCTTCACGCCGACCATGTTGCATCCATCCGTTCCACCTTGCTGCTGCTGCAGGCTGGTGTATTTGGCCTGCTCTCAATCGGAGCAGTTAATCTTGTAAATCTGCTTCTCGTCCGAGCGAATGCCCGATCAAAGGAATCGGCGGTCCGAAGGGCGCTGGGAGCGAGCGGTGGTCACGTCGTAAGCGAAGTTATAGTGGAGACGACTTCCCTTACGGTGAGCGGGGGGCTCCTCGGCCTCGCTGTTGCGGCTGTTGGAATTCGTTTGATGGCCACTCTGGGTGCCGATCGCTTACCATTGGGATCGCAGATCGCATTCAATGAGCGCTTGGCCCTGGTTGCGTTGCTGGGCGCGATTGTCCTCGGGCTTGTGCTCGCCGTGCCAATCGCCTGGTTTAACTCGCGCGGACCGTTGCTGATCGCCGTCCAGTCGGAGTCTCGCGGCGGAACCGCCGGCCGGGCGGCTCAGCGTCTTCGCCACACTTTCATAGTGGCCCAGATTGCCCTGGCGTTTGTTCTTTTGGCGGGGGCGGGCTTGCTCGGGCTCAGTCTCCAGCGTGCAAGTCAAGTCTCACCGGGCTTCCGCGCCGGCCATGTCCTCTCGGCGCGAATTTCACTGCCCTGGAAGAGTTACCCGAACGGACCAACAGCGCTGGGTTTTACTGAACAGTTGACGGAAAAGATGGAGAATCAGCCGGGTGTGTTGGCCGCCGGAGTAGCGAATAACGTGCCGTTTAGCGGCCACAGCGGCAAGAGTGCCGCAGCGGTAAAAGGATATATACGTAGGCCCGGCGAGTCACCTCGCGGAAATT
>Ga0209068_10001971_pt1 | contig 10126 bp, 6 predicted proteins | sample ColStrG_CSR_2012_FD_187200 | JGI IMG/M metagenome (GOLD analysis project Ga0209068, IMG submission 187200) | Freshwater sediment microbial communities in response to fracking from Pennsylvania, USA - Cold Stream Run_MetaG_CSR_2012 (SPAdes)... | ecosystem: Environmental > Aquatic > Freshwater >...
GAGTGCAAATGAGTTTCGCGCGGCCATCGGCGGTTTGAAATTCGCCATCTGCGTAAAGGCGTGAATTCGTTTGGGCTTTCGCTCCCTCCTTCACCGGCCACTGCACTGCGCCCTGTTCGGCGAGCATCGGATAGCTGATGCCCGAATAGTCACAAAGCCGTCCCCGCGAAACTTGCCGCCATTCATTGAATGCGTCTTCTACGGTCGACCAGCCCGGATAGAGTTCCTCGCGGCAACCCAGTTTCTCGGCAACCGACAAAAAGATATCGAAATCCGAACGCGCCTCGCCAACAGGCGCCACAGCCTGGTTGACTTTGCTGACGCGCCGTTCAGAGTTGGTGTAGGTTCCTTCTTTTTCGCCCCAAATCGCCGCCGGCAAAACAAGATCGGCCAATTCCGTCGTGGGCGTGGGATGATAACCGTCCTGCACCACCAGGAAATCCAGATTCGAAAGCCCGTGCCGCAAAACATCCTGATTGGGATAGGAAACCAGTGGATTGGTTGCGATAATCCACAGAGCGCGGATCTTTTTAGCGACAGCCGCCTCGACAATATCGGGATAAGCCAAGCCGCGTTTCACCGGCAACCGCGCCGGATCGATATTCCATAGCGCGCCAAGTTCGGCCCGGTCACTTGCGTTGTCAAATTTTCGATAGCCCGGCAAGCTGGACGCAAAACCCGCCTCGCGCGTACCCATGGCGTTGCATTGGCCGGTGATCGAAAATGGCGCGGCGCCGGCGCGGCCAATATTTCCGGTGAGCAGCGCCAAATTGCAAATCGCGCTCACCGTGGCTGTGCCTAGCGTGCTGTGATTCACGCCCATGGTCCAGCCGATGAACCCAGCCTTGGCGCGGCCGTACATGTAGGCGACTTTGAACAGCGTTTCCTGTGTCAGCCCGGTGAGCTCGGCCACGCGCTCCGGAGGATAGGCGTCCAGGAATGTCTTGAGCTCTGCGAAGCCGGAAGTGTGCGCGCCGACATAAGCCTCGTCGATCAGGTTGTGATGAATCAGAATATGCGCGATGCCGTTGAGCAGCGCCAGATCGGAGCGCGGCTTCAGCGGCAGATGCAGATCCGCCATCATCGCAGTCTTGGTCACGCGAGGATCGGCGACGATCAGCGCTTTATTGCGATTGGCTTCCAGATATTGGCACAGGATCGGATGATTGTCCGCCAGATTCGCGCCAATCAATAGGATCACATCGGCGCGCTCCATATCTTCATACGCGCCGGGAGGGCCATCGCTGCCAAAGGAAAGCTTGTAGCCAGAAACAGCGCTGGCCATGCACAGCGTGGTGTTGCCGTCGTAGTTGTTGGTGCCGAAACCGAGTTGCACGAGTTTGCCCAGAGTGTAAAATTCTTCGGTCACCAACTGACCCGTGCTCAACACTCCAAGCGCTTCCTTGCCGTATTTTTTCTGGGTAGCCCGAAAGCGCTCGACCATCACAGTCAAGGCTTCATCCCAACCGACGCGCTCAAGTCTGCCGTTCTTGCGTAGCAGGGGATATTTCGCGCGGTTCTCGGCGTCGATCGTGTAATGTTCCGAGAGTCCCTTGGGACAAAGCTTGCCACGATTGACCGGATGCGCGGCATGCGGCCGCGATGCCACCGCGCGTCCATCTTTCACGCCGATCTCAATCCCGCAACCGACCGAGCAATACCCGCACGTCGTTGGCACCCAATGGTCGGCGATCTTTTTTGCAGACGTGTAGCCCGTGGCTTCATCGCGCGCGAAGGCGTAATCCTCGCGCAAGGTATCGAGGCCGATGGTCCGTTTCCAGTTCATGCCGCCATCCTTCCATTACTCGCGAGAAAAGCCGCGCCAGTATTTTTTGGAACCACAGTGACAAAGAACAGGTAGCGCCCCAGCCATTCGCCGAACAGCGCCAGCACAAACGTCAATGCAATGGCCCAACCAGACCGCACCAGCAGCGGCAAGATAAGACCAGTAACCAGCAACGCGCCCAAACGGGACAGGAACAAATTCTGCAGGCGCCCTGACAGCAGCAGCGACGACGCCCGCAATTCAAAAACGTCGGAGCGCGTCAGCCACAGAAATTTCAGAACTTGCGTGGCCAATTGAATGGCGGCCCCGGCGACGGCCGCGTACCGCACCCAGTCAGGCGAGCTGCCATTCAACACCAACACAAAGAGCGGGCCTAGAAACAGAACACTTGAATAGAATTCGGCGAGCGTGAAATTGCTGAACCAGGCCGGCCTGGCGCGGACCATATAAATGCGCGCCGAAGATGTCACTCCCGCGATTCCCGCCACCGCCGTGAACAGCCCCGCCGCCATCTGCCCTGGCAGATCGAACCACAGCAGTCCCGCAAAGGCACTGGCCGCACCGGCGAACAACGAAAGAGTCAGGACTTCGCGGCTTAACCACGATGTCTTCAGGCCCTTCAGCGCCCGCCATGCATAAACCGGCCGTCCCAGGTGGAGCGTCGATGCGCCGAGGCTGATCCCCGCAAGCCCCAGCGAAGCCAGCGCGACAATCGTCAATCCCATTTCCTCGCCCAGCGAGGCCAGCAGCCCAAGAACAATGAACGCTCCGACCGAGAGTTGCGTCAGCACCAACATAAATACCAACGGCCAGTGAGGATGCTCGGGCTCCACGCGATTGGTGTCGACGCGCCCCGTATCAGGCGGCAAATTCTTGGGCAGAGTCAGGCGGGTCGTTGAAATACTGTCATCGGCCGAAGGCAAGCCCGGCGCGTTGGCGGACAAATAGTCCGAGCGCCACTCGGCAATATTAACGATCTCAATGGCGATCGCACTCTCCGGGCACGCGTTCACGCAAGCCGGCGCGTCACCATCGCTCAAACGGTTGTGGCACATGTCGCATTTGCCCACGACACCGCGCTCGGCGTTGTATTGCGGCACGCCGTAGGAACAATTCCAAGTGCAATATTGGCAACCGATGCAAGCTTCCGCGCTGTGAACGACCACACCCGTGTTAGCGTCTTTGGTGTACGCCTCCACCGGGCAGCCAATCAGGCACGATGGTTCCAGGCAATGATTGCAGCCCATCGACAGATGATGGCGTTGCGCGTACGGATAGTGGCCGCCTTCAAGCTCGCCCACGCGCCGCCAGTTAATGGCCGCCGGGTTGCCGTTTTGCTCATTGCACGCAACCACGCAGCACTTGCAGCCGATGCACTTGGTCATGTCGAAGTGAAAACGGTATTGCTCGCCTGCTTCGAGCGGACGCGTAGGGATCAACGGCTGCGGCTCCCGCTCGATTTGCACGAGCGAGCGTACGGCAGTTGAAAGCAGCGCGCTCTCCATCAACGGAAGCGTGCTCACTGGTTGGCCTTAAGTTGATACACGTATTCTGTCGTCACCACAATGGCTCCTTTGCGAATCGCCGCAGGACTAGCAAGCGCTCAATGAAACAACTTGGGAGTCGCTCCGGCAGGGAGCTTCAAAGGTGGGAGACAGACGAGGGTTCCCGGGATTGCCCCGGAAAACCCGTTCGTTTCGCAGGAAGCTATTGCAAGAATATCAGGACAATTGGTTTTTGGGAAGACACGACCGCAACGAAAATTTTTATGGGCACGATAAGGGAGCTAACCTATAGCTGCTTCATTCACTTGCGTTCACGCCTATCGCTTGTCGACCACCACTTTGCCGCCCTTCAGCACAACCTTAGTCTTTAACATCCCGTAGATATTGTCGAGGGGATTGCCATCGAGCAGAATAATGTCGGCGAGCTTTCCGGCCTCAAGCGTGCCGATTTGGTCGCCCATGCCAACGTAGGTTGCTGAATTCGGACCCATGATCTGGAAGATATCCGGCATCGAAAACATGATGCTGAAAGACTTCAGCTCATGCTCCAGAACGACGACGTCAGCGTAGTTCTGATCAGTCGAGAAGGCCATGGCTTTGTTGCTTGCGTCCCAGATGGTGCGTGCGTTCACGATGGTGTAGCCCGCCTCCGTGCCCATCGCCTTGCCATTCGCATCGCGGTTCGCTCCGGCAATCGCTTCCGGCCAGGGCTTGCCGTCACGAAAACGCGGCGAGTCGTCCTTGGGGAATACAACCGGCGCGGGCGCCGGAGAATTTCTGTCGATGATGGGCGCGCCGAACGCGTTCAGTCCCGCAACGATGGAGCCGGTTGACGCAATCTTGGCGGCAGCCTCGCGGCTGGTCCAATCTTTATTGGGAAGGTGAACCAAACGGCGAACACCCGCATCAATCGCCGCGACCGTGGCCGGTGTACTGACCGCGTGCACGTTCACCTGCACGCCAGCTTTTGCCGCTTCATCGACAACCGCTTTCAGCACTTCAATCTCGGCGGGCGGTGGGCCTGGCTCCGGCGTAAGCGCGATCTCACCGGTATGCTTGATGCCCTTGGCGGCCATGGCGCGAATCGCGGCACGCGCCTCCTCCGGAGTGCCGCGCAAATTCACGCGCTCCGACGGGATCACTCGCGGGCCGTTAATCATGCCCGATTCGATGTGATCGCGCAAAGTGAGATTGCCATCCCCCGGGCCCCCGCCCGAAAGAATTGTGGTGTAGCCGGCTTCGAGAAGCGACTGCATCTGCTCCTTTTCCATCGGCCCGCTGTTGATGTGCTTGTGCGAATCGATGAACCCCGGCATGGCGGCCATGCCTTTGGCATCGATAACCTTCAGTCCCTTTGTATCGGCCTTGCCGGCACCCGTGGAGACGATTTTGCCACCGCGAACGATGATGGTTCCCGTCGGCACCACGGTGCCGTTGCCAACGATAATGCGTGCATTGGTAATGGCAACGTCCTGCGCGGCCAGATGGGCGAGGCTCAACGTACACAGGGCTAAAGCTGACAACACTTTCATCGAAAATCTCCTGGCAATGTGGACTGGCGAAATTCTAAGGTAACGCACTGTGGACTTGCGCCGGCGTGAGGCCCGTCTTCTCGATCACCTTATAGGCTCCTGGGGACGCCAGCCACTCGATCAGCGCTCTTGCAGCAGCTGGATTGGGTGCGGTCGAAGGAATGCCCGCCGCGAAAATCGTCACTCGTTGCGCACCGGGCGGCAATTCGCCGACGATGTCGATCCCCTTCACCGGCCGCAGCTCACTAACTTGCTGAAAGCCAATTTCGAATTCTCCGCTCGCGACGAATCTGCCCACAGGATCCGCTTCAATCTTCTTGGTCTTGCCTGCCGGAACACCCAGCTTAGGAAACAGCACCGTCGACAGATAGACACCGCTGGCGCTATCGGAATACGCGATCGATTTAGCCTCCATCAGTGTTCGTTTGAAAGCGTCGAGCGTGCTGATGTCGGGGTGCGGAGCGCCCGCTTTCACGGCCATCGCGATGTTCGATTCGACCAAATCCACCCGGCTATCAGCGCGGACCTGGCCTTGCTTGATCAGTTCCTCGAGTGCTGGCGCGGCCATGATCACAACGTCGATCGCTTCGCCGCGCGCAAGCCGAACCGGGATGGCATTGTGCGTAGTGCCCATCGATGGCCCAAACTGCGTGTTGACTTTGTTGTGAGTCGCGCGCTCGTACTCGGGGCCGAGCTCGAGAAACGCGGCGGTGAATGCTCCTGAGGTGACCACTTTCACCTCGGCTCCACGGACTGCCCAAGCGGCGATCAAAACGACCGGCAAAACCCAACTTCGGCGACTCGCAATATTCATGGCGTCCGAACCATTATTGCCCACTTACGGCCCCGACGGAGTACATTGGTACTCATGTTCTTTGCTCTGGCTCTGGCGTTGCTAGCAACCCTCACCTCTGCCGCGACCGTGACCACGTTGATTGGCGACGGCAAGCCTGGGCTGTCCGATACGCAGGTGAACAACCCGTATGGACTGGCGATTGGCCCCGACGGCGCTTTCTACTTCTGTGATCTCGATAACAGCCGTATTCGCCGCCTGGATTTAAAAACAAAAAAGACCACGATTGTCGCGGGCAATGGGCAGAAGGGCTACCAAGGCGATGGAGGGCCGGCAATTGAAGCATCGCTCGCCGCGCCGCATGAGCTGGTCTTCGATGCCAAGGGCGATCTCTACATAGCCGAGCGCGACAACCACGTGATCCGAAAAATCGACATGCGAACGGGCGTCATTTCCACGGCCGTAGGCACCGGAGCGGCCGGGTTTTCGGGCGATGGCGGCCCGGCGAGCAAAGCGCAATTGCGTCAGCCGCATTGTGTGATTCGCGATCGCGACGGTTCGTTGCTGATCTGCGATATTGGCAACCATCGAATTCGAAGATTCAACACGGCAACGGGAACGATCGAAACATGGGCGGGCACAGGCGAGCAGAAGGCAACGCCTGATGGCGCGAATGTGAAAGATGCCCCGCTCAATGGCCCTCGCGATTTGCTGCAAGCGGCGAATGGAGATCTGTACCTGGCATTGCGCGAAGGCAACGCTGTTTATCGCATCAACCACAAGACCGGCAAAATTTTTAAGATCGCGGGAACCGGCGAAACCGGCTATAGCGGCGATGGCGGCCCCGCGCTGAACGCCAAATTCGGCGGAGCCAACACAAAAGGCGTTGTCGCGCGCCTGGCTGGCCCCAAGGGCATGGCGCTGGCGCTCAAACAGATCCTATATATTGCGGACACCGAAAGCCATGCCATCCGCAAAATCGATTTGAAGAAGGGCACCATCACCACCGTCCTCGGCACCGGCGACATCGGCGACGGACCGGAGAGCGATCCTCTGCATTGCCGTCTGAATCGCCCTCACTCCGTTCTTTTCGCGAACGGCGTGCTCTATGTCGGCGACAGTGAAGCCCACCGTATTCGAATCTTCCAGCCCTAGGAGTCATCATGAACCACGTGTTTTCCCGCCGCGAAGTTTTGAGTCTCACTGCAACGGCGCTTGCTGCGAAAGTTGCTTCGGCGCAAACTTCCAAGAAACTGTACGCATATGTGAGCTCCTGGACCAAAGGCCCCTTCGGCCAAGGCGGAGGCGGCGGCATCACGGCGTTTACAGTCAATCGCGGCGACGGCTCCTTCACGCAAGTTTTCAAGACCGGGCCTGACTTCGATGGTTTAAACGGCGGCAATCTGTGCATTTCGGCCGACGGCCGCTTCCTCTATTGCACCAACGAAATGCCCAACCTCGGGGGCAAAGCGGGCGCGGGCGGCGGTGTGCTTTCCTTCGCCATCAACAAAGACAATGGCTCGCTGACGCACTTGAACACGCAGCCCTCGATGGGCGTGAACCCTTGCTTCATCGTGGTCGACAAAACCGGCAAGCGCGTCTTAGTCGCCAATCACGGCGACTTCTCCAAGGCCGTACGAGTCGTCAAGCGCAATGGCGTGCCGGTGATTGAGAATCCAACTGACGATGGCACAGTGTCGATGTTTGTGGCGAAGGACGATGGATCGCTTGAGCCGGCCTGCGATGTGGCGGTATTTGAGAGACGTCCGCTCAACGAAGCGGGTCCCGGCGCGGCGGCGCATTCCGTGAACTTCGATAACTCCGGGCGTTGGGCCGTGGCTTGTGACGTCGGCGCGGATCATATTTATGTCTATCGCTTCGATCCCCGGTCGCGGGCCCTGGCTGATGGAAAATCTTTTGCCACGCCGCCCGGAAGAGCTCCCCGGCACTCCGCGTTTCATCCGCGTCTGCCCTACTTCTTTATCACCAATGAACGCGAGTCCATCGTGTCGTCCTTTCATTTCGATTCCAAAAACGGCGACGTGCGCCCCATTGATACTGCGCCCACCATTCCCGCGGATTTCAAAACCCGTAACATGTTGGCCGATATCCGGCTCCATCCGAATGGGAAATTTGTTTACGCCAGCAACCGCGGCCATGACAGCTTGGCCATCTTCAAGATCGAAGAAGCCAGCGGCAAAATGACGACGGTCGATATCGCGAGCACGCAAGGGGGCAATCCCCGCGAATTCGACTTTGAGCCTTCGGGAGCGTTTCTCTACGTCGGCAACCAAACCACTGGTCAAATGGTGACCTTCGCGGTTGCCCCCGATACGGGCAAGATCACGCCCGGTGCCCGGATCGAAATATCGAAGCCCGCCTGCGTGAAGTTCGTGGAAATGTAAGCGGCTTTAGTAAACCGTCCCCTGCTCTTTCCAGAGGCTCAAGATGTTCACCAGATCAATTCCTGGTGACGCGAAATGCCAAGTCCTGCCGGAACGATCGCGAATATTGTCCTGATCGACGGTCACTTCACTTCGCATCAGTGTAACCGGATGCTCGCTGCTTGAGAACGTCATCGAGTCCGGCGTGATCGTCAGTGTGCCTGAGCAAGCACCTAACTTGTGTTTGTGCTTCACCTGATAGCTGTGAGTCTTTGCGGAAGTCGGCGCGGACGCCGGCGCGGCCGAAACGGCAACTGGCGCGGCGGCGCTCGCCTCCACCGGCACGGCAACCGCTCGCGCGGGCGACGCGTCTTCGCCTACTGTAAACGTTGCATGCTGAGCAAGCGCACCGTTGATCAAAATATCAACGGAGTGTTGGCCCACCGGGACGCTGCCTGGAAATTCAAGAACCACTGCGTCGTCTCCGCTCGAAAGCGCATAGGGACCCGCAGGAAATCTTTGACCATTCACGTGCCACTGCACTTGAAACGTCGACCGCTCGGCGGAAGCGTTCTGGTATTTGGCGTAGATCGTCAGGTTGTGTTTCTTGAAATCGGACTCGGCAAAGGAAACTCCCGCGCCCACGGGCATCTGGTTTTGATCCACTCCCCGGCACAGGACAATCGATCCCAGATGAATCGCCGCACCGCGTTTGCCTGGCGCCGGTTTCGTCGCTTTGCTTTGCCCGGCGGCTGGCGGCTGAACGATGCGCGGTTCATACGGATCGGCGTTGCCGGCATCCATGTTGCGCCAGGTGAATGTGCCCACCGCCAAGGCGGCCGCCGCCGATATCGCGCCCACCGCCAGCTTCTTGAAATAAGGGGAGCGGGTGCGAACGGACGGCGCGCGCCTCGGCTTGGTTTGAGTTTGAAATGAACTTGGCTTGAGCGGAGCTTGCGGCGCAGGCGCCTTTTTCACCGGCGCTGCGGCAACTTCCGGGAACGGATCCAGCCCCAATTGGTTTTTTCGCTCGCACCAAGGGCAGTTCGCCAGATGCGCGCCGTAAACATGCAAGTGGCTCTGCGCGCAGGTTTGCAAAGTAGGCTCCACTTGCCGCAGACAGGCGAGCCATTCCTTGGGCGTTGGCCGCGCTGCAGGATCCGCATGGCCGTCGCGGAAGCAGCGTTCCACCAACTGCCGGACTTCCGGCGGAAGAATTTCAAACGGAGGCGCCGCCGGCATGGGCTTCACGTGCGCGGATCCCGCATACGGCGAATAGCAATTGCGAATGCGATCTTCAATCGGCGGCGGATCTCCGGCCCCAACCCACACCCCATTTGCAAAAGGATGAATACCTTCCATCAGCAGCATGAAGATCAGAATGCCCAGGCCGAAGTTGTCGTGCTCCTGGCTTCGGTCCACCGTGCTGAAACTCATTTTTTGCAATTCCGGCGGCGTGAACTCGGCTTTGCCTACCGGACAGCGGTAGAAACGGCGCATACTCGAGTCGTAAACTTGCATCGAGTCGCAATCGACCAGCGTCACCAAGGCTTGGTTCGTCGCCAGAACATTGCTTTCGTTGACGTCGCCCACCACGTAGCCGTGCGAATGGATCGATTCGAATGCGCTCGCAATATTCACGGCAGTGCGCATCAGGTATTGCCAGGTGAAGCCCGTGCTCACCTGCTGGCGGCCCGAGGGATTATACAGCTCGAGCAGCGGAACGCTAGTCTTGAAGTCGACGCGATGCATCAGAAACCCGGTGCACTCTCCGCCGTCGAACAGCAAAGTTTGCGGCCAGCAAATCGAGATATGACCGTTCGCCGCCGTCGGATCGACGGGCGGGTTGGCCACCATCACTCTCAACTTGGCCGTGCGCAAATCGCTCGGATTTTTGTAGACCTTTGCGACCAGGTTGGCCTGTCCACCGACGGCGTAAACATCGGCCTCGCCTCCCGATCCCAAACGGGCGTTGAGCGTTACCGGCGCGCCGGATTCCGTCGTATAGCTCATATCTTCACTGCCAACACCAAGGTCTTGTCATCATCGGTTTGCTCACAAAAGCGCTGGGAACTCAGGAATTCGTCGATATCGCTCGCGCCAGCGTCCGCGGCCTGTTTGAACAG
>Ga0209068_10001972_pt1 | contig 10125 bp, 10 predicted proteins | sample ColStrG_CSR_2012_FD_187200 | JGI IMG/M metagenome (GOLD analysis project Ga0209068, IMG submission 187200) | Freshwater sediment microbial communities in response to fracking from Pennsylvania, USA - Cold Stream Run_MetaG_CSR_2012 (SPAdes)... | ecosystem: Environmental > Aquatic > Freshwater >...
GCGATGTTCCTCTGGAGCAGGTGAAGCCGGGCGACAAGCTGCGCGTACGTCCCGGAGAAAAAATTCCGGTGGATGGCGTGGTGCTGGAGGGAGCGAGCGAGGTCGATGAGTCGATGATCACGGGCGAATCGATTCCGGTGGAGAAGGGAAGTGGCGCGCGGGTGATTGGCGCGACCGTGAACAGGACGGGCGCACTGGTGATGCGGGCTGAGCACGTAGGAAGCGAAACCATGCTGGCGCAGATCGTGCACTTGGCGAGCCAGGCGCAGCGGACACGGGCCCCGATTCAACGGCTGGCTGACAAGGTTGCGGGCTGGTTTGTGCCGGCGGTGATTGCGGCTTCGGTAGTGACGTTCATCGCATGGGCTGGCTTTGGGCCCCAGCCGCGCTTTGCGCACGCCATTGTGAATGCGGTCGCGGTGCTGATCATAGCGTGCCCGTGCGCGCTTGGGCTGGCGACGCCGATGGCGATCATGGTGGGTACCGGACGCGGCGCGCATGCGGGCGTGCTGATCAGGAATGCCGAGGCGCTGGAGACGATGGAGAAGGTGGACACCATCGTCTTCGACAAGACGGGAACGCTGACGGAGGGGACGCCGAAGGTCAAGGCATATAGCGACGCCGAGGTTCTTCGACTTGCGGCGAGCGTGGAACGGGCGAGCGAGCATCCACTGGCGGCCGCTATCGTGGAATTCGCAGGCAAGCAGAATCTGAGGCTCTCGGAAGTCACCGGGTTTGAGTATGTCGCGGGCCATGGCGTCAAGGGCGTGGTCGAGGGCAGGAGGGTGGCGGCCGGGAATCGCGCGCTTATGACGGACCTCGGCGTTTTTGGGAGTGGCCGCAAGAATCCTGGCTTCGTTGCGGGGGGGCCGGGGGCGACCCAGGTTTATGTTGCACTCGATGGACAGTACTCCGGCAACATCGCTATCGCCGATTCGGTCAAGGCAAACGCCGCTGAAACGTTGCGCGAACTGAAGGGGCAAGGACTGCGGTTGGTGATGCTGACCGGCGACAACCAAGCGACGGCGCAGGAAATCGCGAAAAGTCTTGGGATAGAAGATTTCAAAGCCGAGGTTTTGCCAGCGCAGAAGACTGAGATCATTCGCGAACTACAGAAACAGGGCCGCGTCGTCGCCATGGCCGGTGACGGGATCAACGATGCGCCGGCTCTGGCACTAGCGCACGTGGGCATCGCCATGGGGACGGGCACGGACATCGCCATGGAGAGTGGTGGGATCACATTGCTGAAAGGAGACCTTGAAGGAATCTTGAGGGCGCGCAGGTTGAGCCAGGCGACGATGCGGAATATCCAGCAGAACTTGTTCTTCGCGTTTGTCTACAACTCGATCGGTGTGCCGATCGCGGCGGGCGTGCTGTATCCGGTGTTTGGGTTGTTGCTGAGCCCGATTCTGGCGGCCGCGGCGATGAGCTTCAGTTCGGTGTCGGTGATTACGAATTCGTTGCGGCTCAAGAAGGTTAGGCTGTAGGTTTCAGGTGTCAGGTCTCAGGAAACCTCACGGACCATGTAAACGGGATTCTTCCTTGGTACCGAGCAGGTTATTGACTACACTTGGGTGTCACACAATTCTTCCTGAGACCTGACACCTGCCCTACAGCTTACTCAGGAACTCCGTCACTTCCGGGCTGTTCCATTCGACGACGCCGATGAACTTGCGGCGGATGACGCCGGTGCGGTCAATTACGTAGCTTTCGGGCCACCCGAATGTGCCGTAGAGAGAGCTGGCTTTCTGCTCCCCATCGCGGACGGTGACCATGTTGACGCTATAGTCCTTCAGGAATCGGTGATACGCCGTGTCGTCAACGTCAACGCTGACGGCGAGGACGACGAGACCTCTTTCTTTCATGCGCCTCTGCATCTGGATGATCGCAGGTGTCTCTGCGATGCAGGGGCCGCAAGTCGACTCCCAGAAATTCAGCACAACTACCTGGCCGCGAAACTGGCTGAGCGTGACTTTGTGGTCGGAGTCCTGCACGGTGAAATCGGGTGCGGCGGAGCCGATGCGGGGCGGGTGGGTGCCGCCGTAGCATCCGGTCAGCGTTGCGAGCAATGCAATGGCGGCGACGGCGCGAGTCATTGGGTAATAGTAGCCGAGATTCCCACGAACTTCGAACTCCCGGAAGTGCTGCAGGCGGTACGGCTGAAGGCCAGGCCCTTCCCAAACCTGTTTCTTGAAAGCAGCTCTCAGAGCTTGCTCAGAAACTCGGTGACTTCGGCACTGTTCCATTCGACGGCGCCGATGAACTTACGGCGGATGATTCCGTTGCGGTCGATGATGTAGGATTCAGGCCAGCCGTGGGTGCCATAGAGCGCGCTTGCTTTTTGCTCTTCGTCGCGGACCGTGACCATGTTGACGCCGTAGTCTTTCAGGAATTTGTGGTAGGCGGCATCGTCCACGTCGATGCTGACGGCGAGGACCACGACGCCCCTCTCTTTCATGCGGCTCTGCATCCGGATCAGCGACGGCGTCTCCTGGATGCAGGGCGGGCACCAGGTCGCCCAAAAGTTCAGCACGACCACCTGGCCGCGAAACTGGCTGAGCGTGACTCTGTGGTCGGAGTCCTGCACGGTGAAATCGGGTGCGCTGGAACCAATGCGGGGTGGATGGGTGCCGCTGTAGCATCCGATCAGGGCTAAGAGGAATCCAATAAGGACGACCGTACGTGTCACACAGCTATAATAGCGGAATTCGCGATGAATGTTGAACGTCCTGCCACCGCGTGCGAGATAACGATTATCGTACCCGCTCGTAACGAGGAAGCATGTCTGGGGGACTGTCTGGCGTCGCTGGTGGCGCAGACGGGAGTGACGTTCGAGATCCTCGTGGTGGATGACAGCTCGACCGACCGCACGGGTGAAATCGCGCGGAGCTTTGCGGGAGTGCGGGTGATTGCTCCAGGGCTTCTGCTGGAGGGATGGACGGGGAAAAACAATGCGGTCATCGCCGGGGCGAGAGAGGCGCGCGGGGAGTGGCTGTTGTTTACGGACGCGGATACGGTGCATTTGCCGGGGGCGCTGCCACGGAGTTTGGCCGAAGCCAGGGAGCACGGCGCGGAGCTGTTGTCGTACTCCCCCGAGCAGATCGCGGTCACATTCTGGGAATTAGCGACTCTGCCGGTTGTCTTCGCCGAGTTGGCCCGGCAGTACCCGCCGTCGAAAGTGAGCGATCCGGCGTCGCCCATCGCGGCCGCCAATGGGCAGTACATCCTGATCCGCCGCGAGACTTATGAGGCGGTGGGTGGACATGCGGCCGTCGCCGCGAACCTGCTGGAAGATGTGGCTCTTGCCCGCGCGGTGAAAGAGTCAGGTCGGAGGATCAGATTTCGATATGCCGCCGATGCTGTCCGCACACGCATGTACCGCAATTTTCGCCAACTGCGCGAAGGGTGGACAAAGAATCTGGCGCTGCTGTTTCCGCGGCCGGGCTGGCTCGCGGCAAAGTTGCTGTTGATATGGGGAATTGGCTGGGGCGGGTCCTTCTGGGCCTTGATCGGGTTCGCCGGGAGAGAAAGGCCGTGGTGGTCGACAGTTCTCATTCTGGCTCCAATGTACCTCGGAATGCGGTTGAGTAGAGCGAACTTCACTTGGGACATGGAAGTTCTAGGGGCGTTGTTCGGCATGCCAATGTTTTCTTATCTGTTGCTGCGTTCGAAGAAGGCTCATGCGAACGGCAGCGTATCCTGGAAGGGGCGGACGTATTTCGATGGCGCGTCTCCATCTGCGGCACAGAGAATCAGTTCTCCCTCCGGGACCCCAGCGAAATCGGTGCTGCCATCCCCCCCTGAAGGGGCGGGCTATTCCCGGTCGTCCCTCCGGAAGTCGGCTCTGATTTGTTTGCTTTCCCAGCGCGGAAGCGGTGGGCTAAGTTGGGCCGCCCCTGAAGGGGCCGATCGTGGAGAACCGGCTGGCGGCATTGCTAAAGCGATGCCCTGATACGAAGCTTGCCTGACTACTGGCTACTAATCTATGGTCTATCTAACCCGCAAAGCTGAATTCTCCGCCTCGCACTACTACCACAATTCGGCCTTGACGCCGGAGGAGAACGCTCGCATTTTTGGCAAGTGCAACAACCCAAACGGGCACGGGCACAACTACACGCTGGAAGTCACGGTAAAGGGGGCAGTGGATCCGAAGTCGGGGTTCGTTGTGGACCTGAAGCAGTTGAAAGACGTGATGAACCGGGAAGTGCTGGATGCGCTGGACCATCGTTTCCTGAATAAGGAAGTGCCCGAGTTTTTTTCGCAAATCCCAACCACCGAGAACCTGGCCATTGCCATCTGGCAGCGGCTGGAGCCGAAGCTGAAGGCCGCACAGCTCCATCGCGTGCGGGTGTACGAAACGCCGGACCTGTTTGTGGATTTCTACGGAGAAGCATGAAGGCCCACCTGACCCGGCGGTACATGTTCTCGGCATCGCACCGGCTGCACAGCGATGAAATGTCGGCGGAGGAGAACCTCGCGACCTACGGCAAGTGCAACAACCCGTATGGGCACGGGCACAACTACATGGTCGAGATCACGGTGAGCGGAGCAGTGGATGAGCAGATGGGAATGGTCTGCAATCTGGTGGATCTGGATGGCTTTGTGGGCAGGGAGATTGTCGAGCGCTACGATCGCCAGCATTTGAACCTGCTGGTGGAGTTCAAGACAAATGTACCGACGACCGAGAATCTGTGCGTGGCGATCTACGAAATTGTGAAGCGCGGGTTCCACCGCGCACATCTAGAGAAAGTACGCATTGAAGAGACTATGATGAACTCGTTTGAATACGCGGGAGAAGAGTCGCTAGTCGCCGGTCGTTAGTCGTTCGACTTGAGGCCTGCTGCCAACTACCAACGACTATCGACCGAAAAATGAAGTCCTCGACGACACCAGCCACGCTGACCGGCGCCAGTCACGAAGAACTGATGCGCGAGGTGATCGTTCGCCTCGGAGAAGACCCCGACCGCGAAGGGCTCACGCGCACGCCGGCTCGTGTACAGAAGGCAATGCAGTTCCTCACCAAGGGATACAAGGAAGATCCCGAAGCTCTCCTGCGGAAGGCGTTGTTCACGGTCACCTACGATGAGATGGTCATCGTGAAGGACATCGAGATGTTCAGCCTGTGCGAGCATCACATGCTGCCGTTTTTCGGCAAAGTGCATGTGGCCTACATTCCGAACGGTAAGGTAATCGGGTTGAGCAAGATTCCACGGCTGATCGAAGTATTTTCGCGTCGCCTGCAGATCCAGGAGCGGCTGACGACCCAGATTGCCGAGACCATCCAGAAGACGATCGAGCCCCAGGGGGTTGGCGTGGTGATTGAAGCGCGCCACCTGTGCATGATGATGCGCGGGGTTGAAAAACAGCATTCTTCGGCGGTGACCTCGTCGATGCTGGGATGTTTCCGCAACGAAGAGGAGACGCGTACTGAATTCCTGTCGCTGATCCGGCAACGGGCGAACGGAGTGTAGCCTTGTGCGGCGCGGACACTCTTGTCCGCGCAGACTCTGGATGCACTGCCGACTCGCGGACAGGAATGTCCCTCCACACGGCTGTTACCCTAGTTTGAGACCTCCCTCATCGCACGAGCAACTCAAGCGGACTAATCTGGGACAGTGTTTATGCCCAAGCGACGGCCCATACCATCCAAGCGCCTGGCCCTTATCACGGGGGCCAACCGCGGCATCGGCTTAGCCATCGGCCGCGCCCTGGCACGTCAGGGGTGCGACCTGGTCATCACGGGACGCGATGAACGAGCGCTGGCCAAGGCCGCGCGGGAACTGAGCAAGCTTGGCGTCAAAGTGCTGGCGCAGGCCTGCGACATACGGAGTCCCGACTCGGTCGACTATCTGTTCGCGCTGGTGCGGAGGCTACGTACTCCCCTCGACATTCTCGTCAACAATGCGGGCATCGGGCACGCCAATCGGACCGTCGGCGAACTGCCCTATCCGATGTGGTGCGAGGTCATCGACACGAACCTGACGGGCTTGTTCCTGGTGACTCAGGCGGCGCTGGCGGTTATGAAGCGCGGCGGGACGATCGTGAATAATGTGTCGATCGCGGCGGAGCGCGTATTTCCCGGATCGGCGGCCTACAATGCCTCCAAGCGCGGGGCGCTGGGTTTCACCGACACGTTGCGGGAAGAGTTGCGGCCAAAAGGCATCCGCGTGATTGCGCTGATGCCGGGCGCAACGGATACGGAGATCTGGGAAACTTTGTGGCCGAAAGCCCCGCGCGGGAAGATGATGGCGGCGGAGACTGTGGCCGAAATGGTCGCGCATGCGCTGCTCCTACCCGAGAACAGCACAGCGGAGAAAATTGTGCTGATGCCCTCTGGCGGTGCGTTGTGAATCTCTGACCGCGAATCTTCCTGAATGACAGTCGGCAATCACTTTCGTATTACGGCGTCCGCGCTCGGGCGCTGGGTGTTCGCCCAAGTGCAGGACTCGATCGCGGTCGGCCTTCTGTGGCTGGTTGGGCTCTGGGTGATTCGAGTTCCATGGGCGCCGCTGTGGGCGCTGCTGGCAGCGGTGGTTCAGGTGGTGCCGCATCTCGGGCCGGTCTTGGGACTCATTGGGCCAGCGCTGGCGGCGGCGCTGCGCTGGAAGGATTGGCAGCACCCGTTCTACGTGCTCATCCTGTACGCGGTGATCGTGGTGGTGGACGGGTTCCTGCTCCAGCCTTACATCATGCGGCGAGTCGCAAAGGTGCCGATGTGGGCGTCGATCCTTGTGCCCATCGCGCTGGGCTTTGCGATTCCATTCTGGGGATTTCTGCTGGCGCCGCCGTTGCTGGCGGTGGTGTATGCGTATCGGGCGCGGCGGGAGCGTAACTTGTGAAATCTGATTTCAGCAGTTGTGAATTGAGTTTGGAGTCTAATGGACCTGCCAGTATGTTGAATCCATGAAATTCGGCCTGAGACTCAAGTAAACAGCCCTTCTTTAGCAGGCGGGAAGAGAGGAATGCGTTATGACAGTGAGATTTGCATTGAAAGCCTCCAAGTTGGCAGTCATTGCCATCGCGTTGGTTGACTTTAGAAGTGTGGCATCCGCCGCAACCTGCGACCGTGTTTGCCTTCTGGAGCAAGCGAAGCAGTTCAACGCAAACATGTTGGCGCACAACACGGAAAAGATCCCGCTAGCGCCCGATGCGCAGATTCGCGAGAACACGAAGGCAATCGCAATTGCCGACAGCAATTGGGCCACCGTAAAGCACATCCTCTCAGAAGGGCTGTACGCCGATGCCGTCAAAGGAAACGTGATTGAACACGTGGCGGCGGTAACGGGCAGCGGAAAAATGGTCTATATCGGTACGCGGCTCAAGTTGGTCGATAGGAAGATTAAGGAAGTCGAGATCAATTTCGACGATCATCCCAATGTGAACGCCAAGAACCTTGTCCCCTACGATCCATTCTTTAACACCATCGTGCCACCAGAACAGCGTTCTACACGCGAGCAACTGGAGCGGATCATCATTTCATACTTTCAGGGACTGACAGACCACAAGCCGATCGAAGCAGACTATGACCCACGTTGCGACCGCTACCATAGCGGAAATCGAGTGACGCATAACTCACGCAATGGGGTTGAGGACAGCGGCGATGTAGGTTGCTATGAGAGCAATCTGGGACCGAAGCCCTGGGGGCCAGCAACCGAGACTCGCATTGCGTTGGTCGATCCGGAACGTGGAATTGTGATTGGCTATTCCATTCTTTACTATGGCAACAGTGACCGTAGGATGCAGATCAACGAAGTGTTCAAAATCCTTGATGGTCGCATTCGGCTGATCGACAACATCGGATTGATGGGAGAAGGAATTAAGACATCGGGATTCACCGACTAATCGATGATTGTTGGCGAAAAATCCCCATTACGCTCATTTGACCTAGGATCCGACTCTCAACAGTACCTCTCGCAGGCGATCGTGCTGCTGCGTGAGGTGCAGGTAGAGCATCTCGTTGGGTTTCGCTTTGGCGCGGATGATTTCGAGCAGGTCTTTCTTTTCTTTCTTTGTCCAGGCACGCAAGTTCGCCACATCAGTTAGGATAACGGCGAAGTTCTCGAATGCTACTTTCTCCAAGGGGGTCCACGAACGCGTCTGGACGCCCAGGATTTTTTCCAAAGCACGCTTCGAATGCTCGCGCATGCGACCAGCGTCTCCACCGAAGTTTCTGGCCATGTGCCGATTGACTCTGAGGCCGATGTTGCGCGTCGAGAACTGGTCCCACGCGCCCACTTCGCTTCCGGGAAGTTCGTAGAAAACATGCCCGGCGGCGAGGCGCTTCAGAATTCTTGCTGGCGTCCGATATTTCGGATTGGCGGCGATCTTCTGTTCCTCACGTTCCACCAGTCGCTGCATCTCCGGCTGCCCAGGGCGAAACCCTAGCTTGCGGTAAAACCAGAACGCGCCGGATTCAATGGCTTCTTCGTTGTCGTGGCCGAGTTGGTAGGGATAGACGGAGACGCACGTCGTTCCCATCAGGTGGCAGAGGGAGCGGAGGACTTGGGCGTAGATCCATCCGGCTTCGCCGCCGCGGAAGGTGTAGAAGGTGTTGAAGCCGACCTCCATCCATTCACAGAGCGCGATCGATTCGATGTAGTTGATGGGCACGCCGTTCTTCAGCGTGAGGCCCGCGATATAGGAACGCAGCGGCAGGCGGCGCTCGGGCGGCAGGTTCCAGAGATAGATGGACACGCCGCGTCCAACATCGGCGCGGACGACAGAGGACGGATCGCCGAGCGTGGTGCCGTAAAGCTCGCGGTAGCGGACCAGCATGACTTCGCGGATGGTGTCAATGACCGCTTCGCCTTGCCGTCGCGAGAGCTTGGTGAGCGTTGGCGGCCGTTTCGCCAATTCGCGCGCGAGGGAGACTTCGCTGCGGTTGATGAGTGGGCCGCTGTGATAGAAGACGTTCCGAACCGGCTTCCAATTCCGCGTACGCGATACCGGCGAGTTGCCGAGGTCCCAGCGCAAGGGCACGCGCAGGGATTCGTAGAGTTCGGCCTTCTGCATCGGCGCGAGCGGCAGGTCAGCAAAGCGCTGGACCAGCCATGCCGGATCGGAGCCCTTCTTACCCGCGGCGGTTTCGAGCCAGCGGCGCCAGGGCGTGTCGGCTTCGACGTAGGCGTCGTCTTCGAGCAGCGGCATAAAGCGCGGGCCGGTCGTGCCGAACTCGCGGCCGGGATCGTAGTTCTCCCATGCGATTTCGACTCTGCCGGGCAGGCGACGCGTCAGCCAACGGGCGACGTCGAAGCTGAGCGTGTCTTCCATCTGCGTCCCGGCGATGCCGGAGACTTCGAGCGGATCGAAGGCGTCCATGTTGGCCCCGGACTTGCGCAGGGCCTCAACTCTCTTCCAGAAATTGTTGAGCAGGCTTTCTGTCTTGCGCAGGACGCTGAGGCTGTGCGGAAACGCCCGCAGGAACATGAGGGCTTCGTGGAAGCGGATGAGCGAAGATGGGTCAGGGAAGCGCGCGGCATCGAGCGCGCTTAGGAGTTTGAGGACATGGGCGGCTTCAGTGGTGCTGAAGCGGTAGCGGGCGGCTTCGAGACGGGAGAGTTGGCGATCGAGGGAGTTGGGGGCCATGTCCGAACACCACAGCCTACAGCAACGCCACGTTTTTTCATTCGATTTTGACTACGATTTTGGCTTGACAAAGGGCGCTTTAGGGATAAGCTAGTGGACCGTAAGCCGCCTGCTTGCTTTTTCTTCTACCTTATACCTGCAGTGGTTCGACTGAAACAGGGCCCCCTGGTTCGGTTCGTGGTCAGTGGCGGCGTCACTAGCACCGATGAGTGGGCGCATCGGTCTTCCCTGGGAATCCTTTATCGTGAGCGCCGGGTGACTTCCTCACCCTCCGGGCCAAGTTGCACCGAAATCGCGAGGAGAGGCAATCCGAGGAGGCAACATGAAATCGAGGGCAGTGATGTGCTTTGCCGGGTTGGCCCTATGCGCCGTGCTGTCGAACCGGGTGCGGCGGGGCCGCGCGGGACACCCGAGATCATCACAACCACAAACCCCATCACTACAATTCAGCTGCAAAAGGAGGTTCCTATGAGAGCGTTTTTCCACCACAAGCTACTGTCCGCCCTACCGGTGATCTTCCTATTCACGGTAGTGGCAAAG
>Ga0209068_10001973_pt1 | contig 10121 bp, 7 predicted proteins | sample ColStrG_CSR_2012_FD_187200 | JGI IMG/M metagenome (GOLD analysis project Ga0209068, IMG submission 187200) | Freshwater sediment microbial communities in response to fracking from Pennsylvania, USA - Cold Stream Run_MetaG_CSR_2012 (SPAdes)... | ecosystem: Environmental > Aquatic > Freshwater >...
CAATCGATCGAGATCAGAGCGGTCCACGGCAACATTGTACGGGCAGGCCCTGTCATTTGGCGAGGACCATTTCGGATTTTATGAAATCGCAAACTCAGCGGGTCGCCCTCGGCGATCGCCGCCGCACAACTAGTCGTGGAGGCGGCTGATCAGTCTGGTGGCAACAAGGACTGCCGTGTCTGACATGGGACCGGGCCCGGTGTGGCCGGCCGGTCGTTCAGGAGCTCGAAGATCCCGGACCGGAGTCCTTGCCAGTTCCCGAAGTTGCGGGTCCGACCGGCGCCGGCTTCTTCGATGGCGCGTCGGATTTGGGCGACGACGCATCGCTGGGTGCGGCCCCATTGCTCTCCGACGGCGACCCGGAACTGTCCGATCCGGCGTCCTTGCTGGGCGACGCCTCCCCTCCGGCCTTCGCCCCGGTCTTCTTCCTGCTGTCGTTCTTGTAGAAGCCGGTGCCCTTGAACACGATCCCGACATTTCCGAATACTTTCCGCACCGGTGACCCACAGGTCGGGCAGGACGTCAGAGGATCATCGTGGAATGACTGGACGACGTCGAAATTCTGATCGCAGCTGTCGCAGTGGTATTCATAGGTGGGCAAGCGGGGGTTCCTCTCCGGTCCGCGACCTCATGGCGCGTTGGCAGTCTACCGGAGAGAGTGCCAATGCCGCCCCTCAGCAGTGGTCTCCCGTACACTGTGGTCCGTGATCCATGGTGCAGTCTCGTGACTGATCGAAGCCTCAGCCACCTCGATCCCTTCGGCGGCACCCGGATGGTCGACGTCTCGCCCAAAGAGGCGACCCATCGGCGGGCCCTGGCCCGTTGCAAGGTGGCCATGAAGCCCGAGACCACTGCCAAGGTGGCCAACAATGCCATCACCAAGGGCGATGTGCTGGCCGCGGCCCGGGTTGCCGGGATTCAGGCGGCCAAACGGACGGCCGAGCTGGTCCCGATGTGCCACCCGCTCCTGGTCGGTGCCGTGCACGTCGACTTCACCATCGGGGACGATTTCGTCGAGGTGGAAGCCAAGGTGGAGGCGGTGGATCGGACGGGGGTCGAGATGGAGGCGATGACGGCGTGCGCCATCGCCGCTCTCACCGTCTATGACATGTGCAAGACGACCGACCGGACGATGAGTATCGGTCAATTGATGCTTTGGGAGAAGACCGGGGGCAGTTCGGGAGTCTGGAAGCGCGAGCCGCAACTCTGACCTAGCTCAGGGGTCACAGTTCGGGAGTACTGTCCCGGAGTAGCCACCAAAAGTGCAGCTGCCGGTGGAGCCGACTCGTCCAGAACTGAGGTGAGACCCCCCTCAGCCGCGGACGGCGGAACGGAGGTCTCTGAGGGAGAGCTCCGAGGTCGCCTCGCCGCCGCACTGCGAGCAATGCTCGACGTGACGCCAGCTGCGGAGCAGGCGAGTCCCTTCGGGGTTCAGCAGCACGACGAACGATTCTGAGAGCGGATCGATCTCAACGCCGTAGCACGGCTGCCATTCTGTCGATGCCGGAGTGGCATGGTGACCCGATCCCTTGACCACACGACGGAACCGTGAGTTCTCCATGTCGATGATCCAGGTGCTGTGACACGACTCGATGATGATCTCTTCCACGCCGCCAGTATCCCACGAATTGATGAGATTCAACCTCCGTTTTGATGTCGGTTGGGTGACAGTTACCAACCCGGTCACACACTGGAAACATGACCGCCGTACGACACTACCCGTTGACGCAGAGGCCCGCCAGATTCGAAATTCGTTGAGATTGTCCCTGGAAAGAGCCGATAGTAGTTGCCTAGACCCAACCTCCAACCGAGGCGCGATTCTGTCCACGATTCAATCGGCGGCCGGGAAATCACCCGTCGTGAGGAGGTGTCCGCGCACGGCTGATTGCGTTCGACGGCCCGATCCGGTAGCCGCGAATCGAGACCCCCGTTCGGAGTGCAATGGCCCGGTTGCCGGGGTACCGACATGGCCACGGCGTGCCCCCGACGACCCGGTCCCCTTTCAGACGTTGAACTTGCGGCCGGCTGACCCCGGTTATGGCTGAATGGGTTCCGGATTCCGGTACCGGAGACCGGTCCAGACAACGCCCGTCATCGTCGCCGTCCCAGCCTCAGCCCCCGGCCACCAGCGACGCCGCCATGCCGATGGCAAGTGCAGACACGAGGGGCGCCGCCAGCAGAGGCCCCGCATTCCGCACTGACGCGATGACGCTGGCCCGGGCGCCGGAGACCTCATGGGTCTCCGTCCAGACCCCCAGCATGCAGGCGAAATAGGCCGCGATCCACGCTCCCGCCCCGACAACGGTGGGATGCAATCCCAGTCCACCGAACCAGCAGCCGGCGAGCAGTAGCGCGGTGCGACCATGGCCCCTCGGATCCAGGCAGTCTGGGTCTTTAGCGCGAAGAACGGCTACGGCGACGCCTCCCATCGCGGTGCCGATGAGCGACCCGACGATGATCCGCCAGTGGTGCTCCCACCCGGAACCCACGAGGATGACTCCCTCACCGACAGCAGCTCCGATGGCGGCAATGGAAAGCGGAGCTCGCTGTCTGCCGTATTCGATGAGACCGACGGCAATCATTGCGGCGGCCAACGCGCAGTAGGCGACGGATACGACGGAGCCGTGCCAGCCCCAAGTCACCAGGGAGAATATGACCCCGGTGCCCAACTCCACCAGGGGATATCGCGGGGAGATCGGCTGGTGGCAGGTTCGACAACGGCCCCGCAAGCCGACCCATGAGACGACGGGCACGTTCTCCCACCAATCGAGTTGGCGATTGCAGATGGGGCAGAACGATCGGGGGCCGGCGACGGAGAGCCCGAGCGGGGTGCGGTACACGACGACGTTCAAGAATGAGCCGACCAGGAGCCCGCTCACACCGGCCAAGGCGATCTTCAGCTGTAAGGGAATGACACTAGACATCATGATATTGAGTCAATTTTGATTGGAACTGGTTGGCTGTCTCGTAGTGACTCATCGTCACAGTTGGCCTCCGCCTGTATCGCGGTCAGAACGGTCCGAGCCCCCGGTCAAGGGTTGAGCGACGGAACCCGCAGCGTGTCCGATGGGACCGATCTCGGCGATTCATCAGATTTCGGTGCCGTCACCGCCGTTTCAACGCTTCGGCCCGTCTGCCCCGATCGGCTCGGGCTGGGGGTCCTGGCAGGGCCGAGACGAGCTGAGACGGAGGCACGGTAGCACCCGCCCTCCGGCGAGCGGTGGCTCTCGGGAAGGACCCACGCCAATTCCCGTCTGGAAACAATTGAATTGGGGTTCAATCTCCGCTCCCAGTCTGCCGATGCTGGAAACGTGAGCGAAGTCGACACCATCCGCAGGATGGCCAGCGATCGCGATCTCGAGTTTGTCGACCTCGACAGCTACGGGATCGATCCTGCCGCGGGCGAGATTCTCCCGGCCACTCTGGCCCGGCGTCACCATGTTGTCGCCCTCAAGCGGAAATTCGGCACTCCGGTGGTTGCCACCTCCGACCCCGATGACCTCGATGCCCAGGAAACTGTGCGCGCCTCCATCGGCCGGGACTTCATCTCGGTGATCGCCTCTCGAGATCAGATCGGTGACCTTCTGGACCGGATGTTTGGACTCGAAAACGGCGATTCCTCACTTCAGGGCGCCTCAGTGGATCTGCCGTTCGGCGACAACAGCGGCGTCGAAGACACCGTCAACACCAACGGTCATTCGGCCGGTGCTTCCACCGTCAAAGGCAAAACTGCCGCCAAAGGCAAGTCCGCCAAGGGAAAGGGTGCCGACAAGGACACTGCCCCTGACAGCGAGTCGGCGATGTCCGAGGCGGGAATGGATGACCTGCCCACGTTGGCGCCCGAGCCAACCCTGTCGGACCCACCTCCACCTCCACCCCCGTTCACCAGCGCGTTGAGCGCGAGCGTGGACGAGTTGGCGGAGTTGGCCGCCAGCGCGGAGGTGGGAGAACTAGGAGAACAGGACGGCGAGGAGGCGAAGGCGGAAGAGGCGGCCCGGACTGCCGACCTGGTGGACGAGGCGGTCGCCACGTACGAAGAGCTGCAAGGCGAGGAGAACCCTTCCGACCCTTCGCTGTTCGTACCGCTGACCGAAGTCGCAGCCTATCCCCCGCTGGCGAAGGCCCTCGTAGAGGGTGAACGCGTTTCGCTCGACGACATGAAAGAAGTGCTCGAGGAGCACTACCGGACCAATCAGAGCGTCCCCCGGATCCTGACGGCGAAGGGCCTGGTGTCCGAGGCCGACCTCATGTGGGGAATGGCGCAGGAGATGGGACTGGAATTCGTCGACCTCGACACCGTCGGCGTCGACTTTTCCGAGGCCGGGACCATCCCGGAGGCGACGGCGCGCCATCACAATGTGATCGTCATCGCCAACGACGAAGGCACGCCCGTCGTAGCCGCCTCGAATCCGACCGATGTGTTCGCCATGGACGATCTCCGCACCATCATCGGCAGGAGTTTCATCGTCGTCGTCGCCACGCGGACTCAAATCACGGCCTACATCGGTCGGGCATTCAACAGCGGTGACGCCAGCGATATGGCGATGGAGGCATCGCTCGGTTTCGACGGCTCGGCATCGGACACCGGTGTCGATGATATTCAGGCCGTCACCGAAGAGGCCCCCATCGTCCGCTACGTGAACCTGCTCATCCTGCAGGCCCTGAATGAGCGGGCATCCGACATCCACATCGAGCCCACCGAGAAGGACCTGCGGATCCGGTACCGGATCGACGGGGTGCTCCACGACGTGTCGACCGCCCCCCGGACGATCGCCCCGGCGGTGACCACCCGGTTGAAGGTCATGGCCGACATGAACATCGCCGAGCACCGGGTCCCACAAGACGGCCGGATCTCGCTCAACGTGGGGAGCAAGGGCATCGACCTTCGTATGGCAACGCTGCCGACGATCTACGGAGAGAAGGTGGTCATGCGAGTACTCGACAAGTCGAGCGTGGTCCTGGGCTTCGCCGACCTGGGCTTCGAAGCTGACCTTCTGGCTACCTACGAGGGCCTCTACACCAAGCCGTACGGGACGATCCTGGTCACCGGCCCCACGGGTTCGGGAAAGTCCACGACGCTCTACACGACCCTGACCGCGCTCAACTCTCCGGAGAAGAACATCATCACGGTCGAGGACCCGGTCGAACTGCCGCTCAAGGGGGTGAACCAGGTACAGCTCAACATCAAGGCCGGCCTCAACTTCGCCTCGGCCCTGCGGGCCATCCTGCGTTCCGACCCCGACATCGTCCTGGTCGGAGAGATCCGGGACAAGGAGACGGCTGTCATCGCCATCGAGGCGGCACTCACCGGGCATATGGTGCTGGCGACACTGCACACCAACAACGCCGCCTCGACCCCCATGCGTCTGATCGAGATGGGGCTCGAGCCGTTTTTGGTTACCTCTTCCGTGTCGGGCGTCCTTGCTCAGCGGCTGGCTCGGCGCCTGTGCACGCACTGCAAGCAGAGCTATCAGCCGACGGAGGCCGAGATCGTCGCCGCGGGCTGGAAGCTGGAGGAGGTCGAAGCCGTGGGTGGAATGTCTGAGGTGTTTCGCTCCAGCGGGTGTTCCGCATGCGCGAACACCGGGTATCGGGGCCGCAAAGCACTGGCGGAGCTGCTCCCGATGACCGAGGAGATCGAACGGACAATCATTGAAGGAGGATCGGTGGAAGAAATCCATAGAGTCGGTGTGGGTCAGGGAATGACCACGTTGCGTCAGAGCGGGTTGCGCAAGGCGCTCGAGGGTGAGACCACCCTCGAGGAAGTGCTCCGGGTGGTCGCATGAGCCCGGTTACCGCAGAGACGCGTGTTGAATGGTCGACCCGTCTGGCCCAGGCGCTGGTGCAGGGCGGATACGACACGGAATCGAATCTGGCCCCACTGGTGGCAGAGGCACGGGCCACAGGGCAGACCCTCGCGGTCCTTTTGATCAGCAGGAACCTGGCGCTTCCCGGCGTCGTAGTCGGAGCGTTGGCTCACCTGTCCCAGCTTCCCGCTGTGGATCTGGGGGCGATAACGCCGACCGATGCTGCCGGGGCTGCCCTCTCTCCGGAGGTGGCGCTGGAATACGAGGCCGTGGCGTTGAAGTTCGACGGCAGTGTTCTGGCCGTGGCGTTCGGCGAGCCACCCTCGACCCAGGACGTGGATGCCATGGCCTCCAAGATCGGCTGCCGGGTCAAGCCGGTACTGGCCGATCCGGTCTTGATTGCACAGCGGCTGAGGACCGTCGAAGGTCTTATCTCGACTGCCGAAGCCTCCGCCTCGGCCCGAGCCGACGAGGCCACCTCGGCTGACGAGACCGCTTTGGCCAATGACGCAGCGCCGGTCAATGGCGCAGCTCCGACCAATGGATCAGCTCCGGCCGACGACGCAATCGCCAGTTCGGCGCCAAGCGGAGGTGGAGTTCCAGCCTCGGCTGCTGGCTCAGGGGTCGAGTCGCTGCTGGAGCGAGGTCTTCCCAGACCTGAAGGCACCGGCGATATGCCGCTGCACATCGATGACCTGCTGCGCTACGCCGTGGCCGTCGGAGCATCGGATCTCCATCTAACTGCTCAGATGCCCGGATCCATCCGATTCCACGGCGCCATCCGGCCGATCGAGGGCTGCCCGGTACTTGACAACGAGACGCTGCGGGACATGGTGTTCGGTATCCTTCCCGGGTCCCAACGGGAGCGATTCGAGGCGGAGAACGAGCTCGATACCTCCCACTCCATCGCCGGGGTAGGGCGGTTCCGGGTCAACGTCTCGCTGCAGCGGGGCACCGTCGCGGCCGCACTGCGTCCGATCCCCCACGAGATGCCGGAGTTTGACTCTCTCGGCATTCCGGACTCGGTCAAGTCGTTTACCGACCTCCGGAAGGGGCTGGTCCTGGTCACCGGCCCCACCGGTTCTGGGAAGTCCACCACCCTGGCCTCGTTGATCGACATCATTAACCGAACGAAGCCGTTGCACATCGTGACCGTGGAGGACCCCATCGAGTTCCTCCACGATCACAAGCAGTCCATCATCACGCAGCGGGAAATCGGGGAGGACACCAACTCGTTCTCCGAGGCGCTGAGACGCGTCCTGCGACAGGATCCCGATGTCATCCTGGTGGGGGAGCTCCGTGACCTCGAGACCATCTCCACGGCGCTGACTGCCGCGGAGACCGGCCACCTGGTCTTCGCCACGCTCCACACCCAGGACGCTCCCCAGACCATCGACAGGATCATCGACGTCTTTCCGACCAACCAACAGGAACAGATTCGCGTGATGTTGGCTGCCACCCTCGAAGGCGTGGTCACCCAGCAGTTGATCGTCACTGCGGACGGTACGGGGCGTGTTCCTTGCTCAGAGGTCTTGATGTGCACTTCGGCCATCCGCAATCTGATCCGCCAGGCAAAAACCCACCAGATCTACTCGCTCATGCAGGTCGGTGGCTCGTTCGGAATGCAGACGATGGACCAAGGCCTGGCCCAGCTGGTCCGGACGGGCGTCATTTCGGAGAGCATCGCCTATGACCGTTCCGCCAATGAGGAAGACCTACGGAACCATCTCAATGCCTGACGCATATCACCTATTCATTTTGATCGACTGGAGCGGCACGACATGGCACTGACATTCGACTACAAGGTTCGGGACAAGGCCGGTGGCCTGGTCGAGGGGCAACTCGAGGGCGACAGCATGGCCCTCGTGGTACGGCGTCTGCGCGAGATGGGATACATGCCCGTCTCGGTGACACCGAAGTCGTCTGCCAGCCTCAACAGGGAGATCAAGATCCCCGGGTTCTCCGACCGGGTCAAGCTCCGGGAAGTGGCGGTTGTCACACGGCAACTGTCGACCATGGTCGATTCGGGCCTGTCAGTGGTCCGGTCGCTCGGCATTCTGGGAGCGCAGGTGGAGAATCCAACGCTCAAGCGGATCCTCAACGAGGTCCGGCTCGATCTCGAGCATGGGTCGTCGCTTTCCGTTGCCTGCGCCAAGCATCCCAAGGTGTTCTCAGAGCTCTACTGCACGCTCATCCAGGCCGGGGAGGTCGGCGGTAACCTCGACGAAGTCCTCGGCAACCTGGCCAACACCATCGAGAAGCAAGCCCAGCTCAATCGGACCATTAAGTCGGCGATGACCTATCCGGCCGTGGTGCTGAGCGTGATGGTGGTCATTTTCACCGCCATGATCGTCTTCATCGTGCCCGTATTTCAGAACCTCTTCACCTCGCTGGGCGGGAAGCTTCCACTGCCCACCCGGATACTCATCAAATTGTCACAGACCATCACGAGTCCCTGGGTCCTGGTGATCATCGGCGGGATCATCGGCGGGATCATCGGCTTGCGGAAATGGATCGCCACCGAAGACGGGAGGCGCAGGTGGGACCGGTGGATGCTCAAGCCTCCGATCTTCGGTCCGCTGTTCCACAAGGTGGCGCTCGCCCGGGTCACCGGTACCTTGGCGTCGCTGATCAGTTCCGGCGTGCCAATCCTCGAATCACTCGACATCTGCGCCGACACCGCCGGGAACCGAACGGTGGGCGACGTCCTGATCGAGGCGAAGAACGGTGTACGCGAGGGCCGGCCGCTGGCTGATCCCCTCCGAGAGCACGAGGAGGTCATTCCCACCCTGGTGACCCAGATGGTCGAGGTGGGCGAGCAGACCGGTGCCCTGGACGGAATGCTGAAGAAGGTCGGCGAGTTCTACGATCAAGAGGTCGAAGTGACCGTGAACAATCTGACTGCCCTTCTCGAACCACTGCTGACCGTGATCATGGGAGTGGGTGTCGGAATCATGGTGATCTCGCTCTATCTCCCGATGTTCAGCTACATCAAGCTGATCCATAACTGATCAATTCCGCCGCAAGCGGAAGCCGAGTGGCACTTCCGGCGGTGTGCGCGCGCCTTTTTGGGGCTCCCTGCGGGGCACTATTTCAGGCCATTTCGGTGCTATTTCGAAGAACACTGGTCCCAGCGACCACAGACAGAAGGCCTATCGTCCGCCACTCTCCGTGGTCGGAGGGCGTAAATGGATGTCCGAAATAATTGTTAAGGGTTTCTAAAGTCTCGCCCTCGACATGACGATAGGACAAATGGATGCCAGTCCGGATCCGTCCATTGATGAATGAATAACAACGAGGAGGCTTCAAATGTTTTCATCCGTACTTCAACGCCTCAACGACAGGCGTGACGCTGCGGGAGATGCCGGTGAAGATGCCGGTTTCACCCTCATCGAGCTCATGGTGGTGCTGTTGATCCTGGCCATTCTGCTCGCCATTGCCATTCCGACGTTCCTCGGTGTGACGAAGTCGGCGAACGACCGGGCAGCCCAGTCGAACCTGAACACTGGTCTGATCAACGCCAAGTCCATCTTCCAGACCAACAGTCAGCAGTACCCGGTTACGGCGACGATGGTCACCAGTCTGACTTCGGCTGAGCCGAACCTCACGTTCGGTACGGGTGCTACCACCTACAACACCTCGGGACAGCAGAAGGTCAGCGTGTACGTCGACCCCAGCGCCACTGCCACCCTCACTGGTCAGGGCATCATCCTGGCCACGCAGGCCAAGGGCGGCAACTGCTGGTACGTCATCGACAACGCTGTGGCTGAGACCAACGGCGGCGTCGGATTCTACGGTAACGGCGCAACTGGGTTCCCAGTCGCTGCGGGCACCTGGTACGGCGAGGCCAAGGCAAACCCGGGTGCACAGACGTGCGACCCGTCTGCGCCGCAGAATGCAGGAGCTTCGGTCGTCTACCAGCAGTCCAACTTCCCTAACCTGTAAGGCGACTCCGTCGTCTGACAGAAGCTTGTGATATGTCAGTTCACTTCTGGGCTGACAGGTTGACAGTGCCCTCTCCCTCTGGGAGGGGGCACTGTCGCGGTCATGAAGTTGCGTCAGGATCCCCGGGTTCCGACATGTCGAGACCTCCGGATGTCGGGGTGGGGACCAGGACAGATGCGCTCCCGAGGGCCCTTCGCGTCCTTGCGCTATTTGCTCGTAGGCGAGGTTGGCCGCTCGCCGTGATGGTCGTCTTTGTCGTAGTCGGCATGGGCTACTCGATGTGGTGGAGCCCGGTGGTACATAACGCTGGTGGCTGGGTCATACCCGGGGACATCTGGTCGACCTGGAGGGCGGCCCACTGGGTGGGCT
>Ga0209068_10001975_pt1 | contig 10112 bp, 8 predicted proteins | sample ColStrG_CSR_2012_FD_187200 | JGI IMG/M metagenome (GOLD analysis project Ga0209068, IMG submission 187200) | Freshwater sediment microbial communities in response to fracking from Pennsylvania, USA - Cold Stream Run_MetaG_CSR_2012 (SPAdes)... | ecosystem: Environmental > Aquatic > Freshwater >...
CGGAGCCAGCCCGTCGACGAGATAAATGCAAACACACTCATGATTCTTACGACCGGATCCGGGCTCACCTATCAACCCATGGCGGCTGACCTCGCCACCGTGCTCGACGATGGCGACAATCTGCGGATTTTGCCTGTGCAGGGCTACAGCGCATACCAGAACGTTCGGGATGTGTATTACTTGCGCGGCATCGACATGGCCTTCACGCGGACCAACATCCTGAACCGCTGGCGCCGGAGCGGCGAGATTCCCAATTTGGACCAGAAGATCGTCTACATCCTCAAGGTAGCCAACGTAGAAGAAAACATCATCGTGCGCTCGGACATCGACTCGATCGAGCCACTGCGCGGAAAGAAGGTGAACTTCAATCAGCTGGGCAGCGGCACCCAGATGTCGGCGCGCGATATTTTCCGGGCTTTCGGGGTCGGGATCGAAGAGACCAACCTGAGTGTGGGCGACGCCCTCCAGAAATTGAAGGACGGTGAAATCACGGCTGTCGTGGCGACCGCCGGGAAGCCTTCGCCCGTCCTGCGTCGGCTCAAGCAGAGTGAGGGATACCGGATCGTCCCGATTCCGCTTGAAGATTCGTTGATCGGCGACTACCTGCCCGCGACCCTGGAGCATGAGGAACGCTGTCAGCACCGAAAGATGCCAACTTGACATGGAGCAAGTGAAGATGCTCATCATGTACCGCGACTATCAAAATGAAAGCTGGCAGGTTAACATTTTCTCGAGCGGCACACTAATAACGACAACAATGCTCTATGCCACTGAGGATTTAGCCATGGCCGAAGCGAGAAAGGATCTGGACGGGTTTCGGAGTGCCTGACCATGAGGCCCAACCCCGGTTTCCCGTCTGGGAGCCCCGTCGCCCCCCATGCCGGGGCTTTTCCTTTATCCTGGCTCGACGCGCCGCTATTAAACGCTCAATTATAGCCGGGCTCAGAATTCACATGCCCACGAATTTTCCTGAACCGCGAAACCACATTTCGCGCCGGCGCTCCTTGGCATGCTGCGGGCGGGTCAGGGCATGGCGGTATGAGGACTTGAAACGAGACCAAAAGGAGGTGCAGTGCGATCAATTATTCTGCGCTCCACATGGCGGATTCGCGTCCTTATGGCGGCGGTGTTGGCCATGGCAGCCGAAGGTCAGGTCCTGCTCTGACATTTGACGGACGACGCGCCGGCGAATGGCAGGGAGACCTATGAGTCCGCGCCTAGCATGCTCCCGCGTGCATCTCGTTCACCGATCAAGCAGCAAGGTATTAGGCCTAAAGGAACAATAGACCGCCTAGGTTGGTGGCGTCGTCATCCGACTCCCCAAGATCATCCCGCGAAAATAGCTTGCTCAGTAGTCCGCGAGACTGAGGCCTCAGCAATTTTTGCCTTAAATGTTTCTCTGTTAAATGGCTTGACGATGTAGCTGCTAGCTCCGGCCCCCTTGGCAGCGGTGACGTTAGCAAGATCGGACTCCTCAGTCACCATGACGAACGGAATGCCATAAAGCACCGGGTCCGCACGAACTTTTTGCAGAAGCATCAGTCCAGTCATTGGCTGCATATTCCAGTCGGAGATCACAAGGCCATAGTGTTCATTCCGAAGTTTGCTGAGCGCGGTGGTACCATCGAGAGCGTTGTCGACACGCCTGAAACCGATCATCATGAGGAGATTTCGCAAGATCTGACCCATTATGCGACTGTCCTCCACCACAAGGACTGGCATTGACAAATCAACTGGCATCACTCTCTCCCGCAGCGGCTGATGAACCAAGGGAAACAGCCAAAGCTCCCATCAACGATGAGCGGCGGCCTTAACCACTTGATATACCGAGTAGTTCATCACCTACGCCGCCTCGCGCTTGGATTTAACCTGCGTATCAAAGAGGCGCGCAACTTCCCCGAGGCAGACCGGCGGACTGAAGAGGAAGCCCTGCATCTCCGTGCATCCAAGCGCCCGCACGTGCTGCATCTGTTGTTCGGTCTCAACACCTTCCGCGGTCGTGGTCATCTTAAGGCTCTGTGCGAGACCAGCGACTGCCCGCACGATAGCCGCCGACTCCTCGCCTTCTCCCAAACCTTTGACGAAAGAACGGTCGATCTTGATCTTTTCAAAAGGGAAGCTGCGCAGATAACTCAGCGAGGAATACCCGGTGCCGAAGTCGTCCATCGTAATGTGCACGCCGAGGTCCCGCAGGCGATGGAGCGTCGCGATCGTCACCTCAGTGTTTTGCATGAGCACCGCTTCGGTGATCTCGAACTCCAAGCGGCGCGGCGCGAGGCCCGAAACGGCAAGGGCATTGGCGACAGCCGTCATCAGATTCGGGCTCATCAACTGGATCGGTGAGAGATTGACCGCGACCTTGATAGACTCCGGCCAATTGGCCGCATCGCCGCAGGCCTTGTGAATGATCCATTCCCCAAGGGGCACGATCAAACCGATCTCCTCCGCGAGCGGAATGAAGTCTGCCGGTGAAATCATTCCCCTCTCAGGATTATGCCAGCGGATGAGGGCTTCGAACGAAGCGATCGTATTGTCGTTCAGGTTGATGATGGGCTGGTAGAAAACCTCAAATTCCTGCTTGGATAACGCAGTACGCAGCGAAAGCTCCAGCGTGCGGCGTGCTTGCAAGCGGGCATCCATCTCCGGCTCGAAGAAGCGGTAAGTGCCTCGCCCGTCAGCCTTGGCGCAGTGAAGCGCCATATCTGCGTTCTTCAATAGACGATCGGCGCTTTCCTCGTCGTTCGAAGCAATGGCTACACCGACGCTTCCGCTTAGCAAAAGGTTGTGGCCATCAATCCGGTACGGCTTACACATGACTTCAATCAAACGTCTCGCGAGAGCGACCGCTTGTTCTTTATTTGTGATCAGCGGCTGAACGATCGCAAATTCGTCTCCTCCAAGGCGCGCAGCCGTATCGACCTTTCGAATAACACCGCTAAGTCGTTCGGCCACGGCACGCAAAAGAAGATCGCCAATTGGATGCCCAAATGCATTGTTCACATCCTTGAAGCAATCCAAATCAATGCAATGAACGGCAATCAGATCTTGTTTGGACACCCGGCTGAGCTGTTCCTCTAGCCGCTTGCGAAAAAGGTATCGATTGGCAAGTCCGGTGACACTATCTTGGCGTGCCAACTCCACCCGTTCCTTGGCCATGGCGACCAGTATGAACGCACTTGATATCGTGACCAACAAGGCCTCCATGCTCATCACCGTCATCCATGCGCTTGAGTTCGCGCCGTCACTTGTCGACGATGTGAGAGGGTTCAACGGAGTACGCAGCAAGAAAAGCGAGCCTTGCATAAAGAAAATAACGATAGCCGGCCAGCGTGATATGAGCCCCTCGGCACGGCCCCTCCATAGCTCAAAGGCAGTGAGCCACATGAACGCTGCAATGATTGCAGAGCTCAGCACGGCACGTAGGTCCACCGCTTGAGCAAAGCCGGAAAACTGACACGCCAGCAGCCACACCGTGGCGCCGGCGATAAGCGATCCCGGTCGAGCCTCGCGGGCGTCGAAGACCCTCGTGCCGCTCCAGGTAACCGCGTAGGAACCGAACAGTATGGCATCGGCAAGTCCGATCGAGACAAGATCAGACACCGAACCATACATGCTGTAGAGTGCGATCGACAACGATCGCAGGAGATGCGCGCATCCCCACCAGGCGACTGCTCGATTTTCCGTGTTCTGGACCCATACGAATAGCAGCAGCAGGCCGAGCATGGCCTCGATGTCGACGGTCAGGAGGAACAGCGTCTTGAGGTCGATATACATGCACGAACACCAGGATCTCTAGAAGGCAAGCACTCAATCTCGTTCGAGAACCTCGGAGCAGAGGCGATCCAATTCAGACCTATCTTCGACCAGCGCAGAACCTTGCTCTTGACTGGGGTAAGTGCGGCATTCTGGTTCCCTCGAAATCGTCTATTTGAGTGCGGTTTGCACCGATGCAAATGTCGTGTTCAGGTTCGTACCAACCCCCCTGCACGACTGCGATGATCGAAACTGCAATCCTGGGGGCAAGATGCCATAGTCGATAGCGGTGGCGCCGGACGCATCCTTCACGAAGCGTTTGACAAGCGTCTTCATCGCACATTTCCACGATTCTGAGACGGTCATTCATCCACACCGTGAATCCTACCAATAAGTTACTACGAAGGATTTAAACTGATTACAAAAATCGTCTTATCGGATATTAGGGTTTAACTCACCGTGAAACGGATTTGCCACCAAACCGCACATTGTAAGTCAGCCCAAAGCACAGACCCGAAAACAATGGTTCCTTGGCTACACTCAACGGTCCGTATAACAGTTCATCACGGAACAGTACCGAAATGTTTTTCATTCGCCTCGGTACGAGATTGTTTTCAATTGAGAATTTGCGGAGTCTGCTTCACCTGGATAAGCAGACATTGATCGTCCCGGCCGGCAGGTCTCATTGGTGTAGAGTCGAGATGTGGCACGGTGGCTGTAGGCTGAACATATCCGTTGCCGCCTCTTTCGTCTGGCGGTGTCTTATACCAATTGTCGTCAGTCTTGACCCGTCTACCGTTTACGGCCCGGCTTGTCCCGGCCATCGATGTCTTTGATTTGACTCATGATTTGAGACGCAGTTTCTGACACACGGCAGCGGCATGATGAGTCAGGATTCGCGAGTTCTGGTATTAGTGGTTCAACCATGACTCCGTTTCCACATCCCGCTCATCGGAGAAGACTTCACGCCTTCACCCACGGCACGTCGTGCCCAAGCCTGCTCAGACGTACGAGCCCGAAGTGCCCGTCCCGCCCTTGCGTCGCCCGACCTTGTGCTTGAAGCGCAACCACCGGCGCAACCGCACAGCGGTGTAGTTGTCGATCGCCCGGTACGCTTTGGTGGCGGTGCCTACTTCGAAGTAGTTCGCCCATCCGCGCAGCGTGCGGTTCAACTTCTTCACCATCTGTGTGCGGTGGCGGGGAGCAGCTTGAAATGACACTTCCCGCACTCGGGAATACGGCGAACCGAATAGTCCGACAGGCGGTTGAGCGTGCCGCAGGCTTCACAACGAACCTAGTGCGTTGTCATGACAAGGCGCTTCCCACCACGAGGATTACATGGCCGACGATTACCCGCGACCGGGCCACCCTAAAAAAGCGAACTCTAAAATCCAACTCCGAGAAGGGGAGGCGCGCGGCCCGAGCAGGATTGAGATTCAGAGCAAGCCGACGTGCTTTTGCTTTCGAGCGCGGCCTGTTTGACAGGGGCGTGGTTCGGGGTCGGCCGCATCGTCACCGCCCGCGGCTTTCCGGGTGTCGTCAAATTGGGAGTTTTCGTATCGCGTGTCTTCGTATCGCGTGTCGTCGCATGATGTTTCTCATCGGAAATCGAGAAATCAGACGAAGAGGATTTCGGAGCCTTGTCGTTCTCGAGGGAGGAAAGCTCGATCCCACCTGATGGGGCTGTATTCTGATTCTGATCGAGTGGCTCGCTCCCGGAACTCTCCTTAAGATGGTCGGTGGTGGTCTTCGCGTCGGCCTGATCGGTCGGGGCGCCGGGAGCATCGATCACCTTGCCGGCTTCCGCATCCCGCTCGGGCAAGCTTGTAACCGGCCCGTCACTAGCAATTTTCCGAGCGCCGCCACTATTCGCCACGGATACAGCGCTCGGTGCGATTGCGATGTTCGCGACCTCCACACCCTCAAGCTTGTCGCGCGGGTCTTCTCCGCCGGTCGTGCCGGCTCGCGCCGCGGTTTGAACTGTGGCGATTTTGGCCGGTCCACGCGGAGTTACCTCGGCCACTTTGACGCCCTCGACGGATGCCCTTAGAGCATCCGCGAGCAGCGCGTATCCCCCACCCAGCACGACCGCGAGAACAGCAACCGCGACCGCCTCGGAGAGGATGTTGTGCATCGTGCTGAAGAGGGTGCGCTTTGGCTTCGGGCGAAGCGACTCGCGTTCGAACGCCAGCGCACGGTCGTAAGACGCCCGCTCCTGCGTATCGCGAAGGATGGCATAGGCACGGACAATGCCACTGAGCCGCTCGTGAGCATCCGGATCACCCGGATGAAGGTCAGGATGGTTCGCCCTGACGGCTTTACGGAATGCATCTTTGAGCGCCTCAGCATCGTCATCCGGACGAGCACCGAGCAGATCGTAGAGAGTCTTCGTCGCTATGCCGTCGGGTGGTCCTCCATGACAATGACGGACGGTGAGTTCACCGGCACGTAGTCGAGGCAATGGGAGGTAGTTCAACGGGCCTCGACCGTGTCGAGCCCCAGCTCTGCGCATTAGCTGTACCAGCTTCTCGTCGTCGGCAGCCGAATTCGCCGTAAAGCCAGCGACGGCCGTTATGATGGCAATGAAAGCGGAACCCATGGTCGCCCTCCTCATGCCGCGACGAGCATCACGACCTCGATGAGGCTGCGGTGACAGCAGATTTTGGCTGACAGCCCCCTTGATAACTCCTTTGAGTAGAAGTAGTAGCAAACGTTATGCACGGGATATGCACCAAATAACGCGGCGAATTTGTGATCGACCCTCCCCGGAGCGTCGGCTGAGACTTTTATCGGGTCTTTGCTGTAGGGCTTCGGCCCTCCATTGCGAGGTGTTGCAAAAAGAGCACGCGCGGTTAAAAAGCAATCGGAAAACATACACCGAGCATTCTTCATGAACGCTCGGTCGTATACTCGCTTGCTTTGGACCCCGCACAGTATCTGTGCGCATGGGGGGTAGGCGATGCTCACCGGAAGTCGGGTGCAGGATTTCGCTAGCTTTAGGCCGAAAGTATTGGCCTGCAGCCTAAAGACGAAGAGCCCCATCCTCGGCGCGGGTGCACTTGTGCTGATGATGTTTTGGGCGTCGACCGCCCAAGCTCAGTGCACCTCGGCCGGATTGACGACGCCGCTCCCGGTCGCGCCTGTTGCCGGCGTATCGGCATCCGTGGGCTCCCTTGTCTCCTCCATCCATACTGCGAACACGGCGTTCTTGACACAGTCGACTGCGTTCATCGGCAGCCCGGCCAATCCTCAGCCGGACCAGCAGGGTGGCGGCGTGTGGGCCCGCGGCGTCGGCGGCCACATGACGTCCAGCGCGACCGCAACAGCCGGAAACATAATGTCTGGCGCGCCTGTCGCCGGCAGCATCACTTGCAATACGCGCACGGTCGAAGATTTCGCCGGCGTTCAGATCGGCGCCGACGTTGCCAGGCTGAATATGAATGGGTGGAACTTGCACGCGGGTTCGACGGTCGGCTATTTGGGATTGAAGACGCTAGACACCACTCCGCCTGGCCTCAATCCGCCCCCAAGTTTTCGCGACAGCCTCCAGGTCCCATTCGTTGGCATTTATGGTGCTGCAACGAATGGCGGTTTTTTCGTAGACGGGCAAGTGCGCTGGGATTTCTACCAAAACGAGGTCTCTGATAACAACAACGGACTGTTTGGTCAGCATTTCGACGCGCGCGGTATCGGTCTGACCGGAAATATCGGTTACAATCAAGAGCTCGGCAATCATTGGTTCGTCGAGCCTTCGGCCGGGATCGTCTGGTCAAGAACTCAGGTCGATCCAGTGAATGTCCCGGGGACTGTTGTCTCCGGGTCTGGGTTCGTCCCGCCTTGGATTCTGGCCGTCAACGATATCCAAAGCACGCTCGGACGTCTGGGTTTGCGGGTCGGCACCTCCGTTACGTCCGGCAATGTGGTTCTGGAGCCGTTTGCCTCTGCCAGCGTGTTTCACGAATTCCAAGGCGGAGTCACTTCGAGTCTGACGAGCAATTTCGCTTCGATAGGCTCGCCCCTTCCGACTCTTAGCGCGTCGATCTCGACCGCGAGCCTGGGGACCTATGGCCAATTTGGCCTGGGCGTCGCGGCGAAATTTACGAACACCGGCTGGGTCAGTTACGTGCGCGGGGACTATCGGACGGGAGACAGCATCGAGGGCTGGAGCCTGAATGGCGGCCTTCGCTATCAATTCGTCCCCGACCCGACGGCCAGGGGACGCGGACCCATGATCGCCAAGGCGCCGATCTACAAGGCGCCCGCCCCACAGGCCGTGTACAACTGGACTGGTCTTTACATCGGTGGCTATGCGGGAGCCGCCTGGGGATTCACGAATTGGACCTTCGTTGACGACGGCGCGACGACCAACCCTCGCTATGCCGGTTTTCTTGGCGGCGCTGAAATCGGATACAACTATCAGCTCGGGAAATGGGTTTTCGGCGTTGAAGGCGACACCGGCTGGACCAATGCCCACGGCGCCCGACCTTGTCCGACCGGTTTCTTCTTCAACTGCGAAGTCGACCTGAATTGGCTGTCCACCGCGACCGCTCGGGTCGGATACGCATATTGGGATCGGCTCCTAGTGTACGTGAAGGGCGGAGCGGCGATCGCGCAGGATCAAGCTAACTTCGTGTGTAACACCAATTCGCAGCCCACGATCGTGCCTTTGGCTGGATGCCCCTCCCAAAGCGATTCCAAAACTAAGGTCGGCTGGACGGTGGGCTGGGGTTCCGAGTTTGGCCTGACGCCGAATGTGTCGGTAAAGAGTGAAACCATGTACTTCAATCTGGGGACCGACCGTTACAACATGGGCGGCATTCTTGCGGACATTCAGAGATCCGGATTCATTTCGACTGTGGGGCTCCATTTCCGCTTCGGTGGAGAGCCAACGCCAGCGGCACTTGTAGCAAAAAACTAGCGAGGCATCGCCGCAAATGCCAGGGATGGCCCACACAGCGAAAGGGGAGTTCCGATGTCCGAAATCGGGACTTAATGGTCTACTTTTGCACAGACAAGCAGGCCCGAGTGATGCAAAAATATGACTACCCCTTGCCGGCCGGACCACGACTTGCCATTTTTGTGGTATGTGGTGGCGTACCGGTCGGCCGCTGAAGCTAGTTGTGCGGAACCCCCGGCAGGATCATCAGCGAGGGGGATCATCATACGTCGGCAGCGCTGCTTTAGCTTTGATAAATGTATTGTGGGAGGCCAGCCTCAACGAACTGGCTAGACTGGCGCCGACCGCGATCTCCCCTCTCCCACAGAGCGCAAAATCCGGTGTTGTGCTCTTCCCCCATGAAATCTCGATATTCAATAAACCCATAAACCCAGAAACTGAGTTCATTCTTTCGGATGGCAAATATCTGGTCCTGAGTAAGATCGATGTTGAACCCCGTTTCATAATTCTGCCTGTCGCCAGGACGCACAATATGGCCAGTCTCGAAAAGTTGGATGTCGGTATAAAGAGGTCTTCTGGGCATTTCCTTTATGGCCTTCCAAACGAAAGATATCTTGGTGAGAATGGCTGGGGTTTTCCCAAGATTTTCGTAGCTCATGCATACGCGTGACGTGACATCAGGGAAATATTCGCTGGTGTCGTCTCTGGTGGAACTTGGCTCCAGCACGATGGCAGTGACAAGCAACATTGGCAGTTCAACAGCAACAGCAGCATCGGCAGATTTCTTGGCAGCATTGGCCGCATCCGTCGCGACCCTGATTTGCCTCTCGACAGCCTCCCAGAGTTTCTCAGTCGAGCGCCACAATCCGATTGTGGATACCGCAAGAACGATGGTGAAAGCCGCTATTACAGCCTCTTTATGTTTTTCGAAGATGTTCGCAAACCAGATAAAAGCGGCGACAATCGGCCCCTTGAGAATGCTGCAATTGTCTATGGGATACTGCTCGCTGCCGGGCTGTTTGCCAATTTCGTAGCAGGTAAGCCCGGTTGAAATAAATGCGTCAACAGCCAACAACAATAAAAGCATTAGCGCTGCATATTCCAGAATGCGTAGAAGAGTTCGCATCAACATCCCCCGCCGCCGCCCCTAAACTGCCCGCGCTGTGCAGCTCATTGTAGCGCAATTAGAACTCGGCAACAGAGGGGGAAAATCGGGAGGGGGCTCGACCTGCGCAAGCCCCTCGGCCACATTCGTCAGGTCGCAGGATTAAGGCGGCTGATGGTCGATGAAAACGTTGTAGGATCGGCCGATATCAACAATCCTCTTGCCCGCTTCCCGTCGCCTTAGTGTCTGTCCGAAGAGTTCTTGAATCATATGAATCATGTGTGATTCAAGGGTGGTGGCCTGATTCGAGGAGGGGTCACCGATGTGGACGAGAAAGAACCGCGCCCGTTACGACCG
>Ga0209068_10001976_pt1 | contig 10111 bp, 7 predicted proteins | sample ColStrG_CSR_2012_FD_187200 | JGI IMG/M metagenome (GOLD analysis project Ga0209068, IMG submission 187200) | Freshwater sediment microbial communities in response to fracking from Pennsylvania, USA - Cold Stream Run_MetaG_CSR_2012 (SPAdes)... | ecosystem: Environmental > Aquatic > Freshwater >...
ATCGCCACCGGTCCAAAGACCATTCTTGACTGGTTGCGCGACTTTGCCAGCGCTGGCGATCCGTCCCCGTTTACGGGCAAAGAGGTAGATGTGATTGGCTTTGTCTACAAAGACCCGCGCGAGGGCCAAAACCAATTCTGGGTGTCCCGGTTTGCCGTCAGTTGCTGCGTGGCCGATGCCTCGGCCATTGGTCTTTTGGTGCAGACGGATAAGGCGACGGGCCTCAAGGCCGATAGCTGGGTGCGGGTGACCGGCAAATTCACGGTCGGTCAGTTCGCGGGCGAAAAGATACCCCTCATCGTTGCGGGCAAAATCGAGCCAACCGAACAGCCAAGTCAGCCGTATTTGTATCCGTAGCAGTTGAAAGCTGCCCAGGGCGGCTCCGTCACGGCGTCGTCACGGCGTCGTCACGGCGTTATCGCGACCTGATCGGGTTACACCGGTCCTACATGGCGTGCGCGTGGCGTGCGGGCTGCCAAGTTTCAAGTATCTTTTATCATCACTCCTCATGAACACTGCCGAACTTGTTACACAATTTAAGACGGCCTACGGATCTGTGCCCACATTTGTGGCCCGTGCGCCCGGTCGCGTCAACCTCATCGGTGAACATACCGATTACAACGATGGCTTCGTGTTGCCCATGGCTATCGATCGTGATGTGACCATCGTTGGCACGCCCCGCGCCGATCACACCGTGCGGTTGCATTCAGCCAATTTCAATGATGACTCAGCGTTCTCCCTCGAAGGAATCGAAAAGGTGACCCGTAACACCTGGAGCAACTACAGCCGCGGCGTAGCCGATGTGTTGCAAAAGGACGGCCATCGATTAACCGGCTTTGACGGCGTGATGTTTGGCGACGTGCCGATCGGGAGCGGGCTGTCGTCGTCAGCCGCGACTGAGATGGCGACGATCATGGCCTTCGAGGCGGCCGGGCGCTCTGCCGGGCAAACCCCGGGCGGTGCACAAGGAAGTGCCGTCAAAAATACGGCACCTGGGCTGGATGGTGTGACCGCGGCCAAAACTGCACAAAAGGCCGAGAATCAGTTCGTCGGCGTGAACTGCGGCATCATGGATCAGTTTATCTCCTCGCTGGGTAAACGGGGGCAGGCATTATTCATCGATTGCCGGTCGCTCGCCTATGAACTCGTGCCCCTGCCCAGCGGCGTGACGGTGCTCATCGTCGATACGAATGCGCCCCGCTCGCTGGCGGCCAGCGCCTACAACGAGCGTCGGGCCCAGTGCGAGCAGGCTGCCCAGGCGTTTGGCGTAAAAGCGTTGCGGGATGTGTCAGTGGCACTCTTTGAGCAGCGCAAGAGTGAATTGCCCGCGCTTGTGGCCCAGCGTGCGGCCCATGTGATCTATGAAAATCAACGCGTGCTGGATGCGGTCCAGGCCTTGCGTTCAGGCGACGTGGTCAAGCTGGGCGCATTGATGAACCAGTCGCATGACAGCCTGCGTGACTTATATGCCGTCAGCAGCAAGGAGCTGGACACGGTCGTTGATATCGCGCGCGCGCATAACGGTGTGCTGGGCGCACGCATGACCGGCGCAGGTTTTGGCGGATGCGCGATTGCACTCGTGCGTGACCCACATGCTCCGGCGCTCGCTCGGGTGATGATGCGTGAGTATCCGGCCCGCACCGGCCGCGAGTCGAAGGTCTATACCTGCGTGGCTAGCGATGGCGCGAATTGGTCCCTTGTGTGAGGCTACAATCTCGCTCGACCCTCGCCATTCCAGGATTGAACTCGCAGATGTCGTGCTCAACTTGCCCGCCGTCCTCAATGCTTGCTTTGATCTGGTTGGTTAGGATGGTCTGCTCGAATATGCTGGGCCGGACCTGCCGCCAGTACGCGCAGCGCAGGATCTCGCCTGGATAGATGGCGACTTGGAGAAGACGTAACAGGGTGGCTTCGGACCTATGATGTCCGTCGATCGCATTGCGGTGAAGTCACAGGCTGCGAAGTCACAGGCTGGTCCAGCCGCGGTTTATTGGCACAGGGTCTGTCTGCAGCCTTTTAACTTGAAGTAGACGTAGATGAAGTTTCTCATTACCGGCGGGTCCGGCTTCCTTGGCATCAACCTTACCCGCTTCTTACTCAGCCATGGTCAATCCGTGCTGTGCTATGACATCGCCAGCTTCGATTATCCAGAGCGCGACCGGATCGAATTCGTGCAGGGCGACATCCGTGACCGCTCAGCGCTTGACAAAGCGATGCAGGGGGTCGACATCGTCGTGCACACCGCCGCAGCGCTGCCGCTGTATTCAAAAGAAGATATCTACTCGACCGATATCGTTGGAACGCGTAACGTCATCGAGAGTGCGTTTGCCGCGCCTGTGCAGCGCTTTGTCCATATCTCCTCGACTGCAGTCTATGGCATCCCCGATCACCATCCCCTGGTCGAAGACGACCAACTGCAAGGCGTGGGGCCCTATGGTGAGGCCAAGATCGAGGCCGAGCGTATCTGTGCTGGCTTTCGGGCGAAAGGCCTGTGTGTATCGATCATCCGGCCAAAATCGTTTATCGGCCCCGAGCGGCTGGGGGTGTTTGCCATGCTCTATGACTGGGCCAGCACTGGTCACGGCTTCCCGGTATTGGGCGATGGCAAGAACCCATATCAGTATCTCGATGTCGACGACTTGTGTGATGCCATCTGGCGCTGCAGCACGCTGGGCCGTGACAAGGTCAATGACAACTTTAACATCGGCGCAAAAGTGTTTGGCACGATGGGCGGCGACTTTCAGGCGGTGCTCGATCATGCCGGCTTTGGCAAAAAAATCCGGACGTTCCCGGCTGGCCCGATGATCGCAGTGCTGCGGATACTCGAGGCCTTCAGGTTGTCACCGCTCTACAAATGGGTCTACGAGACGATGTCAAAGGAATCATTTGTCTCGATCGAAAAAGCCGAGCGGATACTGGGCTACGCGCCGAAATACAGCAACACCGATGCTCTGATTCGTAACTACGAATGGTATCTGGCTAATGTAAGCAGCTTTAAGGGCGCCTCGGGTGTATCACACCGCGTGCCATGGAAGCAAGGCGTGCTTGGTCTGGCCAAGCGCTTGTTTTGAACGCTCAGCCTGCACAAGCGACCCCAGCGTCGGCTTCGCGCTCATTCAGTATGCGAGGTGTCCCTCGTGTATCCTCCTGAAAGCCGTGGTTGCACTAGACCTGATCGGCCGTCCGCTTTTGGCTCGCCCCACCCAGCCAAATAGGCATTGATCACAGCCAGCTATTGTCTAGACGGAGTGTCTAGACGGGCAATTTGGCTCGTGGCTGCGAGCCGTGCTGGGTGTCTTCGCGCGATGGCACGTGTCGCAGTAAACTCGGCTCGCTCCGTATCTACGACTCATTTGCCACAAGAGGACGACTTGGTGTGGGTCGCGTGTGCGGCGCGTGTGCGATCAGACCCAGCCCTGAGTAGAGTTTAGGAAAGCAAAGGCGATCATGAAATTTGCAATCTTTACTGTCAGCACGCCTGACTTGACGCCCGAGAACGCGGTGCGTGAACTAAAAGCTGCCAACTATGACGGCATCGAATGGCGCGTGACCGACGAGCCGGTGATGAGCGGCAGTGGCCGCACTGTCGCTGGTCATGGCCCGAGCGTCGGCTTTTGGCAAGGCAACCGCTGCACGCTGTCGCTCACAGCGCTGATTGATATGGCGCCGCTGGTGCGGGCCATGACTGAGGCGGCCGGACTCGCCATCCCCAGCATCGGCACGTATGTGTCGTGCGAAGAACCCGATCTCGTCGAGCACGCCATGAAGGGCGCGCTGGCGCTCGGCGCACCGGCTTTGCGTGTGCGGGTGCCGAACTACGACGGTGTGGCGCCATACCTGACCTTGCGTGAGCGCGCCAAGAGCCAATATCGTGAGGTCGAAGCGATGGCAAAGCACTATGGCCTGAAGGCGTTGATCGAGATGCACATGAATAATATCGTGCCCAGCGCGAGCGCATGTGCGGCATTTGTGGCTGGCTTTGACCCGCGCTACGTTGGCATCATCCATGACTGCGGCAACATGGTTTACGAAGGGTATGAGCAATACCGGCTGGGCGTCGAGGTGCTTGGGCCGTATCTAGCGCATGTACACATCAAGAGTGCGAAGTGGGAGTCAGTCGGTGCGCGGGCCGATGGCAGCACCGAGTGGCGAGCGGCCTTTGCGTCACTTCGCACCGGTATTGTCGATGTACGCAAGCTGCTGGATGCACTCCACGCTGTACATTACGATGGCTGGATTGCGTTCGAAGACTTTAGCACCGACGTGCCGCTGTCTGAGCGTATCCGCGATAACCTGGCATATGTCAAAGCGCTGTTGTAACGTATTGGCCTCAGGCGCGGCCGAGAAAAGGCCGCCATGACGGCCGGTGCATGGTGCACAAGCACTAGCCCTCCGATATCTTGACTCTACAAAAAACTCTGCCCGTCATCACATCCATCGTCATCATCGTCCTGGTTGCATTCTTGCGGGACCGGTCTAGGACGCTCGCGACGATCCTGGCGACGATGCCGATCAATATTCCGCTTGCGCTGTGGGTGGTATTCGGCGCTGGCGATTATGAGCAGCGTGACGTCGAGGTATTCGTGCGGGCTTTGCTGCCGGGTATCATTGCCACCACCATCTGGATTGCGGTTGTCTTTGGCGCCTTGCACTTTAACGTGCGACTGGCGCCGGCTGTCCTGGTTGGTTACGCAATCTGGGCCGTGCTCATCGTCGTCTTCGTCCGGCTGGGCTGGATTGCCCTTGGGAGATGACATGCCGCGAAACCACGCCACATTGCCCCTTTGGCAAGACGCCAATGCGACTCAGAAGCTGGAGACGCTGCGCGCGATGGTTGAGGATCTATATCGCTACCAGCTCGGGGACAAGGTCGAGCAGGTGATCACCATACTCGAAGCGCATGTGGGTGTTGACGACAAGGAGCGTGCCGATGCGCAGCGCATCATCACCCTGGCTCGTGAACACTCCAACATCTTCAGTCCATTGTGCGAGGTCGGGCATATCACCGGCTCAGCGCTTGTCGTGCATCCGCCGACCAAGCGCGTGCTGCTCAATCATCACCGGAAATTTGACCGTTGGATGCAGTTTGGCGGGCACATGGACAACGACCTGGCCCCCCACGTAACGGCCTTGCGTGAGGCGCGCGAGGAGACAGGTCTGAGTGATGTATGGTTCGTGGGCACCGATCCAGCCGCGCAGCCTTCTCAGCCTGCCCAGCGTCCCGGGTCCGCGCCTGTAAACGAAATCCCGCGCCCGTTTGACGTCGATATCCATCTCGTCCCACAGCGCCAGGAGCGGCCAGAGCACCTGCACCTTGATCTGCGCTATCTCCTCGCGACCGGCCGGCCCGCTGACATGGCCGCCAGCAGCGAGTCGATCGACGTGCGCTGGTTTAGGCCAGATGAGCTGGATGCGCTGAATCTTGAGCCCGGTGTGTGGCGGATGATCCGGAAGGCCCGAGCCTATTTGTAAGGGCTCGGACGGGCCCGGGAGGGTAGGGCAGCTCGCGGTTTGGCGCGGGCCACTTGGATCGCGGTATAACACGCCTATGCCTACGAGCGACACCATGACCCAGACTCAGATCGACGCGTTGGTTCGCTTCTTGCCCGCTTTCGAAGCCGAGACACGGGAGTTTGTCATCCGTTGGGATGGCGGGCAGGTGCAGGCCGACGGCTCGATGACAGCGGCCTATCCCGTCTATGCCGATGATGTCAAGGCGTTCTTCCAGTATGCCGGTCAGCCGCACTGGAGCGATTACGACTATGCCCATAAACCCGCCAGCGATTGGCTCAACGACGACGCCTTTATCGCCCAGGCGTCACTTGACCAGATCAAGACGATGTTGACCTATATGCTCAGAAGCGAGCGCTTTTGCGATGGCTGCTGGGCGAGCTTCCTGAAGCGCGGCCGGGTGCAAGCGGTCCTCAGGCGGCTAAAAGCCTTAGGTGCGACAGATGCGCCGGGTGTGGAGAAATAAAAAGCGGCCGGATGATCCCGACCGCTCATAAAGACACTACGCTTTTGCCTCGTCCTCGCGCATGTGGCAGTTCTTGTATTTCTTGCCGCTGCCGCACCAACACGGGTCATTGCGGCCCGGCTTCTTATTGGTCGTCGGCTTTGGCTTGCCGTTGCTGGCGCCGGCCTGCGCGTTGCCGCCACTGGTCCGGAGCGTTGCCCGGTCGATGGCGCGATCGACCCCTGCTGATCAGGTGCGGGTCGGCTGGCCGACTGCCGGCCAGGCGCGCTGCCGTTGCCGCTTGTATTCTGCGATTGCTGGCGCGATCCGACCGGGCCAGGCGTGCTGAACTGCACGTTAAAGATGCGGTGTGCGACTTGTTCGCGCACGGTGTCCAGCATTTCGGAATAGGTGTTGCTGGCCTCGGTGCGGTAGGCGACCAGCGGGTCGCGTTGGGCATAGGCCCTCAGGCCGATGCCCTCGCGTAATTCGTCCAGGTCCGTCAAGTGCTTGACCCACAGCGAGTCGACAGTTTGGATCATCACGGCCCGGTCGCGGAACAGGCGGATACCGTCGTCAAACGCCTTGGCGAGTTCGGCCCGATGGGGCTCGCCAATATCGTTGATGGGCGTGTTCTCAAGCTCTTTGGCCGTTGCCTGCCCCAGATACTTTTCGGCCCAGTCATAGACGCTGCGTTGCAGGGCGTCGCGGCTGTCGCGCATTTGAGCCAGCGTCGCGCCAGCCAGGGAGGCTTGTGTAAACAGCACTTTGGCGAACTCACCAAAGCCCGCTTCATAGCGTTGCTCGGCCGCGTTCACCAGGAAATCGGTGATCTCGTCGCGCGTGCCTTTGGCCCACTGGGTTGCGTCGAACTCTTTTGGCAGCGGGACAATGACCCGCACTTCGTTGAGTAGGCCCAGCACATCCCAGTTTTCGGGCAGGTCACCGGGCGTATGCTCCTTGACAGTGGCGTCGATCTCGCCCTCAACCAGATCCATGACCTGCTCCCGCAGGTCATCCTTCTCAAGGATCGTGCGGCGCTGTTTATAAATGACTTCGCGCTGGCGGTTGATCACGTCGTCGTATTGCACGACATGTTTGCGGATGTCAAAGTTATACCCTTCGACTTTCTCCTGTGCTTGCTCGATGCTCTTGGAGAGGATGCCATACTCCAGCGGCACATCATCCTCCATCTTCATGCGTTCCATCAAGCCCTTCACGCGCTCGCCACCAAAGCGCCGCATAAGATCGTCATCGAGCGAGACGTAGAAGCGCGTGCTGCCCGGGTCGCCCTGACGCGCACACCGGCCGCGCAACTGGTTGTCGATGCGCCGGGCCTCGTGCCGCTCTGTGCCGATGACGTGTAAGCCGCCGAGTGCGAGCACCTTCTGCTTATCCGCATCGGTATCCTGTTTGGCTTCGTTGAGTGCCGCCTGCCATTCCTCGGGCGCAATCTCGGTCAGGTCTTTGCCGGCTTTGCGCAGCTTCTCGCGCGCGAGTCCTTCCGGGTTGCCACCGAGCAAGATGTCAACGCCGCGGCCAGCCATGTTGGTGGCGATCGTGACTGCGCCGCTACGGCCGGCTTGCGTGATCACCAGCGCTTCCCGCTCGTGCTGCTTGGCATTGAGCACCTGATGTTTGATGCCTTTGCGCTCGAGCATCTGGCTCAGATATTCGCTGGTTTCAATGGCAATCGTGCCCACCAGCACCGGCCGGCCGCTCTTGCTTGAGGCGGTGATTTCGTCGACCACAGCCTTGAACTTGGACTCGGCGCTCTTGAACACCAGGTCAGCGTAATCGAGGCGCCTGAAAAACTTACGGTCGCCCTTTGACTCGACATAAACCGTGACCGGCGATCCATCGACAAACTTGTCTTGCTTCTCGACCAGCATCTTTTGCTGGGTCTGATACTCGATGTTGGTGGGCAGCGGCACCACTTCCAGGTTGTAAATCTTGAAAAACTCTTCGCTCTCGGTCATGGCCGTGCCGGTCATGCCGCTCAGTTTGTCATACATCTTGAAGAAGTTCTGGAACGTGATGGTGGCGTAGGTGAAACTTTCGCGCTGGACTTTGACGCCTTCCTTGGCTTCGATGGCTTGATGCAGACCCTCGCTAAAACGGCGGCCATACATCAAGCGGCCGGTGAACTCATCGACGATGATGATCTCGTTCTTGTCCGATATGACATAATCGCGGTCGCGCTCATACACTACATGGGCGCGCAGGGCGTTGTCTAGGTAGGGCGTCATCTCGGCGTGCTCGGGCGCATATAGGTTATCGATACCGAGCCAATTCTCGATTTTGGCGATGCCCTGTTCGGTGAGCGTGACGTTCTTGGTGCGCGCCTCGACGATGTAATCGCCATCGGGTTCTTTGTAATCGTTCTTTTTGCTGGGCTCAAGCTTACGCACCAGTTCGGCAAACCGCCGATACAGCGGCGATGGTTCATCGGCCGGGCCGGAAATGATGAGCGGTGTGCGCGCTTCGTCGATCAAGAGGTTGTCCACCTCGTCGATGACGGCGTAGCTGAGCAGCGGTTGACCATCGGTGTCCACGCGCTGGACGCATTCGGTCAGCTCGGTGGTCATATTGTCACGCAAATAGTCAAAGCCGTATTCGTTGTTGGTGCCATACGTGATGTCGCATTCGTAGGCCACCCGGCGTTTGACGGGTCTTAGGTTCAGGAAGCGGTCGTCCTTTGATGGAAAGGATGGATCGAATTCGTAGGTCGAATCATCGGGCCGGCCATCGCCTGCACTTTGGACAATGCCGGTGCGCAGGCCGAGGATGTGATACACCCGACCCATCCACTGTGCGTCACGTTTGGCGAGGTAGTCGTTTTGGGTAACCAGGTGCGCGCCCTTACCCGCCAAGGCGTTGAGATACAGCGGCGCGGTTGCGACCAGCGTTTTACCTTCGCCGGTGCGCATTTCAGCGATTTTGCCTTGGTGCAGGAGCGCGCCGCCGACCAGTTGCACATCGTAGTGGCGCATGCCGTTGGTGCGGCGGCTAGCTTCACGCACGACTGCGAACGCTTCGGGCAGGAGCGCGTCGAGCGTCTCGCCGTTTGCATAGCGCTGGCGGAACTCGTCAGTCTTGGCCCGCAGCTCGGTATCGCTCAATTTGAGCATATCCGGTTCGAGTGCGTTGATGCGCTCTAGAACGGGTCGAAGTTTGGCGAGAGCCTTGTCGCTATCGCTGCCAAACATACCGGAAAAAAGGTTTTTGAACATGGGATGCATGAGCGCACCCCCTCACGAGTGCGCCAACAAAGCCGTAAATGTAGCAGTTGAGGATTATAAAAGGATTAGTGGCGCTCGGCCGCTCGACTTACAGGCTTAGAAGCAAACAGGCAAAAAGTAACGATCCAGCCCTTACAGGCTTGCTGGCGCCATATATGACCGAAACGAGCCAAATGGACCAACTTCGCCCTATACGGCACCCTAAATAGGGCGAAGTTGGCGAAATGCGCACGTTTTCGTGTATTCGGCCATAGATGAGATATGAGGGTGGCGCGAGGCGGCTGAATAATGACGGCAAAAAAGGGGCCGCTGAACGGCGTCGATGTGTTTTTGCCACACAGCTGCCATTGGCATGGCGTCCGGAGGGATAGGAAATTGAGGCTGTGAGCCATCCAAAGCGGATATCGGATCATGCGCTTTATGTGGCCTATCCGTTGCGCTGTGCGAAAAGGGCTCGGTGGCATGGGCTATGGGCTAGCGATGATGCGAATATGCCGGTCAGATGCGTGCACACCCTACGCCACACGTGTATCGTCTCGGCCGTGTTGAATGAAACGCGCGTTTGAGCCAGTTGTGTTGGGTAATGACGCCAGCCGCCGCATCCCTTCAAACATCGTTCATGTGCACTTGGCATAGGGTTAACGCGGCCTTGATACAAGCCAGGTGTCTGTCCGCCCTCCCCGGCGGGCAATTAGGTGCGAGTTCAAAGTTCACAGTTCTATGGAAGGAGTCGAACGATGACACCGACGAACCACAAAGTGCATACGCTCAGCCGCCGTCGCTTTTTACAATAGACGTTATTACGAATAACTTTTACACTATGTGAATGCTCACATTTGCTAAGGTAAAGCGGAACACGAAAGAGTTCTTGGCCTTAACTGGCCTGACCGTCAAAGAGTTCAAAGTGCTGCTA
>Ga0209068_10001977_pt1 | contig 10110 bp, 9 predicted proteins | sample ColStrG_CSR_2012_FD_187200 | JGI IMG/M metagenome (GOLD analysis project Ga0209068, IMG submission 187200) | Freshwater sediment microbial communities in response to fracking from Pennsylvania, USA - Cold Stream Run_MetaG_CSR_2012 (SPAdes)... | ecosystem: Environmental > Aquatic > Freshwater >...
CCACCAGGGGGATGAGATTCCTCGGCGAGAATCCCGCCGCGAGGTACGGCACGCAGAGGTTCGCCACGCCCCAGCAGCGCTCCGGATGATGGCTCGCCAGGCTCCACACCACCGCGCTGCCCCAGTCGTGGCCGACCCAGACCGCCTTTTCCCGACCGAGGCCGTCGAGGAGCTCGATCATGTCGGCGACCGCGTGCTCGAGGGCGTAGTCCTCGTGGCGGCGGTACACGCTCGAGCGGCCGTAGCCGCGCATGTCCGGGGCCACCGCGCGGAAGCCGAGATCGGCGAAACACGGGAGCTGGTGCCGCCAGGAGAGCGACAGCTCCGGCCAGCCGTGGACGAACACGATCAGGGGAGCGTCGGGGGCGCCGGCCTCGAGGAAGGCGGTGGTGTGGCGGTCGGTCTTCACGAGGCCGTCGGTCACCGCGGATCTCATCGGGAGCCCGCGGTCAGGCCACGCCGTCGCGCCGAAGCTGCGCGATCTCCTCGGCGGTGTACCCGGCCTCCGCCAGGATCTCGTCGGTGTGCTCGCCGAGGGTCGGCGGCTCCCGGTCGATGCCCGGCCCGCCGTGCTCGAGGCGGAAGCCCGCCCCCACCAGGCGCATCGGACCATAGCGCGAGTCGATGGTCTGGAGCACGTCGCGGTGCTCGAGCTGCGGGTGCCCGACGATCTCGTCGATCTTCCAGATGGAGCCGCAGGGCACGTCGGCGGCGGTCAGCCGCGCCTCCCAGCCACGGGGATCGCCCTCGGTCATGGCGGTCTCGATGATCTGGCGCAGGGCCGGCTCGTTGGCGGTGCGGGCCGCCCAGTCCTTGAAGCGCGGGTCGGCGAGCGCGTCGGCGCGACCGAGTGTCTTCATCAGGCCGGTGAACTGCTTCTCGGTGAGGACGGCCAGGACGATGTACCCGCCGCCGCAGCGGAAGCGGCTCGCGGTCGGCTTGCGGCTCACCGAGCCGTTGCCGATCTGCTTCTGCTCGACGCCCGCCACCGTGTACTCCGAGACCGGCCCCGCGATGAAGGCCAGCGCTGCGTCCAGCATCGCCACGTCCACGAGCTGACCGCGCCCGCTGTGGGTCCGCTGGTAGAGCGCGCTCGCCACCGCCAGGGCCGCGGTGATCCCGCCGATGGTGTCGCAGAGCGCGAAGCCCGCGCGGGTGGGGCCGGAGGCCGGCTCGCCGGTGATCGACATGATGCCGGACATCGCCTGGAGCTTGCCGTCGAAGGCCGCGGTGGCCTTCTCGGGGCCGGTGCGGCCGAAGCCGGAGACGCCGCAGTAGATGAGCCGCGGGTTGATGGCGGACAGCGCCTCGTACCCGAGCCCGAGCCGGTCCATCACCCCGCCCCGGAAGTTCTCCCAGACCACGTCGGCGCCGACCACCAGGCGCTTGACGATCTCGATCGCCTCTTTCCGCCGCAGGTCCAGCGTGATCGACCGCTTGTTGCCGTTCATGGAGAGAAACGACGGGGCCATCTTCCGCTCGGCCCACTTGGGATCGGCCGGCGAGAGACGGGTCTCGTCCCCCTCGTGCGACTCGATCTTGACGACGTCGGCGCCCAGGAGGGCGAGCTGGTAGGTCCCGTAGGGGCCGGCGAGATAGCGGGTGAAGTCCAGGATGCGAACACCCGCGAACGGCTTGCTCACGCGCCCTCGCGCTTGGCCTTCGCCACCGCCTTCACCACCTCGAACTCCTTCCGCCGCTCCGCGATGTCCTCCGGCGAGAGCTTCCCCACGTCGAGGTACTTGTGCTTCCAGGCTGCGTCCGCGGTCCAGCGGAGCGGGGACGCCACGGTGGTCCGGGGGGCGGCCGCGGTCTCGAGCAGCCGCAGGGCCAGGTCGAGGGTCTGCGTCTGGGACTCCACGTCGAACGGCCGCCCCGCGGAGTTGCCGAGCGGGAAGTCGCTCCACACGAAGCGCGGAACCCCGCAGTGCTCGACGATGTCCTTGGCGCAGCCCATGATCACGGTCGGCATGCCGCTCGCTTCGAGATGCCGGGCGGCCAGACCCACGGTCTGGTGGCAGACCGGTCAGCTCGGGACCAGCACCGCCACATCGGCGCCGTCCTCGCGGCAGCGCCGCAGCAGCTCGGGCGCGTCGGTCTCCATGGTCACCCGGTGGCTGCGGTTGGTCGGGGCGCCGTGAAAGCGCGGACCCAGGCCGCCGATCCGGCCGGCCGCGACGGCTTCCTGCAGCCGGGCCAGCGGGACGTAGGCGCCGAGGTCCTCGGGCACCGTGTTCGCCCGGTCGTAGCCCACGTGCGAGATCCGGAGATCGGGCTTGCTGTCCACCGGGGCCGAGTAGACCTGGTAGAACTTCGCCGCCGCATTGTAGGGCGCGCGCGGTCCCTGGTCTCCCGCCTCCGGCTGGAACGGTGCGGCGGTGGTGATCAGCGCGACGCGGGCCTTCGCGAGCGGGATGCGCGGCGGGGTGAACGGCGCGTCGGTGAAGTGGGCCCAGCGGTACGGGCTGAAGCCGAGCGCCTGGTAGTACTCGCGCGTGCGATCCATGTAGCGGATCGCCACGTCGTCCTCCGGGGCGAACTGGATCCGGGGAGCCGTGTCCCCGGGGGACGCGCCGGCGCTCATGCCGAGAAGGTCTTGATGACGAGCCCGCGCGCCTTCTCGGGATCGACCCCGTTGGCGGCCATGCAGGGGCTCGCTTCTTCCAGGATCCGGTCCGGATCGCCCATGTGCATGTACTTCTTGTAGGTGTCCTCGAACTCGATGCCGAGCGCGCGCGCGAAGAGGGTCAGGTAGTGCTCGACCACGATCGGGCGCTCGAGCTCGAAGCGGCACTGGTCGCGATGGCAGCCGTGGTAGATGCCGCCCAGGTGCGTGGCGCCCGCCGCTCGCGCCCGGTCGATGTCGTCGAGCGCCATCTGCCGCCAGACCTCGGGTCCGAGCTGCTCCTGGAGCGCCGGCGTGCAGGTCCGGCCCCAGCGGGGATCCGGCTCGAAGTCGACCACCGGGATCCCGGGTACCGCCTCGAGCAGCCGTCGCGCGGCCCTGCCCTCGCGCGCCCGGGCCTCGGTCGCGTAGTGGTAGTGGAGCGCCACGGTGGCCTCGACCCGCTGGGTGAACGTGAAGAGCCCGCGGTCGAGACAGTCGGCCAGGAACTCCGCGGTGTGGCGCTTCGGGAACGGCAGGTCCGCCTTCAGCACCTCGTCGTAGAACTGGATGCACGAGGGGCACCACATGACGACCTCGCGCGGGGCCATGGACTGCAGCAGCTCCACGGTGTGGTTGGCGTACCGCTCGCCCGAGGCCTCCTGCCCGCGTCGGTGGTGCTGGATGCCGCAGCAGTAGGTCGGCCCGCCCGCGGCCACGTAATCGAGCCCGAGGCGATCGAACACCGCGCCCACCGTCTCGACCAGGTGCGAGGTGCGCAGCACGTTGCAACCCAGGTAGAGCACCACGTCGTGGCGCTCCCCGTCTCGCGGCGGCTTGAGCAGCCAGGTCCGCTCCTCCTTCTTCGAGAGGAGGTCATGGGTCAGCTTGATCTCGCCGAAGTACTTGCCGTAGTCAAAGCTCATGGTGTCGAGAGTTTACCACCCCAGGGCGGCAAACGCCGGGGGGGCGGCAAACGGAGAGTGGCTCAGGCCGGGGCCGGCGCCAGGCCCGACAGCTCCACCGCCTCGTCGGCCAGGCGGGCGGGATCGACGCGGGCGCGGCTCCGGATCAGGCCGGCCACGATCTTGAGCTCGCTCTCGGACTTCGGGTCCTCCGGGTCCCCGCCGCGGTCGAGCCCGACCGCCGCGCGCAGCACGCCATCCTTCAGGTAGAAGCCGAGGAACTTCCGGCTCTCCGGCTTGCCCCGGAACACGAGCCGGTCCCACGTGGCGGCGAAGCCCACGTACTCGATCAGGTGCTCGTACTGATCCGACCAGAACGAGTGGACGTGGTCGTAGGGCTCGCGCCCGCCCAGCATCGCGCGGGCCGCTGCCCGGCCGTGCTGGAGCCCGTTGTTCCAGTGCTCCACGCGGAGGCGGCCGAAGAGCGGGTGCTGGTGGTTGGCCACGTCGCCCGCCGCGTACACCTCCGGCAGAGACGTGCGGCACAGTGGGTCGACGAGGACACCGTTGTCGACGAGGGCACCCGCCGCGGCCAGCAGCTCCTGGTTGGGCTCGATGCCGATGCCGGCCACGACCAGGTCGCAGTCGAGCACCCGCCCCTTGGCGGTGCGCACCCGCTCGACGCGGCCGGCGCCCTCGAACGCGGCGACCGAGTCGCCGAGCACCAGATCGACCTCGTGGTCCCGATGGATGGCCGCCAGCACCGCGCCCACCTCGGGCCCCAGAACGCGTGCGAGCGGAACTGGATGGCCCTCGATCGCGGACACCGCCACGCCCATCTGGCGCAGGGACGCGGTCACCTCGGAGCCGATGAAGCCCAGGCCGACCACGACCGCGCGGGCACCGGAGCGCGCCGCCGCCCGGATGCGATCGCAGTCCTCCACGGTGCGGAGCTGGAAGATGCCGGAGAGATCCGCGCCGGGCGTGCGGAGCGTGCGATTGCGTCCGCCGGTGGTCACGAGCAGCCGGTCATAGGGCACCGTCTCGCCAACCCCCAGCTCGACCACCCGCCGGGCCGGATCCACGCGGGTCACGCGCGCGCCGACGCGCACGGTGATGCGCTGCTTGCCGTAGTAGTCGGCCGGGTTGACGAGCTGATCCTCGAAGCGCTCCTGGCCACGGAGGTAACCCTTCGACAGCGCCGGCCGGCTGTAGGGCAGCCGAGCCTCCTCCCCGATCAGCGTCAGGTCGCCCTCGAAGCCGCCATCACGCAGCGCCGCGGCCGCGCTGGCCCCCGCCAGCGACGCGCCGACGATCACGAACCGATCCGTCGCCATGGTCTCGTGTCCTCCCGGGGCTCATTGAACGCGCGATCGGGCCCCCTGTCCAAGACTCGGTCGATCCGCGCCGCGGCGCGATCAGTTCACGTCGGGGAGTCGTCGGGGGCCCGGGGCCGCGACCACCGCCGCCGGCTCGCCGCCGTCCCACGCGCGCAACCCCTCGACGCTGCCCGCGACCACACGCGCGGTCCGTGGATCGTCACCCTTGACGCGCTGGTTGATCCGGGTGACGAGCTGCTCGCCGGGCCGGATGTCCCCGGTCAGCTCCTGCCGGTAGATCCGGAACCCCGCGTAGCGAGCGGAGACGCGCGCGGTGAACGGGCCCGCCCCCGCGCCGGTGAGGATCAGCGTGTAGGCGCCCTCGGCGCCCCCCGGAACCTCGACGAGCCACCGCTGGCCGCCCCGGCTCGCGCTGAGAGAGCCGAACACCTGGTTGACCTCGACGTCCTCGGCCAGGAAACCGGCCGCGACGCGGCCGTCCGGCATCCGCAGCAGAGGCACGACCGGGCCGGACGACTCGATCTCGAGCGTGCTCGCCCCGGCGACGAAGGGCTCCGGGCTGAGCGGCCAGCCCTTGCGCGCCCAGACCCGCTGCCCCGCCATCAACACCGCCTCGCTCTGGCCGACACTGTTGGTGATGGTCATCAGACCGCGCCGCGTCCAGCAGACGAACCCCTCCGCGCTGCGCTCGGCCCCGATCAGCCCGTCCCGCGCGGTCGCGCTGTAGTCGTTGGACTCGAGCGTGAGCACCGAGCGGCTGCCCGCCGCCTGCACCACCCGCGCCCAGACCCGGCCCGCGTGGATGAAGAGGCGCATCCCGCTCGTGGCGCGCTCGCTCCCGGTCTGCTTCACGGTGACCTCGGAGCCCGGCATCACGGTGACCGTGCTGCCGTTCAGGAAGGTGATCAGCGCGATGCCACCCACGCCGGTCTTGATCCGATCGCCGTCCGCCAGATTCATGCCGTTGACCCCGGGCTCCGCGACGCTCGCGCCGGCCGGGATCCGCTCGACCGGAGCGGCCAGCACGCTGAGCGTCGCCGCGACCTCGGTCTGGGCGCTCGCCACCGACGTCAGGCCCAGCGCCGCCACCACGACCGCCATCACGCCCCATGTCCGCCACGTCATGATCCGCCTCCACTTCGCTGTCGTTCGCCGCCCGCCCATTGCGTCCCGGCCCTGCCCACCGGCCCGATCGGCCGACGGGTCTAGAGCAATCGGTGCGCCATCGCGCAGCGCGGCGTAAGTTGCCGTCGCGGCGCCATCGCTCCCCTTCGATCGGGCAGGACGCCCGGCTCCAGGGCGGGCACTCCACCCGCGGGAGGCACCGAGCTTGGGCCGCCGCGGGTGGCCGTGGTAGCGTGAGGCCGACGTGACAAGGCTCCACCGCGCGATCACGCTGCTGGGTCTCCTGCTCGCGGGCACCGCGTGCTCGAAGACGGTGCTCGACCCCCGGGACTACGCGATGCCGGTCGAGACGCCGCCCGGCGGGAGGGGTGCGACGGTCGCGCGCATCGCCACCACCTACCTGGGCACGCCCTACGTCTGGTCCGGATCGAGCCCGTCGGGCTTCGACTGCTCGGGGCTGGTGTCCTACGTGTACGGTCGCGTCGGGATCAGCATCCCGCACAACGCAGCCCAGCAGTTTCGCTTCGGCACGCCGGTCGCGCGGGAGCAGCTGATCCCCGGCGATCTCGTCTTCTTCGACCGCCTCCGCCACAACGGCATCTACCTGGGCGACGGCCGCTTCGTCCACGCGACGACGCCCGGTGGCGTCAAGATCGCCCGCCTCGACGACGACTGGTTTCGCCAGCGCTGGGTCGGCGCCCGCCGCCTCTAGCGGGCCGCTTGGTGCGGATCCAGCCAGTCGCGTAGGCCGTCGGCGATCATGTTGAAGCCGAGGACGGCGAGCATGATCGCGAGGCCGGGGAAGATCACCATCCAGGGTGCCTGCAGCATGAAGCCGCGGCCGTCGGCCAGCATGAGGCCGAGCGACGGGGTCGGTGGACGCACGCCGACGCCGAGGAACGACAGCGACGCTTCGACGAGAATGGCGATGGCCATCAGCACCGAGGCCTGCACCAGGATCGGGGTCGCCGCGTTCGGCAGGACGTGGCGCAGCACCAGGTGGGGCACCGGCGCGCCGAGGGCCCGGGCGCCGTCGACGTAGACCTCCACCTTGACCGAGAGGACCGCGGCCCGCACCACCCGGGCCACGATCGGGGTGTAGACCACCGCGAGCGAGACCGCCACCAGCACCACGCCGGTGCCGAAGACGCTCATCAGCGCGATCGCGAGCAGGATGGCCGGGAAGGACATCAGCACGTCGAGCGGCCGCATGATGAGCTGGTCGAGCGCGCCCTCCGCGTAGCCCGCGACCAGGCCGAGCGGGACGCCGGCCAGCAGCGCCAGGCCCACCGAGCCGAGGGCCACTCCGAGCGAGACCCGGTAGGCGTGCACCACCCGGCTCAGCATGCTACGTCCGAGGTCGTCCATGCCGAAGGGCTGCGCCCACGTGGGCGGGCGCAGGGCGAGATCCCGGGCGATCTCGGTCGGGCTGCCGGGCACGATGATCGACGCCAGCGCGGCGGCCACCGCGAGGGCGCCCACCACGAGCAGGCCGGCCACGGTCACCCCGCGGTGCCGTGCCGGCCGCGCGCCGCGGATGAAGCCCCACATCAGCGGCGGCGCATGCGGGGGTCGATGGCCCCGTAGAGCACGTCGGTGGCCAGGTTCACCACCATGAACATCGCGCCGATCACCAGCACCGCGCTCTGCACCACCGGGTAGTTGCGCTCGAGCACCGCGTCGAGGGTCATGCGCCCGAGCCCGGGCAGCGTGAAGATCATCTCGACCACGATCGCCCCGCCCAGCATGTAGCCGACCTGCAGGCCGAGCACGGTGACGATCGGGATGGCCGCGTTGGGCAGCACGTGGCGAAACAGGATGGCGCGCTCGCCCAACCCCTTGGCCCGCGCATACTGCACGAACCCGCGGTGCATCGTGTCGAGCACCGCGGCCCGCGTGAGCCGGCCGAGCACCGCGGCCCGGCTCACCGCGAGGGTGAGCGCGGGGAGCGTCAGGTGGATCAGGTTGTCGACCGGGCTCTCCGCGAAGGGCACCCAGCCTCCCGACGGCAGGAGCCCGGCACCCAGCGAGAGCCCGAGGATCAGCATGATGCCGAGCCAGAAGTCGGGGATCGACACGCCGATCAGCCCCACCGCGAGCGCGGCGCGGTCCGTCCCGCCCCCGCGCCGGCCGCCGGCCAGGAGGCCGAGCGGGACGCCGATCAGCGCGGTGCAGAGCGCGGCCAGGGCGGTCAGCTCGAGGGTGACCGGCAGCCGGTCGAGGATCATCCGGCCGATCGGCTCGCTCTGGCGGAAGTCGTGGCCCAGATCCCCGCGCGCCGCCGCCCCGAGCCAGCGCAGGTATTGCTGCAGCACCGGCTCGTCGAGGTGGAAGGCCTCGCGCAGGGCCGCGATGCCCTCGGGCGTGGCCTTGTAGCCGAGCACCGCCACCGCGGGGTCGCCCGGCACCAGGCGCATGAGCCCGAAGATCAGCACGCTCATGCCGAGCAGCAGCGGCACCGCGAGGACCAACCGCCGCATTCCGTACAGAATCATCTCGCCCGCGTTCGAAAGCGGTGGGGGGGCCTGGGGGAGGAGCGGCGCTCGCTCCCCCCCAGTTCAATCAGCTCAGCCAGGCGTCCTCGAACCGCAGCTCGAGCGACGACAGCGGCGTCGAGCCCTGGACGTTCGGCTTCATCCAGTAGCGCTGCAGCTCGTTGCTGAAGACGACCAGCGAGCCCTCTTCCTGGAACCAGCGCACCAGCTCCGGGTACATCTTCTTGCGCGCGGCCGGGCTCGCGGTGAAGCGGAAGGCGTCCAGCCGCTTGTCGGCCTCCTCCGACTTGAAACCGCAGAAGTTCCAGGCCGAGGAGGAGTGCTGCATCGGGTAGTAGAACATGTCGGGATCGACGGTGACGCTCCAGTACCCGCCCGCGATATCGAACTTCTTGCCGACCAGCTCCTCGAAATACTGCCCCGACTCGAGCGGGCGGACGTCGAGCGTGATGCCCACCTTCTTGAGCTGCTCGCGCAGGATCTCGCCGGTCTTCACGAGCACCGGCACCTGCGACTTCACCAGGTAGGTGAGGTTGAGGCCGCCGCCCTTGCCCGCGTCGGCCAGGAGCTGCTTGGCCCGGGCCAGGTCGGGGCCGCCCTTGTGGGCGTTCACCCCGGTGGCCCACGGGCTCGGCTCCGGCGTGGGCTCCGCGGTCACCACGTGGGTGTCGTAGTAGACCAGCTTCACGATCTCGGTCCGGTCGATGGCCCACGCGATGGCCTGGCGCAGGCGCTTGTCGTTGAAGGGCGGGCGGCTCGCGTTGAGCATCAGGTAGAACGGGAAGTAGGGCCGCCCGGGCGAGGACTTCATCTCGCGGGTCAGCCGCTCGAGCTCCGGGATGCGCTGCGGCGGCACGGTCTGGATCCAGTTGTAGCGCCCGGTCTGGAGCCCGGTGAGCCGGACGGTGTCGTCGGCGGGCGACTGGAAGATGATGCGATCCAGATACGGCCTGCCGGGCCGGAAGTACTTGTCCCAGCGCTCGAGCGTGATGTGGTCGTCCTTCACCCATTCGACGAACTTGTACGGCCCGGTGCCGATCGGGAAGAGCTTCGGGTCCTTCTCGCCGATCGCCTTCTCGTTGACGATCTCGGTGGCCTGCGACAGCATCGCGAAGAGCGGGCCGAACGGCCGGCTCATGCTGAAGCGCACCTGGTGCGGGCCGATCGCCTCGACCCCCTCCACCGGCGAGAAGAACACCCGCATCGGGAGCTTGTTCTTGGCGTCGAGCAGGCGGTTGAACGTGAAGGCCACGTCCTTGGCGGTGAAGGGCTCGCCGTTGTGGAAGACCGCGTTGTCCACCAGGTCGAAGACCCAGGCCCTCTCCCCGTCGGCCTTCCAGGACCTGGCGAGCCCGGGGATGAACTGGCCGGCCTCGTCCACGTAGAGCAGCTTGTTGTAGACGTTCTGGTAGACCTGCAGCGACGAGTAGAGCTGGGCGAAGCCGGGGTCCATGTTGACCGGCTTGTCGACGGTGGCGACCTTCAGGATGCCCCCGCGCTTGGGCTGGCCCTGCGCCCACGCGGGACGGCCCGCGGTCCCGCCGAGCGAGGCGAGCCCGGCGCCCGCGGCGAGCCCGCCCATGCGCGACAGCCACTCCCGCCGCGTGCTCCGGTCCCAGCCCGCCCTCCGCTCCCGATCC
>Ga0209068_10001978_pt1 | contig 10108 bp, 7 predicted proteins | sample ColStrG_CSR_2012_FD_187200 | JGI IMG/M metagenome (GOLD analysis project Ga0209068, IMG submission 187200) | Freshwater sediment microbial communities in response to fracking from Pennsylvania, USA - Cold Stream Run_MetaG_CSR_2012 (SPAdes)... | ecosystem: Environmental > Aquatic > Freshwater >...
TGAGGCGCCGGCCCGGCTCGACCGCTACGAACTCGCGGCGAACGACGGGCGGGGCGTCGTACGCGATGCCGAACTCTTCGGCGTTCTCGTGGAACAGCGAGAACTCGTCGTAGGGGACCCGGGCCGCGCTCATCGCAACCGCAACTTCGAGTTGTCCCAGGTGACCGGCGGTTCGGTGGGCACGAGTTCGAGCACCACTGACTCGCCGGCGTAGTGCTCACGGCTCGCGTCGGGCATGGCCGACGAGTCGGTGCGGGACGCCGCATACTTTGCTTCGAGCGCGGCTTCGACGCGAGCGGTGAGCGGACCGTCGTGGTGCACCGTGACCGACGCGTAGAGCATGACCGCGCACAGCTCTTCCCACCGGTCGCCACGCTCCACCAGGAAGGTCGCACGCGGATCGCGCTGCAGGTGGGTGACCTTCTTGGTCTTCGCCATCGTGCGCACGTACACGCGGCGGTCCAGCGCGACGAACCATGTGGGCAGCGACACGGCCATGCCGTCGCGCCGCAGCGTGGTCAGGATGCCGGTGTGGGCGCGTTCGAGCTCGGCCCACACCTCGTCGTCGTTCAGCAGTACACCCATGAGACAGCCGAGCCCCGGGCGTCAGAGTCGCTCGACGAGGGTGCCGGTGCCCAGGCCACCACCACAACACATGGTGACCAGTGCCCGGCGACCGCCGCTGCGCTCGAGCTCGTGCATCGCCTTGGTGAGCAGGATCGCGCCCGTGCCGCCGAGCGGGTGGCCGAGGGCGATGGCGCCGCCGTTCGGGTTCACCTTCGCGGGATCGGCGCCGGTCTCCGCCATCCAGGCGAGCACCACCGATGCGAACGCCTCGTTGATCTCGACGACGTCGAGGTCGTCAGCCGTCCACCCGCTGCGGGCGAGCAGACGCTCGGTGGCGGGGATCGGGCCGGTCAGCATGAGCACCGGGTCGCTGCCGACCACGCACGACTCGACGATGCGGAACTTCGGCTCGAGGCCGAGGGCCGCGGCCTTTTCTCCGGTCATCATCAGCACCGCGGCGGCGCCGTCGGAGATCTGCGACGCGGTGCCCGCGGTGTGGAACGCGGGGTCACGCTCCATCACCGGCTTCAGGCCGGCGAGCGTCTCGAGCGTGGTCTCGCGCAGGCCTTCGTCGCGCGACACGATCTTGGTGGCGTCGTCACCGTCGGGCGCCTCGATCGGCACGATCTGCGCGTCGAATCGGCCCTCGGCCCACGCAGCGGCGGCGCGGTCCTGCGACTGCTTGCCGAACGCGTCGAGCTGCTCGCGGGTGAGGCCCCACTGCTCGGCGATGCGCTCCGCGCCCTCGAACTGCGAGGTGAGCTCGTGGTGCTTCCAGTAGTTGCGGTTGTACTGCTTGCCGACGAACTTGTCCTTCGGGATCGTCGCGCCCATCGGCACCTTGCTCATGAGCTCGACCCCGCACGACACCGCGGTGTCGACGACGCCCGCCTTCACCAGCGAGTAGGCGAGGTTGGTCGCCTGCTGCGACGAGCCGCACTGCGTGTCGACGGTGGTGGCGGCCGCGGAGATGGGGAGGCCGGCCTGGAGCCAGCCGGTGCGGGCGATGTTGCCGGTCTGCATGCCGACCTGACCCACACAGCCGCCGATCACCTGCTCGACCTCGGCCGGGTCGACGCCGGAGCGCTCCACCAGGGCGCTGAGCACGTTGGCGAGCAGGTCGGCGGAGTGCATGCCCGACAACCCGCCGTTGCGGCGCCCGACGGGGCTCCGCACCGATTCGACCACGACGACGTCGCTCATGACCCACTCCTGTCGGTTCGACCTGCTGGCAGCACGGTACCGCCCGGGGCCTCCGAGGCCATCGCCGGGTTGTCGACGCTGGGGTCGATGACGTACGGAGCGCCCATGCTCGGGTCGTCGGCGTCCTGGGCGGCGAGGTCGAAACGCACCAGGCGCAGCTTGTGGGCGGCCAGCACCCAGGTCAGCAGCCCCAGCATCACCACGGCGGAGATGAGGATCGCGACCTCCGGGCTGAACCAGGACGCCAGGGCGCCGCCCAGCAGTGCGGTCGCGGGCACGGTGCCCGCGGCGATCATCGTGTAGAGGCCCATCACCCGGCCGCGGAACGCGTCGGGCGACAGCGCGATGAGCAATCCCTGGATCACGGTCGACGAGGAGAAGAACGCGAAGCCGTAGACCACCAGCGCAGCGCAGGTGAGGGCCAGCGAGTGCGACGTCGCGATGACCACGAACATGCACGCGATGACGAACAGTGACCCGCCGATCGCGATCCGCCGCCGCCGGTCGGTGACGACCTCCCCGGCCACCAGCGCGCCGCCGATCGCGCCGACGCCGGTCGCGGTGATCAGCAGTGCGTACCCGGACGCGCCGGCGTGGAGCAGGTCGGTGGCGATCACCGGCATCAGCGCGACGTGGAACACCATGAGCGTCATCACGAGGATCAGGGTGAGCAGGAACCCGATCTGCGCGTGTTCGCGGGCGAAGCGCACACCGAGCCGGAACTGGGCGAAGAACGGCTCGTGCGTCGTGTGCGAGCGCAGCTTCGTACGCACGAAGGCCCACGAAACGACGACTGCGAAGAAGCTCAGGCCGTTCAGGTAGAACGCCCACTGGAGGCCCCAGGTGCTGATCACGAGCGCACCGAGCGTCGGCCCCGCGATGCGCGTGAGGTTGGCGATCACCGTCACCGACGCAATGGCCTCGGGCAGCTCGTCGGTCGGCACGATCTCGCCCACGACCGCGCTCATGGCCGGCTGGCTGAGCGCAGTGGCGATCCCGCTGAGCGCGGCCAGGGCGAGGATGAGCGGGATCGTCTGCTCGCCGGTCGCGGTGAGCACGCCGAGGGCGATCGCCGGTGGCACGGCGGCGAGGTTGCCGGCGACGACCAGCGTGCGTCGGTTCATCCGGTCGGCGAGCGCGCCGCCGAACGGGGCGAGGAGCAGGAACGGCACGAACTGCGCCACGAGGCTGAGCGACACCGCGAACGGCCACGACGTCAGCTGGCGGATGCTCCAGCCCAGGGCGATGTACTGACCCCAGGTGCCGATCTGCGACACGCCGTTGCCGAGCTGCACCAGGGCGAAGTCACGGTGGCGCAGGACGAGGAGCGAGCGCGGGATCCGTGAGGTGACGGGCGTGGTCGGGCTGGGCATGAGGCGGTCACTCTGGCCGGGTCGAGGCCGGGCCGCCAAACCGCAGCCGAACCGCAGCCGAACCGCAGCCGAACTACGTGGCCCGCAACGCCACCCCGGTCCCCTAGGTTGGAGAGTTCGAGCGAGAGTCGGGAACCCATGGCGATAGCGAAACGACGAGCTGGGCAGGACGACGAAGACCTGGTCCGCCTCTATCTGACCGACATCGGTCGTCACGCATTGCTGTCCAAGGACGACGAAGCCCGCCTCGCGCAGCAGATCGAGGACGCGTGCAGCGCGAGGACCGAGCTTGCCGAACGCGCGGACTCGTTGAGCGCGAACGAGCGGCGGACCCTGCAACGAGCCGTGCGCCGCGGCGCCACTGCGCACGAAACCTTCGTGCTGGCGAACCTCCGGCTCGTCGTGTCGATCGCCAAGAAGTACCAGGCGTCAGGTGTTCCGCTGCTCGACCTGATCCAGGACGGCAACGTCGGGCTGATCCACGCGGTCGAGAAATTCGACTGGCGCAAGGGGTTCAAGTTCTCCACGTACGCGACGTGGTGGATCCGCCAGGCGATCTCGCGAGGCATCTCGAACACCGCGCGCACGATTCGGTTGCCGGTGCATGCCGACGACCGGCTCGCCCAGCTGCAGCGCATGCGGGCCGAGCTCGAAGCGAAGCTGGGCCGCCCCGCCACCCGCGCGGAGTTGGCCGAGGCGCTCGACCTCCCCGAAGACAAGGTGGCCGAGGTGATGATCTACGCCCTCGGCCCGTTGTCGCTGTCCGAGCCGCTCGGCGAGGATGCGGCCACCGAGTTGGGCGATCTCGTCGAAGACCGCAGTCAGCTCTCTCCGTGCGACGCCGCGGTGCTGGCGATGCTGCCCGACGAGATCGCGGCAGTGCTCGACGCGCTCGACGACCGCGAGCGGACGGTGATCTCGTTGCGCTTCGGCCTCGACCGGGGTGAGCCCCGCACGCTCGAGGAGGTCGGTGAGGAGTTCCATCTCACCCGGGAGCGGATCCGCCAGATCGAGGCGAAGGCGATGTCGAAGCTGCGCCACCCGGCCAACCAGAACTCGGCGCAGAGCCTCCTCGGCGCATAGCGCAACCCGGTTCGGGGATGTGGCCGGTAGATTGGTCGCCCCATGTTTCCCGGTCCGATCCACGGCATCGCCACCAACCCGCCCGGCGTGCCGGACCGCGAGCTTGGCCATGAGCCGGACCGTGAGCTGTACCGCTGGCAGCTCGATGCCCTGATCAGCTGGCTGCGGTGCGGTCGGCGCGGAGTCATCGAGGCGGTCACCGGTTCGGGGAAGACCGACGTCGCCATCGCCGCCGCGTCCGACGCGCTGCGCCGCGGCCGGTTCGTGCTCGTGGTGGTGCCGTCGCGGGTGCTCATGGAGCAGTGGCACGGCCGACTCGAGCGTGCGTTGCCCTCGGCGCGCATCGGACGGTTGGGTGACAGCGGCAAGGACCTCCCGGAATCGTGCGACGTGCTCGTCGCGACCCGGCACTCGGCGGCTGCCTACAAGCCCTTGCCGCCGGGCGAACGCGGGGGTCTGCTCATCGCCGACGAGTGTCACGGGCTCGGCGGCGGCACGTTGCGCCGCGCGATGTTGCGTGAGTACGACGAACGGCTCGGCCTGACCGCGACGCTGGAACGCAGCGACGACGGTGTGGCCAAATTGCTCCTGCCGTACTTCGGTGGCATCTGCCACCGCTACGGCTTCGAACAGGCGATCGCCGACGGGGTGTGCGCGCCGCCCCGCGTCGCGTTCGTCGGTGTCGAGCTCTCGGCGCAGGAGCGCAAGGAATACGCGGCGACCGAACAGCGGCTCGTGAACTCGCGCCTCCACCTGCGCAGCATCCACGGGATGCCGCTCGAACCGTTCGGCGACTTCCTCGCCGCGGTCGCGCACCTCGCCGAGCACGACGCCGGCGCCAACGGCCGCGCGGCTCGCGAGTATCTCGACGCGTTCTCCGCGCGTCGCGACATCGTGGCGCAGTCGAGCGGTAAGTACGAGCTGCTCGGCGCGCTCGCCGAGGCGATCAGGAACGCTGATGGCGCATTGGTGTTCACCGAGACGGTGCGCGCCGCGAACCACGCGATCAACCGACTCGACCCACACGTGTCGATCGATCTCATCACCGGGTCGACCGCGCGTGGTCAGCGCCGCGAGATCCTCGACGACCTTCGCGTCCGCCGCCTGCACGCGGTGGCGGCGCCGCGCGTGCTCGACGAAGGTGTCGACGTACCCGACGCGAACCTCGGCATCGTCATGAGCGCGAGCCGCACCCGTCGCCAGATGATCCAGCGCATGGGTCGGATCCTGCGCCGGAAGCGGCCAGGTGTCGCCGCGCGCTTCGTCATCATGTTCGCGAAGGACACGTTGGAGGACCCGACGGTTGCCGTCGAACGCGACGGGTTCCTCGACGAGATCGAACGGATCTCCGAGGCGATCGGGGTCTTCGACGGCGAGCGCCACCAGGAGATCAACGCGTTCCTCTCGGCGCCCGGACCGGAGGTCGTCCCCGAACCGGAGCGGCTCGAGTGCTACGAGCAGGCCGCCGCCGCGGGCACGACCGCCGACGTCGAGACCACCTACGCGCTGCTGAGCTTCAGCCGCGCCCATCCGCTCGACGCCGAGCGCGCGACCCTGCTCCGTTCGCTCGAGCCCCGGCTGCCGAAGCCCGAGGCCGCCGGTTCGGAGGTGGCGCCCTACCTCGAGATCGAGCTGGCCGAGCTGCCGGTCATCGCCCAGCCGAAGGTCAAGGCCAAGCGCCTCTCGACGGGCGAGGCGCCACTGGAGATCGCCCGTGTCGGGTCCGGATGGCGCATCAGCTGCACCGGGTGCGGCGAGGCGTCGGCGGCGGTGCAGTTCCGGTGGCAGGTCCTCGACCAGACCGTCGCCTGTCTCTGCGATTGACCGACTCGCTTCCGCGGCGACGTCAGGACGGCGGTCCTGTCGAGGAGTTTCGCGCTCAGACCGACACGGATGCCCCTTCGGCTGCTGCCACCTCGCGGCGAGGTCGGAGACGGGTCGCCGCCACAACCGCGAGGACCAGGGCCGTCACGACGAGGTCGAGCAGATAGAGGGTTCGACCACTCGTGACCGCGCGGGCACACGGCTCGGAACCGAGCGATTGTCCCGCGCCGAGGGTCGGCAGTTCCTGCGTCGGGGACGTGTTCCCGGAGAGGGGCGAATCGCACTCGATGGTTGCGGTTCTCTCGGTGCCATCCGCGTTGACCCCGGTGTGCACGGTCACCGACATGGGCGTCAGCGCCCAGAGGGTCGCCGCCGCGATCCACAGTGTGACGATCACGAGCGCCCACTTGCGCCAGTCTCGCATGCGGCTCCTCCGAGCATCCCTCGACCGGCAGGCCGTTCCCGCCCTCCGACCGACGAGGTTCTTCCAGCGTGATCGCGGGTCTCGGGCGGTCGTAGAGTCTTCGGTCACTCGAGAGGGTACGCCACGACGCAATCGACCCATGTGGCCGAGGCGTCAGGTCGCCGATCGTCGTAGGTTCCGGATGAAGGTGAGGTGCGATTCGTGCCGGTGGCCCGGAGGCGCGACGCACCGGATTCGGGAGGAGCGCGACATGGCGGCGTCACCCGAGACGAACCTGCGTGATCCCGCCCTCGCCGTCGCGGCGTTCCTCGAGCGCGGCGGACGCCTCGCCTGGAGCTTTGTCGGCCTGGTCCTGGTGGTTGCGATCGTGGGCGGCGCGCTGGCCGTCGCGGGAACGGTGGTGTTGCCGCTCTTCTTCGCCGTCGTGCTCGCCATCCTGTTCCGACCTGCCGTGCGCTGGCTCGAATGCCACCACGTCCCCGGAGCCCTGGCCGCGGGCGTGCTCGTCGTTGCGCTCGTGATCGCCTCGGTGGCCTTCGTCTGGATGGTCGTGGTCGGGATCGTGCGCGAGGCCGACGACCTCATGGCCCAGCTCCAGGCCGCGCTCGCCCAACTCGGCGTCGACGCGTCGGCGAGCGACAGCATCACCGCAGCGGTGGAGGACTTGTCGCCGACCGTCAGTACCGGGTTCGTCGAGGCGATCTTCGCCGGCATCGACACCGTCAGCACCCTCATCGCGGCCGCGGTGCTGGGCATGCTGATCCTCTACTACATGCTGAAGGAGGGCGGCGCCTTCGTCCGTGCGATCGAACGCCGGATGGTGCCGGGGCGCGCCACGCAACTCGACGCATTCGTCGCCGACAGCGCCATGGTCATGCGCCACTACTGGATGGGGCGAACGATCGTGTCCGCCGTGGTCGCGGGCGTGGTCGGCATCGCCGCGGTCCTCATGGGACTGCCCATGGTGGGGACGTTGATGGCGGTGACATTCGTCGGCGGCTACATCCCCTACATCGGCGCTTTCATCGGCGGCCTGCTCGCCGTGGTCGTGGCCATCGCCGAGAACGGCGTCCCGGCCGGCGTGCTGATGCTCCTCGTGGTCCTGGTGGCGAACCTCCTGATCGAGAATCTCGTCGACCCCCACGTGACCGGCCGGACCCTCCGCATCCACCCCTTGGTCGTGCTGCTCGTCACCACCATGGGTGGTGTGCTCGGCGGTCTCGTGGGCCTGATGATGGCGGTACCCATGACCCTGATCGCGGTGCGCGCGGTGAAGTACTTCCGTGCCGCGTTCGCGGTGGACGGGGATGCCGTACGTGCGGCGCTGCACCGCGTCGGGAGCGACACCGCCCGCGACGAGGGGCCCGAGACCGGGCGCTGAGCACGGCACCCACACTCGGCACCGGCGGTCGTGCGCCGCTAAGTTCTCCCGCCTATGGGGGGATTGGATCCGGGCCGGGGCAGTCCTCGGGACGGGTCGTTTCGCGCCCCCGAGCCGGCCTTCGGACTGGCGCTGCGCCCCGTGGTGCTCGACCTCCTGTCGCGGTCCACGGCTCGGTGCGGTGTGGTCGCCGCGCCGTCGGGCTACGGCAAGACGACCCATGTCGCGACGTGGGTCCGCACGGATGATCGACCGGCGGCGTGGCTCGATCTCGAGCGTCGTCACGACGACCCCGGCCTCTTCCTGGCCGACGTCGTCGCCGCGCTGCAGACGGTCACCGATCTCGACGAGGGTGAGCTCGGTGCAGGTGGCATCACTGCCGACGCCGACGCGTACGCGACCCTTGTCGCCCCGGCGCTCGGGCGCGCGGTGCGCGCCTGCACGACACCCTTCGTCCTGGTGCTCGACGACGTGCACCTGGCGCACGACGAATCCGTCGTCGACCTCCTCGAGGCCCTGGTGACGAACGTGCCGGCCGGATCGGTGGTCGCGCTCGTCGGGCGCACCTGCCGGTTGGAGGTGCTGGCGCGCCTGCGGGCGGGAGACACGGTCGTCGAGATCGGCATGGAGGAGCTCGCGCTCGACGTACCCGAGGTCGCGCTCGTGCTCGCGGGCATGGGTGTGGAGGCCGATGCCGACCAGGTGGCCCGCGTCACCGCCGACACCGAGGGCTGGCCGGTCGGTGTCCGGCTCGCCGGCCTGGCCGCGCTGGCCGACGTGCAGCACCGGGTGCCGGGCGTGAGCGGTCGCGAGGCGAACGTCTTCGACTACCTGCACTCGCAGTGGCTGTGGGGTCTCGCCGACGACGACCGCGAGTTCCTCGTGCGCGTGAGCATCCTCGAATGGTTGTCACCCGCGCTCTGCAACGACGTGCTCGAGCGGACGGACGCGGGCGAGGTGCTGCACCGCATCTCCACGAACCGGCTCCTCCTGATCCCGCTGGATCGCCGGGGCGACGCGTACCGCATGCACGGGTTGCTGCGCGAAGCCCTGCTCGTCGAGCTCGAACGGATGGACGCGACAGCTGCGCGCACCCTGCACGAGCGCGCGTCCGCATGGTTCGAGCACGCCGGTGACATCGACCGGGCCGTGCAACACGCGCTCGCCGGCGACGTCCCGGCGCGCGCCGAACAGCTCGTGCTCGACCACTGGCCGGCCTATTACACCAACGGGCGCTACCCCACGCTCGACCGGTGGCTCGACGCGTTGCCGCACGATCGGGTGGTGAGCAGTCCGTCGCTGTGCCTCTGTGCCGCACTCGCCGCGCTGGCCGGCGGACGGGCCGACGGGTTGAAGGTGTGGCTCCGGTTGGGTGAGCACGCGGCGGCTGTCGCGCCCCGGGCCGATCCGATCGCGAACCTGTGTCTGCGCGACCTCCGGTCCACCACGAACGTCGGCCCCGTGGGCCCGGCCCTCAAGGACGCGGCCGCGGCCTACCGCGGTCTCCCGCCCGGCATCTGGCACGCGGCGTCATGTCTCGCATACGGCGTCTGGCTGTGGACCGTCGGTGATGCCGCGGCGGTAGCCATCCTGACGGAGGGAGCGGAGGAGGCTTCGGTGCACGGCGCGCCCGCGATGGAGGCCAACTGCACGGCGGTGCTCGCGGCGATCGCGTTCGCCGAGCACGACGCGACGCGCGCGAGCACCCTCGCGACGCGAGCCAAGGCCATCGCGTCGCAGCACCGGCTGGAACGGGCGCCGGGGCAGGCGATCGTCAGCGCCGTGGCCGCGCTGGCCGCCGCGACGGCGGGTGATCCGGACACGGCCCGCGCCGAGTCGAACCTGGCCCGGGGCCAGCTGGCGCAGCTCAAGGACCTCTCCGGGTGGGCGAACGTGCAGACCCGCATCGCCCTCGGCCATACCGCGGTGCTGCTCGGCGACCGGATCGGCGCCGAGACCGTGGTGGGCGAGCTGCACGAGTTCCTCGTTCGGCAACCCGACGCGTCGCGGGCGCGGCGCCAGTTGGAGGAGCTCGACAGGCTCGTCGGCAACATGCACCGCGCGGCGACGATCGGCGCGTCGTCGCTCACGACCGCTGAGCTGCGGGTGCTGCACTACCTTCCCACGAACCTGTCGCTCGCCGACATCGGGCGCCGCCTGTTCGTGTCGCGCTACACGGTGAAGACCCATTGCCAGTCGATCTACCGCAAGCTGCAGGTGAGCTCCCGCGCCGGTGCAGTGGACGTCGCACGC
>Ga0209068_10001979_pt1 | contig 10105 bp, 9 predicted proteins | sample ColStrG_CSR_2012_FD_187200 | JGI IMG/M metagenome (GOLD analysis project Ga0209068, IMG submission 187200) | Freshwater sediment microbial communities in response to fracking from Pennsylvania, USA - Cold Stream Run_MetaG_CSR_2012 (SPAdes)... | ecosystem: Environmental > Aquatic > Freshwater >...
GCGCGCGGTACACCTCGCGGCTTGTTCGGCAACAGCGGCTCGATGATCAACCATTCGAAGTCGGTCAGCTCGTAACGTCGTGTTTGCATTCAAGCTCCTCCCAAGGAGCTTGAATCAGTATTCGCGGCAAAAGGGAATCCCCTTTATGAGTTTGTGACCTAGTCTTGCCGCTGCGCGGGTGATGGGACGTGGCGGGCAAGTGTCTGGAGGTGGTCCAGCGCTACAAATGCCGCAGTGCAGCAATTTGTCCGCTCATTGGGGATCTTCGAGCGCCGGCGGCAGGGCCGCCAATCGACCTTCCTGACCCAACTCGGACGGAGTTGCTGAACTGCCTCAGGTGAGAGCCGCGCGTCAAACGACTGACGGCGAACAACGCCATTTGCAAGTTGCCGATATTCTGATGTGCAAGCTACACTAGCGGCACAACGCGGACTTCCACGTCCATGTTCTGGAAGGCGTCCCTCATGGGCCATAGTGGCTTCATGCTAGATACGGTCATTTTCAATCGCATCCGAGACGGAAATTTGGCTCTGTCGGGACTGCGCGGTAAGGCACTGTTTGCTACACACGTGCAACGCGATGAGCTCGAGGCGACAAGGGATGAAGCTAGAAGATGCCTGTTGAGCGAAACGTTCAAAGCTGTCGATCCGTCGATCGTACCAACGACTTCAGCAATCTTCGACATCTCGAGATTTGACGAAGCATGTTGGACTTCGGACGACACAATGCACAACGAGATCTTCCAACGAATTGTCGAGCTCGACAGATTAAAAGGTAAGAACAAACCGGCCGAAAATCAGCACCGGGATGCGCTCATTGCCGAAACTGCGATTCGAAAGGACTTCACCCTTGTGACGGACGACTGCGCGCTGCGCGAGGTTGCTGAGGATAAGAATGGTCGGGCTATCAGTTATAAAGAATTCTGCCAGCTGGTATGATCACCGTCAGCATGAGTTGGCCATCAATGTTAAGGGGCTGACTGGTCGATTGAACTGATGCGATGGTGACCCTAAGTCTTCAACAACCCGTCCTCATCTTCCCAGAGCCAGGAACATGGAGCACGGCATCATCCCGAAAATATTTGTAAACATAGGCTTCCCCGGCGCACCTTGTTTGCCGAACTTGCCAGGCTTGCCGAATTTCCCAAATTTGCCGGGTTCGCTATGCGCTCCGACTGCCAGCGCCTCCTTTATGGCGCACGCCGCATTGCCATCGTGCATCCAGACGACTCCTCGCTCGAACCATCCAAGGTGCTGACCATTAAAGCCGTACACATTAAGCGAGCCCAGGGTATTGTCGAGATAGGCGACTGGTTGTCCTCCCCACAAATAAATTGTGAGTTCGTCGTTGACGGCGATGTAGGCGACCGGCTCACCGTTGCCGGTGTAGAGGGGCACCTCTTGCGCGACAGCAGGGAAACTTGTGTCCAAAAGCATTGCGACCAAGGCAGCTTTTAATGCGTTCATGGTACCATCTCTTGTCTGACGGAAGTGCAAAATGGGCCGTTGACATTGAATGGGCCTGTGCTTCCATCATGCTGAATCGCTTCCATTGCCCGCTCCGGTTCTCTGATGAAGACAGCAACAGGCCGTGCCCACAACGGGAGTTGTCAAAGCTGGCGCCCCCGCACCATGACCAGAGCCGATGTCGAGATACGCATCGGCGGCCGGACGGCACCCGGCGCGGACACGTAATGGTCGACGGAGGCCGTTTTCTAGGACAACTCTTTTGAGCCGACGTTGATGCTGGACGGATAAACTGTTGCGACGATGCCGCCCGACCACTGATAGACCGCCAGCTTCATTATTCGGTATTGGCCCACTTCGACGTTTTGCGATTTAGCGCAAGTCATCCGGTCTCAAAGATATAGCCGACGATATACCCCTTTCAAACATGAAGCTTTGCTGGACGCTGGCCAGCAGCGGCCCGTTGCAAAACTGCAACATTATGCTAATCCGTGAGTTGAGGGGGGCATCCCAATAGACCCCCGTCTCCGCCAAACCCATGATGTTGGGCCTGATTGGCACGGCCGGTTACGTCGCCGGTGCCCAATCGATGCGCGGGTCTGCTCGACGGTGATCCCTTGCTTTCCCATCGAGCTCTGCGCAATCTGATTGGATGGATTTGGGCTTAGCTGGCCGGTTGTGCGCGGGCCCATCACCTTCATGCAGTGCTAGCGCGAGAAAGCAACAATGCTGATTGGCAAGCGGGGCGCCGCAACGACATCGATTTCGTCGGCGAGCGCCGACGCAGTGACCATACGTGGTCATGATCTGGCTGGCGATCTGCTTGGAACAGCCAGCTTCACCGATGTCTTCTTCCTGCTGGCGACCGGGCGAATGCCATCGCCGGATCAGCGCTTTTTCCTCGATGTTTGCCTGGTCGCCATCGCCGAGCACGGGCTCACTCCGTCGGTGCAGGCCGCGCGCATGACCTACGCGGCCGATCCCGCGGCATTGCAGGGAGCCGTCGCCGCCGGTGTTCTGGGTTGCGGCACGGTGATCCTCGGCGCAGCGGATCAGTGCCGGAGCCTGCTCGAGCGAGTGCTCGAGGGGGCGGCCACCGGCATCGGAATCGCGGCTTCCGCACTTGCCGTGGCACGCGACTACCGGGCCTCCAAGACGCCAATCCCCGGTTACGGGCATCCGCTGCACAAGCCGATTGATCCGCGCGCCGAGCGCATGATCGCGTTGGCCCATGAACGGCACACCGCGGGACGTGCGGTCGGGGCAGCGGTCGAGCTCAGCAAGGCCGTGCAAACCACCTGGGGCAAGCCACTGCCGATGAATGTTTCCATGGCAATCGCCGCCACGATGCTGGATCTGGACGTACCTGCGGCGCTCATCCGTGGCATCCCGATCCTGGCGCGCACTGCTGGCCTGATCGCGCATCTCGCCGAGGAGGCGACAACGCCCATAGGATTCCTGCTCGCCTCGAAGGCAGAGGAAGCGATCGAGCACACCCAGAGCAGCGACAGCAGCGGGGCCGCGCCACGATGATAGAGCCCGAGATCGAGTCTCTCGCCTGGCCCACACAGGTCCTCCGCGACGACCCTCTCTATCGCGACCAGATCGCTTTTCTGTTCGAGAAATCACGCTTTTACCGCGACAAACTCAGCCGCGCCGGATTTGCCTCACCGGAGGCTGTCGGCGATCTTGGCGCCATCGCGAAGTTGCCGTTCACCGAGAAGGATGAGCTGCGCGGCTGCCGCACGCGAGAGGACCCGCTGGGGACCCATTGCACGGCCGGCCGCCAGGATATCGCTCGCATCTATTCGACCAGCGGCACCACGGGTGCGCCAAGCTATATTCCACTTACAGCCGCCGATGTCGCGATTTGGGTGCGCACCTCGGCACGATCCTACGCGGCTTCGGGCATCGCGCGCGGTGAGACCATCATCTCCACCTACAACGCCGGACCGTTCGTCGCGGGCGCGGCGCTCGCCGCCTTCGACCTGCTCGGGCTGTGCCATGTCCCCGTTGGGACGGGCAACACCGAGCTATTGATGGCAGCCGTGGACACATTGCGGCCGGCAACAGTCGTCATGACACCATCCTACGCCTTGCACCTGATCGAATGGGCCGCCGCGCGCGGAACCGACCTTGCCCGTTCGAGCGTCAGACGCGTGTTGGTGGCCGGAGAGCCCGGTGGTGGCGAAGCCGCCATGCGCGCCAAGCTCGAGGCGGGCTGGGGCGCCAGCGTGACCGAGGCGATGGGCATCGGCGACATCTCGGTCTCGCTCTGGGGCGAGTGCGAGGCCAAGGCGGGAATGCATTTCAGCGGACGCGGGTTCGTGCATTTCGAGCTGATCGACCCGGTGACCGGTGAACCTGTGCCACTTGAAGACGGAGCCTCTGGCGAACTCGTGCTGACTCATCTGGTCAATCGCTCCGCGCCGCTCCTGAGGTTCCGCACACGCGATCACGTCCGCCTGGGCATGGGTCCGTGCCCGTGCGGGCGGACAGCGCCGCGGGTTCGCTGCATCGGGCGTACCGATGACATGCTGATCGTGCGCGGCGTCAACCTGTTTCCGTCGGCGGTACGCGAGGTCATCAACGAATTCGCTCCCGCCGTGACGGGCGTCTTCATGATCCAACCGCGCGTTGCCGGCGTGCGGCAGGAGCCGCCGCTGCCCGTACGGGTCGAAACCATTGCCGGCATCACCGACGATGGGCTTGCCGAGCGCATCAAGATTCGCATCCGGCGAAAGCTGCTGGTAACGACCGACGTCCAGCTGCTCCCGGCCGGAAGCCTGCCGCGCAGCGAGTACAAGTCAAAGCTTGTGGCAAAGGTTTAGGGGAGATGGCCTTGGAGCCGCCGGATCGTTGGTCGCGAGTGATGTCCAGCTGCTCCATATGGGGGCACACCACATATTGAATTGATGACCCAACAGGAGATCCCGATGGAAAAGCTGCAGACGCAAGGACTGCACCACGTGACGCTGGTTGGCGCGGACCGGCAGACCTCGATCGACTTCTGGGAGGGGCTGCTGGGTATGCCGTTCGTGTTCGAGCAGCCCAATCTCGACAGCGCCGGTGAAAGCCATGTCTATTTCGATCCCGGCGACGGGCGGCTGATCACCGTGTTCACCCGCGAGGACCGCAGGCCGGTGGCGCGGCGCACGCCGACCGACGTAGGCTGTGTGCATCACATCGCCTTCAATGTTTCCCGTGCCGTCTTCATGCAGGCGATCGCCAGGCTGGACGCCAGGGGTATCAAGCACACGGGACTGCGCGACCGGCAGATCTTTGACGCCATCTATTTCGAGGACCCGATGGGTCTCTTGATCGAGCTTTCGTCCTGGAAATTTGCTCCCCCCGCCGGATATGGCTATTCCGATGTCCTCTACGAGGCGCACCTGCTGAGGGTCGCCAAGGGTGACCGGGCCATCGGAGAGGTGCATCTTGCCAATGCCATCGAACTGCTGGTGGCACGGTCAAGCAAGAGCTTGTCCGACGACCGCTCGGCCAAGAACCCCTATCGCAACCAACTGCCTGCCGAATAACTGCCTGAGCTGACCAAACGAGAAACCCCGGAGGAAATCAAAATGACCGCGATCAAGCTGCACGTGATCAAGCCGAGCGTGAACAATATGTCGGCCCGCGTATTCGTGCGCGCCGCCAAGCTCGATTTCACCGAAGACGACGTCTACGGCAAGACGCGCTCGGAAGGCTTCGTCGTCAAGAACCCCGCATATCTGACGCCGATGTTGGAGGCGCCGGACCTGCCCAAGGGCGTGGTCTGGGAGAGCTGCGCCATCATGCAGTATCTCTGCAACAAGCACGGGCTCGACCGATTCTATCCGAAGGCGCCCGAATCACGTGCGATGATCGACAGCGCGATGTTCTACATCGTTGGCACGCTCTATCCACTTATCACCCGAGCGACATACCCTGTGCTTGGCTTCCCGCAATATGCGGGCGAAGTCGGCGCCAGCGACGCAAGCCCGGAGGCCAAGGCCGCCGCGCAGAAGGCCGCCGTCGCCGCTATCGGCGAGCCCCTCGATGTGTTTCGCAAGTTCTTCTTGAACGGCAAAACCTTCATCGGTGGTTCGGAGCCGTCAATTGCCGACATCAGGCTGGCCGCCTCGTTGGAATTCCTTGGCGCGATCGACTATCCGCTGCCCGCTTGGGCGGAGGAGCACAAACTGGCGGTGGAGCGATCGCTCGGGGCAGCCTATACGGAACCGGCGACGGATGTTCGCGGCTACATCACCTATGTAAAGTCGCAGAAGAAGTAAGGGCCGCCGCCGCGCGAAGCTTTGGCGCGCCACGGTCAATTGATCATGGCGCGCCGCAAAGCGGTCACACAACCGGTAGCGGCGGGACAGCAGCTTGGTGGGGGCCCAACTCAGCTCCTCAAGCTCGCAATGAGAAGCCTGATCGCCAGGGCGAGCACACCGACACAGACAACTCCCGCCGTCCAAAGCGCAACAAACCAGAATAGCCGACCGGCGACGCCGTCCCACCGCCAAATCAATGATAGCCTCCCCCGACATCAACCTTGCCGCGGAAGACCCAATACGAATAGGCGGTATAGATCAGGATCATGGGCACCAGAACGACCGCCCCAACCAGCAGGAACCCCAGGCTGTTGTCTGGTCCGGCGGCGTCCCAGATCGAGAGGCTGGGCGGCACGATGTTTGGATAAAGGCTGATGCCCAATCCAATGTAGCAGAGGACGAAGAGGGCAAGCGTGGCCAGGAATGGTTCAACTTCGCGGCGGTCGCGGATGGCGAGCATGAGGCGTGTGGCAGCCACCAGCGTCAGGATCGGGACCGGCGCCACATAGAGAATGGCCGGCCAGGTAAACCAGCGCGTCAGATAGCGATGGTCGAGATAGGGCGTCCAGAGACTGACAATGCCGATGGCGGCCAGCAGGGCGATGGTCAGCGGCCATGCAAAACCGTAGGCCCGCCGCTGCACGTAGTCATCCGTCTTCAGGATCAGCCAGCAGGCACCCAGCAAGGCATAACCGGCCGCGACAGCGGCGGCGGTCATGATGGAGAAGGGGGTCAGCCAGTCAAGCCAACCTCCCGCGTAGGCGCGGCCGTCGATCCTGATACCTTGCACGATTGCGCCGAGCATCAGGCCCTGGCAAAGAGCGGCGATGAGCGAGCCGCCGGCAAACGCCCAGTCCCACAGGAATTTGCCTCGCTCGGTCTTCCAGCGGAATTCGAAGGCGACGCCACGCAATACCAGACCCAGCAGCATCGCAATGATGGGTGCATAGAGCGCGGGCATCAGGACGGCGTAGGCAAGCGGGAACACAGCAAACAATCCGCCGCCGCCAAGCACCAACCAGGTCTCGTTGCCGTCCCACACCGGCGCAACGGAGTTCATGGCCGTGTCGCGGTGACGCGCGCCAGCGATGAAAGGAAAGAGGATGCCGACGCCAAGATCAAAGCCGTCGAGCACGACATAGGCGAGCACCGCCAAGCCGATCAGCAGACCCCAGACGAATGGCAGATCGATGGCCATGATCAGAGCCTCCTCAGTTCGCTGGCGGCGCTAGTTCCTGAGCCAGACCAGGCATGATCCCGGATGCCCGCGCCGGCTGACGCGGATCGAGCCCAGCGGCCGCCGCGCCAGGGTTCGCTGCCATCAGTCGCAAGACATAGAAGATGCCGGCGCCGAACACCGCGAGATAGACGATGAGAAATGCGGCAAGCGATGCGCCGACCGCCGGTGCCGCGACGGGCGAGGCGCTGTCGGCCGTGCGCAACATACCGTACACAGTGTAAGGCTGCCGGCCGGCCTCGGTCGTGAACCATCCAGCCAACAGCGCGACGAAACCCGAGGGGCCCATCACGAGCGCGGCGCGCTGTAGCCAGATGGCGTCGGCAAGGCCACCCTTCAATCGCGCAAACAGGCTCCAGAGTCCGAGGCCCAGCATGGCAAAGCCGATCCCGACCATGACGCGAAACGTCCAGAAAACGAGGGCCGCGTCGGGCCAATCGGCTTTTGGCCACGACTTGATCCCCTGGAGCGTGCCGTTGACATCATGAGTCAAGATGAGGCTGCCCAGCCTGGGAATCTCAATGGCATAACGGGTCGCGCCGGCCTCGTTGTCGGGCAGTCCGAACAAGATCAGTGGGGCTCCGGCCTGTGTCTCATAGTGCCCTTCGATGGCGGCTATCTTCATCGGCTGGTGGTCCAACGTGTTCAACCCATGCTGGTCGCCGGCCAGAATTTGGATCGGCGTGACAGCAACCGCCATCCACAGCGCCATCGAAAACATCAGGCGTGCCGGCGCGCTGCCACGGTCCTTGAGCAGGTGGTAGGCCCCGACCGAGCCCACCGTGAACGCCGTCGTCAGATAGGCTGCGAGCACCGTATGCACGAAACGATAGGGAAACGACGGGTTGAAGATGACCGCCCACCAGTCCGTGGTCACGAACTGGCCCTTGGCGTTGATGGCGTAGCCGGCGGGGGTCTGCATCCAGCTGTTCACGGACAAGATCCAGAAGGCCGAGAACAGTGTGCCGGCGGCAACGATGCAGGTCGCCGCGAAATGCAAGCCTGGGCCCACGCGCTTCAGGCCGAACAGCATGACGCCCAGGAACCCGGCCTCAAGGAAGAAGGCCGACAGCACTTCGTAGCCCATCAGCGGCCCGAGAACCGGACCGGTCCGATCCGAGAACACGCTCCAGTTGGTGCCGAACTGGTAGCTCATGACCAGGCCTGAGACGACCCCCATGCCGAACACGAGCGCGAATATGCGCAGCCAGAAATCGAAGACGCGCAGGAAGACCTCATTGCCGCTGCGCAACCACAGGCCTTCAAGGACGGCAAGATAGCTCGCGAGGCCGATCGAGACGGCCGGAAAAATGATGTGCGCCGACACAGTGAACGCGAACTGGATGCGCGCGAGATCGAGAGCTGACATGATCACCACGACCCTTCGGTGTGTTCACAAAGACTGTGTCGCCCGGTCAAGTGGCGCAAGACGGCAAATCGTCCGGCGCGCGCGACAAATGCCGCGATCCTCTGGCTCTCTCAGCGACTCCTCATGGTGGGCGGAAAGCCGGGACACAGGGGTGTGTGAAGTCACCCTGGCCACACAGCGACCCGAGTGTACTGCCGGGACCGGACCGCCGCCGACCAAACCAAGTGCAAATCCGGCCATCGACCCCGATATGATTGCAAGGACATCATCGCGTGTCCTCAATCCTATCTTGTTCGCGTGGCGACCTGCGTCCTTGATCTCGATCAAGCAGTCTTGGGCAACGCGGGCATCGAGCGCTCCTACTGCGAATAGAGATCGTAGCGATAGCCGGCGGTCAGCAGCAGCTCCCAGTTCCGGGTGGCGCCAGCGCTGGCGTAACTCTCGGTCATGTGACCGCCCGCGTCCATTTCCAGGCTCGCATTCCGGCTGAAGGCGTAGTTCAAGCCCAGCGACGGCAGGAAATGGAATTCCGTGTGTCCGTCGGTAGCGAAGGTCTTGTAGCCGAATTTGGCTTCGGGAGAGAGCCTCCACTTGTCGTTGAGCGGGAACTTGGAGCCGAGTTCAATTTCATACTGGTTTGACGTGGTGGAGTGGCCGTAACGCGCGCCCCCAACATAGAGATCGTTTTCGCGCAGCAGGCCGTTCGCGATCAGCTCGGCCGTGGCATAGGTGTCCGGTCCCTCGGCGGGCATGGCATCAACGCCCGCGGAGGCCGCGGTCGGACCGATATAGGTCTCGTACAGATCGCTGTAGACGGTCAGATGATCATTGAGCGGCCGGTTGTAGTTGAGGCTCGCCGTGTAGCTGTCGGCCGAGCGGTCGACGGCATATTGGGCGATTTGCGAATAGTCGTAGCGGCCGAGCAGGCTGCCAAGCCGGTCGGTCCCTTGACCCTGCACGGCGTTGGAGGCGAACAACGAGGGCGACTTGCGGAAGTCGACATCAAAGCCCAGCGCTGATTTGTTCACGAACGAATAGGTGCCTGACAGGATCACCGCGTTCAGCGCCGCGAAATTCACGTCATAGTCGACGGTATTGTAGACCAGTAGGTGCTTGTTGTTGAAGCGCAGATCGTAGCCAACCGCCCGCCGGTCGAGAGCCCCGTCGGCGCGCTGCTCGATGCCGAACACCGAAGCCTCCCAGCGCGGGTCGGACAGCTTGAAATTGTAGCTGAGACCATAAAAGAGCCGGTTGCGCAGCATGAAACCGTCACGCGTGAGGTCGACCGGCGCCCCTGCCACCGCGTCGATCCGGCTGGCCGGCGTCAGATTGTAGCTGAGATACGCCCCATCGAAACGGCCCAGAACGCCGCCGCCGAAATGGGTCTGGCGGCCGATCTTGGCGGTGAAGCCCTGGTCCTTCCAATTGCCCTGCAGGTAGCCTTGGCTGAGCCGCGTGTAGTCAATCTGGTCGTTGACAAAGCTGTGGTCCTTGCTGCCCGCGACGACGGCGGTGCCAGCGAAGGAGCTATTGCTCATGGTGCCGCGCAAATTCAACTGGGTGGTGATCGTGTCCTGGTAGACTTGGCTGAGACTTGTGGTGCTGCCCGGATTGATCGGATCGAGGATCTCGGTCGCCCCCTGGTTACGCAGGTAGTAGACGCCGACGCTGCCGTCGTAGGTGCGCAGCCAGCCCGATTTGACCGCAGTCGAAGCCC
>Ga0209068_10001980_pt1 | contig 10103 bp, 8 predicted proteins | sample ColStrG_CSR_2012_FD_187200 | JGI IMG/M metagenome (GOLD analysis project Ga0209068, IMG submission 187200) | Freshwater sediment microbial communities in response to fracking from Pennsylvania, USA - Cold Stream Run_MetaG_CSR_2012 (SPAdes)... | ecosystem: Environmental > Aquatic > Freshwater >...
GAGTAGAAGCGCGCCTTCTCGAACTCGTGGTTCGCGATGGCGTTCTCCATACGGTGGACGATGAACTTGATGCGCTTCTGGACTTCGGTCAACTCTTCGGGCAGCGAAGTCTGGCGCAGCTTGACGCGCGCGCCCGCTTCGTCGATCAGGTCAATCGCCTTGTCCGGCAGGAAGCGGTCCGGAATATAGCGGTTCGAGTGCGACACGGAGAAGTTGATGGCGTCGTCGGTGTAGGTGACGGCGTGGAACTTCTCGTAACGCTCCTTGATGCCGAATAAGATTTTGATGGCGTCGACTTCGTTCGGCGGCGGGACTTTCACGGCCTGGAAGCGGCGCTCGAGCGAGCGGTCTTTTTCGATCGACTTGCGATATTCCGCCGGCGTGGTTGCACCGATGCACTGAATCTCGCCGCGCGACAGGGCGGGCTTCAGAATGTTGGCAGCATCGAGTGAGCCTTCGGCGGATCCCGCGCCAACAAGCGTGTGCAACTCGTCAATAAAGATGATGGAGTTCTGCGATTCCATCAGTTCTTTCATGATGGTCTTGAGGCGCTCTTCAAACTGGCCGCGATATTTGGTTCCGGCGACGATCAAAGAAAGATCGAGCGCCAGGATGCGCTTGTCGGCGAGGAACGACGGCACTTCGCCGTCTGCGATGCGCTGCGCCAAGCCTTCGACGATGGCGGTTTTGCCTACGCCCGGCTCTCCGATGAGGACAGGATTGTTCTTAGTGCGGCGGCAGAGAATTTGCACGACGCGCTCGACTTCGCCTTCGCGGCCGACGAGCGGATCAAGCTGGGTATCCATGGCGGCCTGGGTCAGGTCGCGGGAAAACTCGGACAGCAAGGACGACTCGCGCTGTCCGCGCTGCGGTTGCGCTTTTTCCTGGCTGCTGCGGGCGAGCTCTTCGCGGATGGTCGAGAGCCGCAGTCCGCGCTCGTGCAGAATCTCGGCGGCAAAGCATTTTTCTTCGCGCAACAGGCCCAGCAGCAGGTGCTCGGTTCCAATGTGTTTGTGCGACAGGCGCTCGGCTTCTTCGGCGGCGTAGGCGAGCACGCGCTTGCATTCGTTGCTCAGCGGCAGATCAACCGACGTGGAAACTTTTTCGCGGATGGTGGTGTGGCCCTCGATCTGCTTGCGGATGGATTCCACCGAGGCATGGGAGCGCAGGAAGCGGTTGGTCAGGGCTTTATCTTCGCGCAGCAAACCGAGCAGCAAGTGTTCGGTTTCAATGTAGGGAGAGCCGAACTGGCTGGCCTCATACCGCGCAAAAAAGATGACGCGCCTGGCTTTCTCCGTATAGCGTTCGAACATAACCCAACTCCCCCCTGACTCCTGTAAACACCCCGGTCTTAATCGGGTCCCGCCGCCAAACTCTGACCCGGACCTCAATTATGCATTCATATCGCCCAACAACGAAAGCGATATCAGCCTTGGAGTAACCCGGAGGGCCTGACAACCGGGTACTTCCGTTTCGTGTATCCGCCAGCGCGCGCCGGCGGCCCCACGTCTGCCTCTCCTCACGCCGGAAGCGAATCCGGCGCCACCTCTTCTATTGTGCCCCGATTCAACCGCAAAACCCTATGGCACCGACGTGCAAATGCCAGGTTGTGGGTCGCAATCAGAGAGGTTAGCTGGTGCTCGCGGTGCAGTCTTGCAACTAGCGCAAAGACCACCTCAGCCGTGCCGGCATCCAGATCGCCGGTCGGCTCGTCGGCCAGAAGCAGTTGCGGCTTGGTGATGAGCGCGCGCGCCAAGGCTAGGCGCTGCTGTTCGCCGCCGGATAGTTCGCCGGACCGATGATGCCCGCGCTGCTCCAGGCCCACTTGGCGCAGCCAGCCGGAGGCTTCGCGTTCCGCGTCCGGGCGGGCCTGCCCGCGGGTCAACAGCGGCATGGCGACGTTTTCGAGCGCGGTGAATTCCGGCAGCAGATAGTGAAACTGCCAGACGTAGCCGACTTCACGGTTGCGGAAGTCGGCGGCCGCATCTTCAGAAAGCGCGTGCACCTGGGAATTGGCGCAGTATACGGCACCACTCGAAGGACGATCAAGAGCGCCGAGAATATGTAGCAGAGTGCTTTTCCCAGCGCCGGATTGTCCGACGATGGCAAGCATCTCGCCTTTGCGCACCTGGAAAGACAGATTCTCAAAGAGCAGAAGGTCGCTTTCGCCTGAGCGAAACACTTTCTTCAAGCTTTCGACCCGCAGCAGCGGATCTTGGTCCATTAGATGCAAACCACCCCTCCTCCGTCTCAAAGGGTGCCGGAGGACATCGGCGGCGATTGCATCATCCCCCTGCGCAGATAGTGCGACGAGAGAGGCAGCCGTTGCACCGAGCCTCGGATCCATTAGACCACGAGGAGGAACACCTCGTTCCCGCAATTCCTCTAGCGGGAGCAAAGTATGCGGAGACTGTATACCTCCAGGGAAGAATTGCAATGTGACCGCAGTCACACATTGATGAAACGCGAAGAGTTGCGGGGCCAAGAGGGCTGAAGCAACGACCGGTCGGTTCGGTGCAGACTAGAACGTGTTGAAAACTTCAGGAAGTTGTTGGGCGGCGATCTGGGTTCCCAGCAAGGCGTTTTCACTCGCTGGGGTTGGCGGGAAATCTTTAAGTTCGTCAAAAGCGAATATCTACCGAATTGCATAGATGTTGCTGGCCACGACAGCGACTTCACAGCCGTTGATGAGCCGCATGGCGATGCGCTCCGCTTTGTAGTGATGGCTGCGGTGCAAGAGATAAACACTTCCGATTCCAGCGCCAAAACCAAGTGCGGAACCGGCAGCCTCTCCTGCCGCGCCGCGCGTTACAAACGGACGCATGATCGGGTTGGCTTCACGGTAGCCGTGGTTCAAGCCATGCTGGGTGGTGACGGCGTCGACTGCAATAAGACCGGCAAGAAGGCCGGCGCTGACCTTATTTTCACGAGTCCAAAAGGAATGCTGGCTCGGAGCGTCGGGTAACGCAGCTGCCACTATATTTTGTCCCTGCGCCATCGCAGCCAAGAGAAAGATTGCCGTAAGGTATTTCAATTTGCGGGCCCCAGCTGTTCGGTTAACTGAGGGCAGATTAGCCGACTCAAACCCGGAGGGACATGGCCCAAAGCGTGGGGGTAGTAGCCTACTGGTCACCACCTTGCTGCACTATTGGTGACGGTTACCACCGAAAAGTGGAGCATCCGGGACACAAGGGCAGGCTGCGGGAGCTGAAAGTTGGCAGAAGTTTGAGCTCGAGGAGCGACTTCTTGAGCGTGGACGTGACCCTGAGTCTCTCTAATGGGGATATTCGGACGCGGCCACCCAGTTCCGGCGCTCCAGAAACGTAGGCGGCTCGTAGGTCTTCCCGGCGGCTACCCGGCGCTCTTCGCGGCGGGTAGTCCAGAGCAGCACCGGCCCAACGAGGTTGGCGGCCAGACGCGACATGGTTCCGAATTCCTGAGCAATCTCGCGCCGCAGTTCGTGGATCTGCTCGCTGACTTCGCGGTTCACTTTGCGGAAGTATTTTTCCGACGCCCACAAAGCGGCGGCATAGGCGGTGCGCAGCTTCACGTTCTCGCGCTCGAAGCGCTCGCGCACCCGCAGGTCGGGATAATTCTTGTAGCGCTGCCATCCCTGGAGCATGGTCTGGCACATGCGGTAGAGGCTGGGCCCGTTGCGCTCAAAATCGCGCCAGAAGGCCCAGTCGAGGAAGCGCTTGGAATCGTCGCGCGAAATGGCGGCGTGGCGGAAGTTGAATTTGTCCTGCCCGTGAATGTCGGCCAGATCGATGCCGTCGAGCATGCGTCCCTGTTCGGACATTTCCTTATAGAGCGGCGTGCCTGGGACCGGCGTATAGAGCATGAACTGGTGGAAGTCGGTTCCGTGGTCGACGGCGTATTCGATTTCTTCGCGGATGTTATCGGGCGTGTGGTGCTCAAGCCCGATGATGGTCGAGCCCTGCACGCGGATTCCGTTCTCGCGCAAATTGCGCGTGAGCATGCGCGAGTCGGTGCCGCGCAGCTTGCTGTAATTCGAACGGGGAGACTCGAGCCCCATCCAAATCCAGGAGACGCCAAGCTCGACCAGTTCCTCGACGCGGTATTTTCGGATCGCGTTGGCCGAGGCGAAGACTGCCATGCCCCAGGCTTTGTGGTCGGCCTTCATGCGAGCCAGCAGCTGCATGGCGCGCTCGCGATGGAGGAGGAAGTTTTCGTCCATCACGAAGAAGGTTTGCACGCCGAGGGCGGACTCAGCGTGGCACATGACGTCGTACAGCTCGTCCCCCGTCTCGTAGAAATTAGTGAACTTGCCCTTGCCGCCGAAGAAGGACGAAGTGGTGCAGAAGTTGCAGCCCATCGGACAGCCCACAGACGGAATGATGGTAGCGGCCGTGCCTCCTTTTTTCTCCGGAAGCTTGATGCCCATGATGCGGGTCTTAAGGCCGGAGACGATTTCCGGGTGGCGGATGGGGGCGTTCAAGTCCTCGACGAGATATTGCCGCATCCACGCAATGCCTTCCCCGCGCACGATGTGGTCGGCGTCAATCATGTGCCCAAGCCCAGGAGTGGCGGCAACGTGCCCACCGACAACGATGACCGAGTCAGGCGAAAGCTCACGCACCATGCGGCACATCTCGCGCACTTTGCCCAGGTTCACGATGATCGAGGAGATGCCCACGACGTCGTAGGCGTTAGCCTTGAGTTCGCTCGCGAAATTTTCGCGAGTGGGGAAATCCAGCAGCGTGCAGGGCGCGGAGATGTTCTGCTGGATCATCATGATCCCCCACGACCGGTGGAACATGCGCAGTGAGAATCCGCCCTGAGCGCGTGTGACCTGGTTGTGGTAAAGCTCCATCGGATTGATAGCGCGGCTGCCGAATTCATCGTCCTGCGCGTAGGGACCGAAGACCGAGGTCAGCAACACACGCGCGCGCGTGCCTTTGGGGTGGACTGGAGTTTCGGAAACACTGCTCATGAGACAAGGCTAGCGGCGGAAGGCGGTGTGGGTCTGTGAGATGGGGGAGATAATACAAAAGTTTTACACGAACTTACCGTTACCTTCTTATCTCGGTCAGCAGGATTCTGGCGACCAGAACGCCAGCATCGAACATGTCCCCATCCCAGATTGTCCTCCTGAACGGAGCAGGGACCTCACGAAGTGAAGTCGCTGCGCAGTCGAAGGACCTCTGCACTTTTTGACTCTGCATTCCGAGGCTAGTTGCTTTTAGGGTACTAACTAACGAGTTAGATGGGTACCCCCCTCCCCCGGTCTTTTGGAATCATGGAGTTAGGTGGTAAAAACACTCCAAGATACAGATTCCAAATGAGTTGCAAGCAAAATGTAGACAAAAAAGGAGTTACACGGCGCACCCAGACAAGCGATCCTTTAGAATCAATCAGTTACCCTTAGCCACCGGCGGCAAAATCTAGATTTCAAAGAGCTTAACACCCGAAAACCATGGGCGAAGGGCCTACTTTGGCCCTTTTCCTCGCACGATGACTGAGCCTCGGGTCGAGGGTGCGGTTTTCAAACGCGACTGAGCTATAGAGACCTGTAGATACATTATCTATGAGATGGAAGAACGTCAAGGACCTGCGCCACAATGTGGCGAACTTTTTTCGAGGTGTTCTCTCAGTGCGGAAACTCAGTAGGAACTGAATTCCAGTGGAGCGCGGCCATCCCACGTCTCGAAAAACGCGCGAGACGTGGGGCGCACGGCAGGAGCCGACACCGTTACCCGCATCGCTGGATGAATGATCACGAGCGTCCCGCAGTAGCGCCTAATGCCAAGACTTGGTTAGACTGCTCTTTCTCACCAAAAGGAGCAAACCATGTCCAAGGCAATCGTGCGCTTCCTCGCCATTTTAGGAGGTCTGTGGCTGATCGGTGTGGTCATCATGATGGCAGCCGTCATTGGGTCGAAGGGAAGAGTACCTTCGAAAACCATCCTCGAAGCGAACCTGGAGCAGTCGTTCCTGGAAAACGCCCCGGACACTCCGACCGCGAAGTTCATGCTGAGCGAGCGCTTCACGCTGCGCGACGTGGTCGACTCGATCGATCGGGGAGCGAACGACGAGCGCGTCGTCGGCATGGTGGCGAAGATCGGCGCCGCTCCGATGGGGATGGCGCAGGTGCAGGAAATCCGCGATGCCGTGCAGAGGTTTCGCGCGCGCAAGAAGTTCGCGGTCGCCTACGCCGAAACCTTCGGCGAGTTCGGTCCGGGCAACGGTTCGTACTATCTGGCGACTGCGTTCGATCAGATCTATCTGCAGCCGTCGGGAGATATCGGACTTACCGGCATCATCATGGAGACGCCGTTTATCAAAGGCACGCTCTCCAAGCTGGGCGTGATGTTTCACGGCGATCATCGCTATGAGTACAAGAATGCGATGAACACCTTCACGGAAACGAAGTACACCGGACCGCACAAAGAAGCGATGACCGCCCTCCTGAACTCCTGGTTTAACCAGATGAAGGACGGCATCTGCCAGGCGCGCCAAATCGCGCCCGACAAATTCCAGGCGCTGGTCGATGCCGGACCTTATCTCGGGAAGGAAGCCGTTGAGGCCAAACTGGTGGATGGCGTTGCGTATCGCGACGAGGTTTACAGCAAGGTGAAGAGTAAAGGCGGCGATGGAGCGAAGCTGCTCTATTTGGGAAAGTATCTCGATCGCGCTGGACGGCCGCATGAGAGCGGAAAAACGGTCGCGTTGGTGTTCGGCGTTGGCGGCGTCACGCGCGGCAAGAGCGATTACGATCCTGTGCAAGGCAGCCAGAACATGGGCTCGGATACAGTCGCTGGTGCGATCCGAGCGGCGGCGGACGACAAAGATGTCAAGGCGATCCTGTTCCGAGTGGATAGTCCCGGAGGTTCGTACGTAGCTTCCGACACTATCTGGCGCGAGGTGGTGCGCGCACGGCAGGCGGGCAAGCCGGTCATTGTTTCGATGGGCAATCTCGCCGGGTCCGGCGGGTATTTTGTTGCGATGGCCGCCGACAAAATTGTCGCGCAGCCCGGGACCATCACCGCGTCGATCGGGGTGCTCGGCGGCAAGATGCTGACTTCCGGCCTGTGGGAAAAAGTTGGACTCTCCTGGGACGAAGTTCACCAGGGCGCCAGCGCCACCATGTTCACCGGCACGCACGATTACACGCCTGCCGAGTGGGCACGATTCCAGGCGTGGCTGGACCGCGTGTATGTCGACTTCACCGGCAAGGTTGCCGAAGGACGCAAGCTGCCGAAAGAAAAAGTATTGGAGATTGCGAAAGGACGGATCTGGTCGGGACAGGATGCGAAGAATCTAGGACTGGTCGATGAACTCGGAGGCTACGACACAGCACTGAAGCTGGCGAAGAAGGCGGCCAGCATTCCCGACGGGGACAATGTGAAGATCGTGGTTTACCCGCGTCCGAAAACTTTGTTCGAAGCTTTGCTTCCGCGCCGCGGTCCGGACAACAGCGACAAGGAAGCTGTTGCCCAAACCCTGGCACGCATTCTCCAGGACGTGCAGCCCGTCGCGCGCGAACTGAACGCGGTCGGAATTACGGGCAACGGGAAGGATCAGGACGAAGTGCTGAAGATGCCGGAAATGGAAGTGGGAAAGTAAGTCCTACAAGCCGAGTTTCTTGACTTCCTCGTTGTAATACTTGCGGTAGAGGATGTCCCACTCCTGGGAGCCTTCGAGGATGGTGCGTTTCTGGCTTTCGATTTTCTGGCGAGCGGCTTGATCGATGCGCGCTTCCTGCAGGAGCAGTTCTTCGAGAATCTTGCGGACTTCGAGGCGGATGGTGTTCCGGTCTTCGATGAAGTCGACCTGATCCATCTCGGCCACGGCGTCGGTGACCACGTGGGCCAATTTGTTGACTTTGTCGCGGCTGATTCGCACGCTTGCTTTGCCCTCAGAGAACAGCTTTGTATTTCTTGACCAGTTCGGTCTTCACTTTGCGGAACATTTCCTGATAGTTGGCGCCGCTTTTTTGCATTTCTTCGGAATAGGCCTCGAGAATCACGCGCACTTCATCGTTGATGCGGTCTTCGAGGGACAACTCATCGAGCATCGCCGAATGAACCTTCTCGGAAAGGGCAGGCAAGGCCTTAGTCTCAATCAGACCGCTGGCCACCAGTTTTTTGGAAACTTCGCGGGCCAGGTAGCCCACATATTCTTTGGAAAAGAGCATGATGGAAAGACGTTTTCGTGAAACGGAATTTTAACATAACAGGGCGGAGGCGGAGTGCAGTGGCGATTGGTTCCTTGCAAGCCGTACAATATCTCGGACCTTATGTCTCCCTATCCAGACGACCTGACACTGATGAAAGACGACATGACGGCCTTCATCGAGGGCCAGGGCATGCGCCGGTTCTTCGGCTACGTCGAGGCAGAGGAGATTCCCAGCATTCCATGGGAGTCGGGGCAGAATCCCGATGGCTGGAAGGATTTCGTGGAACTCGCCAAATCCTCGGGCGCGCCTTTTCTGACCATGCATTCCTGGGCGCTCGACCGCGAAGAACTCGACCGCCTCACGCAGCGCCTGACCGACGGAGACTACACCGCCGAGGAAGATCTGGAAGAAGCGCGCTGGTTGAAAACCTATGTTGGCAAGACGGGCTTCGTACAGTTGGGATGGGCCTACCAGGGATGCGTCTTTGTCTATGAAGCGGGCACGGAGTGGTACGACCACTACCAGAGACTTCGCGAATTGGCGGATGACGTGGGCGGCTTCATGATCGACGAACCGGATCAGGACGAAGAGCGGTAAGGCCGATTGCAGAAGTGAAAGACGCTCTAGACCGTCTCGATGATTGTGATTTCGTTCGCGATCTCGGATGCGAGCATTTTGGCGTCGGCGGGGAAAAGGTTGCGGGCTGGCTCAGGAAACTCGGCGAGAACCTCGGCATAACTGCGAGGGGAGCGATACCTGACGACGGTCAGGCCAAGCGCATCGGTGAGCGCGCAGCTGGGCGGGATCAACGAAGCTGCCCCCCGCACGCGTTTTTCCGGATCGTGGTGGCAGGCCGTGATTTCGAGGAAGCCCTCGGGAAGGCCCCACGCTGTGACCAGTGAACGTCCTGCCTGACAGTGATCGATTCCGCATAATTCCCGTTCACTCTGGAGAAGCTCCTGGGATCCATCCGCTCCGCGCTTGATGACGCGAGCGTAAGACTGGGGCATAGTCGTCGCCAGAGCGACTCGGCCGATGTCATGCAGAATGCCTGCGGTGTAGGCGAGATCCTTGTCGAGCGAACTCCACTTCGCAGCCCGCTCGGCGATGATTGCGCAAGCAACGCTGTGACGCCAACACAGCTGCATGAGCGGCGTGAACGAATCCTTGAGATACGCCTTTAGACCAACCGTGATGACCACGCTCTTGAGGCGCCGGAAGCCGAGCAGCATCGATGCCTGGAGCACGCTGGTGACGTTCTTGGAAAAAGCAACCAGAGGAGAATTGGCGATCCGGAGGACCGCAGCTGAAAATGCGGGATCGGAGCGGATGAGATTGCAGAGTTCAATCAAAGATGTGTCGGCGCCCGACATCAAGTTGAGCGCCTTCAGGGCGACTGCCGGGAAGGGCGGAAGGCTGTCGGGGTCCCACCGAAGTTCTGCCGGTTCCGCCGCTTTGGATGTGCCCGTTGCCAGAGTCATTAGTATTTCCGCGACCTGGAGATTTGGCGCTCCCGCGCCGAAAACGCTCAAGGCACGGGCCGGGGCTCCAGGGGTTCCCCGAACTAGTTACATCGGCAGGATTGGCGTGTTTCTTGAACGACGCAGTGGATTGAGGGGTATCCCCGCTTCGTGAAGTAGGTCCCTGAGGAGTCCGTGCCATAGCGTCTCTTTCGCCCCGCAGGGGCTGACTCTTGCTCCCCTTTCTCCCCACGGCTTACGCCTTGGGCTGCGCTCTTACACCGCTTCGCGGCTTAATAGGGCCCGCAAGACTGCAGACCCCTCGTCGCTTTCGTCTCTAGGGATGACTAACGCTAAAGGCAAACGTTACAAGCTGTTAATCTGGATGATTCCGAGGGTACTCATGCGATGGGTCTCCAAGGCGACGAATGTTCCAAAGGCGCGAGTGCTGGCCGCCGCGCTGGTCGATCTGAATCTGAAAGTCCCTGCGAACGCTTTGCTGG
>Ga0209068_10001982_pt1 | contig 10098 bp, 8 predicted proteins | sample ColStrG_CSR_2012_FD_187200 | JGI IMG/M metagenome (GOLD analysis project Ga0209068, IMG submission 187200) | Freshwater sediment microbial communities in response to fracking from Pennsylvania, USA - Cold Stream Run_MetaG_CSR_2012 (SPAdes)... | ecosystem: Environmental > Aquatic > Freshwater >...
GAACAGTCCTTACCGATAACAGCCTAAAAATATCGGGATACGACCTATCGCCCGGCTCATTCTGTGATCGCCATTGGCTTGTGGTTCATAAGCGCGGTGAATCGCGGATCATTTCTGACGACGGCGAATTCCTCATCACGAAACACTTTATTGATATCTTTGTAACCATCCTCCAGCGCACGCCGCAGATAGTTGAGTGAGCGGTCTGTAGAGCCGGATTTGGCATACATCCGGGCAAGCAAGTAGAAATACTCAGCCCGGTCTCCCGGCGACGATGTTTGCGCGGCAACTCCTACCCTCGAAGAATGCTCGAATACGTCCGGATCCAGCTCCAGAGCCCTGGTATACGAGGTAACGGCTTTCGCGAAGTCTTTCTTCGCAAAATAAGCCGTTCCAAGATTGCTGAAAAACGACGCCGAGTCATCCTGTAATTTGATCGCTTTACGATATTCCTTAATCGCCCTACCGAAGTCCCCTGAGGTCCAGGAAGTCAGCGGAGACCCTGCGCGCAATTTCGCGGCTTCCTTGGCTGATTCTTGTAGGTAGTAATCGACGCCCAAATTGTTGTGCGCGTCGGCGTAGCCGCGGTTCAGGCGGATCGCAGCCTCGAAGCTCTTGCGGGCTTCCGGATAGTGCGCCATCTGCAATTGCACAATGCCGATTTTGTTGAGCACGCCGGCGTTCTTCGTGTTCTTGCTGGCGGCAGCGCGGAGATAGTCGAGCGCATCCAGAAAAGCTTTTTCTCCACGCAGCTCATCGCCTTTGCGTTCCAATTCTTCGGCGGAGAGGTCCGCGGAAGGAGGCTCACTGTGACGGGCGCTTGGAGGTGCAATCTGGATTTGGCTGGATGGGCCGGTTTGATTCAATGTGGAAGCGGCGGCAGTTGGCAAAGCGATGGCCGCAAGCAATGCGAGCAGTGTGACGGAACTGATACGGAGTTCCATTGCGAACCTCCCGGTCAGCAAGTGAACCAAAACTACTGCGGCGGCTGACCGTCGCCTTTAGGCTTAGCGGGCGCGGGAGGCGGCGTTTTGTCTCCCTTGAAGAAATCGGCAACTTTGCCGAGAAACCCCTTCTTATCGCCATCCCCGGGCTTCCCGAGAGAATGATCTCCCTTTTCCCCCTCTCCTGGCAAGGCCCCATTTGGGGTAGTTCCAACCAGGGCGGGCGGGAGCGGCTGGTCGCAGGTATCTTTCGGCTCGGTTCCTTCGATGAAGGCGGCGGGGTAGGTTTCCGGGCAGTTTGGAGTCGCCAGGCGGTTCGTGGCCTTGTCGAGCTGAACCGACGAGACGCCAGGAGGGAGCCCAAAGCCTCCGGGGTGGTCGTATTCGGGAAGAGCGATGGCCCGCTTCATGAATTCCGCCCAAATCGGCGCGGCCGTCTGCGCTCCACTCAGGTGGATGTCACTGTAGTCGTCGTAGCCTACCCACACGATGCACAGCAGGTTGGTGGTGTAGCCGGCGAACCAGCCATCGTGCGAGCTGCCGGTCTTGCCGGCGGCCGGTGCGGTGAACCCCATCGAACGGACGGCAGCGGCAGTTCCATAATTCATGACTCCCTGCATCATGTCGGTCATAACCGCGGCGACCCGCGGATCAAGAACGGGCTTCCGGTCGGGAGCATAATTCTGAATCACCTCGCCGGTATTGTTCCGAACCGAGTTGATCAGGATTGTCGAAATCTTTTGCCCGCCGTTGGCAAACACCGTGTAGGCGCTGGCCATATCCAGGGGCGTTGCGTCATAAGAGCCTAATGCCATAGCGGGTGTCGCCCTCACGGACACGATTCCCGCGGCTCGCGCCAAATCGGCGACTTTGTCGTATCCGACCTGTTCCGCCAGTTTGACCGTGGCGTTGTTGAGCGACTTGGCCAGCGCAAATCGCGCGGTGACCAGGCCGTGATATTCCTCCTGGTAGTTGCGCGGCTCGTAAATCTGGTCTCCGTAGGAAAAAGTCGTGGCAGAGTCGTCAATTAGAGAAACCGGCGTGAGAACTGTATCTGTGCCGGGCACGGCACCGGATGGAGTTCCAGTTCCCGCTGCAGCAGCACCGTCCGCGGCGCTTGGGACCGCACCAGCGATACCCGTATTGATCGCGGCGGCATACACAAACGGTTTGAAAATCGATCCGGTGGGCCGCTTTGCGGTAGCGTGATTAAGCTGGCTAATACCGTAATTCCGCCCGCCGACCAGAGCCAGCACTTCCCCCGTGTGCGGATCGATCACGACCATGGCAACCTGCGCGGAAGGGCCCGACGTTACTTGGTTCTCAAGCTTGCCCTTGGCATTCTTCACGCGTCGCGTGCGCATTTTGGTGACCTGCGCGTCCACTAATTTCATGCCTGCATCCACCGCCTGGGCAGCAGCTTTCTGCAAGTCCGGATCGATAGTGGTGTAGACCCGATAAGCCTTGTCGTTCATCTCCTGTTCGTTGAACTTTGAGATGAGCGTGTCCCGCACCAAGTCGACAAAGTACGGTGCATCGGCCGCTTCCACGTTCGGCGGCGCCAACTTCAGCGGAGTTGCCTTGGCTTTCTCCGCTTCCGCTTTCGTGATGGCGTGGGTTTCCACCATGGAGTCGAGTACAAGATTGCGGCGCTCCAAAGCCTTCTCCGGGTGGCGATAGGGCGAGAGGGCACTCGGCGCCTGAATGATGCCAGCTAGAAGCGCGGCTTCTGGGAGAGAAATGTCTTTCAAGTCTTTATTGAAATAAGAATGCTCAGCTTCGGCCAGGCCGCTGATGGTGTACGAACCGCGCTGGCCAAGGTCGATGCGGTTGGCGTAAAACTCGAAAATCTGTTCCTTGCTGAATTTCTGCTCCAGCTCGAGCGCGATCATCATTTCCGACAACTTGCGGCGGAAGGTCTTTTCGGGGGTCAGGAAAAACGCCCGCGAAAGCTGCATGGTGATGGTGGAGCCGCCCTGGCGGTGTCCCTGATGCGTGATGTCGATCCAGGCCGCCTCCAAAAGGCGCGCATAATTCACGCCGCCGTGCTGGAAGAAGCGCCGGTCTTCAATGGCCAGGACGGCATCGACCATCACCTTCGGGATGTCCTGGTAGGCGACCAATTGGCGCTTGGTCCGCTGACCGGCCTCGGAAAGGGAAGTCACCATGACAGGCTCCAGCTCGTAGGCAGCCAACGATCCGTTTTTTCCGGTGACGGAATCTACGATGCCGTTCTTGATCACAATCGTGGCCGACTCGGGCGCGTGATAAGACTGCGGTCCGGGCGAAATTTGGATTCCAGAGGAGAGCACTCGATACGAGCCAATTTGCGAATCGTTTTCGTGCTCCGAGTAGCCGGCCCGGCTCAGAACGCTGGCGATTTCGTGTGCGGTGGCGGGGTCGCCGGGGCGAATGGTTCGGGCGCGGGCGTAAATCCTGGCCGAGGTGGAAAAAACCGGCCCGCGGAAGCGTTCTTCGATCATGCGGTCGTACTTGATGAAGAAGAACGAAAAAACGCTCAAGACCAGTACCGCAAAGAGCGCGAAGACGGCCAGCGCGATACGCATGAGCGGGTCTTTGGCAAACCAAGCCCGGGTGCGGCTTGCCCGGCTACCGCTTCCATCGCCGCCGGAACTTTTGCGCTTCGGGATTTTAAGCTTGAAAGCCACGGTGCCCGGAAAATCCATCAAAAACGACGAAATCTCAGCGAAACAGCGCTAAACGCGACCGCAGACACACGCTTCCATTCCTGAGGAATAGCCGAGGTTTCAGTCCGTTGCGTGTTCGTATTGTAACTCAGCGTCAGTGGGGGACTAATAACGAGCCGAGTCCTCCCGCGAAGTCAGCAGGACATGAATCGAACGTAGGAACGGATTGGACGTAGGAGACGACCAAGCGTCTCGTCTAGCTGGGCGGCTTGTTGTCCGAGCCGACCGTGAAGTGGATGTCCGTGCTCGTAACTAACAGATCGAGATGAACATCGTAGTCTGCGTTGATGGACACGGGATTGATGCCTCCAGCCGTGCCATTTTTCACTACTCTGATCGCTGTTTTCTCGATGGGAATATCTAGTTCTTGAGCTTTTTTAAACACTTCGTCGCGAATCGAGTCCGCCGAGGCTCCGGTGGCGTAGGTGGCGCGCTTCGATTCGTCGTCCACGTAGTCCTTGAAGCTGTAGTTCCCGTAGTAGACGGGGACGAACTTCAGCCCAAGAAAGATCATGGTAACCAACAAAAGCAGCGAGAATACGATGCGCATAACGCCTATTTTCCTGGCTGCGCAAGGCCGACCGTCAGGCTGGGCGCAGCAATCTCTCGAAGTGACTGACTGCTTCCGCGATCATAACGTCGGTGGAGGTCCGAGTCGAGCGTTCCACCACCTCGATCCTATCTTCGGTAACTTTCTTCCCCACGTTGATTCTAAAAGGGATACCTACTAGATCGGCATCCTTGAATTTAACTCCAGGGCGCTCGTCGCGGTCGTCGAGCAAAACATCGAACCCGGCCGCCTCGAGTTTCTGCGCTAGGTCGACCGCAACCTCCAGCAACTTGGCATCGGAAACGTTGGTCGGTGTGACCACAATCTCGAAAGGCGCGATCTGCGGCGGCAGCCAGAAGCCGTTGTCGTCGTTGCTCTGTTCGACTGCTGCCGTCAAGATTCGCTCGATGCCAATGCCATAACTTCCCATAATTGGCGTGACTTCCTTGCCGTTCTTCTCGAGCACGCGTGCGCCCATGGAATCCGAATATTTGTAACCGAGTTTGAAGATGTGCCCGATTTCGACGGTGTGGTCGATGCTGAGGACACCGTCACAATTCGGGCAGGTTTCGCCCGCTTCCACGTTGCGCAAGTCGGCATAGGCCGTAGGTTCAAAATCGCGGCCGGGGACAATGTTCTTAGCGTGGTAATCCTCTTTGTTGGCTCCGGCGATAAGATTCTTGCGGCCTTCGAGGGCTTTGTCGACGAAGAGCAGCGTGCCTTCACCAGTTGGAAACTTCGCGATGTTGGTCAGCCCGATGGGCCCGAGGAAGCCCGCAGGAGAATGAAATATCTGCTCGATCTCTTCGGCGGTCATCGGGCGAACTTCCGCACCGCCAACCAAAGATCCAAGCTTGGATTCATTCATCTGGTGGTCGCCGCGCATAAAGACAATGACCGAACGCAACTTCGGCTTCGCTTCGCCCTTAACCTTTTCTTCGGATACAAGAGCCAGAGTCTTGATCTTGTTCTTCGGCGAAACGCCGAGGAACCGCGCCACTTCTTCAATGGTCTTCTGGCCCGGCGTGTGGACCTCGAGCGGCTTGCCGTCGCCTTCGGGCGCTAGATCCTCCACGTGGTCGAGTTTGGAAACGGCCTTCTCGAGATTCGCCGCATAGTTGCACTTATTGCAGGTCGCGACCAGGTCTTCACCGGCATTGGTCTTGACCATGAATTCGTGCGACTGCGATCCGCCCATGGCGCCCGAATGCGCCTCCACCACCACGTACTTCAACCCGCAGCGGTCGAAGATCCTGCAATAAGTCGCGTAGTGTTTCTGGTACGAAACGTCAAGCCCGTCGGCGTCAATGTCGAACGAGTAGGCATCCTTCATCGTGAACTGCCGCACCCGCATCAAGCCAGCCTTGGGCCGGGGTTCATCGCGAAACTTCGTCTGGATCTGATACCAGATCTGCGGCAACTGCTTGTAACTGCGCAGCTCTTTGCGCGCAATCTCAGTCATGACTTCTTCATGCGTCATCGCTAAACAAAGATCGGCTCCCTTGCGGTCCTTGAGCCGAAACATGTTGTCGCCCATGACTGACCAGCGTCCGCTGGCCTCCCAGACCTCGCGCGGGTTCAGCGCGGGGAGAAAGAACTCCTGCCCAATCTTGTCCATTTCTTCGCGGACGATGCCCATGATTTTATTGAGCGAACGCTGGCCGAAGAACAAATACGAATAGATCCCAGCCGACAACTGCCGAATGTATCCCGCGCGGACGAGGAATTTGTGGCTGGCTACCTCGGCGTCCGCCGGGGCTTCGCGCAGGGTGGGAATAAAAAGTACGGACCAACGATGCATAGTTGAATTCACCTGTTCGAAGTAGAATTTTCTATTGTAAAGGAGAGGCCACTCCGGTTCGTTGGCGCGCCCAGCATCGTGACGCAGTTCGAATGTACGAAGCCGTTGTCTCCCCCAGGTTGTCTCCCCAGATTGTCATTCCGAGCGGAGCGAGGAATCTGCTTTTTCGCATGTCAAAGCAAGAGCAAATTCCTCGCTTCGCTCGGAATGACAATTTCTGAGAAAGGTTGAACCGAGCCGGCCCCGCTGCCGTCCGATTGGAACCGTGCTTGTTTGTAGTTACAATCGTAGCTATACTTGGGAACTCTGTTGTCCAGAGCAAGAAAGGCCAATGCAAATGAGCGCGCGGAATACGGTGAAATTCACGCTTGATCCAAGACGGAAGCTAACGGCGCGGCAGCTCAAGCGGCTCGCGGCGATTGCGGCGATGCCGGATTCGAAGATCGACTACAGCGACATCCCGGAATCGCCCCAAGGCTTGCGCTGGACGCGTCCAGGCGACCTTGTCGCGGCTGGGAATAAACGGCAAATTACGTTGCGACTGGACGCAGATGTATTGAGTTTTTTCAAGGAAACTGGCACTCGCTACCAGAGTCGCATCAACGCGGCTTTGCGCGAGTACATGAGAGCTCACCAGTAAGCGTGTTGGCACTTCTGATCGGGGATTGGAGAAGCCGGAACAGTGCCTCCCTCCGTGTGGCACGAAATAACGATCCCTGTGATCTACGTCACAACGCGGAAAACCACGTACCCCTTATCCTCGCCTTGCTCTGACAACTTACTCTCAAAACGGGAGGCAATCCCTGTGCAGGAAACTTACGGCAAGCCCGAGTTTTTCCCCAAAGGCGCGATCGCGTTCTTTGCGGCCATGCTGGTCGGCTTTGGCCTGATCTGGCTGGGTATGTATGCGCTGCTGGTGCATCGCCAGCTTGGGCTTTAGGAGGAATGCATGTCACCCACGCCGGAAACAAAAGATTCGGTCAGCCCGGTCGAGAAGCGCGTCCTGCTCGGAGCGGTGCTCTTCACGGGCGTGAGCCTGGCCCTGATCGCCTATGCCAGCTTCGGATTGGGCGCCACCGTGCCCACCTGCCTGCCGAAGGGCGGTCTTTTCGAGCACGGATCGGTCGCCAAGCGCGGCGCCAATACTTACGAACTGCACTATCTCGCCAAAATGTGGGGCTTTGAGCCGTCCCGTGTGCGCGTTCCTGTGGGCTCGACTTTGGACATCTACGTCACCAGCAAAGATGTCACGCATGGGTTTCAGATCGATGGCACCAACGTGAATCTGATGGTCGTTCCATTTGTGGTGACGAATGCCAGCGTGCATTTCAGCAAGCCCGGCCTCTACCCCGTCGTTTGCCATGAATACTGCGGCGCGGCGCACCAGAAGATGAGCACGGTGATCGAGGTTAGCGACAAAGTGGATGACATTTCCGCCGAGGGCCTGTTTTCTCCCGAGGCGGGCCGCGCGCTGGCCGACGACAAGGGTTGTCTGGCTTGCCACAGCCTCGACGGCAGCGCGGGCGTTGGCCCGAGCTTCAAGGGCCTGTGGGGACAGACCGTGCAGCTTGTCGACGGCTCCTCGCGCGTGGTCGATGCCGATTTTGTGAAGTTCATGATTCTTCATCCCACGGCGGACCCGGTGAAGGGCTTCGACCCTGTGATGCCGGAGCTGCCCATGACTGACGCAGAAATCGATCAGCTGACAGAATATTTGCGGGGGCTGAAATGAGCGAGCCTGACCTTATGAAACCTGGTCTTATGAAAACAGAACTGCAAAAGCCGCTGCAGCGCATCATTCTGATCGAGCTGCTCGTGCCTCTGGCCTTGCTGCTGTTCGGCGCCTATCACGGCGTGTTGCAGGTTCTTTATCGCGCGGGCATCATTCGCGCGACCTCGTTCGCCGGCATCGAGTACTACCAGGGGCTTACGCTGCACGGCGTGATCAACGCGATCGTCCTAACCACATTCTTCGCCGTCGCTTTAGGTAATGTGCTGGTGAGCCAGGAGCTGGAGTCTCCGCTTTCCATTTTTGGAGCAGCTCTTTCCATGGTGCTGATGTTGCTCGGAGCGGTGATGGCGGCGGCCATGATCTTCCTGGGCAAAGCCACCGTACTCTATACGTTTTATCCGCCGTTGAAAGCTCACCCTGTGTTTTACCTCGGGCTCGCGATTTTTATCGTGGGCTCGTGGATCGCCTTTTACACGTGGATTCCCGTTTACCTGCGCTGGAGAAAAAACTATCCAGGAGCGAAAACGCCGCTGGCGGTCGTCGGCATGTTTGCCACGTTCATTGTCTGGCAAATCTGCACGCTACCGGTCGCTTTTGAAGTGCTGGTGCTGTTGTTCCCGTGGTCGATGGGATGGACTGCCGGCATCAACGTCGTGCTCTGCCGGACTCTGTTCTGGTTCTTCGGCCACGCCCTGGTGTATTTCTGGCTGCTCCCAATCTATGTTCTCTATTACACGATGCTGCCGCGGCTGGCTGGCGGCAAGCTCTTCAGCGATTTCGCTGGGCGCTTCAGCTTCATGATGTTCATCGTGCTATCCACGCCGCTGGGTCTGCATCATCAGTTTGCCGATCCCGGAATCGCATCCGCGTGGAAGGGCATGCAAATGGTGCTGACCATGCTGGTTGCCATTCCCAGCATGTTGACGGCGTTCACGGTGGCGGCGTCGCTGGAACACGGAGCCCGCGAGCGGGGAGGCACAGGGCTGTTCGGATGGTGGAAAAAGCTGCCGTATTTCTGTACGGATAACTGGATGTTCTCTTACCTCTTCTGCGGCCTGTTCATCTTCCTGTTCGGCGGCGTCACCGGCCTGATCAACGCCTCTTACAGCATGAACAACATCATCCACAACACGGCTTGGCTTCCAGCGCACTTTCACCTGACCGTGGGTGGACCGGTGTTTCTGGGAATTTTGGGGATGAGCTTGTTTCTGATCGCCGGAGTTCTCAAAAAGCCTATAGCCTCGCCGAAGCTGGCAGTTGCCGTGCCCTACCTTTGGATGGGCGGGACGTTCATTTTCTCCAGCGGGCTATTCGTCGGTGGCCTGCGCGGCGAGCCGCGGCGCACCAACATGGGCCTGACCTATCTGAATCCGGCGTCGCCTAGCTACCGCTCTGACTGGTGGATCACCACGCACATTGGCGCGATCGGCGGCTGCATCATGGGCTTCGCCATTCTCTGCTATTTCGTCGTCCTCATTCGTACCCTGGCGTCGTCGCGCAGCGCCGCGCTGGCAGGGGAGACTTTCTCCGTGCCTCTCAGCCAGCCGTACCATAACGAGAACATTCCCGCGGTGCGCAACTTCGCCCCTTGGATCACAGCCGCAGTTTTATTGATCGTCGTGGCCTACTATCCCCCGATTCATGACATCGTGAATAACAACTTCAAGCTGGCCCCGGGCTATCATCCGGATAGCCCGGGGCCGATTGAGAAAATGCCGTGAGCCGATTCGGCGCACGCTTTTGGCTCGCGGCGGCCTGTACGCTGGTCACCGCAGCCGCGTGCCGCGCGAGCACGATGCCCGCGCTGCAGCTCGCGACTGTTCCGGACGTTCAAGTGATGGACGGGGATGCGGATGGAAATGCTCCGCCGGCGCCACTTCGTACGATCCTGGGGGCTGCAGGCAGCGGCCCGGTCATCCTGCTTCCTGTGTATACGCGTTGCTCGGCGAGTTGCCCCATCCTGACGCGGAAACTCGAAGCTGCGCTCGAGGGCATGAAATCGGCTGCTCCTTTTCGCGTGGTCCTTGTTTCGTTCGACCCGCTTGAGACCCCTGAGAGCCTGCGCCTCTATCGCGGGCGCGAACATGTTCCCGCGAACTGGAAGCTGGTTCGTGCCAGCGAAGACGATATTCGCAGTCTCTTCGGGTTTTTCCGCTACTCCGTCATGAACCAGGAAGGTGCGCTGCTGCATCCGAACGAAATGTTTCTGCTGGATGGCGCGCTGAATTGGCGCTGGACCGTCGCTGGAGAAGACTGGACGCCGGGGGAACTCGCCGCCGCGATCGAACAAACGCGCGCGCCGGGTCTCGTCGCGAACTTAAAAGCGAAGCCGGAGGCGCTGGCGTGGGCGGGCTTTGCCGGAG
>Ga0209068_10001983_pt1 | contig 10094 bp, 9 predicted proteins | sample ColStrG_CSR_2012_FD_187200 | JGI IMG/M metagenome (GOLD analysis project Ga0209068, IMG submission 187200) | Freshwater sediment microbial communities in response to fracking from Pennsylvania, USA - Cold Stream Run_MetaG_CSR_2012 (SPAdes)... | ecosystem: Environmental > Aquatic > Freshwater >...
CCAAGCAATGCCTCGGACGACGCATCGCCGACCTCGACATCCTCAACACCGAGCTCGACGCCTGGACCCACGCCACCAACGCCGACGAACGCCAAGTCGACTGGCAATTCACCACCAGCGACGCCCGAATCAAACTCCGGCACTTATACCCAGTGCTTTAGAAGCGACGATCTACTAGTCGCGCCCGGACGCGTCGCGGCTCCAGCCAGGGGATGCACTCCCCTCCGGGACCGACCACGGCTGGTCCGGACCGGACCGTGCCGCCGGCCCGGCGGCCGCCGCATGGCCGGTCGGCCCCCCCTCGGTGGTCTGAGCGGTCTGAGCGGTCTGAGCGGCCCGGGCAGTCTGCTCGACCTGAGCAGCCTGCGCCGCTTCCGCGGCGTCGAGCTCCAGGTCGATCCGCACCGCCTCGGCCGCGTCCGAACGCATCCACGCGACCACCACGATCATGAGCAACGGGATGCCCACCAGCTCGCCGATCCCCCACAGCATGATGCCGCCGAACTGCTGGTCCGACAGCAGGCTGCGCCCCCAAGGCCGGGCCACCTGGCGGTAGTAGCCGCCGGCGATCGGTGTCGTGCCGAGCCACAAGGCGATGCCCGGGACCGCGTCGAAGAGCGTTTCGACCATCACCACGACGGTGAGCGCGACGTAGTGCAGCACCGGTGGCCGGTCGACGGACAGGACGGACCAGTAGAACGCGAACCCGACGCACAGGATCCCCAGGTGGACGAGCCAGGCGACCACCGGGCTGCGCAGGCTGGCCTCGAACACCGGGGTGTAGTAGACGGCGAAGGGGACCACCATCACCAGAACAGCCCCGACCAGGGGGAAGGTGAGCAGCCGGGTCAGCGGGCTGTCCAGGAACCGCTGGACCCCGGCGCGGGCGCCGGGACGGGCCAGGACCAGCAGGGTCACCGGGGCGCCGAGCACCAGCAGCACCGGCACGACGGTCAGCAGCAGCGCCAGCTGGGCGGCGGTCACCCAGAACAGGGTGTGGTCGTAGACGCCGAGGAACGACATCGACGTCAGCGCCAGGACCCCCAACCCCGCGCAGAACCACACGGTGCGCCCGACGGGCCACCGGGTCCCAGTACTACGCAGCCGGCGCACGCCGGCTGCGTAGGCGGCGCCGAACGCCAGGACCAGCACAAGCGCCCCCAGGTCGAAGGTCCAGCTGGTCAGCCCGGACGAAACGGTCAGGTCCGGCGGCCCGCTGTAGCCGACAGCCGCGAGCGTCATCGTCGGCTCATCGACGCAGGACCGCTCCGACCCGGCGGACCGCCTCGTCCACCGCAGCGTCGCGGGCTGCGGAGGCCTCCTCAGCAGTCAGCGTGCGGTCCGGAGCCCGGAACCGAAGGGTGTAGGCGAGCGACTTGTGGCCCGGACCCACCTGCTCACCGGTGTAGACGTCGAACAGCCGCATCGACTCCAGCAGCGGCCCGGCGCCGTCGCGCAGCGCGTCCGCGACGTCCGCGGCGGCAGTGTGCTCCGCGACGACCAGGGCGACGTCTTGGGTGGCCATCGGGAAGGTGGACACCTGCGGGGCCGCAGCCGGCGCGCTGGCCCCGGACGCCAAAGTCCGCAAGGAGAGCTCGACAGCGCAGGTGCGGGCCGGCAGACCGAGCTCGGTGCAGACCCGCGGCGCCAGCTCGCCCGCGTGACCGGCGACCAGGTACCCGCCGGCGCGGCCAGGTCCGGGCCCCACTGCCACGAGGATCTCGGCGCATCGCCCCGGGTGCCAGGGCGCCGCGTGGGCAGCCCGGACGACGGGGTGCGCACCGACGGTGCGCGCGATCGTGCGCGCCGCCTGGACCGCGTCGGCCCAGGTGGCCGGCCGAGCAGGTCCCCACCAGCCACGCTCCTCGACCGCGCCGCACAGGACGACCGCGACGTGGACCGGCTGGTCGGGAAGGCCGGCCTCCAGTGCGGCGATCTCGGCGTCGGTGGGGCGGCGGTCGGCACCCAGGCGGGGGGCAAAGACCGGCCCCGGGCCCGGACGGAAGACACTGCCGGTCTCAAACAGCGCCAGGTCCGCGAAACCCCGTCCTATGTTGCGTCGCGCCGTCGCGAGCAGTCCGGGCAGCAACGTCGTGCGCAGCAGCGGCTCAGCCTCGGACAGCGGGTTGGCCAGGCGCAGGGCGTTGCGCCGACCGTCGTCGCGGTCCAGACCCAGTGCGTCCAGCGCCGCCTCGCCCACGAACGGGTAGCAGCGCACCTCCACGAACCCCGCACCGGCCAGCGCCCGCCCGACCCGGGTCACGTCTTTGCCCGGCAGCTGCCGAGCCGGCCCGGTCCGAACGGCGGGCAGCACACCCGCGATCGCGTCGTAGCCGTGCAGCCGGGCGACCTCCTCGACGAGGTCGGCGGCGGCCACCAGGTCCGGTCGCCACGAGGGCGGGCGCACCTCGCCCAGCTCAGGGGTGAAGTCATCGACGGTGACCCGGCAGCCGACGGCCTGCAGGTGAGCGACCACCTCCTCCGCGGCGACGCCCACCCCCATCACGGCGGCCGGGTAGCCCAGGTCCAGGGCGATCACCGGGGCGGGGCCGCGCAGGTCAACGTCGGTCACCGCGGGATCGGCAACCCCGCCGGCAAGCGCACAGAGCAGCTCGACCACGCGGCCGGCGGCAGTCGCGGCCAGGTCGACGTCGACCCCACGCTCGAAGCGGCGGGAGGCCTCGCTGGACAGTCGGTGTCGGCGCGAGGCCCGCGCGATCACCAGCGGCTCGAAGTGGGCGGCCTCGACCACGACGTCCCTGGTGGCGGCACTGAGCTCTGTGGCCGCTCCCCCCATGACCCCGGCGACCCCGATGGGCCCGGAGTCGTCGGCGATCAGCAGGTCTTGCGGGTCCAGCTCGCGGGGAGTGCCGTCGAGGGTGGCGATCTTCTCCCCTGCCTCGGCCCGTCGGACCACGATCGGCCCGCGCAGACGCTCGCGGTCGTAGCCGTGAAGGGGCTGGCCGAGCTCGAGCATGACGTAGTTCGTGACGTCGACTGCGATCGAGATGGGGCGCATGCCGGCCAGGCTGAGCCGTCGGCGCATCCACAGCGGCGAAACCACCGCAGGATCGATGCCGCTGACCCCGTGGGCGACGAACCGGTCGCAGCCCGACGGGTCCACGATCTCGACCGGCCAGCCGCGCCCTGCCGGGGGACCTGCCGGGGGACCTGCCGGGGGACCTGCCGGGGGATGCAGTGCGGGGTCACGCCAGGCCAGGCCCAGCGCCGTGGCGGTCTCGCGGGCTATCCCGCGCACCGACAGGCAGTAGCCGCGGTCCGGCGTCACGGCGATGTCGAGAACCGAGTCCGGGATGCCCAGGACGGCACGAGCGTCGTCGCCGGGGACCGCGCCGGCCAGGTCGGCCGCACTGAGCACCAAGATCCCGGTGTGGTCCTCGCCCAGCCCGAGCTCGCTGACCGAGCAGATCATCCCGTCCGAGACGTGGCCGTAGGTCTTGCGGGCGGCGATGGCGAAGCCCCCGGGCAGTACCGCGCCGGGCAGCGCCACCACGACCGCGTCACCCGGGCCGAAGTTCGCCGCGCCGCAGACGATCCCCCGCGGCAGCGGACCGCCGACGTCGACCTGGCACCAGCGGATGGTCTTGCCGTTGGACTGCGGCTCGGAACCGAAGTCAAGGACGCGCCCGACCACGAGCGGCCCAGTCAGGTCGGCGCCGACCTCCTCGACCGCGTCGACCTCTATTCCGACGCGCTCGAGCGCGGAGGCGATCACGCGGGCCGACGTCCCCGCCGGTAGGTCGACGTGCTCGGCAAGCCAGGACAACGGGACCCGCATCACAGCTCAGCGCCCAGCGCCAGGCTGAACCGGACGTCGCCCTCGATCATGTCCCGCATGTCCTGCACGCCACGGGCGAACATCAGGGTGCGCTCAATGCCCATGCCGAAGGCGAACCCGCTGTAGCGGGCTGGGTCGATCCCGCAGGCGACCAGCACGTGCGGGTTGACCATCCCGCACCCACCCCACTCGATCCAGCCCTGCGACCCGCAGGTGCGGCACTCCAGCTCGGGGTTGTCCACCGACTCCCCCCGGCAGACGAAGCACTGCAGGTCGACCTCGGCCGAGGGCTCGGTGAACGGGAAGTAGTGCGGCCGCAGGCGGGTGACGATGCCCTCGCCGAACATCGCCGACGCGAAGTGGTCCAGGGTCCCCTTGAGGTGGGCCATGGTGACCCCCTCGTCCACGACCAGCCCCTCCACCTGGTTGAACACCGGCGTGTGGGTGGCGTCGAGCTCGTCGGTGCGGTAGGTCCGCCCGGGGCAGATCACGTAGATGGGCGGTTGTTGGGCCAGCATGGTCCGCGCCTGGACCGGGCTGGTGTGCGTGCGCAGCACCACCCCCGACTCCGGCGAGGACACCCAGAAGGTGTCCTGGGTGGTGCGGGCCGGGTGGTCAGGCAGGAAGTTCAGCGCATCGAAGTTGAACCATTCCGCCTCGACCTCCGGCCCGTCGGCGACCGAGTAGCCCAGGGCGAGGAACACCTCGCAGATCCGCTCCGACACCACGGTAAGCGGGTGCCGGGCTCCGGTGCGGACCCGGTCGTAGGGCAACGTGACATCCACTGCCTCGTCGACCAGGACCGCCGCGTCGCGCGCCGCGGTGAGCACGGACTCGCGGTCGGCCAGTGCCGCCCTGATTGCGGCGCGGGCGGCGCCGACGCGCTGCCCCGCCTCCGCCTTCGCCTGGGGCGGCAGCGCCCCGATCTCGCGGTTAGCCAGGGCCAGCGCAGAGCGGTCCCCGTCGTGGGCCAGGCGGACGTCTTTGAGCTCGACCAGGTCCACGGCCGCGGCGATGGCCGCCAGTGCCCGCTCCCTGGCGAGGTTGACCTCGTCGGCGTGCAGAGCGGTCACCTCCACCGGGTCGTACCCCTTGTTCGGCGCGGACATGGGTGAGCGGTCCTCCTGCCCGGGTTGGCCTCTGGGCCCGAGTCTAGGCGGTAGGGCGGGCGTGCTCGGTGCGGCCCGTCGCGTCGCCGCGGCCCGCACCGGACGGCTCATCCGGGCGCATGACCCGGCGGAAGCTGGACCCGGAACTGGGCCCCACCACCGGGGGCCCGGGCCAGGACGATGGTGCCGTCATGCAGCTCGACCATGCCCTTGGCGATGTACAGGCCAAGGCCGGTGCCGCCGCGACGTCCGCCCCGCCAGAACTTCGTGAACACCCTGGCGGCGGCCTCAGCCGGTACTCCCGCGCCCTCGTCGCACACCGTAACGACGGTTCCAGCCGAGGTGGCCTCCACGCTCACCGCGACCTGACCGCCGCCGTGGCGGACAGCGTTGTCGAGCAGGTTGGCGAACACCTGCTCGAGCTTGTCGGAGTCGGCCCAGGTCTCGGGAAGGTCGCCTACGACCGACAGCGAGAACCGCTGCGGCGCCTCGCCGCCGGCCACGAGACGGGCGATGTGCCGCTGCACGAGCCCCGGTAGGTCCACCAGGCTGCGGTGAAGCTCCAGGCGCCCGGAGTCGATCCGGGCCACGTCGAGCAGCTCGGTGATCAACCTGGTCACCCGGTCGGCGTCGGCTTCGACGGTCTCAAGCATCAGCCGGCGCTGTGCGTCGGTGAAGAACTCCCACTTGGCCAGCAGAGTCGAGGTGAAGCCCTTGACTGAGGTCAGCGGGGAGCGCAGCTCGTGTGCCACGGTGGCCACCAGCTCGGCCCGGTCCCGCTCGAGCCGGTCCCGGCCCGCCGTCGGGCGCAGTGCCACCAGCACCGAGGTCACCGGCGAGCGCGGCCCCGCCAGTCGGTGGTAGGCCGCGGTCACCAGCAGGCCGCCACGGCCGGGCAGCACCAGCTCGACCTCAGGATGGCCGGTGCGGATGGCCAGGCCCGTGTACGGGGCCACGCACTGCCACCAGGAGCGCCCGCGACTGTCCTCCAGCGGAAGCACCTGTTCCAGCCGACGGCCGACCGCGTCGGCGGCTGGGACAGCGGTGAGCCTGACCGCGGCGCGATTCATCGCGGCCACCAGGCCGTCGGCGTCGACCACCACCAGACCATCAGGGGCGGAATCGAAGACCGCCGACCAGTCCGGACCCGGAAATTGTCCCGGGCGGCTCACCGCGGGTGCCCGGCGCGGCCGGCCGTTCGGGTCGCCGCAGCCCCGGTCGAGTCCGTGCGGCGCTGAGCCCGCGCCGAGGCATACAGGCAGACCGCGGCTGCGGTGGCCAGGTTGAGGCTCTCCGCCCGGCCGTGGATAGGAACCCGCACAACCTCGTCGGCCAGCGCCGCGACCTGCGCAGGCAGACCCCAGGCCTCGTTGCCGAACAGCCAGGCGGTCGGGGCCGCCAGCTGCCCCGCGTCGATGGCCTCGTCCAGGTCGCGCCCGCCGGCGGCGTCGGCCGCCAGGATCTGCAGGCCCGCCGAGCGCGCCGCGTCGACGGCCTCGGCGGTACCGACCCCGGTCACCACGGGCAGATGGAACATGCTGCCGGCCGAGGCCCGCACTGCCTTGCCGTTGTAGAGGTCGACGCTGGCTTCGGTGAGCACCACGGCGTCGGCGCCGGCCGCGTCAGCGGCCCGCAGCACCGTTCCGGCGTTCCCCGGGTCGCGGACCTGGACCAGCACGGCGACCAAGGTGGGTGTGCCGGCCAGCGCCGTACTCAGTGGCACGTCGACGAAGCGGCACACGGCGACGACGCCCTGCGGGGTGACCGTTGCCGACAGCGTCGCCAGGTCAGCGGTGCTCAGCCGGTGGACCGTGACCCCGGCCGCACCGGCGAGGGCGACCAGGTCTGCGTGCCGGCGGTCCGCGTCCGGTGCGACGAACAGGTCCCTGACGGCCCCGGGGCAGACAGCCGCGTAGGCCAGGGCCTCGCGGACCGCCTGCGGCCCCTCGGCCAGGAATGCCCGGTCAGCCTCGCGCAGCCCCCGCTTGGCCAGGCGTCGGGCAGCACTGACCCGCCGCCCCGGTGACGGCGTCGCCCCGGGGGCGAGGGTCATCTCCCAGCGCCGGACACGCTCGCGCGCAGCCGCGGGCTCAGGCGGCCGGCGCGTTGACGTCGGCTGGAAGGGCGGCCTTGGCGATCTCCACGAGCTTGGTGAAAGCGCCGGCGTCGTTGACGGCGAGCTCGGCGAGCATCCGGCGGTCGACCTCGATGTTCGCGGCCTTCAGCCCCTGGATGAACCGGTTGTAGGTCATCTCGTTCGCGCGGGCACCGGCGTTGATCCGCTGGATCCACAGCTGGCGGAAGTCGCCCTTCTTCTTCTTGCGGTCACGGTAGGCGTAGACCAGGGAGTGGGTGACCTGCTCCTTTGCCTTTCGGTACAGCCTGGACCGCTGGCCGCGGTAGCCGCTGGCCCGCTCGAGAGTCTCGCGACGCTTCTTCTGGGCGTTGACCGCCCGCTTCACGCGTGCCACTGGGGTGCTCCTTGCTGGGTACGGGAGGCCGGCTCGTGGTCGGCCCGCCTGGTCGGGACGGGGCGGCTCAGATGCCGAGGAGGCGCTTGATCTTCTTCACGTCGGCCGGCGCGACGACTACGTCGAGGGCGAGCCGGCGGGTACGCCGGGAGGTCTTGCTCTCCAGCATGTGGCGGCGGTTGGCCTGCTCGCGCATGATCTTGCCGGTCCCGGTGACCCGGAACCGCTTCTTGGATCCGCTGTGCGTCTTCATCTTCGGCATGGCGCCGTGTCTCCTCAGGTTTCGCGGCACGAGGGCCGTTGGTGCGGGTGGCTGCAAGCGGGGCACTGCGTGGGCACTGCGTGGGCACTGCATGGGCACTGCGTGGGCACTGCATGGGCACTGCGTGGGCACTGCATGGGCACTGCATGGGCACTGCGTGGGCACTGCATGGGCACTGCATGGGCACTGCGTGGGCACTGCGTGGGCACTGCGTGGGCACTGCGGACTACTCGGCCGCCTCCGAGGTGGCCGCCGGGGGCGTGCTGTCGGCGATCGCCGCCGAGGCGGGCCCGGCTGACGTCACCGACGTCTTGCGTCGTTCTGCCTCGCGCTCAGCCCGGACGTCAGCCTTCTTGCGAGTGGGCCCGAGCACCATGATCATGTTGCGCCCGTCCTGCTTGGGCGCCGACTCGATGGTCGCAATGTCCGCGACGTCCCCGGCGAGCCTTTGCAGGAGCCGGTAGCCGAGCTCGGGCCGCGACTGCTCGCGACCCCTGAACATGATGGTGATCTTCACCTTGTCGCCGGCGTTCAAGAACCGCACCACGTGACCCTTCTTGGTCTCGTAGTCGTGCGGGTCGATCTTCGGCCGGAGCTTCATCTCCTTGATGACCGTGTTGACCTGCTTCTTGCGGTCCTCACGGGCCTTCATGGCCGATTCGTACTTGAACTTGCCGTAGTCCATGAGCTTGCAGACCGGGGGCCGGGCCATCGGGGCCACCTCGACCAAGTCGAGGTCGGACTCCTGGGCGAGTCGCAGGGCGTCCTCGATGCGGACGATGCCGACCTGCTCGCCGTTCGGACCGACGAGCCGCACTTCGGGGACGCGGATCCGGTCGTTGATACGAGGCTCTGCGCTGATGTGCCCTCCTGAGGACGCTGACGGGCTGCCACGGACGGAGCAGCTCTGCTGCGACCCCGGGAACGAAGAAGGCCCCCGTGCTCGGCGCAGGCGGGGGCCCGTGGGACGACCGGTCTGGCGCGGGCACCGCCCCGATATCGGGGGGCGCGCACGCCCGAAGAGCACCAGCGCGCTGGTGCTCGACCGGACCCGACAGCCCGAGAGCTGGCGGGTGGGAGGTGGGCCTCCACTTTGCGGACCGCATCAAAACCGGGATCGATCCCGGCGGCGACACGGTCGGTCGTGCTTCAAGGTTAGCACCAGCCGGGAGCCTGCATGCCCGCCGGCGGCCCGTGACGCGGCTACCGCCAGAACGGTCCGGTGCGCCGTTCGGGGCCGGGGACCCTGGGCGGGGTGAGCGAGGCGTAGCCCCAGTGGCCGTAGCCGATCGAGGCCGGGTTCGTCGGCTGCCAGCCACCGCACGTGAACGGGGCGGCGAACGCGGGGTCGGGCCCGGTGACGTTGCCGGCCCCGAGGGCGACAGCGTGGGCCGGGTCGTAGATGAACATGCTGGCCACCGACGAGTAGTTGCCTGCGAAGGAGTTCCCGCCGCCGACGACATCGTGGATGTAGATCTGGGTCGTCTGCGGGTTGGAGACGAAGCCCGCCGTCGGGTCGTAGAACAGGTTGCCGACCACTGTGTTGCCCCGGACGTCGCCGTGCAGGAGGAGCTGGCGGCCGCCGAGCGCCAAGGTGTTGGCGACGACGCGGACGTTCCACGGCCCGAGCGCGCCCGGCAGGCCACCGTTGCCCAGCTTGATGTTCTCCCCGTGCGGGGCGTTCCACATCGTGTTGCGGTCGATCAGGCCGCTGGTCTGTGCGGAGCCCGCGAAGTTGACGTAGAGATTGTGGTCGGTGGTCGAGGTCCGGTTCGACTGCGCCGCGTCGTGGACGCAGTTCTGGGAGAACGTGAAGCCCCGCGGGTAGCCACCGGTCCCGGTGATGACCACGTTTGCGTAGGAGTTGGTCTGCCTGGCGCCCCAGAACTCGCTGCTGTCGACCGTCCAGCCGAGTCCGCCCTCGACGTAGAGCGCGGACTCGGTTGCCGCGGTGGCCTGGACCCTGAGGTGGCTGAGCACGAGGTAGGTCGGGCTGTACAACCACAGGCCCCCGACGAGCACGGGCGGGGAGCTGGGTACCTGCGCGGTCACCGTGATCGGCGCCGTGGGGGTCCCGTTTGCCATGCCGATGGCCCGGATGAGCCCGGTGTTGTAGGTGCCCGGGGCGAGCTCGAGGGTGTCACCGGCGCGCAGGGCCTGCAGGGCGGCGAGCACGTCGGCGCCAGGGTGGATGACGGTGACGGTTGCCACGGAGGCCACGGAGGCCGCCGAGGCCGCGCCGGCACCGACGCCCGTCAGCCCGAACACCACAGCGAGGGCGGTGAGCACGGCGACCACGCGTGGTGACGGTGTCCACGTCAGGGCCGGGCGAGGTCGCATGAGTGGATGGTCGACGCCGGTCTCAGCGGCCTTGACGCGCCTGCGCGGGGTTCACCCGTTCGCCCCACCCGCTCCCGGGGACCCCGTGGCGCGCCGGGCCCGCCGGGTTGGCG
>Ga0209068_10001984_pt1 | contig 10091 bp, 10 predicted proteins | sample ColStrG_CSR_2012_FD_187200 | JGI IMG/M metagenome (GOLD analysis project Ga0209068, IMG submission 187200) | Freshwater sediment microbial communities in response to fracking from Pennsylvania, USA - Cold Stream Run_MetaG_CSR_2012 (SPAdes)... | ecosystem: Environmental > Aquatic > Freshwater >...
ATACACATGCAGCACATCCTCTTCTAGGCCAGATGTGGCGTAGCCGCGCTCCAAATCGCCAGCGTGGTAGCCCTCGACGCGCTGACGCAAGATCAGGTCTTGGGCTCTGGCTGGTGCTTGAATGGGGTCGGCCTGCACGAGACCGAGGCGCGTCACGGCCTCTCTTACCGTGGGCGCCATGAACAGCGAATGGGTCGCTGCGCGTGTGCGCAGCATTTCGGCCGTGAGCTTCATTACCCGAGATTAGACACGATTCGCGCCAGGACGCAGACGGCGATCTCATACTGATCTTGGCTGATGCCATCCAGCGCTATGTGCCGGATCTCGACTTGCACAGCCTGCGCCTTGGCGTGCACTTCAGTGCCGATGCTGGTCAAGCTGTAGCGTGGTTCGTTTGACCCAGCGTTTGACCCAACGGATGCAATCTGCCGCCGGGCCTCTAGACTTTTCAGGACCACCCACAGACCAGCCTGGTCTACAAACGGTTGCATGAGCGCGGCCAGTTGCGATTCCGGCATTGTTTCGGTGCAGGACAGCGAATTGAGCACCTGCCACGCGACGCGTGATAAGCCGTTCGCCTGTTGTGCCGCGTCGATGCGCTGGGTCAAGCGCCGGTCGGCCTGTTTGAGCCAGTATCCGATGGGCAGGCTGGGTGAGGTGGTCATATCCCCTCAGGCGGCTTGGGCTGCTCAAGCTGTGTCGCGAGTTGATCAAGCGCGTCTTGCCAGCGGCGCCGCATGCGCTCACGCGTATGCGCATCAGGCAGTTGCTCCTGGTGAAAGCTGATAGTCGTCTGGCCGCTGGTATCACTCGGAAACACCCGCACCTGAACGATTGAAGGCTCACTCCAATTCGCCGGCTGCCACGTGATGCGAAGGTGGCGCCGTGCGCCGTTTTCTTTGCTGCCAACCACCCGGACTGCGCCCGTCGCACCGTCTGCGGTCGTATAGCGCGCGCCGGCGTGTATGCGAAAATCCGACGCCTCGCCAAGCCAAATCTTGATCCCGCCCGGCGAGGTGATGACCTCCCACGCGCGATCCGATGAAACTGCGACCGTGCGACGCGCGCCGATCTGCCAGCCGGCATCCTTTGTCAGCCCGATTGGGCGGGTGTGCAGTGCAGTCCTAGATGGCATAGTTCTGGTTTTCATACAAACACCCCCTACTCAGTCTTGGATCAAGCCGCCGTGATACAGCAAGCAATACAGCTCCTGTCCAGAGCGCTCGATCCGCTCTTTTCCTTGGAAATGCGAGACATCGCCGTCGTTCGTGTCGATATAGCCGAAATCACTGAGCGCGTCGGTGTAACCACCCAGGAATCGGCCGTGCTGATATAACCGCGACAAGCAGTGCTTGATGACTTGGCCGGCTTGCGCCGCCGTGATGTGATCGGGTTGCAAGATGCGACCAAAATAATTCATGCCCCACACCGCTTGACCTTGCCAATATACGATTTCCTGGCCTAAAAAGTCGCTGCCGCCGAAATAGGAGTCGTGATATGACCAATCTGCCTCGCAAAACTGTAGATCATGGGATCCCAGCCGGTAGGGCAACAGTGCCCGACCGCCACCAACATAAGTCGCTTGCTTGGCCCGGACGACAAAATCGTGCAGTGCTTTAAGCCCGAATGGGCTCATTGCTAGTTGCCCCCTTGCTACAGAGCTACATAACGCTACAGGAGCAGCACATCGCCACCGATGATATGAACCTGCCCCGCCCGGGGCTTGATCAGCGTGAATCGGCGCTTGCGCCCAGTTTGGGCCGAACTTGGTCTCAGCAGCGCTGTTACACGTTCAGCGACGCTACGCGTTTCTGACGTGCGCCCATCTGATGGCACTAGTTGGTCTGGGGCTTGCTCATCTTGTTGGTGTTGTGCTGGCGCGGCCTGTGTGATTTGGCTCAATTTATTCACGTTGCACCTCACCGTTAGGATAAGACGGAATTAGGGCGCTTTGCGTCCTAATTCGCGTTACACTTTGGACTATGTATCACCCGACAACACGTGTCCTGGCCGTGCTTGAACTGTTGCAGACGCATGGACGCATGACGGGCGCCCAGCTAGCCGAACGGCTGGAGGTTGATGCGCGCACCGCGCGCCGCTACATCGAAATGCTTCAAGATTTAGGTGTGCCAGTCGTGGCCGAACGCGGGCGCAACGGTGCGTATGCGCTTGGGCAGGGCTACAAGCTGCCACCGATGATGTTTACCAACGATGAGGCGACCGCGCTTACGCTGGGTCTACTCGCCGCACGCCAACTGGGTCTGGCCGACGCCGCACCAGCGGTCGAGAGTGCTTTGGCAAAGGTCGAACGGGTGATGCCGGGTACACTCCGTCACCACGTGCGTTCGATGTCCGACACCATTGCGCTGGATATGCGCCAAGTGTTGGGCACACCGGATGGGCGCGTCATGCTCACCATGAGCGCGGCCGCGCAAAGTCGCAAGCGCATCCATATGCGCTATCAATCGGCCAAAGACGATGTGACCGAACGTGACTTCGACCCCTATGGCTTGGCCCTGCGCGCTGGCAGTTGGTATGCAGCCGGCTTTTGTCATCTGCGGCATGGCCTGCGTTCGTTTCGGCTGGACCGGGTAGTCGATATTGAGCCACTGGCGGCGACCTTCGAACGGCCCAAAGAGTTCGATGTGTTGGCTTATTTGTCAGAGTCCATGAAACTGCTGCCACGCAAGTATCCGGTCGAAGTGCTGCTGCAGGCGCCACTTGAAATAGTGCAACGCCAACTGCCCGAGGATTCGTTTTTGCTGGAGCCGCACGGCGAGGGGGTGCTCATGCGCGGGAGCACTGACAATTTGAACTGGCTCGCCGAACACTTAGCTCGGCTGAGCTTTCGCTTTACGATTCATGCGCCCGATGCACTCCGTGTCGCGCTGCGCGAGCATGCTGAGGTGTTGCTGACGCTCGCCTCAACCCAGCCTCAACGTGACACAGCACTCTCTGCCGAAAACATAGCCCAACCCATGTAAAAATCGATGTCTGAGCTCGATACCTGATCGAGCTTGAGGTCGTAGCGTTGAGCGAGTGCTGCGATGCGCTTGGCAAACGGATCCAGCTTCGGAAGATCGCTCTTGTTTGCGGCGATGGATTGGTAAGACACAAGGCGGTGCACCGCCGCGAGTCTCATTTCTGCCTGGGCTGTGGACGCTGGATGATGGAGCAACTCAAATTCGATCATCTCTAATCCCCGGTTGAGTGCGTCACTGTCGAGGTGTAGCGCGTCGGGGTTGTTGGGTGATCGATCAAATAGGCTCGGTAGGATGAGGCATACGAAATACGCGTCATATGCTTTGGTTTGACCAGAATTGAGCTGGATGGACCGTTCCAATGCCTGTCTCGCCAACTCGTTGAGTCCACGGTCGCTCGGCGTGCTTAATGTTGGAACGAAAACGAATCGCGTAATTGGCTGCTGGTAGGCGCGGCTCAATGCCAGCCAAGCATCCGCATCTTGCGGTGCAAACTGTACTGCCTCACGATCTCCGAGCACCACAAGCCAATGTTGTGGGGCAATAAATCCTACGACGAGGTTGTCCGCGATTTGGGGCTTGAATGCAGTGCGTGACCATAACACGTGGTCGCCCGCGAAACTGGCCCCCATCTGGATCGGATACGGCCACATGAAACTGTCCGAGGCACGCGCTTGAAATTGCCAAAAGTTGAGGTCGCTGACTGTGTAGGGCATCTGTATCGTGACACTCACCCGGTCGATATCGCCAGACCATTGCCAATTGGCCCCGATGCTTAGCAGCATGATTAAGGACGACTGGTCCGCTTGATCGTTCGTGGAAACGGTATACGCCGTCGTCACACGCATTTGCTCGAGCGCGGCAAATCTGAGATCAACGGCGGCCCAGGCGATATCGCGATTATCTTTGGCCGACGCGTGTAACTCTGCCGGCCTCAGGTGCCGCCATGGCACGAACGCATCGTCAATGCGGAAGGTAAGGCCGTGGATGTCATAGTCCTCGAGCAAAAACGCCGGTGAAACATCAGAGCGGACTGCCGATGTCCAATGTCGTGCCACGGGAAATAGCGCGCGCACCTGCTGGCGGGATGAGCTGGTATTGGACAGGACGAACGTTGAAGTCACGACCGCAACAGCCCCATAATTTGGACGCCCCTGCCTAGCAGCTGCACGTGCGATCGCCTCGTCATAACCGACCGATATCTCAAACTGAGCCGACTGCATTCGCACCGGCGTGGGCCGGTCCGGATAGATCAAGCTGATCGGCTCGCCAGTTCGAGAGGGAGGTGGCTGGTAGGCCAGTGACGGCGTTTGGGGCGTGCTGATGAGGGCCGCGAAGAGACATATAGCAAGCAACCCACGTGTAAGCCAGGCATTCATACTTGAGTGTTATAGCCACCTCCACCAGCGCGGCGTGATATTTCGCTGACAAACAGGTAATACCGGGCTAGCACCGCCTGCAACCTGACCGATGACACGCACTTGATATGGGTCCGGCACGAGGTCCAAGCGTTTGTCTGGCAGGGCCTCTATCGGTGCTCGTTTACAACGACGCCGGCACTTGGCGGTATCCTTAGCGGTCCAGGCACGTCCAAACGCTTTGCCGAGACGAGGCGCGGGTATGCATCGCGGACGCAAGCGCCGGGGCAGGCGAGGCGGTGTGCCGCCAGATCAACGGCACGAGCGGTATGGTGCAGAGCGACGCGGCGGCAACGGGCCGGGCTCAAAAGGCCATCTATGTGTGCCACTGGCCTGAGCTGGATAGGCACTCATGAGCCAGTGTCCTATGTGCGACACAGACGGCGAACCGACGTCAACTATTTTGATCGCAGGCGCATCACACGCATTTGCCGCACTGCTCAGCGAGCCCGATACACCCTAGACACACTAAAAGACAATGATGTCTTGCCTGCCACCCGGAGTGTCGCCGACTGTGGCCCGCTACCGTCTGGGTTACTGAGGTGTGGCTAGGGCCGCAGGTTCTTTGCCCACGAAAACCCTGGCGATGCGACTCATACCCGCGCCGCAAGATCTAGACCTGGAATAATGCCGCTGTCTGCGTGAGCGCGTTTAGGTCAAGCGACTGCACGCCGGACAATAAGGCCAGCGTAAGCCCAGGTTGGGCATCAGGCCGCAGCTCCAGATCGCGCTCCAGGTTATATCTCACCCAGTTCAGCCGGGACGAAAGTTGATGGGTGAAGTCTGCGATGCCGCGCGTCTCAAAGCGTCCACCCGCGCCACGGTAGCCGTGGATAAAGGCCTGCACCGCGTCTGCACGTGGCGATTCACCTGGCGGGGTAGCCCATACCAGCGCGAACGTGGCGACCTCCTCACGTGCGTTGACTGGTCCAGCCGCGTCCCAGTCGACCAAACGATGACGTCCTTCCGGGCCACGGATGACATTGGGTGGATGCAAATCGCGTTGGCTGGGCACCATCGGCTCGTCAGTGACAAAGTGGTGAAGAATATGCGCTTCCAAACTTGTGAGTGTAGCCACCCGATCGCGTAGCACCGGGCCCCATGGCAGGCCTAACTGTAGACCACGGCTGGCCAATTCTGCCCAACCGTCCGAGCCGAGCGCCGACCACGGCACGTCATCGCGAAGCTCGCCCATGGGCACCGGCAGTGCGTGCAAGAGTGCGAGTAGTCGCCCAACTTCGGTTGAAGCCCCCGTGCTCACATGCCCCCACGCGTATGGTGTGCCGTCCACCCACCGATAGGCACGCACCCAAATGGGGCGGTGTTGATGTGGGGAAACTGCGTAGCGCTGAGCGGTGTGAGTCAATATGGGTTCTGACATCGGAAAGCCCGACTCGAAGGCGATTGACTCTATCCGTAAGGCGAGGCGTTTTGGCTCACGGTCCATCTGTTTGATGGCATATCGTCCCTTCGACGTCTCCAGCCGCAGCACCCCAAGCGGGTTGACCTGCCCAACACCCGCCACCGTTAAACCCTGCACTTGACCAAGGTCGAAGGTATGCGTGAGCCATTCTGGCTCGACAAAGATCGCGCCGGGCATATATGGTCTATGGAGATTATGATCTGAGCAGTCTTTCAACCGCGTCGAGGTGTGGTGCACCCGCCTGGGCGCCCGGCTTTGTCGCTTTTAGCGCCGCAGCGGCCGAGGCGAAGCAGATGCGCTCGGCCAGCGGCATCGGCTGTGCCAGCGCCGCACAATAGGCACCGTGAAATACATCACCGCAACCGGTTGTATCCACCACATTCACCCTGTAGGCTGGCTGATGCGATACGTGCACGCCATCGTCGGTGTAGTAACAGCCCTGCTCGCCGTGTGTAATTGCCACGACCGCGCGTGCGCCCGACCATAGGCGGCGCACCGCCTCGGCTGGATCGGACAAGCCCAGCAGCGCACAGGCGAACTCATAGCTCATGACCACGTGATCGACGAGCGACAGCAACTCGTCAAAACGCGGCGAGTCTTGCCGCTCTATATCGGATACGACCGGCACAGTTGCCTCGCGTGCGACGCGTGCAGCCCCGATCATGCCATCGACGCCGATATGATCGACATGCAAGACGCGCGCGTCGCGGATGACGCTCGCATCTGGCAGCACCGGATGCGCTCCCGTAAAAGCCGGGTGGTCGGGAAAGATGTTGCGTGTGTGGTCCCGTTCGCCCACGATGATGACCGAGCGCACAGGTCCGGCCCCTGCATGTTGGACGACGTGCGACAAATCAATCGCTTCGCACCGCATGGCGTTCATCACGAAGCGCGATGGTTCATCGTCACCGAGCATGCCAGCGTAGGCGCAGTGTGCGCCGAGGCGGGAAGCGGCTACCAAGGCTGTCGCGCTCAGCCCGCCGCACTGCTGTTCACTGCGCAGCACAATCGACTTAGTATTGGGTGGTGGGTAGGCGGCGACATAGACCAAGTGGTCAATCGCGACTGCGCCAAGGGCGAGGACATCGAACATGCTGGGATTGTCGCAAGTTTGCTCGTGTTATTCAAATCGTCCGGTTATGTATCCAAGTCGGTGAGTAGCGGCACGACGTTGATGAGGGGGTCTCATATGGATGGGTGCTCGCGTATGGCTGCGATGGCCGCGCGGACGCATGACCGGGGACAGTTCATCTCTGGTCTGCACTCTTGTCCGTGTTGAATCGTGCCGGTCTGGCCTTGATAGGGCGTGCTGCCAACAAGCGGTCGCCATGTGCCCTGCACGAAAGACACGCTCGAGCAGTAGTCGTACTTGCCGATCCGCCCAACACCAACCGCAACCAGCGCACCTCGAAAGGTGGCCGTTTTAGAGGCCATGGCATCTATAGATCTTCAGATAACTAAATGGAAATCGCGCATGCGAAAATGCCTGTTTTCAGGCACTTTCGTCACGAGATTTTCCACTTTTCAATCTGAAGGGCTATAGATGCGAAAGGGGCACGAAACTTCGAGTTTGACGATTTCCATCGATACTGAACTCACTGCGGACTGACGGCAGAACTGACGACCGAAGATTGACGATGAGAATAGCTCACGCGAGCCGCGCGGCCACGGTCTGCAAGACCCATAACGACACCATCCCGGCTGCGATGGTCAGCAGCGTGTTTCGCGTCCGCCAGGCCACCAGAATTGCAACGATCCCAGACATGAGCTTTAGATTCATGGGCGACAGATCAAGCGCGCCGCTACGAATAAATAGCTCGGGCGTGATGATGGCCGTCAGCGCAGCCACCGGCACAAAGCGGAGTGCGCGGCTCAGCCAGGCCGGCACCCCAACGCGTTCGAGCAGCATAATAAATGACAGTCGATAGGCAAACGTGATGAGGCCGATGACGACCATCAGGCCCCATACGAGCGGCAGGTTTTCACTGAGCCTCATAGCCCTTGCCTCCCTCGTCTCTCACATCTTTCACGTCTTCCACGCCACCCACACCTCCGATATCCGGTTTTGCGCTTGCCTGATGACGGATAAGCCCTTCGGCTGCCAACCCTGCCGCAATCCCCATCAACACCGCCGCGATCAAGCCCAGTTTCAAGGGGGCGCTTGATAGGACGACCGCCAGTACCCCGGCTACAACTGACGCTACAACGGCACTAGGGTCCTTCAGTGCCGGCATAACCAGAGCGATAAAGATGAGCGGCAGCGTGAAGTCCAGTGACCATGACGACGGCACCAAAGCGCCAAGCAAGATGCCGGTGAGCGTCGATACTTGCCACGACGACCACAGGGTCAGGCCGGCGCCGAGAAAATACCAGTGGCCATTTGGCCCGCCCCCATCGGGTTTAGCATAACGGGTGATGACGACGGCGTAGGCTTCATCGGTCAATAGATACGCGAGCATCGCCTTCCAAGGCAGCTTGAGGTGCTTCATGCGCGGCGCAAGTGAGGCGCTGTAGAGCACATGCCGCAGATTCAAGATGGCGCCCGTGACGATGATGATAATCCAGGGCGTATTCACCTTGATGAGCTGGGCCGTGATGAATTGGGCCGAACCGGCAAAGATGACAGACGACATGGCCTGGGCCACACCGCCTGTCAACCCGGCCTCGCGGGCCAATACGCCGAAGATCATGCCAAAGGGCAGCACACCAATCAGGAGCGGCGCTTCGTCACGCACACCAGCCCAGAATTCTCTCCGGATTGCGTTTGAGTTTGTGTTTACTAGCTTGCGATCCACGTCTACCTATAGTCCTCTTGGGCCTGTCGTCCGCGAGCCAGGCTCAGATCGGGTCAATTTGCTCAATTTGTCCCTTTTTGCAAGTGGGTCATCTCATATCACGCTCCCGCCATTCCTGCGCGAGCAAGCCATACACGGCATGATCGACAAACTGGTTCGTGATGTAGTGGGACTGGCGTCGCACGCCTTCTAACGTGAAGCCTAAGGTCTCCGCTACGGCGCGGCTACGCACATTGTCAAGGCCGCATTGCATCTCCACGCGGTTCAGGCCGCGTTCGCCGAATAAATACTTGATGACCCAGCGGGCTGCACGTGTGACCAGCCCTTGTCCTACGAATGACTGGCTTAACCAGTATCCAATCTCGCAGTTCCGGTTCTGGGCGTATATGGTCCAGCACACCACGCCGCCCGCCAATTCGCCGTCTCGCCAGATACCGCAGTGAAAGCCGTCGCCGTCTGTTTGCTTGCGTGCAAACAGGGCAATAAACGCATCGACATCGACCAAGGTCTGCATGCTCGCTGAGTAAGCGTAACCAACGGTCTAAATGCGCCCGGTTGGCGAGGATGAGCCGGTGCATGGGCAGTGCGTCTTGTGCACCGAGCGACCGGAGATGGGTGCGCTCGTCGAGCGCCACTGCCCGAATCGCCAGCTCGGTCGGGGTGTTGCTGTCCATCGTAACGATTTTGTGTGGCGAATAGACCTGCGAACGAGACCCGGCCCAAGCTGACCCACGACGGGGCGGGGCAACTGCGCCCACGCTATGCCGGAACATCTTCTATAGATCTTCAGATAACTAAATGGAAATCGCGCATGCGAAAATGCCGGTTTTCAGGCACTTTCGTCACGAGATTTTTCACTTTTCCATCTGAAGGGCTATAGCGCTTGTTCGGGGTGCATCGATCGCCTCACTCGGCTTTATTGCCGCTGCCTATCGGCGCGCGCCGGATGATGAGGATCATGCTCACCACAATCAGCAGTGCAACTATGGTCAGCGGTGTGATCTTTTCACCCAGTAGCACGGCCGACCAGGCGACGGTAAAGAACGCTTGCAGTAACTGCACTTGACCCACACGCGCGATACCACCCAACGCCAGCCCGCGATACCAGGCAAAGAAGCCAAGAAACATGCTGAATACGCTGACATAGCCAAAACCCAGCCAGGCGCGTGAAGAGGCTTGGAGCCCGTGCTGGGCAGCGGTCAGCCCAACCGGCACGATCAAAATGGGTGCGCTCAGCACGAGTGCCCAACAGATCGTCTGCCAACTCCCGATCTCACGCGACATGCGTCCGCCTTCGACATAGCCAAGGCTGCCAATCAGCACGGCCCCCAGCATGGCAATGTCACCTACGTGAATTTGCCCATCGCCGGTGAGTAGGACGAAGCCGACCACAGTCAGGCTGCCGATGATGGCAGCGAGCCAAAAAACCGTTGAGGGCCGCTCACCGTTGCGGATGGTGCTGACGACCGCCGTT
>Ga0209068_10001985_pt1 | contig 10082 bp, 4 predicted proteins | sample ColStrG_CSR_2012_FD_187200 | JGI IMG/M metagenome (GOLD analysis project Ga0209068, IMG submission 187200) | Freshwater sediment microbial communities in response to fracking from Pennsylvania, USA - Cold Stream Run_MetaG_CSR_2012 (SPAdes)... | ecosystem: Environmental > Aquatic > Freshwater >...
AGACCAGCCCGTACTCGTGTTGGCTTACTTTCTCGACGGCGGCTGCGCCATTGTCGGCGGTATCGACGTCGCAGCCCAACCTTGTGAGCAGGGCGCAAGCCAACTTTTGGCTGACCCGATTGTCGTCGGCGACCAGCACCTTGAAGGCGTCCGTGTTGGCGGGAGCGAGAACAAGTTTTGGCGCAGGCCGGCCCTTGTTCAGCGGCGAACGGGCCGCGGCCGGTTCTACTTTCAGCGGCAGGCAACAGGTGAAGGTGGAGCCTTCGCCTTCCGTGCTCTGAACGTCAATTCCGCCGCCCATCAGTTCCACAATCTGCTTGACAATAGACAAGCCGAGGCCAGTTCCGCCAAACCGCCGGGCGATGGTTGGATCGGCTTGGCTGAAACGTGTAAAGAGATTTTTGAGATTGTCTTGCGAAACGCCGATACCGCTGTCATGAATCGAGATGCGCACCGTGCATTGGCCGCCGCTGGGCTGGGTGGCTTCCACTTCGGCCAGCACATAGCCCGAATCGCTGAACTTGACGGCGTTGGAGACAAGATTCGTCAAGATCTGGCGAATGCGGCCTTCGTCGCCCACAAACCTGCTGGAGACAGCGGCCGGATACCAGCAGACTAATTCGAGCGACTTTTCGCGCGCTTTTGAAGACATCAAGTCGAAGACTTCTTCGATCAGGCACTCCAGGTCAAACGGCGCTTCGTCGAGTTCCAGCTTTCCCGCCTCAATTTTAGAGAAATCGAGGATGTTGTTGACCAAGCCGAGAAGGGCTTCGGCCGAATCGGCGACGATGCGCGCATAGTCGAGCTGTTCGCTGGTCAGATCCGTGTGCAGCAACAAGCCCGCCATGCCGACAACGCCATTGAGCGGAGTGCGGATCTCGTGACTCATGGCCGAGAGAAACTGGCTCTTGGCGCTGGTGGCATCCTCAGCGGCTTTTTTCTCCGCCGCCAACCGCGCGTTCACCCGGCTCAGTTCTTCCGCGCGTTCACGCTCCGTGATATCAAGGGCGATGGATCCCACCAGCTTTGTGCCATGGGCACCCGCAAAGGGAAAGCGCACTACCTGGTAAACGCGTTCCTGGCCGCCCATTTGGATTGTTTCGGTTTTGGTCGTTACGGCGCCGCCCGCAAGACAGCGCGCGTGCCCCTCTTTTAGCAGTTGCGCGGTGGAAGGCGGCCACACGTCGGAAAAGGCCTTGCCGGCCCAGGCTGCGCCACCACCGTTCGCGGGCGGCTTCATGGCGGGATTGACGTAGACATAGCGCCCATCTTCGTCCATGATCGATGCGCCCACGGGGCTAAACCGCATGAAAGCCTCAAAGCGCTCTTCGGCAAGTTTGCGCTCCGTAATATCGACGATGACAATACGGGAAACGCGCGCGGCGCCTTCCTGCGCGAGACTCATTTCCAGCCGCGCCCAGAAAGGCGGGGAATTCAGCCGAAGCATTCTCAGTTCGCAGAATTGAGGGTCGGCGGTTTGCAGCAGGCGCTTGCGGGTCAGGAAATAAACGTCCTGATCGTCCGGCGCGATCAATTGCGAGAAGCTCCGGAGGTTTAAGGACGAGCGATTCAAGCCGAAGAGAGTGGCGGCGCGGAGATTCATTTCAACGATCGATCCCTCGTCACCGGCAGTGAGATATCCAACGGGAGCGAGGTTATAGAGATCGAAGTAACGCGCACGGGAAGTTTCGAGATCCGCCTGCGTCCGCCGCAGCTCCTCGTTCTGTATCTCGAGTTCGATCTGGCGGATGCGCAACTCCTCAAGGACGTCCAGCGCGCCGCCCGGGGCTGGCGTATTCAGGGTGGCGCTCAGCGTTGCGGCCGCCCTGTCCATGGCCCGTTTGCGAAGTTCCTGAAATGAATCCGCAGACCAGCCCATGGGGCGATCGTCGTTCTTGCAGACCGAAACCATGTTGCCCCTTCCAAAACCGGAAACTACCGTTGTAGAAGGTGGCGGCGACCTCTTGGCGTGATCCCGGACTTGCGGCGCAATCCCGGATGTGATGTTATCTTATACCTTTGAGCGACGCCTTACAAGTTGCTTTTGTTGCTTTTGATGAAGCGTTCACTATTAGCTACTTGTATTTATGCTCCAGCCGCACAGGCATTGGCGCTTTCCTTTACGAATTCCACGGTGAAGGCCGTGCATCGCCCAGAGCTAACACTCAGCTTGCCGCCAATCTGTTTGGCGAGCAGATCGACGATCGGCAACCCCATGGATTCGGAGTTCTGCCAGTCGAAGCCCGCCGGCAGCCCAACGCCTTGGTCGGAAACCGAAAGGGTCACCAGCCCGGCCGGCGTTTCGCCCAGATCGATCACCACCTCGCCGCTCTTGCCCGGCGGATAGGCATACTTCAGAGCGTTGGTGACGAGTTCATTGAGAATCAGGCCGCACGGTATGGCCTGATCGACATCGAGAAGAACGGGCGTTATGTTCAAGCGGCCAGTGACGTGATCGGCCGATCCCGTATAAGAATAAAACAGATCGCCGACCAAAGTGTGGGTGTATTCGGCAAAGTCGATGCGATCCATATGCCGGCTGCCGTAGAGCCGCTCGTGGATCAGCGCCATAGAGACCACGCGCTGTTCACTCTCCTTCAAAGCAGCGGAGGCTTCACTATCTTTGAGCAAATCGCTCTGCATGCGCAAAAGGCTTGAAATCACCTGCAAGTTGTTCTTGACGCGGTGGTGTACCTCCTTCAGCAGCGTCTCTTTCTCGTGCAGGGAGCGCCGCAGTTCGTCTTCGTTGGCCAACATGGCATTCGCTTGCTCCCGCAATTGCCGCTCACTCTCCTGAACGTGCAACTCAGCGATTTTGCGCTCCGTGATGTCGACAATCACGATGCGGCAGGCGCGCGCGCCTACGAGGTTTTCCCCAACGCTCATCTCCAGCCGCGCCCAAAAGGGCGAGACGTTCGACGGGACCATTTTCAACTCGCAGAATTGAGGCGCGCCGGAATTGAGGAGTCGCCGGCGGCTCAGGTAGTAAGTATCCTGATCTTCGGCGGCGATTAAGCGGGAGAATTTCGCGCCGGTTAGATCGGCGCGGGCGGCGCCCAAGAGTACGGTGGCGCGAAGGTTTATCTCGCCTATCGCGCCGTCGTTGTCCAAGGCGACGTAGCCAACCGGCGCCAGATTGTAAAGATCGAAGTAACGCGCACGAGAAGCTTCGAGATCGGCCTGCGCAAAGCGCAACTCCTCGTTTTGCATCTCGAGCTCGATCTGCTGAATGCGCAGTTCTTCAAACAGCTCAAACATCGCATCGGATGTTGGCGCGTCCCGTACGTCATCCACGGCTGGTTGAGTTTTTTGGGCCGCCCGTTTGCGAAGCTCCAGAAATGAATCTTTGGACCATCCCGCAAACCGGGCGCTGTTGGCACACAGCGAGGACATTTTTTTGCCACCTCCAGAAATGGGAGATTACCGTATTGAAGGTGGCGGCGACCTCAGGGCATAATCTCCAGCGCCGCTTGGAACACTCCATGGCGCAGCTAGGCAGGACCTAAACCCGAAGTATACGATAACCCTATCCGGCGTGGGAGAAATTTCTTTGCGCAACGTCGATAATGTACACCACGGCCTCATCTTCCGCGAGGCGCCAGGCGGCAAACAAGGCCAGGCCGTGTGAGCCATCTTTGCGAACATACTGCCTTTCATACGGATTCGACCGCCCCGAGTCTTGGAGTTCCTTGAGCGCCTGCTGGGAAGCTTTTATCCATTCGGGAGGAGTGATGAGATCCCAATAAATTTTTCCGGCGGCCAGATCTTCGCGGCTGTAGCCAAGCATGCGGAGAAAGGCATCATTGGCGGAGGTGATAGCGCCGGCGATTCTAAAGAAGACGATTCCCACCGTTTCGATTTCGGCGGCGCGGCGGAAACGTTCCGCTTCGAGCAGTTTTTGTTCCGCCAGCCGGCGCAAGGTGATATCGACGAAGGTGATTACCGCGCCTTCAATAACGTTGTCTACCGTGCGGTAAGGCCGGATGCCGAGGATATACCAGCCGCCCGCTTTAGTTTGGACCTCGGCTTCGAGGGGAACAAGCGTGTCGAGCACCGTTTGCACGTCGGCCAGCAGGTGGTCGGGGCCGGCCAGATTGGAGACGATATGGCCGAGCGGCCGGCCGATATCGGTTTGAATCAAGTTGATGACCTGAGTGGTGGCGGGGGTGAAGCGGGAGATGCGCAATTGATGATCGACAAACAACGTGCCGACGCCGGTGCCGGCGAACAGGTTGTTCATGTCGTTGTTGGCGCGCGACAAATCGGCGACCTTCTCTTGCAGTTCGGCGTTAACGGTGGCTAGTTCCTCATTCAGCGATTGCAGTTCCTCTTTGGAGGTCTCGAGTTCCTCATTAGTGGACTGCATCTCCTCATTGATGGATTGCATTTCCTCATTGGAAGATTTGAGCTCTTCGCTGGAGGTCTCCATTTCTTCGACAATGGTCTGGATGTAGTCGTTTTTAGCGCGGAGTTCTTGATCGAGCGCTGCAATGCGGGCGTCGGGCGCAAGCTCGTTGTTGAGAAGTTCTCCGCTGGGAGGTGGTGGGATTTCGCCGGTGGGCTTTTCATCAAGCGTGACCAGATAGAGATCGGGCGCGGCGGACGCCCCGGCGGGGAGGATGGCGAGATCGACGGCAATGACGTGACCGTTCGTTTTTACCTGGACGCCCTTGATGCGCACGGGTTCTTTTGTTGAGACGGCCCGATGGAGCGCGGAGGTCAGATCGCGGCGCAAGCCCTCGCGCGCCATGGCGAGAATGTTAGCGCCGGCATCGCCGGGAGCCGGCTCCAGGTAGTTGCCGGTGCGGCCGTGAAAATAGAGAATTTCACCTTGCGCGTTCACCAGCACAGCCGCCTGGGCGAGATGCCGCAGCAAAGTCTGTTGCGTTACCTCGCGGACGTTGAGTTTAGCCTCTTGCAGGGCTTCAATGCGGGACGAGAACGGAACACGCGGATCGAGCGCGCTGGCAGCCAGCACGCCGATCGGCAGCCGCGAGACGCCGCCCACATCGTCTTTCCGCAGATAGAGCCGGGCTTTGCGGTCGAGTGCTTCGAAGAGCCAAGGCTGATCGCCCACAGTTTCGGAATTGCCGAGGAACAACATGCCGCCGGGTTTGAGCGCGTAGTGAAATAAAGGAATGAGGCGCTTCTGCAGGTTGGCGTTGAGGTAGATCAGGAGATTGCGGCAACTAATCAGGCCGAGCTTCGAGAAAGGCGGGTCTTTGAGAACGTCTTGCTCGGAAAAGATCAAAAGGTCGCGGATGGTTTTGTGGATGCGATAGTGGCCACCGGAATCATGCGTGAAAAAACGCGCCAAGCGCTCGGGAGAAACATCGGCGGCAATGCTGGCGGGAAAGACGCCCGTGCGGGCCTGGTCGGTGGCGTGGCGGTCGATATCGGTGGCGAAGATCTGGACCTTGTAAGGATGCGGGAGCTTTTCCAGATGCTCCTGAATGAGGATGGCGATGGAGTATGCTTCTTCGCCGGTTGAACAGCCGCAAACCCAAACGCGAATGGGGCCGCCGGCGGGCATGCCCTCAAACAGGCGCGGAATGGTTACGGCTTCAAGTACGGCAAAGGTGTCGCGATCGCGGAAAAAGCTGGTGACGCCAATGAGGAGATCGCGGAAAAGGGCGGCGGCTTCGTTGGCATCTTGCTGCATGAAGCGCAGATAGTCGGCGGCGTGTTCGATTTGCTGGAGAGCCATGCGGCGTTCGACGCGCCGGGTGACGGTGTTTTCCTTGTACTGGGAGAAATCATGACCGGTTCTGGCGCGCAAGAGAACGCAAATTTTAGCGAGAGTGTCTTGCGACTTCGCGGGCGGCGCTTGCGGGCGCTTGATTTTGCCGCCGAAAATCTGGTTGACGTAAGCAATCAACTGGCTCGGCATTTCGGCGGGCGGCAAGATGTAATCGACTAGGCCGGTGGCGATGGCGCTACGCGGCATGCTGTCGAATTCGGTGGACTCTGGGAGTTGAGCCATGGCCATGCCAACCTCGCCCTTGACCGCGCGCAAGCCGATTGTGCCGTCGCTCCCCGTGCCTGACAGGACAATGCAAATAGCGCGGTCGCGCTGGTCGGCGGCCAGAGAACGAAAAAAGAAATCAATGGGCAGACGGACGCCACGCGGCGCGGTCGGCTCGAGCAATTGCAGCTTGCCGCTGAGTAGCGCCATGTCGCGGTTAGGAGGAATCACGTAAACGCAGCCGGATTTGACCGGCATGCCGTCTTCGACTTCGTAAACCCGCATCTCCGTGTAGCGCTTCACCAGTTCAGTCAAGATGCTCTTATGATCGGGAGCCAGGTGCTGAACCAGAACGAACGCGATGCCTTTTTCGGTGCTCGGCGGCATGGCGGTGAGGAAGGCTTCAAAGGCGGCCAGGCCACCCGCGGAAGCGCCGATACCGACGATGGGGAACGTTTTCGGCGGCGCGGGTTCGGAAGAGACGGGAGGCTTGGTTCTTGGCATTCTGCCTACCGCAACAGGGTATCAAGATACCAGTGGCCGGAGGCCGCATTGCTCATCAACAACACATCGGCGAGCGCGCTTAGCATCATGTCCCACTTGATTTCGGCGCGGTAGGGCGGACGTCCTCGTCCGCGCGCGACCTCCTGGTCGCGCTCCCCGGCACTTCACGGAAACCCCTGCCATTACCATGTAGTTAGCTTGAAACTTCGCCTATCCATTGCAGTTGGCGCACTATCTCTTGCCGCGTCCGCGGCAACCAGCACCGTTTGGGAAGTAAACGGCTTTTCCGATTTCCTCAAAGGGCGGCTCATCAACTTATCGCTGACGGCGGATGGCATCCTCCAGCCCGGCCCGGCAGTGCGTTGGTCAACCGCGCTCGATCAACCGGCTCTTTGGTCCTTCGCCGCCGCCCCCGATGGCGCCTTGTTCGCCGCGACCGGCCATTCGGGCAAGGTGTACCTCGTTGCGGCCGACGGCAAATCTTCCCTGGCATGGTCTGCGCCGCAGAGCGAAGTCTTTGCGCTCGCTTGCGATGCGAAAGGCGTCTTGTTCGCAGGCTCGTCGCCTAACGGCAGCGTTTATCGTATTGAAGGCGCGAACGTGCGAGAGCTCTGGCGTTCTCCCGCTAAATATATTTGGGCCATCCAAGCCGCGCCCGATGGCTCGCTCTTCATTGCCACCGGCGAACCGGGCCGGGTCTACCGTCTCGCCGCCGGCGCTTCCACCGCCGATCTTTACTACGAAACAGGCCAGGCGAACGTCACCGCCCTGGCATTTGGCCCCAACGGAAGCCTCCTAGCTGGCACAGACCCCAACGGCTTGCTTTACGAAATCAGCACGCCGGGCAAGGCCACCGTTCTCTACGATTCCTCCCTCCCCGAAATTCGCTCCATCGCCACGGACGCCAAGGGGTTCATTTATTTCGCCGCCATGGGAGGCGCGCTCTCCACCCGCACTGGCACGGGCTCCGCCGTTTCGCAGTCTACCGCTGCCGTTGTCGCATCTTCGCCCACCGTAATCACTGTCAGCGAAGCGAAGGAAAACGCCGTCAATACCGACAACGATCAAAGCGGCGTCAAAGTTGCGGGCGACGCAAGCAAAGCGAGTTCCGCCGCGCAACCCTCCGCTTCCACCACGGCCGCGGTAACGGAAGTCAGCGGCGTCGAAAAATCCGCCATCTACCGCATCTCTCCCGAACACTCGGTGGAAACCCTGCGCACCTCTAAAGAGGAAAACGTCTACGACTTGCTGCTGGATAGCAGCGGCGATCTGCTCTTTTCCACAGACCAGCAGGGCCGCATCTACCGCTGGCACGAACGCCAAATCACTCTCATCGCCGAACCGGGCAATGGCGAGACCACCCGCCTCGTTCAAGCGCGCGGCGGCCTCTTCGCCGCCATGAGCAATCCTGCCCGGCTCTTCTCGTTTGGCGCCGCCGGCAGTGCGCCGGCTTCTTATGAGTCCCAGGTGCATGATTCCATCAGCGTGGCGCGCTGGGGCCGTCTGCAATGGCACGGCTCGGGCACTGGCCTCGCGCTCCGCACGCGCACCGGCAATACCGCGCGGCCCGATGCCACTTGGAGCCCCTGGTCGGATCCCATCTCCGACCCGGCCAATTCACTTCTCAAAAGTCCCCCCGCGCGTTTCGTGCAATGGCGCGCCGAGTGGTCCGCCTCCGCCAGCGCCGCCCTCTCCACCGTCGACATTCCTTACTTGCCGCAAAACGGCCCGCCCGCCGTGCGCAGCATCACCGTCACTTCGGTGCTCTCTTCCAATCCCCTGAAATCGGGCACTGCCGCCAGCAACAACTCTTCCGCCGCCTACTCCGTGACCGTCACCGACACAGGCGAGGCGCCCGCCGCCAGTTCCGCTTCCTCCGCCACCCAGTCTGTCTCGCGCCTGCAAACCACTCAAACGCAGGTGTCATGGCAGGCCGACGATCCCGACAACGATCGCCTTGTCTACTCCCTCTACTTTCGCGCCGAAGATGAGACCACCTGGCACCTGATTCGCAGCCGCATGTTCGAAAACACTCTGTTGCTCGATGCCGACGTCTTCGCCGACGGCCGCTACTATTTCAAAGTAGTCGCCTCCGATTCGCCCGCCAATGCCGCGGAATACACGCGCCAGGCGGAAATCGTCAGTTCGCCCGTGCTCATCGACAACACCCCGCCCCTCGTCACCATTGAGAATGTGCGCCGCAACGCCAATTTGCTGGATGTGGATATTGAAGGCAACGACAAGACCAGCCCGTTGCGCCTCTGCGAGTATTCCATTGATGCCGGCTTCTGGCAGCCGGTGGAAGCCGTGGATGGCGTGACCGATTCCCCGCGCGAACGGTTTCATCTGCACCTGGACAATTTGCATTCCGGTGAGCATCTGCTGGTGGTGCGGATTTACGATACCGCCAACAACGCCGGCTTGGCGCGGACTACCTTGAAGTAGCTCTCCGTCATACTGTTAGAGAACCGCAATGAAGATCATAGTTTCCGTGAAGCAGGTGCCCTCTCGCGATTCTTCCCTGCACGTAAACCCCGACGGCAAATGGCTCGACGAATCCGATCTTAGCTTCGAAATGAACGAGCCTGACGCCTATGCGCTCGAAGAAGCTCTGCAGCTCAAAGAAAAGCTCGGCGGCGAAGTCGTCGTCCTTAGCGCCGGTCCCGAGCGCGCCACCCAAACCATCCGCGAAGCGCTCGCCAAGGGCGCCGACCGCGCCATTCACATCGCAACCACCGGCGGCGATCCGCTCGACGCTCTCGCCACCGCGCGCATTCTCGCGAAAGCCCTCGAAGGCGAATCGCCCGACCTCATTCTAACCGGCCTTCAATCCGACGATTTAGGCTACGGTCAAACCGGCGTAGTGCTCGCCGAACTCTTGGGCTTTGCTCACGCCACCATCGTGATGGAAGTGGAGCCCTTGGGCGCAACCGTGCGCGTCAAGCGCGAACTGGAAGATGGCTGGTTTCAAAACGTAGTCTTGCAAATGCCCGCTGTTCTCACCATTCAATCGGGCATCAAGAAATTGCGTTACGCCACTCTCATGGGCATCAAGAAAGCCAAAACCAAGGAAATGAAAACAATCCCGGCCGCGCAACTCGGAATGGATTCTCATGTCTCGGCGCAGATCGAGAAAGTTTACCTGCCGCAACGCGCCAAACAATCGCAGATCTTGACGGGCGATCCGAAAGATGTCGCCAGGCAATTGGTCGAAAAACTCAAGTTTGAGGCGCGCGTCATATGAGCGTCCTCGTTGTTTTGGAACAGAGCGGCGGCAAATGGAATCGCATGTCGTTTGAAGCGCTGGCCGCCGGCAAGAAAATCGCCGAAACCCTCGGCGCGCCACTCCATGCCGCCGTCCTTGGCGAAAACCTGGATTCTCCCGCCAAAGAAGCTGCCGCCTACCCGGTCGAAAAAGTGTTCGCCCTCAGTCACGCCCTTCTCGCGCAATACACGCCCGATGGCTACACCTCCGCGCTCGAACAACTCATCAAATTCTCAAAACCGCAAGCCGTGGTTTTTCCGCATACCTATCAGGTCCGCGACTACGCCCCAAAACTGGCCACCCGCTTCGCCCAATCCTTTGTCAGTGATGTGGTGGATGTGAAGTCCC
>Ga0209068_10001986_pt1 | contig 10080 bp, 10 predicted proteins | sample ColStrG_CSR_2012_FD_187200 | JGI IMG/M metagenome (GOLD analysis project Ga0209068, IMG submission 187200) | Freshwater sediment microbial communities in response to fracking from Pennsylvania, USA - Cold Stream Run_MetaG_CSR_2012 (SPAdes)... | ecosystem: Environmental > Aquatic > Freshwater >...
CATCCGCAGAGACCGCAACCGCTTTTGGCGCTGGGGACGGGGTTTCAGCGGTTGCGGTCTCTGCGGATGAAGTAGACCCAGGTGAGGTAGGCGGGGGTGCAGCCGCGGGCGCCACAGCCGTCGTCGGGATGGACGCAACCTCCGCCTTCGCATCGGATTTCCCGGAGTCGGTGCCTTCTTTCGGTGCCGGGGTGGCCTCGGGCGCGGGCGACGGCGGGGCGGGAGAAGGAGCGCTCTCCCCCTGCGGTGCAGCAACCACTGGCGGCGCGGCTTCACCACTTGCCCCAGCGGCCGCGGCCTGGGCCTCCGGGGGAACCGAGTTCCCAGTGGGTTCTACGGGCGCACCTGCATTCGGTGGTGCAGTTGCGTCTGGTGCCGAACTCGCAGCTGGGATGTTGCGCAGAGTCGGTTTCGGAACCAGTGCTGCCCAGGGATACCCGTCACGCTGCCAGTGCCAGGCCAGCAATGCCCCGCTCAGCAGCAGCAGGAGGAGGGCCAGATACAACCGTCCATGGCCCCGAGGCGGCTCATCTTCCAGCAGATAGTCGAGGTCGCGGGAGCGTTCATCTCCCAGCCCCAGAAACGACGGGCCGCTGAGCGATGACGAGACTCGCGCTCTCCCAGGCTCCCGCGCCGAGATTGCCGGCTGCAGTGGCGCTCCACAGATCCCGCAGAAACGGTACTCGGGATTATTCTCGTGACCGCATTGATCGCAGCGCGCTGTCATAACACCCAGCATAACTATACTAACCTTAGATGCTGACTTCGGAGACCCTTTTGTATGCCACCGATGCGTCAAGCGGCCAATCGGCTAAGCTGAACCTTCGGACAATTTACAAGGAGCGCCCGAACGGCGGTCATCCGGCAAAGGTGTTGGGTGGAGGAGGCCTAGGCCTGCATAAAGCGGCCGCCTTGCGATGGAGTTCAGCGTGTGCGTGAGAATCCGGTTTTCAAAAGAGCTGTGGAAAGGAACTGCTGGATTCCAGCCGCGAAGCGGCGCGAGATTGCAGCCCAGGGCGCAAGCCCTGGGTGGAAGTGGGAAACGAGCAAGCCCTGGAGGGGCGAAAGACAGGTTCTCACACTCGCACTTCAGCCCCTGGATTTCTTTGGCCGTCTAAGCCACATCGTGGCCTATGATTGCGGTGCTAACCCACTGCCACACCTAAAATCGCCGAAGCAGGATTTTCAAGATGGCCCGCCGCTCGCGGCGCGCGCCTTTACACCCTGGTCTTGAGCAAAACCCGGGGACAGACGGGACGTTCCCCAGTGCTTTTAGATCTAGGGTTTCTTTCCCATCGAGCGAAGAACCGGGATACGTCCCGTCTGTGCCCGGATTAGTACAAAGGCCGACTTCCACTTGCCGCTGCGTCCAGCTGCGGCGGCGCAGCCCACCAACGAGCGTCGCTATTGCCGACCCGCTGCAAACATCAGAAACTCTTGAGCCTCGTGCGTAATGGCCTCCTGAACGGCGCGATTGCTGAAGAATCTCGGCTTGGGCCTTCTACGAATCCCAGCCACGGAAAACCGCGCAGGCCTAAGCACGAGCTTTTTGCCATTCATAAACAGCTGCCAGAGTGCTTCGTACAGTGTCGCCAGGGACGCAATGAGGTGCTGCTGTTCTCGGTTCGTGCCCTTACTGAACAGGGCCGTGATCTCAGGCTCCTCGGTCGCTTCTTTGTGAGCGAAGACCTGATGCCGCACGTCGCGGTAGTTGGCCTCGTAAGTTCGCCGCCACTTAGACACGCGCTTTTTTATTCTGCGGAAATCGTCCGCGCTCGGTTCGTGAGCGCTACGGAGAAAATCCGGCAGCCATTCTGGTGGCTCTGGTTTGCTGCCTTGTTTCCGCCGACCAAGTGCGGCCTTCGAAAACAGCTGTGTTCGATTATCCTGTGCTCCCTTTAGAAGCTGGTTGATATTGTGCGGCGAGTTAGAATCGAAGATACGCCCAAGGACAATGAACGCCGACGCCTGCAGCGCTCCGAGGCAGGTATTCCAGAACAGAGGCGCTCGATTCAGCAGTTTGTGCACCGCTTTCTTTCGATAGGCTACGTCGTGCACGGCAAGAAAGGCGAACAAGAACTGCGCGCACGCTTCGGCCTCCGTTCGAAAGATTTCCAGTTCTCGCTCGAAGTGCTCGTCGAGTGTTGGCATAGGTAGCTATTCGTGAATGACCGGAGGCAGCCGATGTCGGGTGCGCGGCTCCTCTCGAAGGCGGTTGATCGGTACCGCGTAACCGAAACCTGTAGGCAGCGGGATGGTGGCAACTTTTCTCGGACCCTTGCTGCGTGGCAGTGGAACTTCATGAGGCTTCACCCTTGCTGCGAACACCACACCGACAACCTCTCCAGTTTCCGCCAGGAACAAAGGCGACCCACTGCTTCCGCCGTTGATGTTCATGTCAAGTTGGAACGCGTGCGGGTTGTGCACATTGCTGAACGGCAGAACCGCAGCAATGGCGCCTTTCTGGGTGATTGGAGTCATCTGGCGAAGCTCCTGCTCCTCGCCTAGCAGTCTTAGGCCGAATGGGAAGCCCATGATGCCGACCTCATCTCCAGCACGCACCTTTGCGGAATCGCCTAACGAGGTGCCTTGGGCGTGGCACGCCCATTCGCTCTAGGCCATCCACTCGGATTCGACAAATCGCAAGGTCAGGCTCAGATTCATAGTGTGGTGCGGCATCTGGACCTTCTGACGCCATTGTGATCTCGACAATCGGGCAAGGCACGGCGCCAAATCCTCCGACAGCGTTACCGCGCCCCTCTGGGAGTTCCCGTCCTGATGCCTCCACAAATAGAACCGCACGCGCGACGGAGTTTCGCACGCCGATCCTGCGATCTCCTTGGCCGACGAACGCCTCAGCCACGTGGTGATTCGTCAGGATGGCGCCGTCGTCATCAATCAGAAACCCGGTTCCCAAAATGATCACAGACAGCGGATCGCGCGGGTCGGCAAGCAGGCCCATTCCGACCACGGAGGGACGGATGCTCTCGACGATATCTGGGAACGGCACTCTCAAATTCCTTCTTTCGAGTAATCATAAACATATAAGCGAGATGGCACCTACAGGTAACCGCACGGTCAGAGGAAATTCGGGGAGGAAATCCGGGGACAGATGGGACGTTTTCAGTTCTGAAGATTGAGACGCTCTATCCATGCCCTTCGCCTTTACACCTTGGTCTTAAGCGTGTTACCTTAAATGCACGTTACGAACGAATTGAAACTAGAAGACAGGAGTGCACTAGGTTAGTGCTAGCCAGAGAGCAAAAGAAATCCCTCATCGACCAGTACGGGACGCATGCCACCGATACGGGCAGCCCCGAAGTCCAGATCGCGTTGCTCAGCGAACGCATTGGTCAATTGACGGAGCACTTCAAAACGCACCAGAAGGATCACGGTTCGCGCCGGGGTCTTCTCATGCTGGTCAGCAAGCGTCGCCGCCTGCTGGACTACCTCAAGCTATACGATTCCGAACGTTACAAGACGGTTGTGCACAAGCTTGGCCTGCGTAAGTAGGTTGCAGCGGGGCCATTCCCGGCTCGGGGTCTTTTTGCCGGGCCACCATCGGAATCATTATCAGACGGTTGTCACCCATTAAGGCTAAATGCCGCGAACGGTGTGTTTCCGGCGATCTCCAAAACGCTACTGGCTCTTGCCCTTCCACTGTGCAGTCTCTTCCAAGCGCACGCACGTGTCCTCCTGCCAAAAGGAAATGAATCATGAAACAAGAAGTATCTGTTGAACTTGCCGGCGGTAAAAGAATCTCATTTGAAACCGGAAAATTAGCCAAACAGGCCCACGGCTCGGTGGTGGTGCGCATTGGCGATAACGTCGTTCTCGCTACCGCTACGGCCAATCCGGATCCACGCGAAGGAATCGATTTCTTTCCGCTCACCGTCGACTACCGCGAATACACTTACGCCGGCGGACGCATCCCCGGCGGCTTCATCAAGCGTGAAGGCCGTCCCAGCGAGCGTGAAATTCTCACCAGCCGGCAGATTGACCGTCCGGTCCGCCCTCTGTTTCCGGAAGGCTTCCGTTGTGAAACCCAGGTTATCGCTTTCGTCCTCTCCGCTGACACCGAGAATGACCCGGACGTCGCCGGCATCAACGGCGCGTCGGCCGCGCTGACGATCTCCGACATACCGTTCGAAGGCCCCATCGGCGCCGTGCGCGTGGGCCTGGTCAATGGTGCGTTCCTCATCAATCCGACCTACAGCGAGATGCGCGACAGCCTGCTTAACATCATGGTAGTCGGCACCGCTGATGGCATCGTGATGATCGAATCCGGCGCCAAGGAAGTGAAGGAAGAAACGGTGGTGGATGCGATCGAATTCGCCCACACCGAGATCAAGAAAATCTGTGCCGCCATCAACGATCTCAAACAAAAGGCAGGAAAGCCCAAGCGGCCGGTCACGCCGCCCGAGTTCGACCAGGCCTATTACGACGACCTGAAGAATCGCATCGGTGCCGACCTCGCGGATCGCCTGGACACTCAGAAACATCCCAAAGCGGAAAGCTATAACCTGGTCCGCGAACTGAAAAAACAACTCCAGGCAGCCATCCCCGCCGAAGACGAAGCGGCCCAGAAGAAGCTGAAAACCTACTACGAAACCCTCCGCGAGCGCATTTTCCGCGAGCACGTCATCAATCAGAAACGGCGTCCCGACGGCCGCGCCTTCGACCAGATTCGCGATATCTGGATCGAAGTCGGCGTCCTGCCCCGCACTCACGGTTCGGCCATCTTCACCCGCGGCGAAACCCAGGCCCTGGTCACCACCACCCTCGGCACCAGCGACGACATGCAACGCCTCGAAGTCTTCGAAGGCGAAGCCAAAAAACGTTTCATGCTGCACTACAACTTTCCGCCGTTTTCGGTTGGGGAAGTTGCGTTTTTGCGTGGAGCGGGCCGTCGCGAAATCGGACATGGAGCACTGGCGGAACGGTCTATCTCCAACGTTCTACCTGATGAAGACAAGTGGCCATACGCCATGCGCGTAGTCGCTGACATTCTGGAATCGAACGGGTCGTCCTCGATGGCGACCGTCTGCGGAGCTTCGCTGGCGCTGATGGATGCGGGTGTCCCGCTGAAGTCGCCGGTTGCGGGCGTGGCTATGGGTCTGGTGAAGGAAGGCGAGCAATACGCAATCCTGACCGACATTGCCGGCGCCGAAGATCACTACGGCGATATGGACTTCAAAGTCGCCGGCACCCGGGACGGAATTACCGCCCTGCAGATGGACATCAAGGTCGGCGGCATCACCGCACAGATCATGCGCGAAGCCTTATCCCAGGCCCAGCGCGGACGCTTGTTCATTCTGGACAAGATGAGCGCAGTTCTGCCCGGCCCTCGCGAAAAAGTTTCCGCGTACGCGCCGCGCATTTATACCTTGCAGATTCCGGTGGACAAGATTCGCGACGTGATTGGGCCCGGCGGCAAGATGATTCGCAGCATCATCGAACGCACCGGCGTAAAGATCGATGTCGAAGATTCTGGCAAGGTCAACGTGGCTTCGAACGACGAGGCTTCCGCAGCCAAGGCATTGCAGATCATCGGTGATCTGACCGCCACGGCGGAGGTCGGGAAAACCTATCTCGGCACCGTGACCCGCCTGGCAGATTTCGGCGCATTCGTCGAGATCATTCCCGGCACTGACGGCCTGCTCCACATCAGCGAAGTGGCGGAGCACCGCATCAAGGATGTCCGCGACGAATTGAAAGAAGGCGACCAGGTGCTGGTGAAAGTCTTGGCCGTCGAAGGCAACCGCATCCGCCTGTCGCGCAAGGCCATCCTCAAGGAACAGCGCGCGAAAATGGGTGGCGGCGAGCTTCCGCCGGACGGTGGTGGCGGAGACGGCGGCGGTGAGCCAGCGCACGCGCCTGCTCTAACCATCGAAGGCGGCGCCGACTTTCCCGATGACGAGCCCAACTTCAACCGCGACGCACCCCTGGCCGGAGCCGGCGCAGGCGATCGTGGCCCTGAACGCACTGGGGATCGCCCAGACCGAGGCCCAGACCGAGGTGGAGATCGCGGCGGACGCGGTGGCCGTCCCGGTGGCGGCGGTGGAAGGGGTCGCGGCCGTGGCGGACCCGGCCGTGGCGGCCGCGGCGGTTTCGGCGGCGGCGGACACGGCGGCGGCGGACGCCACTAGGCACGAAGGAACGATGGAGAGACGGGCGTCCTCGCCCGTCAGGCCGAGCGAAGCTCGGGACCGCAGCGGTTAAGCCGGAGTGCTTGCAGCGACTGGTGGCACGACTGAGATTCGCGCCCTTCCCGAACCTCGTTTGGACCGAGCACAACTGAGATCTCCAGACCCCACTTTTCGCAAAAGACGCGAAAAATGGGGCACCCGGCTACCCACGAATCTCATTGAGCGCTGAGCGCCTTCCAACTCGGTTCGCCATGCTTGAGAGGACATGTTCGAGCGTTTTCAGCATCCCAGGCTGCGTGCTGGTGCTCGTACGTTTCTCGATCGGGCACGCAAACTTCCTGTGGCCCCAAGAAATTAATCCGGAACGATGTCCAAGTCGCGTCCGATGCATTAAGGTGCGCCCATGCCCGCCACGTCGTGTCGTTCTGTGGCTGGAATAGATCACGGCCACAGACGCCGCCGTCTGGACATAGCCACAAGTGACCGCCGCAACCGGAGCACCCGGTCACATCGATCGAGGTTATTTTCCCAGGGGCGCTGAGATCGAAATAGACCATGTTGCCACCTCGGCCATCACTTCCCCCATCCTTCCAATCTGTGCGGTACACAGTGGCGGAGCGCACATCGGGTTTGGTCTGCTGGATGCTGCAGATCGGAGCCGGCGGCTCCGGCCCGAGCGTCGGTAGGGGTTCCACTACTTCTTGACTCGTGCCGGCGGTATCAGTGTTGATTGTCACAATCACACCATTGCGGCCGTACCGCCTGCAGTTGACTCCGTAGCCGTTTGGAGGCACAGGCACACCTTGAGGCCAGGCTGTACAAGCGCCAGCACCCGTAAAAGCCAGCGCTCCTTGTAGCTTCGGCTGCTTTGCGTTAGGTCGATCTGAGATATAAGAAGCAACGAAAGTGAACTCACAATCGCCTGACATAACGTGCCGAGTGGACAGGCCGAACACACGCTTCGTGCGAACGATACAATCGGTGACGGCCTTCACGAGCGGGACGTTCACCATAAGTTGCTCAAACGCCGTGCGATTATGCTCGATGTAGTCTAGCTTCGTTCGACTCTGGTAATCGCGCTTCCATTGGTCTACTTTTGCTTGGTCAAAGGTCCCCCCGACTTGTAGGGGAACGCCATAAACAATTGTCCCGACGCTAAGTCCCGCATTGAGAGCTTCCTGATGTGTCGTCCATTGTTTATCTGAAACGAACTCGTCGATGCTGAGCTGAAAGTCGCTTGCCCTGTACGAACGAAAGACGTCATATGGGCCCCCGGCTGGAATCAGAGATGAGCAATTGTCTTCCGTACCTGCTGGCGACGCAGCGGGCGGTGACATCGCGTCTACACTAGCAGAAACCGTCAGGGCGAATACTAGCAACGTAACAGTGGGGTAACGTTGTATTCCAATCACTTTATCCTCCTTGAGTTCAGAAGGGAGAGATAATCGTCGCCGTGTCGCACTGAGTCAAGGGGAATCGCAATTTTCGGTTTTCGGAACAGAACAACGAATCTCATACGCCTCGGCAGTTCTTATGCTACCCGTTTTTCCGCAGAGCCAGTTCCATCTAATCTGTAATGGCGATGCAGGCGCGGGGAGTGCCGTCGAAGGAACCGCAACTCTGGCTGGACGCCTATCGTTGGCATTGCGACCATGTGCGTCCCACCAACCGATGGCCGCGCAAAGTCCGGCGAGCGTCTGGCATAAGAGTGAGCGTAGTTACGATTCCCCGACCCCCGCGTTCGGAGTATCCGGCGGGATTAGCAGGTCGAGCAATGCGTGTTTGGTGTACTACTGCAGCACCCTGGTTCGGGAACTGGGGTCTTAGAACCAGCAGTTCGACGGCGGTTGAACCTTGGTTTCCCAGTCCGAGGTCTGGGCAAGACGAGAACGCTTTCCCGAGCGCGAGAAGTCTGCGCGGAGAGTGTAAAAGATGTCCCGGGATGTTTCGTAAGGGATGTCATGGGACTGGACACAAACACGCGAAGGGAACGGGTACCAGGCTGTGCCCTACAAGATAGAGGGCTTGGTTACGTCTTGCCGCGCAAACTCAGATGCTAACAAGTATAAGAATTGTAAAGGTTGTCCGCCAACAAACTCCTGAACCCAGGGGCCAAATTGACCGGCAGAAATCGCGTCGTAATGGTGGGGGCGGTAACGGGTAATCGAACCTAGATAAAAAATGATTGCATAGATCGACAGAATCTGGGATAGCACAGACGGCCGCTCGGCAACCGGAGCTAAATAAACATAGTACCGACGATATGGCTGCACCGTAGCAACCGTAACCCAGAGCTTGTCACGAACCGCTGAAATGAGGTGGTGAAATTCGTCCGCGGGATATCCGCTCGTATAGGGATGTGGTGTAATTTGCTCAAAGCACAAGAGTGGGCGCCCTTGCCATTTTTCGGTGCTAGAAACGCCACGAAATAGGCCAGCCAAAGCAGCCTCATCTAGCAAGCGCTGTTGCGTAACATACAGTCGGGAAAGGTCGTCGGCGACGAAGTAAATTCTTAGCCACATCATCGTGGCTGCTTGATCGCGCCAGAATTGAACGTCGTTGACTCCGATAAAGCGTTCTGATTTCTTCGAAGCCAGCGCCCAAACACGATGTCCTGGGACAATTTGCGGAAGTAAGGTTGGAAGCTGAAAATCGGTGAGGGCACTCAACCCTGAGCCACCAAGCACTCTCATGAATTCATCGAAAATGTTCGGTGGATCGGTCGGTATGCTGGGGCGTGCTTGCAAGTAGGCGCCCACAAGCTCTCGAGCGCCTGGTGATCGTTTTTCTGAGATGCCGTGTCTTGCTTGATCGAATGAGTTTCTAGTTCCCCTCGTGAGGCAATAAGCTTTTGCGAGATTCATGAAGCTGTAGTACAGCGTTAGCGGCCGCGCCGCCACGATCCCAGCCCCTGCCGCCGCCAAATAAAAGTCCTTTGATTGTTCTAAACATGCGAGGGCCTCAGCTTGTCGGTTCTTAGGGCATTGTTGCTTTATGCTTCGGGCAATAACTAACCACGGATCACGAGCGAAGAGCAGCGACTGCAAGGCGCAATGGAGTCTACCGCTACGCGACGGCCACAAAGAAAATGGAATTGGACGGCCTTTTACCTCTATGCGGATTCCTGCGCGCGGTTGTGGAAGTAGCGACATTGTCTGCTTTCCATGCGGATTGTCCCCTATCGTACACGCCGGGGGGAATCGGTTGAAGCCAGAGTCCTGGCCTCCCCGACAGGATCTGCCCCAAACATGCATGCCTTGGGGGCACGACACATGAAAATGCCGACTAAGCAAAGCCTGCACGGGCACCTTCTGGATTAGTGGTCTCCGCAGGAGTTTGTGGCGGAGGACGTCAGCGCACCCGAAGACTAGCGCATGACTAGGTCTGGTTCTCGAAGTAAATGCCACGCCTCTCGGTACTCCCCATAGAGTCCGCCCTTTGGATCGTTCTTGAAGCAGAAGAGGAGGCTGGTGCGGGTGAGGATTGCCTGGATGGGGAGGATGAACCAGGCGTCCTCGGGAATGATGTAGGCGACCAGGAAGTCGATCTCGGACGGGGCGTAGGCGACTACGTTGCCGTTGGTACGGCGGTGGGAGTTGACGTGATAGCGGCCGTTGAGGACCGTGGTGGTGGATTTCACCTGGATGCGCCAGAGGTTTTTTCCGGAGTCGATGATGAAGTCGTAGCGTTCGCTGTCGCCGAAGGGCGTGGCCAGGCTGAATCCCAAGGTTCTGGCTTTCAGGATAAAGGCCATTTCAGCGAGCTCGCCGCGTCGCTTGGTAGTGGTCTCGCGCTGGTGGGTGGATTTCTTATCGGGTGTGGTCTCGATGGTCGTGATCTCGCGCTCGCGCGGGAAGGCGTTGTCTTTTTTCATGGCCTCAAAAGAAAAGGCGCAAGCTAGATGCTCGCGCCTTCTAATTCCCTATATATC
>Ga0209068_10001987_pt1 | contig 10069 bp, 4 predicted proteins | sample ColStrG_CSR_2012_FD_187200 | JGI IMG/M metagenome (GOLD analysis project Ga0209068, IMG submission 187200) | Freshwater sediment microbial communities in response to fracking from Pennsylvania, USA - Cold Stream Run_MetaG_CSR_2012 (SPAdes)... | ecosystem: Environmental > Aquatic > Freshwater >...
GTCTCGGTGTTCGTCTTCGTGCCGCGCGATCGTTACGACAGCGATGCCCGCAAGGCGATCGGCGACTATCTGGCCGAGGTCTACAAGGGGCATGTCAGCGCCTTCTATCCTTTCTTTCCCGAGGGCCCGCTGGTGCGGGTGCACTTCATCATCGGCCGTCGCGACGGCGCGACGCCCAATCCGAGCCGGGTCACGTTGGAAGCGACGGTCAGCGGCCTTGTTCGCACCTGGATCGACGGTCTCGCGGAGGCGCTGACTGCGTTCTACGCGGCCCCGAAGGCGCACGCGCTTCTCGAGCGCTATCGCAACGCCTTCTCGGAGGGTTATCGCGAGGCCTATTCGCCGCTGCTTGCGGTCGAGGATATCCGGGTCATCGAGGGGCTGTCGCCGAGCCGTCCGCTCGCCGTCGATTTTCACCGCCGCGGATCGGAGGAGACTGACAGCATCGGCCTCAAGGTCTGGAGCCACGATCGGCCGATCCCGCTGTCGGAGCGGGTGCCGGTCCTGGAGAACATGGGCTTCCAGGTGGTCGACGAGCGGACCTACCAGGTCGCGCTCGGAAGCCCGCAAGAGGCGGATGTTTGGTTCCACGACATGTTGCTGGCACGCGCCGACGGCGGCGCGGTCGACTTGCGGGCCAGCAAGCAAAGGCTGGAGTCGACGTTCGTCGTCGTGATGCGCGGGGGCGCCGAAAGCGACGGCTACAACGCGCTGGTTCTGGCGGCCGGACTGATGTGGCGCGAGGTTGCCCTGGTGCGCGCAGTTTCGCGCTTTCTGCGGCAGATTCGCGTGCCCTATTCCCAGGACTATTTGTGGGCCACGCTGGTCAAGCATGCCGGTATCGCGGCCGACATCGTGCGCCTGTTCCACATGCGCTTCGATCCGCGCCTGGGCGGCACCCCCGACGAGCGCACCGCCCGCGAGGCGGAGATCGTGGCCGCGATCGAGGTGAGCCTGCAAGCCGTCGAGAGCCTGGACGAGGACCGCATTCTGCGCCGCTTCGTCAATGCGGTGCGGGCGGCGGAGCGCACCAATTTCTATCAGATCGACGATGCCGGTCAGGCCAAGCCGATCATCGCCGTCAAGTTCGCGAGCCGCCGTCTTGACGGCATGCCGCTGCCCAAGCCGCTCTACGAAATATTCGTCTATTCGCCGCGCGTGGAGGCCGTCCATCTGCGCTTCGGCAAGGTGGCGCGAGGCGGCATTCGCTGGTCCGACCGGCCGCAGGATTTCCGCACCGAGGTTCTCGGTCTGGTCAAGGCGCAGCAGGTCAAGAACGCCGTCATCGTACCGGTCGGCGCCAAGGGCGGATTCGTCCCCAAGCTCTTGCCCAAGGGGCCGCGCGAGGCGGTCCAGGCGGAAGGCACCGCCGCCTACCGGCTGTTCATATCGACGCTGCTCGACATTACCGACAATCTCGGCGATGCGGGCGTGATCCCACCCACCAACGTTGTGCGCCACGACGGCGATGATCCCTATCTGGTGGTTGCCGCCGACAAGGGCACCGCGACCTTCTCGGACATCGCCAACGCAATCGCGAATGAGCACGGCTTTTGGCTGAGCGATGCCTTCGCGTCCGGCGGTTCGGCCGGCTATGACCACAAGCAGATGGGCATCACGGCGCGCGGCGCCTGGGAATCGGTCAAGCGCCATTTCCGCGAAATGGACGTGGACATCGGCAAGACGCCGTTCAGCGTCGTCGGTGTCGGCGACATGTCGGGCGACGTGTTCGGCAACGGCATGCTGCGCGAGCGCTCCATCGCCCTGGTGGCGGCCTTCGATCACCGCGACATCTTCATCGACCCGGCGCCTGATCTAGAGAAGAGCGTCACCGAACGGGCGCGCCTGTTCGGGCTGCCGCGTTCGAGCTGGCAGGACTACGACAAATCGCTGATCTCGCCGGGCGGCGGCGTCTTCTCGCGCAGCCTCAAGGAGATCAAGCTGTCGCCGCAAGCCCAGAAGCTCATCGGGCTCGAGACCGACACCACCAATCCGCAGCAATTGATGAATGCGATCCTCAAGATGCCGGCCGATCTGCTTTGGTTCGGCGGCATCGGCACCTATGTGCGGGCTGCGGCCGAGACCGACGATGCGGCCGGCGATCGCGCCAATGATCCGATCCGGGTGACCGGCGCCGAGCTCAAATGCAAGGTGATCGGGGAGGGCGCCAATCTCGGCATGACGCAACGCGGCCGTATCGAGGCGGCGATGCAGGGCATTCGGCTCAACACAGATGCGATCGACAATTCGGCCGGCGTCAACACCTCCGACATCGAGGTCAATATCAAGATCGCGCTGACCCCGGCGATGCGCGACGGAAGGCTCTCGCGCGAGGCGCGCAACGCACTCCTGGTGGAAATGACCGAGGATGTGGCGGCGCTGGTGCTGCGCAACAACTATCTGCAGACACTGGCGCTCTCGCTCACTGCGCGCCGCGGGCTGGAGTTTCTCGGCTTCCAGCAACGCCTGATGCAGACCCTCGAGCGGCGCGGCCTGCTCGATCGCGCGATCGAGTTCCTGCCCAATGATACCGAGATCTCCGAGCGGCGCCACCGCTCGCAGCCGCTGACCCGGCCCGAGCTGGCAGTGCTGCTCGCCTATGCCAAGCTGTCGCTCTACGACGAGCTCTTGGAATCGAACGTTCCGGACGATCCCTATCTCGGCCGCGAGCTCAATCGCTATTTCCCCAAGGCGATCCTGGAGCGGTTCCCGGACGCGCCCGAGCGGCACCGGTTGCGGCGGGAGATCATCGCGACCCAGCTCGCCAATTCGATCATCAACCGCGGCGGGCCTTCATTCGCGGTGCAGATCGAGGATCAGACTGGCGCGCCCGCCGCCAGGATTGCCGCCGCCTTCGCGGCCGTGCGCGACAGCTACGACATGACCGCGCTCAACGCCGAGATCGACCGGCTCGACAACAAGGTGCCCGACAAGCTGCAGCGCGATCTCTATGGCGCCGTGCAAGACCTGCTGCGCGATCGCCTGGTCTGGTTCCTGCGCAACGTGGACTTCTCGCAGGGCCTGGCCGCGATCGTCGACCACTACCGGCAAGGAATCGCGGCGGTCGAGGCCGCGCTCGAGCATGCGTTGGTGCCGGAGGCCGCGGCCGCGCGCGCGGCGCGCGAAACCGAGCTCGAGCGGCAGGGCGTGCCGGACGCAGTTGCACGCCGCTTCGCCAATCTTCCCGGCCTGCTCGCCGCTCCGGACATCGTCAGCGTGGCGGATCGCACGCAGCAGAAGATCGCCGATGTGGCGGCCACCTATTTCGCGGCCGAATCGTTCTTCCGCCTCGATCGCATCGTGGGGGCGGCGAACGAGATCAAAGTCTCCGACTATTTCGACCGGCTGGCGCTCGATCGCGCGCTCGACTCCATCGGTGACGCCGAGCGGCGTCTGGCCGCCGCCATGGCGGGCAATGGAGCTGCGGGGGCGGGCGCGGTCGAAGCCTGGATCGGGCCGCGCCGCCAGGAGGTCGATCGCATCCGCCAGCAAGTGCAGGAGATCGCCAATTCCGGGCTCACGCTCTCGAAGCTCACGGTCGCGGCCAGCCTGCTGGGCGATTTGGTGCGGCAATAGATGCTGAACGATCTGTGCGCAGCCATTTCCAAATTGCCGCCAGAAAAAAGGCGATGTTCCTCGCTCGGGTTGCTCACAATAGTGCGGTTGATGCGCGCACCGCATGTTGCGAGGACTACGATCACCCTGATGGGGTCCGGTTGCGTAAATACAATGAATTTGTTCACCGCGTGACCGGCTACATCCCCCACGTTCGCGACGGCAGCGAGATGGCCGGACCGGATGATTCAGTGATGGCGATGATTTTTGAGGCTTACGGCGCGGGCGACAACCGACGGGCAGAAGCAGCTTGCCGACTGGCTTCAAGTGGCCGAATAATCCAGCTGTCCACTACCAGCAGTATCCGTTTCCAGCTCGCGCCAAACCGTCTAGAGAACGGACAGCACGCGAGCAGGGATCGAGGAGAGGTCATGGCGAGTTGGTACGAAAGAGCCGCCCAAGCTTCATTCAAGCAGACCCCCGATGGTCACGAGTTCCGGTGCCCGAATCCCTGGCTGTTCGGCCGTTGGCGCAGCTATCTGGTGAACGACGCCCAGAAGGAGAGCCTCGCCGCCTGCCTGCGGCAGCGGCAGCGCCTCATCGTGCGGTTGGTAGCGATCTATTTGCTGGCTGGGCTGGGGTTCACGCTGCTGTTCTGGTGGTCGGGCACCGAGCCCGATCCCAAGAATGGCGACTTTTTCGCTTTCGTTGCTCTGGCCATGCTGGGAATGCTGGCGCTCGCCCTGGTGCCCCACCTTTATCTGGTGCGAAAAACCGCGCCCTTGCTCGCGCAGATGCAGCGTACCGACGAGCCATCGACGCTGCGCGAGCAGCTTTTCGGCGTCGCCGCCGTGATATCCAATGCCCACCTGGTGGCGGGCGGGTTGGGCGGATTCCTGATTGCCGTCTCCAACATCAAGACGATCGCCGAGGGGCTCTCCGAAGGGAACCGGGTATCCGACCTGTACTTGTCCGCGCTTGGTTTGTTGGTCGGCGTACTGATGGCCAGCTATTTTGCGTATCTGGCAATTCTCAAAAGGAAGCTGAAGCGCAAGGCGAATTGACCCGAGCCGCCCTAGCGGTTGCCTGCGCCGAGCGCCCGGTCGAGAATTTCCCTGACAACCTTTGATTTGGCGTCGGCATAGTTCTGCATGTACTTCCATGTCCGAGCCGCCAATTCCTGCTTGGTGCGTTCGTACAGTTTCCGGTCGTCCTCGTTGCTCCGCAGCCGATCGCGAAAAGCCAGCATGCGGCTGATCTCCTGGCACGATCGTGAGAACACGTGAATATTCCCATCAATGCCGGGAGACTTCAGCATCCGATGCTCGAACCAGTCGGGCTCGCGAATCCGGAGCACGTATCCCGAACGTTCCAGCGGCGGCACGTACGCGCTTTCGTCGGCCGAATCCAGCACTGCCAACACCACGTCGATGACCGGCTTTGCGGAAAGTCCCGGCACCGAGGTGGAGCCGGCATGCTCGATCATCAGAACCTCGGCTCCCAGCGCATCGCGAATCTGCGCTTCCAGTCGCGCGTACAGGAAAGGCCATTGAGGATTGTACGGCTCGAGATCGATTGTCTTGTTCAGCGGAACGATCTTTCCGACCGTAGCGGCGACAAGCCGTTCCTCGGTCGCCGGGATGCCGTTGGGTCGCTGCTCTTCGTCGCTCATGATTTGATCGTTTCAAGCCGGAAATCCCACGTATCAACGGCTCAATGCCGGAAATGCCGCGTGCCGGTGAACACCATGGCGATGCCGTGATCGTTGGCGGCCTTGATCACCTCGTCATCGCGTACCGAGCCGCCGGGCTGGATCACGGCGGTAGCGCCGGCTTCGATGGCGACCAGGAGCCCGTCGGCGAACGGGAAGAAGGCGTCCGAAGCCACCACCGAGCCCTTGGTGAGCGGCTCCGCCGAACCCGCCTCCCGGGCCGCTTCGGCCGCCTTGTGGGCGGCGATACGGGCGGAATCGACCCGGCTCATCTGCCCGGCCCCGATGCCGACGGTCGCGCCATCTTTGGCATACACGATGGTGTTCGACTTGACGTGCTTGGCGATCCGGAACGCAAACGCCAAATCGGCCAGCTCGGAACGGGTGGGGGCGCGCGCGGTCACGACTTTGAGCGTCATGTCGTCCACCACCGCATTGTCGCGCGACTGCACCAGGAGGCCGCCGGCGACCGACTTCACCATGAGCCCGGTCGCGCGCGGATCGGGCAGGCCGCCGGCGATCAGCAGGCGGAGATTTTTCTTGGCGCCGATGATCGCGATTGCTTCAGGCGTAGCATCCGGCGCGATGATCACCTCGGTGAATATATCGGTCATGGCGCGCGCCGCTTCCGCATCTAGCATGCGATTGAGCGCCACGATGCCCCCATAGGCCGAGACCGGATCGCAGGCGAGCGCCTTGCGATAGGCGGCGAGCAGATTGTCTCCCTCCGCCACCCCGCACGGATTGGCATGCTTGATGAGGGCGCAGGCGGCGGTTCTGCTCGGATCGAACTCGGCCACGCATTCATAGGCGGCGTCGGTGTCGTTGATGTTGTTGTAGGAGAGCTGCTTGCCCTGCAGTTGGCGCGCGGTCGCGACCCCGAAGCGCGCTTCGCCGGTGCGGTAGAAGGCGGCAGATTGATGCGGGTTCTCGCCGTAGCGCAGCGCCTCGACCAGCCGGCCGGCGACCGCCCGATACGCCGGCGCCGGATCGGCGAGCTGTGCCGCGAACCAGTTGGAGATGGCGGCGTCGTAGGCGGCGGTGCGCGCATAGGCCTTGGCGGCGAGCCGGCGCCGCAGCGCGAGTGTGGTCATGCCGGCGCGTTGCGTCATCTCGGCGAGCAGCAGGTCATAGTCCTGCGGCTCGACCACGACCGTCACGTCGTCGTGGTTCTTGGCGGCGGCGCGGATCATGGCCGGCCCCCCGATATCGATGTTCTCTATCGACGTCGCGAAGTCGGCGCCCTTGGCGATGGTTTCCTCGAACGGATAGAGATTGACCACCAGGAGATCGATCGGCCGGATGCCATGCGCCTCGAGGGCCGCCGCATGCTCGCTGTTGCGGCGGACCGCCAGCAGGCCGGCATGCACGTTGGGATGCAGGGTCTTCACCCGGCCATCCATCATCTCGGGAAAGCCGGTCAGCGCGGCGACGTCGATCACCTCGATCCCGGCCTCGGCCAGGGCGTTGCGGGTGCCGCCGGTCGACACGATCTCGACGCCGTGGCGCCTGAGCGCGCGCGCCAGCTCGATCAGGCCGGTCTTGTCGGAAACCGAGATGAGGGCGCGGGCAATCTTGGACAAGGAATCGCTCGAAGCATCGGTCATCACATCTCTCACAGCGGCTCTTATAGCGGCAATTGCAGGTCCTCGCCGCGTCCGCGGCGCGTCGTGGCGCTCGGCGGCGTGGACATCGCGAACGTCCATTGCACCCGCGTCACGTTGCGGGCCCGGCCATGGATCACGAGCTGCACGGCGCGGCGCGGGCCGTCATTGCCGGCCAGGTACACGCTCTCCTCGAGATCGATGCGATCCTCATAGGCGGTGAACGTCCAGACTTCCTTGTTGCTCATCACCAGCATGGCGCCGTGGGTGTCGGACAGACGGTTTGCCTTGACGGACGGATGCAGGTGGAAGCGGATCGCAAACTGGTCGCGGCCGGCCACCAGCGCACCGCCGAGCGCGGGCGAGAAGACATCCTCGCCGTCGAGCCGCCGTCCGTCGGCCGCCAGCATGAGGGAGCGCTGGTGGATGACGTCGAAGCTCGCCGCGTAGCCGTCGTGGGAGGTGCGCAGCACGATGGCGCCCTCCTGCTCGCCGCGCTCGGCCGTCACCCGGTGCGGACCGCTCACGATCGGCATGCCGTCGAGCAGGCGTTTGATGGGGCCCGATTCGACGAAACGGCACGATGAAGCATCGTTGAAGGCCACGGTGGAGTGGGCGGCGGTCGAGCGTGCCACCTGCCGCCAGCTGTCGCGGCTGGTCGCCGGCAATCCGCAATTGACCACGATCCGATTCTGCCGCGTCGACAGCTCGAACGACAGGCAGCCCGCATGCGCCTCCGTGCTCACCGCGATGGGCGGCGGCGCGCCCGTGTCCATCAGCACCACGGTGCCGTTGGCGTCGACCCGCTGGTAGCCGGAATGGGGCGCGTTGGCGACCGGCGTGCCGCGGGCATCGTCATAGGCCAGGATGGTGGTGAGCAGGTCGGTCGGGGTCGGACCCATGCCGTTGAACAAAGCGAAGCTGCCGTCGCCGTGGCGAAAGAAGCGTAGCATCGGCATCATGCGGTCGATGGCGTTGAGGAGCGCAGCCGGCGGCGCCAGGTTGCGGGCCGTGAACAGCTGGCGCAGCGGCAAGAGGTCGACCAGAAGCTCGATCAAGGCGCCGGGATTGCGGCTGATATGGCCGCCGTCGGGAAGGATTTGCCGTTCGAGCTCGTCGGCCAGCCGCTTGGTGGCCGCGCGCGTGTGCCCGGCCTGTCCGGCCATGCACAAGGCCGCGTAGGTGAGGGCGATCATCGCCTGCAAGCGCGGCACACCGTCGAGCGCATCCGGGGCGGTGCGACGCAATTGGCGAACGTGCCGGGTCAGGCTGCGAATGAAACGGCGGTAGAAGCGCACGTCGGAATCATCGAGCAGCAGCGTCGCCTGGCTGAGCCACGAGATGATCCGGCGGGCCAGGACATCGGGACGCCAGGCGATCGGCTCCATGCCGCTGTGCTGGGTGATCCACTCGTCCACCAAAGCGCGGGCATTGGCGCGGGTGATCCCTGAATCGGCGGCGCGCAAATGCCGAAGCCAGCCGAACCCCAAGAGCGCGACCGCCCAATCCTCCGACGGCGGGGCGATCTCGAAAGGCGAGCGGGCATCGCAGGTCACCACCTTGCCGGCGAACACGAAACGGCCCGCATAGATCTCGCTCGCCCGCGTGGAGTCGGCGGTCCGCAAATCCTGCGGCGAGATGACCAGGCGATCGGTCTTGGCTGGAAACGACCAATTGAGCAGAGGATGCCCGGCGACCCGGCCGACCAGCTTGCGAAGCAAGCCACGCGCCAGGAACACGGACAGTTTGGCATGTTCCGCGACCGAAGCGCGCGACATCGATCCTATTCGATCCCTTGATTCGCCAGCGGTTCTGGCCCGCGGCCGGAAGATAGCGAAGGGCCCGGCGGCGGCCAACTGTGGATAACTCGGCAATACCCGCTCAAATCCGCTCCAGGCGTGCGGCAAAGAAGCCGTCGAGGCCGGCCATGCGTGGATCGGGATCGGCAAATTGACAGGGCAGGGTCCGCAGATCGCCGGCCGGCGTGACAATTTCGTCGATGCCGTTGAAATCGGCGGCCGAAATCGGCCGGCGGCGGAACCGGGAATCGCGGGCGAGGAAATCGGTCACGATCTCGATGCCTTCCACGGGCTCGAGCGAGCAGGTGCAATAGACCAAGAGGCCACCCGGCTTGACCAGCTCGACCGCGCGATCAAGCATCGTGCGCTGCAGCCCCGCCAGCGTGGCGATGTCTTCGGGCTGCTTGCGCCACGGCACGTCGGGGTGGCGCCGGATCGTTCCGGTCGACGAGCAGGGCGCATCGAGCAGGACGCCGTCGAATTGGCTCACGGGCAACTGGGTGAGATCGGCGGTGAGGATATCGGCGGTCACGATCTCGGCCGTAAGGCCAAGCCGCTTGAGATTGACCCCGACCCGGTCGATGCGCGCTTGCGCGCGATCGACCGCAACCACGCGGGCTCCTGCCGCGGCGAGCTGCGCGGTCTTGCCGCCCGGCGCCGCACAGAGATCAGCCACCGTCTTTCCGGCAAGCGCACCGAACAAGCGTGCCGGCAGGGCGGCGGCCGCATCCTGAACCCACCATTCGCCCTCATGATATCCGGGCAGCCCCGACACCGGCCCGTGCACCAGCGCCCGCACCGTTCCGGTCGGCAGCACTCGTCCGCCCAGCGCGGCGGCCCAATGTGCGGGTTCGCTCTTGACCGTGAGGTCGAGCGCCGGCTCGTGCGAATGGGCGACTGCGATCGCGCGCGCGGTTTCGGTCCCATAGGCTTCGACCCAGCGCGCCATGAGCCAATTGGGGGTGTCCAGCCACGTGGTATCGACCCCCGCCAGCTGCTTGGCGCCGTCGCGGGCGACCCGCCGCAGGACCGCATTGACCAAGCCGCCATAGCGCGCGGCGCGGCGATCGGCATGGACCAGCCGCACCGCGAGATCGACTGCCGCGTGGTCCGGCACCTCGAGCCAGAGAATTTGTGCCACCCCGATGAGCAGCGCCGTCTCGGCCCGCGGCGCATCGGCCGGCAGCCCGCGCTCGAGGAAGAGGCCGAGAACGTGGCGCAGGGTCCCGAGCCGGCGCAGCACGGTCGCCACCAGATGGCGCACCAGTGCGCGGTCGCGGTCGGCGAGCGCGCCCAGACCCGGATGCTGGGCGACATCGAGCAGCTCGTCGAGGGGCCGATGGCGGCGCAGCACCCCGTCCAGGATGTCGGCCGCGAAGCGGCGCGCGGCGAGTCCCGCC
>Ga0209068_10001989_pt1 | contig 10066 bp, 7 predicted proteins | sample ColStrG_CSR_2012_FD_187200 | JGI IMG/M metagenome (GOLD analysis project Ga0209068, IMG submission 187200) | Freshwater sediment microbial communities in response to fracking from Pennsylvania, USA - Cold Stream Run_MetaG_CSR_2012 (SPAdes)... | ecosystem: Environmental > Aquatic > Freshwater >...
CCCTGGATTACCACCAGGCGGCGCAGCATGGCCCGGTATTCACCGGGCACCTCCTGCCAGGCATCTTCGCCTTTATGGGTGCCGAACGGAATCTTGCGGCCTTCCTGTTGCGGAGCCAGCAGCACGCCCCAGCGATAGTCCGGCATGCGCACATAATCGAACTTGGCCCAGCCTTTGGGGTCGACGCTGACCGCTGTGCGCAAATACACCAGCGATTCCTGGAAGCCCTCCGGCCCCATGTCGTTCCACCAGTTGATGTAGCCGGGGTGCCATTTCTCGAGCGCGCGCTTGACGCGCACGTCCTGCCCGAGCGCAACATTGTTCGGGATCAAGCCGTCGTAGTCGACCTGAGCGATGTTCATGGCTACACCCTTTCCTTATTGAACGTCGGCGAGACGCCGCTGCCGTAGAGCTTGAGTGCGCCTTGCTCGCCGATCGCGTTCGGCCGCTGGAAGATCCAGTTCTGCCAGGCGGTCAGACGACCGAAAATCTTCGTTTCCATGGTCTCCGGACCGGCAAAACGGAGATTCGCTTCCATGCCGGTCATGGCGTCGGGCGAGAAGCTAGCGCGCTCCTCCAGCATGACGCGCAATTCGTCGTCCCAGTCGAAATCTTCATAGGCAGCGGTGACAAGACCTAATTCGGCGGCCTCCGCGCCTTCGATGGCCGTACCGGCCTTTTCCTTCACGCGTTTGATGGTCTCCGGCTCGCCGAGAAACCGGGTCTCCAGGCGTGTGAGGCCATTGCCCATCGGGTAAAGGCCGAAATTGGCCTGCCCCAGCGTAATCGCCGCAGGCTTGCGGTTGTCGCCCTCTCGAGTGCCGATCAGCATCAAAGAGCGGTCTGCAGCAAATGCTAGCTCTGCCAACGTGCCCGCAAAGCATGAGCCGGGCTCAATCAGCGCGATGAGGCTTTTTGCGGTTACGTCTACGCGTTTGAATACCCGCTTCAAGTAGTGGCGGATCTCACGCATGAGCCAGTCGCCGTTCGCTTTGGCGAGGAAGTCGTCGTGTTCGAGAACAGCTTGCGCATTGCCATCGGTTCGGAACAGAATCACGCCAATCGCTGCCTCATTGGTGCGCAGATGCAAAATGGCATCTTCCAACTCTCGTGCCACGGTGAGCGGCCAGAACTTTGCACCAAGCGCATGCGCGGCCTCGACCGATGTCGGTGTACTTTGCGACGGCGTACGCACAGTGACGGTCGCAAGGCCGCGCGTGCGATCGATCTCAACGTCCACATGTGAATAGGACACGCGCTCCTTTTCGATCCTGCGTTCGAGCGGCGTTAGTACAATGCCCTTGGCTTCTTTCGGCCGATCCGAGCGCGCGGCAACTTCTTTTGCGCGCGCAGCTACTGCGTCTTTCCATTTCGAATTCGGAACCACCTCGTCGACCAATCGCCATTCCACCGCTTTGCTTCCTCGAATGCCCTCTTCGATCGAGCAAAATACGTCGGCACGGTCGCGTCGCACCTTACGCTTGTCGGTGACGCGCGTGAGCCCGCCCGTGCCGGGTAGCACAGCGAGCAGCGGCGTCTCCGGCAGCGCCACGGCCGAGCGCCGGTCGTCCACCAGCATGATGTGATCGGCGGCAAGCGCCAGTTCGTAGCCGCCGCCGGCGGCATTGCCATTGATTGCGCAGACGTAAACCTGTTTGGAATTCTCCGACGCGTCCTCGATCGCAAGCCGCGTCTCATTGGTGAACTTGCAAAAGTTCACCTTGGCGCCATGGGTCGACTTGCCGAGCATGCGGATATTGGCGCCGGCACAGAACACATTGTCCTTGCCCGACTTGATGACGACGCAGCGAACCTCTGGATGCTCGAAACGCAGTCTCTGCACCGCATCGTTGAGCTCAATATCGACGCCCAGATCGTAGGAGTTGAGCTTAAGTTCGTAGTCGCCGAGACCACCGGCTTGGTCCACATCCATGATCAGATAGGCGACGTCGCCGTCGCGCTCGATCCGCCAATGGCGGTAGCGCGACGGGTCGGTTTGATAGTCGATTGTCTGCATGGCGTCAGCCGGCGCGGCAGATCTCGCCGCGTCCTCCCTGAATGCATTATTTTGCATATTACTATCACTCCTGACCCGCCCCCACAACATCGCTTTCTGGGGCAGGGTTTCGTGCCGCTCTTGATTAGCAATATAATGCATGTTACCGGGAGAGCCATGAAAAATGCCCGCACCAAGCCCGCGACCGGTCGCGACACCGACGCCTATCTGCGCCAGTTGGGGGACCGTGTGCGGACGTTACGCAATCAACGGGGCATGACCCGGAAGGCGTTAGCGCGGCACGCCAAAGTGTCTGAACGCTATCTGGCACAGCTCGAGGCCGGACTCGGCAACGGTTCGATTGTGTTGCTGCGACGGATCGCACGCGCCATAGGCTTGCCCGTTACACAACTGGTGCACGAAGGCGCTGAACCTGCTCTCGATTTGGTGCTGTTGTCGCAATTCCTGGAGCGGCTATCACCGCCGACACTTGCGGAAGCGCGCGATCTGCTGCTTAAACGTTTCAGCAAGCCATCGGAAGACGCCCGGCGGCGGCGCATCGCGCTCATTGGCTTGCGCGGCGGTGGAAAATCGACCCTCGGCGGCAGGCTGGCCGAGCGGCTTGACGTTCCTTTCATCGAGCTTGACCGCGAAATCGAGCGGCGCAGCGGCGCTACGCTCAGCGAAATCTTCGACATGTTCGGCCAGGAGACTTTCCGTCGTGCCGAGCGCGAAGCATTGGATGACGTGCTTCGTCAGCACCAGAATTTTGTGATCGCCACCAGTGGCAGCATCGTGACCGAACCGGGCACGCTCGAACTTCTCCTCGCCTCGTGCTTTACGGTCTGGGTGCGGGCGGAGCCGGAAGAGCACATGAAGCGCGTGATGGCGCAGGGTGACATGCGTCCGATGGCCAATAGCGCCCGGGCGATGGACGATCTGATCTCGATCCTCAGAAGCCGCGAGCCGCTCTACGCAAAGGCAGAGGTCGCCCTCATGACGACCGGCAAGACGCCGGAGCAGAATCTGGCGGAACTGTTGCGTCTGATCGAAGTTCCCGGTAATCGCATCACGCGCCGATCGGCATGACAACCAGTGTAAAGAGTAAGGAGCCGGCCGCTGCCGGGAATGAGAGATGAGTGAAACCATCAAGACCGATGTTCTCATCATCGGTGCAGGTCCGGTCGGCCTTTTCGCGGTGTTCGAGCTTGGCCTTCTCGACATCAAGGCGCAGCTTGTCGACATCCTCGACAAGGTCGGTGGCCAATGCGCCGAGCTTTATCCGGAAAAGCCGATCTACGATATTCCCGGCATCCCGTTCATTACCGGCCACGGCCTGACCGATGCATTGATGCAGCAGATCAAACCTTTTCACCCTACCTTCCATCTCGGGGAAATGGTCACAACGCTGGAAAAGATCGGTGAACCGCTCTTCCGTTTGCGCACCGACGCCGGCAAGACCTTCGAGGCGAAATGCGTGGTGATCGCAGCCGGCGGCGGCTCCTTCCAGCCCAAGCGCCCACCGATCCAAGGCATCGAGCCTTATGAGGAAAAGTCCGTGTTCTACGCGGTGCGAAAGATGGACGCGTTCCGCGACAAACGGCTGCTCGTCGTGGGTGGCGGCGATTCGGCGCTTGACTGGACTCTCAATTTACAGCCGATCGCCAAACGGCTGACGCTCGTGCACCGGCGTGACGAATTCCGTGGCGCGCCTGACAGTGTGAACAAAATGCGTGCGCTGGTCGCTGCCGGTGGCATGGACCTGAAAATCGGTCAGGTGACCGCGCTTGAGGGCGGCGACGGCAAGCTCACAGCCTGCTCCATCAAGGGCAATGACGGCGCCCTTTCACGCATCGAAGTCGATGCCATGCTCCCATTTTTCGGCCTCACCATGAAACTCGGCCCGGTGGCGGACTGGGGCCTTAGAATGGAGGACGAACTGATCCCAGCCGAGACAGCTGCGTTCGAGACCAACATCCCCGGCCTGTTCGCAATCGGCGACATCAACACCTATCCAGGCAAGCTCAAGCTGATCCTGTCTGGCTTCCACGAGGCCGCGCTGATGGCACAGAAGGCGCATCGGTACGTCTATCCGGAGAAGAAACTGGTGTTCCAATACACCACCTCTTCGACCAGTTTGCAGAAGAAGCTTGGCGTCGCCTGACGCAATAAGACGCAATGCCGAAAATCACCTACATCGAACACGACGGAACGGCGCACACGGTCGAAGGCGAACTTGGCTCGACGGTGATGGAGACCGCCCTACGTAACGACGTCGCAAGCATCGTCGCCGAATGCGGCGGTTCGTGTACGTGCGCCACTTGCCTGGTGCATGTCGACGAGAAGTGGTTCACCGTCGTCGGCCCACCTTCGGCAGAAGAAGAAGAGCAGATCGACGCTGCCTTTGAGGTGAAGCCGACCTCGCGACTATCGTGCCAGATCAAGGTGACCGAAGCACTGGACGGTCTCGTGGTGTACACTCCGGCCTATCAGGGCCGCTGAACCGGCAAGTTATACCGGACGTTCGACCCGCGTATCGATTTCGCTGCGGAGAGCTCCGAAATCGATTGGTTTGGTCAAAAGTGCCTCGGCACCGCCTTCGAGTGCTTTCTGTTTCGTTGCCGCATCACCGTAGGCGGTGATCATGATAATTGGAACGTCCGGCCGCATTGCCTTTGCCTTGGGCAACAATTCAAGGCCACTCATCCCCGGCATGTTGATGTCGGAAAGGATCAGAATGAGTGACGCCGAACGCGCCTCACTGAGGCATTGCAACGCTGCCGAGGCCGATTGCGCAAATTCCATCGTAAATCGGCCGGCCCGGATGTCGCGCCGGAATTGCTGACGAAACAGCAACTCGACGTCAGGTTCATCATCGACCACAAGAATGAGAAGATTCACGCGCGTCCTCCGGATGTCGCGAGTGAAGCTCCGCCGCGCGGAAGTATGATCTTGAATTCCGTAAATTTGCCGGGCTGCGTGTCGACCTCGATAGACCCCCGATGCTGCTTGACGATGATGTCGTGACTGATCGACAGACCAAGACCGGTACCCTCTCCGGCCGGCTTGGTCGTGAAAAACGGATTAAACATCCTCTCCTTGACCTCGGGCGGAATGCCGGTGCCGTTGTCGCGGATCCTGATTTCAACGCGGTCCCCAAGATCCTTGGTGACGGCAGCAAGGATTGGTTCGTAGTCGCCGCCATTCTCTTCCGTCTTGCGTTTTGTCGCCGCGTAAAAGCCATTCGAAATTAGATTGAGGAGAACACGCGTAATCTCTTGTGGGAACAGGTCGACCTCACCGGCACTCGGATCAAAGGATCTTTGCAGGGTAATGTTGAAGCCCTGCTTCTCGGCGCGGGCTCCGTGATAGGCGAGATTGAGGCTCTCCTCGACAATCGTGTTGATATCCATAGGGCGATGTTCTCCGGAGCCCTGGCGCGAATGCAACAACATGTTCTTGACGATCGAATCGGCCCGCTTGCCGTGCTGGACGACCTTGTCAAGATTGCCTTGGAGCATGTCTGCAAGCTCGCCGATCTCAACTTGCAGCTTCTTGTCGAGTTGGGCTCCCGCAAGCGCCTGGCGGAGTTCGTCAATCAACTCGACTGAAACGGATGAGAAATTGTTTACGAAATTGAGCGGGTTTTTGATCTCATGAGCAATACCGGCGGTCAGTTGCCCAAGTGACGCGAGCTTTTCCGTTTGAACCAGGCGATCCTGGGCGGTCCGCAGTTCGTCCAGTGAACTCCCCAGTTCGCGCGTCCGCGCTTCGACGCTTTCAAACAGCTTTGCATTTTGTATTGCCAAGACCGATTGTGCACCGAAGGTTTGAAGCAGTTCGATCGTGCCTTTGGAAAATTCACCGGGCTGCTTGCGCCTGACAACAAGCGCACCGACGATCTGATCGGCGCCGAGAAGCGGCACAATCAACAAGGCACGAAATCCTGCACGAACGATGATATCGAGCGTGGTCGATGGATCGTTCTTAATGTCTGCAATCTGAATCGGCACCCGCCGCAGAGCGGCTTCACCGATCGCCGTCTCGCCAATCCGGATATGGCGATCTCTAATTTCGGCGACGGCGCTGTTGTCCAATCCGTGGGTCGCCCTTAGCCTGAATTCCTGTGCGACATCGTCGAACACATAGATTGCACCAGCTTCAGTACTGGAAAGCTGCGTTGCCTTGGCCACGATGGTCGTCAAGACCGTTTCAAGATCGACTGTGGAATTTACCGCTTGGGAAACCTCGCCGAGAGCGCGCAATTCGCCGACCGATTGCGCGAGTTCCCCGGTTCGTGCCTGAAGCTCGTGCAGCAAGCGCGTGTTCTCGATAGCGATGACGGCCTGCGCTGCAAAATTAGTCACCAATTCAATCTGTTTTTCGGTGAAGGCCCGCACTTCTTGTCGATAGATGGCAATGGTACCGATCAGCTCGTCCTCCTTGAGCATCGGTACGTTTACAAGTGTGCGGAAGCCTCCGAGCCCTACGGCGGCCACGAGAACCGGCTCACCCGCGATATAGGCTGGCTCCTCTTTAACGTCGATAATATGGACCGTCTGTTTCGTTTCGGCGACGCGAGCGAAAGCCGTTCGTGGACCGAACCGCTTGGGGCCACTTTCCCAAAAGTCAGCAAATGCTGGCGGCACACCGAACATTGCAATCGCGTGCGCGGAACCATCTTCGAAACGAAACAGAACTCCATAATTCGCTTGGCAAATGCGAACAGCATTGGCCAGCATCGTCTCGAATACCGGCTGCAGCTCGCCCTGCGAACTTGAAATAACCTTCAGTACCTCGGAAGTCGCGGTCTGCTGCTCTAACGCCTCGCTCAATGCTTGCGTACGCACTTCGACCTTTTTTTCCAGGCCGGTATAGGATTCTTCCAAACGCCCGGCCATGTCATTGAATTGATCGGCGAGTGCCTCGAGTTCATCGCCGGTGTTGACTGAGATACGTTGCGACAGGTCGCCGCTGCCAAGCCGCGCGGCTCCGGCCCGTAGAGCCTGGATCGGCACAACCATCCGACGCGCAAGAAAGATGCCGGCAAGTGCCGCCAGACAAAGCGCAGCGAAAAGAACCAGGAGAGAGCGCTGCATAGATGCGAACAGAGGTTGGTACGCCTCTTCCACCGGCAGTTCGACGAAAACTGTCCAGCCGAGCGGTGCAACGGGTGCAAAGGCAGTGAGAACTTGACGACCCTGGATATCGGTCGCTGTCTGGATTTCTTCTGCCGAAGAACCGCTTGCACCTCGTTGTGCCGCCTGAATTTGAGCAAGGCGCGTCATATCAGTGTTTCGCAGAACCAGGCTGATGTCGGGATGGGCGATCAAGCGCCCTCGCGCATCGACCACATAGGCCTGACCATGTTCGCCGACCTTGATCTTCGAAACGACATCCCAGATGAGCTTGAGATTCACTTCCGCGATGCTCACGCCCGCGTCGCGTCGGGTACCGGCGAGCGACAGCGTCATGTATGGTTCGGATTCCCGGCGAAAATAAACCGGACCGTAGTAGACCTTGTTTTTAACGGCTTCGGCAAACTTGGGCTCTTTGGACAAATCGAGTCCGCTGCCCACAACATCCATGGCCAAGCGTGACACGCGCAGCTGCTCCTTGCCACTCGCGTCCACTTGCGAAAGTTCAGTGATGGCCGGAACCTGACGCAGCAAGCGCAGCGCATCGAACCGCCGTTGCTCGATGGTCTCGACAGACCACAGCAGCTGCGTTGTCCAGCCAACCTGACTTTCGATCTCCTTGATGAATTGTCCGATTTTAGTTGCCGCCGACTCGGCCTGCTCGTGCTGGACCTGGATCAGCGCATCTTTATGTTGCCGGTAGGAAACCCATATTTCAAAAAGACCGTTCGTCACGAGGGCAACACAAACCACGGCAACGAACAGTCCGGCATATTTCAGGAAGAGGCGGCTGCGAATTTTATGACGTGCCGGTATGTCAGCCTGGACCGTTGTGGTTTGGTCTGTCATTCGACTATCTTGTCGGCACGCGCGAAGAGCGTGGGTGGCATGGTCCGGTCGAGCGCCTTGGCCGTTTGCGATTGATCACCAGATCCCCCAGGCTCGGAAGACATCGTACCCGCTCAAACTACCACACTGGAAGGGGTCCGGGTGACGCCTTGGACCGACCCATTGCGCTACGATTTGTTTTGCAAGCAGCAAAATCAGCGGCCGCGGCGGGCTTATAAGTGGTCCAAAAGATTGCCCCACGCGTTGAGGTCCTCGGCACGACCGAATTTTTTAGTCTGCTCCCTGTATTTGCAGCGCTAGTCCATCGCGATCCGCGCGCCAGTCGCTCCGTTCAAAAGTCGCCTGAGATGGAAGGCTGCGAGCTGATCGTCCCGGTGCTTGCCGACGTGGGCGGCGAAGGCGGCAATTGCGCCGGGGTCGGCGGCTTCCAATAGGGAAAAGGCATGCAGGTAACTTTTTGTGGCGGCATCACTGTATTGTTCCGCTCGGAGCGGCTCGAAGGCACGCATTGCCTCGACCCGACCTCTCAGCACAAGGTCACCGATCGGCCGTCCCCGGAAATCCTTCACTGATTCTGCGAGTCCCGCGCTGACGCAAATGCGAGTGCCCAGTTGCTTATTAGCCGTTTCGAGCCGCGCCGCAACGTTGATGGTATCGCCATAGGCGGTGTAATCGAAGAACCGCCCGCCCCCGAAATTGCCGACTATTGCTGGTCCAGCATGGACTCCAATGCGGGTTGAGCCCAGCGCGACACCCTTTTTTTGGCAGCGCTCGCGAAATGACTGGGCAAATTCGTCCAGTGACAATGCGCAGGCGACGGCGCGAGCGGCATGGTCGGGTTGCTCTCCCGGCGCGCCGAATAAGACGTGCAAAGCATCACCGACGATCTTGGCCACCGTACCATCCTGAGCGAATACGATATCTGTCATGCCTGTGAGGTATTCGTTGAGAAGTGGCCCGAGGACGGTCGGTTCCAACGTCTCTACAAGTGCAGTGAAGCTTTCGATATCGGTAAACAGCGATGCGATCTCACGACGTTGTCCTGCGAGATCAACTGCCGCTGTGTCATTAGCGAGACGCTGAACAAGATTCGGCGAAAAGTACCGCGAAAGAGAAGCATAGGCTCGCTCCGCCGACGCCTGTCGATCGCGCGCTTCCCGCAAAAATTCAATATGGCGAATGGTCTTGGCGATTGTCGTTTCCAAATCGAGGAAATCGATCGGCTTGGTTACGAAGTCGAAGGCACCACGGTTCATCGCCGTGCGGATATTGGTCATGTCGCCATAGGCTGAAACAATAACGGTCGATATGCGTTCTTCGCTCTCCTGCAACTTTTGCAGAAGCGAAAGCCCATCCATCCGCGGCATATTGATGTCAGTTACCACCACGTCGATGCCCCCGTTCGCCTTCAGCATCGTCAGGGCTTCAACGCCGTCATGTGCGAACAGGAAGTGGATGGTTCCGTCCCGGATTTGGTGACGAAACTTTTGGAGGACGAGCGTCTCCAAATCCAGTTCGTCATCTACAAATAGGACACGAGCAGTCATGCAGCACGTTCAACCCGCAATTTGATCTCGTTGCGAAGCATCAAGAAGTCGATTGGTTTCGTAAAGAGCGCTCCGCCGCGTCGCACCTTTTGGGCCGCGCGATGCTTCGGTGCGGTACGCATGAGGCACCGCGATTTGACTGCTTTAGCCCGAATTCCTTCACGTTCTTTCATTGGCCCCCGACGAACCGCGCCAAATGCTCGGGCCCATTGCAGCACGCTTTTCGGGGGTTGGGAACTAGTGGGACACGTAAATATGGCCGGGGTAAGCCGGCTTGGTAGCGCTCATACATGGGTTCGCAGGCGTTTTCGAACTGTCGCGTAAATAATGCGTATCGGAAAGTCGTTTTGTGAGTCGATTTTTTGCGAGCTCCAGCTTAATCGCCGCTAGCCGAGGCTAGCCCTTTTGCCAAGGCGTACTGACAATCAGATACGTATTGCTCTTCGTAATAGTATTCCGCGAATGGAGCCGTCGAGGCTATGTATCAAAACAGGACGGCACACTGAATGCCAGACTAGACTGAAGCAGCTGGTTTC
>Ga0209068_10001994_pt1 | contig 10038 bp, 8 predicted proteins | sample ColStrG_CSR_2012_FD_187200 | JGI IMG/M metagenome (GOLD analysis project Ga0209068, IMG submission 187200) | Freshwater sediment microbial communities in response to fracking from Pennsylvania, USA - Cold Stream Run_MetaG_CSR_2012 (SPAdes)... | ecosystem: Environmental > Aquatic > Freshwater >...
GACCTGGGCAACATCCGCCCGCTCATCCCGCTGCAGATCGACCCCCCGGACCACAAGAAGTACCGGCGTATCCTCGACCCGATCTTCGCCCCCAAGCGGATGGCCCTGCTCGAGGAGCCGCTGACCAAGCTGGTGAACGACCTGATCGATGGCTTCATCGACCGCGGTGAAGTGGATTTCGCCGCTGAGTTCTCGGTGCCCTTCCCCTCCCAGGCGTTCCTGACGCTCCTGGGCCTTCCCCTCGACGAGCTCCCCACCTTTCTGGCCATGAAGGACGGCATCATCCGGCCCGACCGGGCCACGGGGTCCGACTGGAACAGCCCGGAGATGCTCGCCCATCAGAAGGCGACGGCGGCGTCGATCTATGACTACTTCGACAACGTCTTGGACGAGCGCGAGGTGGAGCGCCGTGACGACATCCTCAGCCGCTTCCTGGATAGCGAGGTCGACGGTCACCGCCTCAGCCGGGAGGAGATCCTCGACATCTGCTTCCTGTTCCTCATCGCCGGTCTGGACACTGTCACGGCCACCCTCGACTGCATGTTCGCCTACCTCGCCCAACACCCCGAGCAGCGGCGGCGGATGGTGGACGATCCCTCCACGATCCCCTCCGTGGTGGAGGAGTTGCTGCGGTGGGAGACCCCTGTCATGGGCGTGGTTCGGGTGGCGCTGGAGGAGACCGAGCTGGGTGGCTGCCCTGTGCACAAGGGTGACCAGGTCATGGTGTTGCTCGGCTCGGCCAACACCGACGAGGCCGAGTTCGACGACGCCGACGTGGTCGACTTCGACCGGGAGGTGAACCGTCACCTCGCCTTCGGCGGCGGCGTTCACCGTTGCCTGGGCTCGCACCTGGCTCGCCAGGAGCTGCGGGTGGCGTTGAGCGCATGGCACCGCCGGATCCCCGAGTACTCGATCGCCGAAGGGGCGACGCTCGACTACACGTCGGGCATCCGTTCCATCGAGCACTTCCCCATGACGTTCACGACCCACACCTGACCATCGTCGGAGGATTCGGCCCCGCCAACCTCTACGGTGCACGCCACATCCAGCGAAGCGAATCGGGGGTTGGTCGATGGAGACTTCGGGATACGTGGACTGGCCTGATTATCGCGTCGACATCCTCCGTCGCCGGAACCGTGTCACGGCGCGATCGGGGAGCATGGTGTTGGCCGACAGTACGCACGGCCTGATCGTCGATGAGCAGGATCACGGCCTGGTGGTGTACTTCCCGAGGGCCGATGTTTGCGTCGAGTTGGGCACCAGCGAGCGCCATTCGGTGTGTCCGTTCAAGGGGACGGCGACGTACTGGTCGGTCCCGGGGTCCGACGGGACGGACGTGGCATGGAGCTACGAGACGCCGTACCCCGAGGTGGCCTTGCTGGCCGGCCATATCGCGTTCTACCAGGACCGGGTGCAGGTCGAGATCGGCATCGCCGAGCGAGTGGTGCGCGGGGCCCCGGCGAAGTGACGACGGAGGAATCGAGCGTCGAGCGGATGCTCACGATCTTCGATGTCCAGCCCGTTCCGTCCGACGGCGGCGAGCCCGGCCACGTGGCATCGGCCCCGCATCGCTACGTGGGCTCGAGTGATGGCGGCCGGCGACAGATGGTGGATGGCAGCCAGATCCTGGCCCAGGCCCTCGTCGCCGCGGCCAAATGCCTACCGGCCAAGACCATCCGCAGTGCCCACGCCGTGTTCAGTCGGACGGTGGCCGCCGACCAGCCCATCCAGCTCGATGTCGAGGTGGTGCACGAGGGCCGCTCGTTCGCCACCGCCGTGGTGACCGCCGCCCAAGGCGCCCGTCGGTGTGTCCAGGTCACGGTGCTGCTCGATACCCCAACGGCCGACGTGATTCGCCACCACTCGGCCCTACCCACCGCGGTCGGGCGGCAGGACGCCCTGACGTGCGTGATGCCCATGGTGGGGCGGGACCTGCGCATCGTGGGTCTCCGCGACCCCAACGATCCCGCCGAGGTCGGCCCTCCCGTCATCGACGCCTGGGTGCACTACGACCCGATTCCCACCCGGCCCGATCTCGCCGCCGCCCTGCTGGCCCACTTCACCGGCCACCTCTCCATCTCGGCCACCATGCGCCCCCACCCCGGTATGGGAACGGCGATGGCTCATGACTCCGTGTCGACGGGCGTGCTCGCCATCGGGGTCACGTTCCACGAGCCGACGAGCTGGGACGGCTGGCTGCTCTATCACCACGAGAGCACCCAGGTTGGGGCCGGGATGGCGCACGTGCGCGGTCAGGTGTTCACCGGTGACGGTCGGCTGGTGGCCTCGTTCTACCAAGACGCCATGATCCGCCCGTTCGTCGTCGATGCGGTGATCGATCGCCCGGTGGAGGAACGGCTGTGAGCGCGGTGCTCACAACGATCGGTAGAGCCCTCCGTCCACCAGAACCTGGGCACCGTTGACGTAGCGCGACGCGTCGGAAGCCAGGAAGAGGCAGATCCCCACGAGGTCGTCGGGTTGGCCGATGCGCCCCATGGGGTTCACGGCGGCGGCGCCGGCCTTCATCTCGTCGCCCCAGGCAATGGTGATGTCGGTGTCGAAGGCGCCCGGCAGCACCACGTTGGCCCTCACCTTGGGGGCCCAAGCTCCGGCCAGGCCGAGGGTGAGTGCGTTGAGGCCGGCCTTCGCCATGGCGTAGGGCAGGTCATGGATGTCGGGACGCAACGAGCCCGCCGTCGAGATGTTGATGATTGAGCCGCCGTCACCGTCGTTCATGCGGGCACCGATCAGCGACGAGAGGCGAAACGGACCCCGGGCGTTGACGGCGTGCACCTTGTCGTAGAGGTCCTCGCTCACCGAGGCCAGGTCGGTGTAGGGCGGCGACATCCCCGCGTTGTTGACCAGCACATCGCACCGTCCGAACTCGGCGTACACGGTGTCGACCAGCGCGTCGGCGTCGGCCCAGCGGCCGACGTGACAGGCCACCGCCAGGGCGGGGCGCCCGGTGGCGGCGCCGATCTCGGTGGCGGTTTGTTGGCAACGGTCCAGCTTGCGGCTGGCGATGACCACCTGGGCTCCGGCCTCGGCCAGCCCGAAGGCGACCGCTCGGCCGATGCCGCGGCTCCCGCCGGTGATGACGGCCACGTTCTCGCTCAGGTCGAAGCGATCACCGCGCGGCACTGTCGATCCTCCCTCGTTGGACACCATTGCCCGTCAGTTGACCACAGACGCCCTTCTCTCATCGCCAGAACGGGCAGGGTCAGGACAGTCGGGCGCGTAGGGCCGCTTTGTCAGGCTTGCCCGATCCGAGGAGGGGGAGGGCATCGAGTTGGTCGACCCGCTCGGGCCACTTGAAGCGGGTCACCTCGCGCTCCGCGAACCAGGCCCGGCAATCGGCGAGGGTGAACGGCCCGTCGAGCACGACGAAGGCGCAGACCCGCTCGCCCAGCCGCGGGTCGGGCTCGCCGACCACCACGGCCTCGCGGACGCTGGGGTGGGCCTCGAGCACGCTCTCGATCTCCATGGTGGCGATGTTCTCGCCGCCCCGGATGATGACGTCCTTGATGCGACCGACGATGGTGAGCCAGCCGGTGGGATCGATGGTGGCGAGGTCGCCGGTGCGGAACCAGCCGCCCTTCGCGAACGCGGCGGCGGTGGCGTCCGGATCGTCGTAGCCGACGAACAACTCCGGACCCCGTACCAGCACCTCGCCGGCGTGGCCGATGGGCACGTCGACGCCGGTGGTCGGGTCGACGGTGCGCACCTCGGCCTGGCCCACGGGGTGGCCGTCGGTGCGGGCCGCCCGCTCGACGGGATCGTCCATGGTCGAGGTGGTGACGGTGGGTGCCTCGGTGGAACCGTAGGAGCGCTTGACCCGACAGCCCAGCACCTGGGAGGTGATCTCGACGAAGGTGGGCGTGACGCCGGATCCTCCACAGGAGATCAACCGAAGGGACCGAACCGCCTCGCTGGTGAATCCCGGGGCGTTGGCCAGCGAGACGAAGAATGCCGGTGGCCCGATCATGAACGTCACCCCCTCGCGCTCGATGAGCTCGAGGGCGGCGACGGGATCCCACTTGGCCATAGGGACGACGCGTAAACCAGACACCCCCAGCAGCACACCGTTCAGCAGTCCCGAGATGTGGGCCAGGGGTGCGGGCAACAAGATGGCGTCATCGGCGCTGAGCCCGTGCACCGTCGTCATCAGCCGCGCCTTGTAGAGCAGGCCTCGGTGGGTGTGCAGCGCCACTTTGGGCGAGCCCGTCGAGCCGGAGGTGCCTAGGGCCACCGCCACCGATGCCGGGTCGATCGGAGAGGGGGGCACCAGGACGGGGTTCGCTCGGGGCACGTCGGCTTCACCAGCCACGAACAGTGCCGGGCGCAGTCGCTCGAGCATGACCGCCACATCAGCCGAGCCGGCCAGGTGATGGATCGGCGCGGCGACGGCGCCGAGGCGCCAACAGGCCCGGTAGAGGGTGATGGCCGACCATCCGTTGGCCAGCTGCCACGACACGGTGACGCCGGCGCCCACGCCGGCGGCGGCCAAGCCGCCGGCGACCTCGGCGATGTCGGCTTCACACGGCGTGGAGCCGCTCAGCGCGGCGTCGAGAGTCTCGTCGGTCCACGGGCCGCCCGCATCTGCCCACTGGGCCGTGAGCGGGTGGACGTAGGTGGGTTCGAGGAGGCCGGGGCGTCCCCGAAATGTCGACACGGGTGTTAGTTTCGCGCGCCATGGTGCTGCCCGCATTCCCGGCGATCGAGGGTCGGTTGCGTTGGACCTGACCTTCTCGGCCGATGAGCAGGCGTTCGCCACGGAGGCGCGGGCATGGCTCGACGCCCACGTGCGTCCCCCTCCCCAGTTCGCCTCGATGGACGACGAAGTCACCTGGGGTCGGGCCTGGCAGGCCGAGCTCGCCGCCGGCCGCTGGGTCGGCATCCACTGGCCCCAGGAGTACGGCGGCCGGGGGGCGACGCCGCTGCACGTCGCCATCTTCAACACCGAGTATGCCCGGGCTCGGGCCCCGCAGCCGGTGAATCGGGTCGGTATCAATCTGGCCGGGCCCACCCTCCTGGCTCACGGCCGCGACGAGCAGAAGCAGCGTTGGATCGCGCCGATCCTCACCGCCGAGGAGATCTGGTGTCAGCTCTTCAGCGAGCCCGACGCGGGGAGCGATCTGGCCGGCCTGCGCACGACGGCGACCCCGGTCGACGGAGGTTGGCTGCTGAACGGGCAGAAGGTCTGGACGTCGTATGCGCAGTTCGCTCGGTGGGGGATCTGCCTGGCGCGAACCGATGTCGATGCACCCAAGCACCGTGGCATCTCCTATCTCGTGGTCGACATGACCGAGCCGGGCATCGACGTCCGCCCGCTCGTGCAGATCACGGGCGAGGCCGAGTTCAACGAGGTGTTCCTCACGGACGTGTTCGTGCCCGAGGATCATCTCGTCGGTCAGCTCCACCACGGCTGGGCGGTGGCCAACACGACCTTGGCCCATGAGCGGGGGACGAACTTCCCGTTCAAGGAACAGGTGGTGCACGAGATGTACCTCCAGCAACTCGTGGAGCTGGCCATGAGTCGGGGGGTGTGGGAGGAGCCCGAGGTCGCCGACGGGCTGGCCCAGGCGTTCGTGGCGCTGCGGGTCCTGCGCCTGCACAACTGGCGCACGCTCTCTCGTCTCGGTCGGGGCATCGAGCCCGGGCCCGAGTCGAGTTGGGTGAAGCTGGCCTGGACCGACATGACGGAGCTGCTGTCGGAGGTGGCCCTGCGCATCGAGGGACCGGAGTCGCCGCTCGCTGATGGATGGGCTCGTCAGTGGCTGTGGAGTGGGGCGGCGAGCATCGCCGGTGGGACATCCGAGATCCAGCGGACCATCATCGGCGAGCGCATCCTGGGCCTGCCCCGCGGTTGACCAGCCGCCCTCAGCTTTCGGCCCGGACCTGGTCCTTCCTGGCCCCGACGATGGGTGGGGCATCGCGCCAGTTGGGGATGCCCGATGCCTCATCAGCGATGGGGTAGTGGTCCTCGCGCACTTCGGCCCAATGGGCGTGGTTGAGCTGGTGCAGGGTGAAGCAGGCGTTGAGGGCGTTGTGGAAGCCCATGTTGTCCATCGTCTGGTTGACCGACTCCTTGATGAGCAGCGCCGTCATGGTCGGCAGGGCGGCGATACGGCGAGCGAACTCCAGGGTGCGTTCGGGCAGCTCGTCGTTGGGGAAGACCTTGGAGACCATGCCCAGGGCGTGGGCCTCGTGGATGTCGATCGAGTCGCCGGTGAGCATGAGCTCCTTGGTCTTACGGGGACCGAACTCCCAGGGGTGGGCGAAGTACTCGACGCCACACATACCTAGCCGGGTGCCGACGACATCAGCGAAACGCACATCCTCGGCGCCGACGATCAGGTCGCAGGCCCACATCAGCATGAGGCCGGCGGCGTAGACGTCGCCGTGCACCTGGGCGATGGTGATCTTGCGGAGATTGCGCCAGCGCTTCGTGTTCTCGAAGAAGTAGTGCCACTCCTGCAGCATCCGGTTCTCGGCCGCCAGGCGGGTGCCGCCGTTGATGCCGCGGGTGGGGTGCTGGCCGGGCCCCGGCCCGTATTCCTCCATCGACACCTTCGAGCCCATGTCGTGGCCAGAAGAGAACATCTTGCCCTCGCCGCCGAGAATCACAACGCGCACGGTGTCGTCGGCTTCGGCCTGGGCAAACGCGTCGTCGAGCTCGACGAGCATGCCGCGGTTCTGGGCGTTGCGGCTCTCGGGCCGATTGAGGTTGATGCGAACGATCAGCCCGTCGTCGAAGGTCTCGTACTTGACGAACTTGAACTCGGTCATGAGTGCTCCCCACAAGATGGTCGTTTGAGCTGACATTACTGTCAGATTCGTCGGGTGCTGGGGTAGCGTCCTGTCTCTATTTGGATGTGCCGCTTCCGCCCTTGAGTGGGGACGGCCGGGCTGCGGACCGCTGGGCGGTCCCGAGGGGACGAAATGGCCGCGACGACCGAGAATCAGGCAGCAACTGTGCAGGGCGAGGTACGGATGCTGATCGGGGGAGCCCTGGTCGAGGGCCGGGCCGGCAAACGTTTCGACACCATCAATCCGGCCACCGAAGCGGTGCTCGGACAGGTGGCCGACGCCGATGGCGATGACATGGACCTGGCCATCGGAGCCGCTCGACAGGCGTTCGATGACACCACCTGGTCGACCGATCGGAGCTTTCGCCAGCGTTGCATCCGCCAGCTGCACGACGCCCTCGTCGGTGAGCGGGAGCTGATGCGAGCCGAGCTCGTTGCTGAGGTCGGTTGCCCCGTGGCCATCACGTACGGCCCGCAGCTGGATGCCCCGCTCGAGGATGGTCTGCTGTGGCCGGCCCGAGCCATCGACGACTTGGAATGGGAGCGCGACCTGCCCATCGGTGAGGCGTTCGGGATGCGGAGTTGGCGCAAGGTGCTCAAGGAACCCGTCGGCGTCGTGGGGGCCATCGTGCCCTGGAACTATCCCTTCGAGGTCACCATCCAGAAGTTGGGCCAGGCCTTGGCCACCGGCAACACCGTCGTGTTGAAGCCGGCGCCCGATACGCCGTGGAATGCCACCCGCATCGGTCGGCTGATCGCCGAGCAGACCGACATCCCGAGTGGTGTCGTCAACGTGGTGACGACGTCGGACAACGCCGTCGCCGAGCAACTCGTCGTGGACCCGCGCGTCGACCTGATCTCGTTCACCGGTTCCACCTCGGTGGGGCGTCACATCATGGCGGCGGGGGCACCGACCATGAAGCGCTTCTTCCTCGAGCTGGGAGGGAAGTCGGCCCACATCGTGTTGGACGACGCCAACCTCGCCGCCGTCGTTCCTGGGGGCGCCTTCGTCTGCGTCCATGGCGGACAGGGCTGCGCCATGCTCACCCGGATGCTGGTACCCCGAGCGCGCTACGACGAGGCGATCGAACTGCTCACCACCGGGTTTGCCGGCATCACCTATGGGGACCCAACCGATCCGGGCATGCTCCAGGGCCCCCAGATCAGCGCCAAGCAGCGCGACCGGGTGCTGGCCTACATCGACAAGGGCGTCGCCGAGGGGGCGCGGCTGGTGGTGGGCGGGGGACGGCCGGCGCACCTGCCGAAGGGCTGGTACGTCGAGCCGACCCTGTTCGCCGATGTCACCAACGGCATGGCCATCGCTCGCGAAGAGATCTTCGGACCGGTCTTGGTGGTCATCCCCTTCGACGACGATGACGACGCCGTGCGTATCGCCAATGACAACGAATATGGCCTGTCGGGCATGGTCTCATCGGGGTCTGAGGACCGTGCCATCGCGGTGGCGAAGCGGATCCGTGCGGGCACCGTGGGGGTGAACGGCGGCATCTTCTACGGCGCCGACGCCCCGTTCGGCGGCTACAAGGCCAGCGGCTACGGGCGCCAGAACGGTGCCGAGGGGCTTGAGCAGTACCTCGAGACGAAGACGCTCAGCGGCCCTGCCCCTGCGGGCGCCTGAGCGCCGGTGCCGTTCGAGGGCGCGCCCGGCGCCGCGCTCGAGGCCTTCCGCGCTGAGCTTCGCTCCTGGCTCGGGGCCCACCTGACCCGAGAGGTCGTGACGGCCGGCGCCCGGCCGGTCGACGAGGCCAATCTGGTGATCCTGCAAACGTGGAACGCGACCCTCGTGGATGGAGGGTGGGCGGCGCCGTCGTGGCCGGTGGAACACGGTGGCCGCAACGCCAGCGTGGCCGAGCAGGTGGTGTATCTCGAGGAGATGAACCAGGCCCGAGCTCCCGGCGTGGTCAACGTGATCGGCGTCTCCAACATCGCCCCGGCGATCATGCAGTTCGGCACCGACGAGCAGAAGGCCCGGTTCCTCGAGCCCATGTTGCGGGGGGTGGAGATCTGGTCGCAGGGCATGTCCGAGCCTGATGCCGGCTCGGATCTCGCTGCGTTGCGGACGTCGGCCGTTGATCATGGCGACGAGTTCCTCGTGAACGGGCAGAAGACCTGGAACTCGATGGGCCATTTCGCCGACTGGTGCCAGTTGTACGTCCGTACCGACCCGACCGTGCGCAAGCACCAGGGGATCACCTGCTTCCTGGTCGACCTCCGCACCTCGGGCATCGAAGCTCGGCCGGTCAAGACCATCACCGGGGACCATGGGTTCGCCGAACTGTTCCTCACCGACGTCCGGGTGCCGCGTTCGGCGATGTTGGGCGAGCAGGACAAAGGGTGGACGGTGGCCATGACGACGCTCAGCTTCGAGCGAGCCGGGGTGGCCCGCCTGCACCTGATGCTGGCCACCAAGCTTGCCGACCTGCTCGCCGATCCTCGGGCCCGGGCCGGCCTGCGCGACACGCGTCTACGCCAGCGGGTAGCGGGGATCCATTCCGACATCTCCTGCATGCGGTGGCTGACCGAGCGCGGTCTGGCGGATCCGACGGCCTACGGCGGTGCGGGGGGCAGCCTCTCGAAGTTGTCGTGGTCGGCCATCGAACAAGATCTGGGCGATCTCGCTCTCGATCTGGTGGGGATGGATGGGCTCTCGGACCGCTGGGCGGCCAACGTGGTGTCCGTGCGCCAGGCGTCCATTGCCGGCGGCACCACCGAAATCAACCGCAACATCGTGGCGGAGCACGTGTTGGGTTTGCCCCGGTGAGCCCGGACGCGACCGGACTAATCTGACGCCGATGTCAGATATCGGTGGAGATACTTCCCTCGTCCCTCCCGTTTTGGCGCTCGAGCAGGTCCATGCCAGCTACGGCCAGTTCCAGGCGCTGTTCGGGTTGTCGTTGGAGGTCCATCCCGGTGGGGCCCTCGCCATCGTTGGTCACAACGGCATGGGCAAGACCACAGTGGCCCGGGTGGCCTCCGGCCTGCTCGTTCCCACGACCGGCCGGGTGATCATCGACGGACAGGACTTCACCGGCCGCCCCACCCAGGACTATGTCCGGGCCGGAGTGGCGCACGCCCCCGAGGGTCGCTCGGTCTTCGCCACGCTGACGGTCGAGGAAAATCTGACGCTGGCGTTCCGCAAGAAGTTCGGTCGGCGGGGGGTGGCCACCGCGTTGGGGCGGGTCTATGAGCTGTTCCCCCGTTTGGGTGATCG
>Ga0209068_10001995_pt1 | contig 10029 bp, 7 predicted proteins | sample ColStrG_CSR_2012_FD_187200 | JGI IMG/M metagenome (GOLD analysis project Ga0209068, IMG submission 187200) | Freshwater sediment microbial communities in response to fracking from Pennsylvania, USA - Cold Stream Run_MetaG_CSR_2012 (SPAdes)... | ecosystem: Environmental > Aquatic > Freshwater >...
AGCGTTTCTTAATCTTGGCGAAGAATACTATAACGTGCGCAACTTTGCCGCTGCCCTCGCGCCTCTCAAGCGCGCTTTGGAACTGAATCCGGATCTGGAGGCGGCGCACCGCGCGCTAGGTTACTCACTATTGACGCTGGGAGAATCGACTGAGGCGATTCCGCATCTCGAAAAGGCGAAGGCTCATGAGGGGCTGGGCATCGCACAAATTGACACGGGCCAATACCAGGCGGCTATCGCGAACTTGAGCGCGGCGCTGGGCGATCACCCAAACGATGCGGATTTACTCTACTATCTCGGCCGGGCGGCGGGCTTGCTGTCGAAACAGTCGATTGACACTCTGCTGGAGGTACAGCCCAATTCAGCGCGCGCGCATCAGGCTATGGGAGAGAGCTATTTCGTAGTGCGGCAGATGCCCCAGGCGGAGAAGGAATTTAGCGATGCGTTGCGCTTACGCCCTGAAGCCCCTGGGCTGCATCTGGCGCTTGGTTTGGTTTACGTCGGCGCCGCTGAGTGGGCGAAGGCGGAGGAACAGTTCCGCGCCGAGATAAAACTGCAGCCCGGCAGCGCGGAAGCTAGCTACCGTTTAGGTTCCACGTTGCTTCAGCAAGGGAAGGCTCATGAAGCGCGCCTGACGCTGGAGCAGGCGAACAAGCTTAAGGGCGATATGCCTGAGACGCTTTATGCGCTCGGCAAGGCTGCGTCGCTTGATGGCAACGTTGAATTGGCTGAAGAATCCTGGCGGCGCTTGCTCGAGGTGGAGAAGGACGGCTCGCTCGCCGCGCAGACGCATTTCGCATTGGCAGGGCTTTATCGGAAAGAGGGAAATGCGGCAAAAGCTGAAAGCGAGATGAAGGAATTCAGGAGACTGCAGAAAGCCGTGCAGCCAGTGGGAAGAGTGCAGTAGAGTGTGACCGTGAACTTTCGCGTAAGCCCGCATCTCGACAAGGTTTGATTCCACCTCCAAAATCGCCGACAGTTCGTTATCCTCCGGCTATTCTTCCGAGATAGGCGTTATTCGACCGGAAGCTCCCCTGAAACCGAGCATCCCAAGTGCCTTGGGGTTGCGTTAGAATGCTCCTGTTGATCGATTCGGAATTTCAGAGGCGAAGCGGAAAATGCTGCGACGCTGGGTCGGTCGGATAATGATTCAGGTTGATCCCAATAAGCTCGCTTTGTTTATCGACGCAATGCTGCTAAAGCAGCATAAAGCGGTCGCCTGATCTCGGTGTCTACAGCACGAGCCAGCTTCCCATATTCCAAACGCCGAATTCACAATGGCTTCGCTACCCTCTACCACGCAGCCGGTCAAGATCGCGACGGTCGCGTTTCGACGGCTTTCCCTCCCTCAGCTCTTCAAAATGCGGCATCGCCTTCCGCTCCGCCGCTAGCTTTAACCTCGCCGCTTGGCTTGCTGCCGTCTCTCGGTATAGGGTCTGTGCGATTGCCGCGGGGCCACGAATTTCACTGATCGCCAGGATCTCGACCTCAAATTCCCCGCCCTCGTTCTTGATATGCAGCAAGTCGCCGACTTTCACCTCGCGCGACGCTTTGACCTGCTGATCGTTGGCCGCAATCCGTCCGAGTTCACAGGCGTGCGACGCGAGGGCGCGCGTCTTAAAAAAGCGCGCGGCCCAAAGCCACTTGTCGATCCTGACGCGGGACATGATCTTATTGTCACGTCCCGCCTCTTTAGCACTACCCTAACTCGCCGGTGAACCGCCGAAAAACACACCGTTCACTACCGCGCTGCTGCCGGCAGTCTTATTGAACTGAATCAGCACGTGTCCGCGTACGTTCCAGATCAAATACTGCCCAAGCGTAAAGTTCGAAACCGTACGCGTCTCGACCGCCGAAGTGCTTCCGCTGTTTACGTTGGCATCAAAGATGCTCACCGTTTCCGCGCGGCCTTGATTGTCCCAGTCGAGAAAGTAGAGAGCCAATTGATGAGTGCCGCCGTCGGCAAAATTCACGTCGAGGCTGAACGAAAGCGGAGCGAACCACGCCGAGGCGATGCGGTTAGAAGGCGAATTCCTGCGTTGCATGGCTTGCGTCGCCCCAGTCAAAGCCCATTGGAACGGTGGACCTTGATTAAAGGAAACGGTCGCGTAAGCCGGCGGAACGAACGAATCGAAAGCAATCAGATCTCCTTCCGCGCCGTACTTCCCTTGCCAGGAACCCTCGGTAGAAGTGTCGCTCGCAACGAACGCCACCGCTGTCGCCGCCGAATTCGCCACGGTAACTGCCAGGGGCGCCGAGGTAGTGCTCTGCCCTTCGCTATCGGTGGCCACGGCGGTCAGGTTGTATGAGCCGTTCACGAAAGCCGTGGTGGGCCAGGCAAATGTATAGCTAGGACCCGCGCCGCTCAGCTTGCCGCTGATGGGCGAGCCATTCGCGAAGAATTGCACATTGGTGATGCTCGCGCCCACGCCGGCACTGGCGTTCGCAGTCAGCGGAGTAAGCAGCGAAACCGTTCCGGCGGCGGGTGCTGTCAATGAAACCGTCGGCGACACGGCCAGCGGGGAGAACGTGCGGAGGAAGATGCCGCTTAGCACCGCATCCAGCCCGCCACTATTCGCCACTTGAATGAGCACGTGGCCACGCAAGTTCCACACCCCGTACACGCCGTTATGGAAATTTGCAATTTGCTCGGTGTCGAGAACCCGGCCAGTGGCCGCATCGCGAATGGAAACGGTTTCGCGTCGGCTGCTGGTGTCCTGATCCAGAAAATAGAGGGCTACCTGGTGAACGTTGCTGTCCAAATTCAGATCGATCGTAAGTGAGGAATTCGCGTAGTAGGTGGCCGATACGCGGTCCGTTCCCGTGGTCTTTTGCAGCCCGCGCGGGTCGGTGGTCGACGCTTGCCATACAAAGGTATTCGCCGTGGCGGCGCTCACCGTTGCGTAGCTTGGGAGAGTGTTCCCGTCGCCCACAACCAGCGCTCCATCCTGCCCATAGGCACCTATCCAATTGCCGCTAGCGCCGGTATCGAAGTTGACAAATGCCGCGCTCGCGGCCGTTCCCGGAGTAAACGAAACACCGCGCAGCAATTCTCCATAAGCGGCTGTTTCCAAAACTGTGAATTGTTCACCGGCGGCTACCGACGGGTTGGTGTTCCTCAGTACATCCGTGACGCTCACCAGACGGTTCGGATCGGCGCCTTGATCGCCATTGGCGCTCACGGTGGAAGTGATAGCCCAAAGAGTTACCGTGCCGTCGCCGTTCAGCCGCCCGGTAAGATTGCGCAAACCATCTGTCGCCGGATTCAAAGCGGGCGGGTAGTTGGCAACGCTATAGGGTTGCCCCAAGCCCAGGCCATTCTGTAATACGTAATCAAGCTGCCACACGCCATTTACCAAACTCCACTTTTGCAAGCCGGCGAACTTGCTAATGGCGGCATTCGCCATGGTGCCGTCGCCTTCGTCCGATACGTAGAGCGTATTGCTATCGGCGAACCAAAGGCCGAACGGGTTGGTGGCATCTGCGTTCTTTGCGAGCGTGGTGGGGAAACCGGGCAGAATCGTGATCGGCGCGTTGGCCGCGTTGCCCAGTGTCGGCAACGAGCCGGCGTTGCCCACTTGATAAACCGTGTTGATTCCGTTACCGCCGCTGCCCTTGGTTACATAAAGGGTGTCGTTAAAGATAGTGAGGCCGCGAAAGTTGTTATCCTTGCCGAGTTTGTCTGGTGCCGAATAGAGCGGCTGACCATTGGGACCCGCTACCTGCGTGATCGAAAAATTCCCTATCTCGCGGGGCGCACCCGGTGTTTGACTCGCTTCTGGCAAGGTCGAGGGCGCGGCAATCTGCACCCCCGCCGACGCAACCACGTTGGCAGGCGTCCCGCTGCCATTGTTCGAATTGCCCACCATGTAGTAAAGACCGTTGGCCAAGGCGGCGGCGCGGCCGTTGTTGCCGTTGTAGGCATTCGTCTCCGTTACTTGAATGTTGCCCTGCGCGTCCACCTGCGCCACAGCCCGATAGTAGCTTGATCCCACCGGGTTCGTCGGATCATAAACGCCCGGAAATTCGAGTTCGATACGTCCAGCGTATTAACCGGCGCAACATAGCCCATGAACGTGATTGAATTGCCGTCTTTAGACAGATTGAGAGCAATCTCGGATTTCGAGGGGAAACTCGTTACCAGTAAGCTCGTCGGAACCGCGAAGGTGCTAACCAGCGTGCCGCCGGGCGTAAGTTGGTCCAGAAAGATAGGCGAAGCGATTCCAAAACTACCGTCCACAGCCGCGTTATTCCAGACGTTGTTCGTACTGCCAATGGCCGGAAACGAACCGTTGTCGGTAGCGCCTTTCTTGGGGCACGATGCGGTGACCGGGCAATTCGGCGGCAAAGCTTGGCCAACGGTTACGGTCGCCGCCGTCCCGCTATATACACTGCGCGAGACAACCAGATTGCCTGGACTGAAGCCGGAGAAAGAGACTGCGGCGGAAAAGGCCGAGGGAACGACGCCCAGCAGGCCCATGAATGCTAGCAAGCCAAGCCGCTTGGAAAGGGTCTTGGCGGAATTCAAATCACTCAACGTGGTAATCAATGGTTTAGATAATCCTTCGGAGTTGATCAACTGCGGGCTAACTGTAGCAAGCGACTATTGCGCCACTGTGTCGGCTATGTCACAAGCATGTGACGAGAAGAATGGGCGAGCCTAAATCAACACAGCGCCTTTCGCGCGAAATGAAGAAATGCATTCGCAACGACGCCAAGCGTCCGAACGAAGCGCGCGATTCCGCCTTCCGGCGCGCAATTTTGTCGATTCCGAAAGGCAAGGTCGCGACGTACGGCGCGGTGGCCGCTGCCGCGGGCTACCCGCTCTACCACCGGGCCGTTGCGCGCCTCTTGCGAACCGCGCCCGCGAATCGTTTACCGTGGCAACGCGTCGTGGGCGCGGGCGGGCAAATCAAACTCCCTTCAGAAGCGGGCGCGGAGCAGAGGCTCAGGCTGCAAATGGAAGGTGTCACTTTCTTCGGCAAGCGAGTCAACCTCTCCTTGCACGAACACGAATTTCGCATGTGGGAAACGCCTGACACACTCTGATATACTCGGATTCTTTCTGGCGTTCTCAATCAATCTCGCGATCCCCGCCATCGAGAACGCTTTTTTTTCCCACTTCTTCAAAGGCCCCACACATAATGCATGTCCACCTGGTAAACCCCAGCGACGCTTCTTTCGGTACCGCGGTGATCACTCCTCGCTGGATGTTTGTTCTTGCATCCGCGACCCCAGCCCATTTTGGCGACCCGACTCTCTGGGATGAGACCCTGGAGCATTTCGACCCGCTGCGCGTTCAGCCCGGCGATACCGTGGGCATTGGAATCCATACGGGAAATGCACTTCGCGGCTATGAAGTCGGGCGCATCGCGCGCGAACGAGGCGCCTGGGTCGTCTACGGCGGCATTCATGCCACGCTTTACCCGGAAGAATCGTTTGAACGCGGCGCCGCCCATGCCGTGGTGAAGGGCGACGGCGACCTGATCTGGCAGCACGCCTTGCGCGATTGCGCCATGGGCACGCCCGAACGCCTCTACGAAGGCGGCCGGGTGGATGCCGAGAGCTTTGTCTCCGCCCGCTGGGACCTGCTGCCCAAGAACAAATACATGTGGGCTTCGGTGCAAACGGTCCGCGGCTGCGCCAAGCACTGCTCTTTTTGTTCGGTGTGGCGCACCGACGGGCAGAAGCCGAGGCAGCGTTCGTCCGAAAAAGTAGTCAACGAGATCGTCGAATTGCGCCGCCAGGGGTTCCGCTTCATCGCCCTTGCCGACGATAATTTCTACCCGGTCACCTTAACCGATCTGGCCTTGGCCGAGCGGCAGAATAACCCCGATCAACTAAGAAAGCTGAAGGCCATCCGCGAAGAACGCTTCGAATTGATGGCGCGGCTGGCCGAACTTCCTCGCGATCTGGTCTTTTTCACGCAGATCACCATGGAATCGGCCGAAGACGAAGAATTCCTCCGGGCAATGCACAAAGCCAAAATCCTGGGCGCGCTGGTGGGAGTGGAGGCCGTCACCAAGGAAGGGCTGAAGGCCGTCTATAAAGACTTCAATCTGTCCGGCGAGAATCTGGCCAATCGATTGAAGAAATTCCGCGAGCATGGCATTCACATTCTAGGCTCGTTTATCTTCGGCCTCCCTAGCGATCGGCCCGACACCTTTGAAGCTACTCAGTTAATGGCCAAACAAGCGCGGCTAACCTTTGCGCAGTTCGTGATGTTGACGCCTTTCCCGGGCACAGTCGATTTTGAGCGTTGGGAAAAATCGCAAGGGAGCGAGCCTGAAGCCGTGAATGGCGTTCCACTAACCCGCTACTGGCTCATTCCACATGAAAACCGGCCCAAGATGTTTATGCCGCATCCAAGTATGAGCTCGGAGGAACTGCGCGCGCGCACCCAGACTGTTTGGGATCAGTTCTACAGTTGGAGCGCGATTTGGGAACGCTCGCGCTGCACGCCAAACCTGCGGGCCCGGCTTGCCTTTATCTTCGTCTCAAAGCTGTACCGCCAGATGTACGCCAACACGGGCATTTCCACCGACAGCGCGCGCCGCAGCCGGGCTACTTCTTGGGCCCGCTTGCTTGCGGTGCCCTGTTTGAAATTGTTTCAAGGCAAACCTATGCCGGACCTTGCGATGCCGGAATGGGCAAAGACAGCTACGGCCGGCGTTCCGATCGCCGCAGTCGATCCGTTGCCGGTGTTGAGGTAGAGCGCGCAGCCACGGGCCAGCGGTTCGAAAACACCACCCTCCGTTCCTGATCAATTAGGAAAGCGGCCGCCACTCCGGATTGCTTTTCGATGAAAGCTAAACCGCGCTCCAGGCCAAGCACATTGATGGCGGTGGCCATCCCGTCGGCATCGATCCCATGGGGTGCGATGACAGTGGTGGTGACGCTGGTGGTTAGACCCAAACCGGTTTTGGGATCGATGATATGCGAGTAACGGACGCCGTTGACCACGAAGTTTTGCTCGGCCGAGCCGGAAGTGGAGACGGCTGCATTCGTCAGCAACAGAGGGCGATCCAGGGCCTCAATGGCGACCTTCCAGCCCTCCTCTCCAGGCGGAGCGTCACTGAAGGCGAGGTCGCCGCTGGCGACAACCAGCGCGCTCTTGATACCGAGCTTTGAGAGAACGGCTAGCGCTTCGTCCGCGGCGTAGCCTTTGGCAATGCCGCCGACGTCGAGTTGCATTCCGGAAACGTCGAAACGGACGCTTTGCCCATCCATATGCATCTTGCGGAAGCCACTGCGGCTGAGCGCTTCTTGCAACACTTCCGCACTGGGTAATTGATGGGCGCGGCGGGCTTGCCGCCAGAGATGAGTGAGCGGGCCGAGCGTAACGTCAAACGCCCCATCGGTCTGTGCAGAGAGCCACTGTCCCTTGCTCAAGACCGTGAACAGATCGCCGCTAAGGGCAGCGCGACTCGACAAGGTAACGCGGGTCAGCTCGCTTTCGGCTTTGTAGTCGGAGAGTGTTTCGTCCAGTTGCGCAATGCGCGCGAAGGCCGCTTGAAAAGCCTGCTTGGCGCTCTTTTCGTCACCGGCGTAGAGCTTAATGCTGAACAGCGTTCCCATGTGCGGCTCAACTGCCTCATAGGGGTGCAGGGCGGCAATCGCGAGAAAAAAGAGCTTACTGCTCATCGTGTTCAACGCCGTTGTTCCAATAGCGGAACATTTCTTCGGCGCTGGGAACTTTGAACGGCCTAACGAGACGGAACCCTAACCACGGCGCATCGGTTTCGTACCAGATGCTCTTCGGTAGTTGCGGATCTTGCTGCTTCCACGACGGGTCGGACGCCGTGCGCGCCTCGCAGGTCAATTGCTCAGGCGGATCGTTCCAAGACCCGCCGCGCGCCACTATCGGATATGGAGTCTTAGGCGCAACCCAGGGATTCTCTTGCGCGCCCGCCGAGTATGGGGCGTATTGATCGAGCGTCCATTCGCTGACGTTACCCAGCATGTCAAACAAGCCCCAGGCGTTCGGCTTCTTTGCAGCGACCTTCTGGTATTTGCCGTTGCTGTTGGACGCGTCCCAAGCGCTATCGGCCAGCGGCGTAGCGCGACTGCCGTTGGCTTTGCAGGCGTATTCCCACTCCGCCTCAGTCGGCAGGCGGTAGAACTCGCCGGTCTTGGCGCTCAGCCATTCGGCGTATTTATTACCGGCGTGCTGGGTCATGCTGATCGCCGGAAATCCATTAAGACCCATGCCGAAGCTCATTTCAACGTAAGGGCGCGTCGGACGGCTGATAGCATCCACCGCCTGGTCTTTGTGAGTGGTTTCGCCCGCCTGACTCGCGAACATGAAGAGATGGAATTCGTCCCACGTGACTTCGTGCGCCTGCATCCAGAAGGAGTCCAGCTTAACGCGGTGTGAGCCGCCCATCTCAAATTCGCCGGCGGGAATGGGGACCAGATCATAAGCCACGGTGGTGTTCGGGATGGTGACGCGGTAGGCTGTCATGGCCGGGCCGGCGGTCTTGGCCGCAACTCGCTCGCGAATGCGCCGCACATTATCGAGCTCAGCCGATGGCGCCACGGTCTCAACTTTCTTTTCGGGCCGCTTGAGAACAACGTCTTCCGGCCAGGGCGCGCCTTGGGCAATCCAATCGCGGATGAGGGCGATCTCAGACTGGTCGAGCTTGCCGGCGGGCGGCATCCAGCCATCCACCAGCGAGTTGTAAAAGAAACTCTTCTTCGGCTTGCCGGGCACGACGTTGCCGGTGCTGATGAGTTCCTTGCGGCCTTGCAACTGCAGACCGCTGCTGGATGTTCCCGCGTAGTGGCATTGCAGGCAGCGTTGCTCGAGAATGGGCGCAATATCGCGACGAAAATCCACAGCGGCCAATAAATGACCGACGACGAACACGCAGAAACACAGATTTAAAATGCGCATCGTCAAACGAACTTGGTGATGCCCGGTTTGGCGCGTGGCGGCACCGGCAGGCTGCCACCCCAATCGAGATGCTCAGGCACCAGAACTTCCTGCGAGTTCAAAGCCTGCTCCCAGGTGATCTGCTCGCCGGTGTAAGCGGCCATGCGGCCCATCATCGCCAGCAGAGTGCTGGTCGCCATGCGCTTGCCGTTATTAATCGGCTGGTGTTTGCGGATCGCTGCGAACAGAACATCGTGTTCCCTCTGGTACATGTCGTACTTCTGGCCGCTCCAGGTCCAGGGGTTTTTGCCGTCGATGCGGGGCGGCATGGAACCATTCAGATTACAGTTTCCATCGGACCCCATGATGTAGTCGGCATTCTCGTTGAAACAGCCCACCGTTTGGCGGTTGGCGAGGAAAGCGCGGAAGCCGTTCGGATAGAGATAATTGACGGCGAAATGGTCGTAGATGTTGCCGCTTTCGTTCGGAATCTCGCGGCCGCCGACGCCCACGCAGCTGAGCCGCGGTTCATCTTTCATCGCCCAGGCGATCTTGTCGGCGCTATGGACAGCCTGCTCGACGAGACTATCCCCGCACAGCCAGACAAAGTTGTACCAATTGCGAATCTGCCATTCGGTGTCGCTCATCCCGGCCGGACGTGCGCTTTCCGGCGGCATGGGTTTCACCGGATTCGTGTAGTAGTTGGCATAGTAAGCCACCATCCGGCCAATGCCGCCATCGTGAATCTTTTGGAACGCCTCTTGAATCATGCCGTTGTAACGCCAGCAGAAGCCCGATACCAGAGAAAGATTTTTCTGCTTCGCCTTCTCGGAAGTGGCCAAAACGGATCTCACGCCGGGCGCGTCCGTGGCAATGGGCTTCTCGCAGAAAACATGCTTGTTGGCATCGATGCACGCCGCTAAGTGGACCGGCCGAAAACCTGGCGGCGTGGTAAGGATGACGACATCCACGCCTGAATCGATCAACTTCTGATACGCGTCGAGCCCGAGGTACTGATTGGCTTTATCCACCTTCAGGCGGCTGGCGATCTTCTGCTTGCCGAGGGTCGACAACGAATCGTCAATGCGCACTTGATCGATATCGGCGACCGACGTCAGTTCCGCGTAGTCGTCGGCATGTAAAGCTTGCGCGGC
>Ga0209068_10001997_pt1 | contig 10025 bp, 11 predicted proteins | sample ColStrG_CSR_2012_FD_187200 | JGI IMG/M metagenome (GOLD analysis project Ga0209068, IMG submission 187200) | Freshwater sediment microbial communities in response to fracking from Pennsylvania, USA - Cold Stream Run_MetaG_CSR_2012 (SPAdes)... | ecosystem: Environmental > Aquatic > Freshwater >...
CTAGTGGGTTGACCAAGTCTGCCGTCCCGAGTTTGACAATGCTACCCAATAGGCCTACCTTTGAAATTGAGCGATTCTACCCTTCCGCTCGATCAGATCTTCTGAGCTAAGTCAGCCCATCTGAAGTAGTCCTCTCTTAGTGCGAGAACAACCTAGGAGGTTGGCATGCGTCTTACCAAGTCGACACTTGTGTTCTGCGGTCTGGCTTTAGCGGTTATCGCCTTCGCAGTACCGGCAATCGCCAGGAAACACGGCTCCACCGCCCATACCGATGCCACAGCTGCGATCACCGAAATGGAGAATGCAGCCGTAACGGCTGACAGGGCCGGGGACTCGTCCTTTGTCGAGAAGAACTACGCTGATAACTTCAGCGGTGGAACGAGTTGGGGAAACTGGGAAACAAAACAGTCGATCCTGGCCGACATGAAAGACAGCAAGAACAACAAGACGAATAGCGAAGAGATCTCCGATCTCAAAGTTCGGCTCTACGGCGACACGGCGGTCGCCACCTACAAGAGCACCTATGACTCCACGTACCATGGCGAACATCGCGCAAGAACGATCCTGTCCACCGATACTTTTGCCCGGCAGGACGGTTCATGGAAACAGGTAGCAAGCCACAGTTCTGAGCTAGCCAAGTAGGACTGCACCGCACGCACCCCCGCCATGTCAGCGGGGTGCGTTGCCTGGGTACCTCCGCGCGCCCCGCGGCCGCCCGCCAAACTCAAGGTGCGGCGATTGGTTTGTAGTCTGATCGACGTAGTGTCTGTTCGACCACTCCGCGGATCGAAAAAGACCAAGCTCCCGCTATAGTATTCGGAGCCCGGCGCTCTCCTGGATTGACCGCGACTCAGCGACTACATGCCCTTGTAAGGCTCATAGGGAGGCTCAGGCGGCGCTGGTTTCCGGGCGTATGGTTCATAGGGAGGCTCAGGTAGTGCGGGCTTCTGGGACCGCTTCGAGTCGGGCATCGCTCCGGGATGGACCAGAGGCGGTTCGAGAGGCTCGTTCGCATTGGTAGCAGAGTCATTAACCATGATGTGTCTCCTTGAGAAAATGGTTCGAAGCGGCGATGCAAGTCGGCCGCCATTGGCACCCCTAATTCAGTGGCGAAGTTGACGGGTCGGTGAGAGCCATCAGGCCAGCACAGGCCGGGCGAACGCTGAGTCGACGCCGGTCAAGGGTCTACGCGAGGACCGCTGATTTCCATTCGACCGGTGGGAACTGACGGCTGACACCCAGTTCCGTTATTCCTTGCCGATGACCGCACGTCAGGCAGATTGCTCCCACCTGCTTGATGTCTGTCTCTTTCGAGATTTCGTTCTCGCGTACCGCGGTGGAACCGGCAACGACTGGCCCTCGACATTTGTCACATGAATAGGCGGAAAGGTGCAGGTATTGTTTTTTCATTTGTGTCCACTGAAAGCCCTAATCGCTCTCACCCAACTCCGATCCTAAGATTTGTGGGTCTGCATTTCTGAGCAAAATGGCTCACTTCAACCCTCGACTCCCTGAAGCGGTAGTTCACGCAGTCGACTCTACTATTTTACGGGTTAGTCGGCGCAGGGGAGGCCCCACGTGTGCATTTAAGGACTCGGGTCACCACAATCAATGCAAGGTCGCCAAAAAGGCTCGCAATTCGCGCAACACGTCCACCTCGTTCGAGAGGAATACGAAATGGTCCGCACCCCATAGCTCGACTACACGGGCTCCACCTGGAGCGCGGTTGATCCTATCTATCCGAATTCTGGCCATGCCTATGAAGGTGCCGTACACCGCTTCAAGAATGGTGCGTTCTGCTGGGTCTGTCACATGATTTTTCCGAATCTGTTCTTGGGGCGGCTCATCGTAGGCAACGAACGCGAGTACCGGTGAGCGAATCGCGGAAAGATCGTGTTTGGAGCCACCTTTCATGATCGCGTCAGGAACGTATCCCGGGGTTTGGGGACTGCCGACGCTTCCATCCGGATTCTCCACAAAATCATTCCGTAATTCGGATTCAGGAATTCGAACTCCTTGGGTCCGAAGTCGCCAGTCCCGGTAGGCTGGAAATGATTTTAGGTCGGAGGGTGAAGGCGCCGGTGGCCTTTGCATCACTTCAGGCAACTTGCTGCAGAGCGCATCGTAATCGGTCCAGTCGTCCGTGCCGTCGTGCAGCGCATCCAGGTACACGAGTGCACCGATCCGCTCATGACGGTGAATGCCCAGTTGCGACAGCTCATCCCCCGCGACGGAGTGGCCTACAATAACCGGCGCAACCAGCTTCAGAGCATCGAAAACCTGCAGGTCATCCTCTGTTCGGCGCTGTCCCGTATAACCCGAGGCGGATTGGCTGGAAGCTCCGTAACCGCGTCGCGTGATTCCGTACACGTGATAGGAGTCTGTCAATTTCTCGGCGAATCCGTCAAAAACATGCGCGGTAAACCCGAGCCCGGCCAGCAGCACAACCGGTCGTCCCGACCCGCCCCAATCGAGCACCTCCAGCCGGACGCCTTCTTCTACCGTTACGAACTGCACTTCGTGTTTGGACAAATCATGCCAGGGTGCAGACTCCTGGGCACAGCCAGTTGCGGCTACCGCCAGACCCAGGACGAGCAAGCGAAGCTGGGATTTCTCCATTGGAACGGCAATCGACAATCGCCTAAACTTTGTATTCCATTTCATAGATACCGGTCCCCTTACTCAGGGAACTTGTATTCAAGCACACAGACTATGACAGCGGTAGCCGATATTGCTCACATTTGCCTTGGGTAGTTTTGCGACCTGCTTGGCCGGGGCCGCCGGAAGGCAGCCACCAGGCCCATGCGAAGAGGGTGCCCGTGATAACTTTTTGCGTTGCATTGAACCTTAAGCAGGTTCGAGCGACCTGCCACATTCCAGGCAGGACATCTTGGCGCGTGGCGTAATTAAACCGCAAAACGGACACATTCTTTGCGATCGGACTTTTCCAGCCTGTGGCGTGAAGATCGCCAGCAACTTCCTGAGCAAATCAGTGACGGAAGCTAGGCGTCTGGCGAGCCGACTACGGAAGCGCCGAGTGCCGGGTTCCATCGATTCACCTTCGCTCTTTCTCCCATTGTTTGGGAACTGTTGCTGCACGGGCAAGTGGACGGAGTCATCGAGGAACGTCTCGTATCTCCGGAATTAACTATGACGGGCGAAGGCCGACAATTCTGTGCAGGATTGCTCACATTTCGAGTTACCCGTGTAGCGCCGGAGCGCGCCGCACTATCGAGACGGCTGAGCCGCCGCAGGACCTTCGGGGAGATTCGGACTTGAGCCCATGCTCTGATGTTTGTCGCGAAATTGGTTTGCGATGTACGGCAGTTCGAATTCCTGTCCGCAATCGAAGCAGACCCGGTACGTTCGCCGTTTTATCGTAAATACTCGACTTCGGTGACGGTGCCGGCACCCGAAAACGAACTGGAGAATCCAAAGCAGCGGGTTCATCAGCCCTGATCTCGCCTTCGCTCGCAACTGCCATTGGCGTCCAGCCAAGTTAGCAGAGATCGAACGCTCGCCCGAGCCAGGGCAATGGAGCAATCAGCGGCTCCGTAGTAGATGTTGATCGTGTCGCCGTCCGGATCCATGGTGTAGCCGCAAGGAAATACAACATCCTTAACGTCGCCGTTATGCTCATAGTCGGCTTCCGGCCCAAAGATCCACGAGTCGCCTCGCAGTAAGCATCTTTCCGGATTCCCAAGTTCAAACAGAGCCAGACCCAATCGATACAGGCACCCCGAAGGGGTGTGTCGTACCCCGTGGTAGAGCACGAGCCATCCTCTGGAAGTCTCGATGGGCGGTGGCGACAAACCAATCTTATTGGCGTCCCACCAAGCGCCACGGCGCGCTTCCAACATGAGGCGGTGTCTGCCCCAATGGCGTAGATCAGGGGAATACGAAATCCACATGTGTGACCCGAGTGCCGTCATGGGCCGGTGGATGAGCGCCCAGTAGCCGTCAATTCTCCGGGGCAAGAGGGCGGAGTCTTTGTCATCGGGCGGCATGATGACGCCGTAGCGCTCGAAACTGCGAAAATCCTTGGTCAGAGCTAGTGAGACTCCAGGTCCACCGCGCGAATAGGACGTGTAAGTGACCACGTACTGTTGCAGTTCGGGCACGAACGTGATGCGCGGATCCTCGATGCCCCAGATCTCTTCCGGATAGTCCTTCGGGTTCGACATCAGCGTCGGTTGGCTGTCAATCTGCCAACCATCCACGCCGTTTCTTGAGCGGGCAGCGCAAAGATGGGATAGGCCTCGCCGATCTTCCACCCGGCAGAGCAGCAGCGTTGATCCGTCTGCAAGCAGTGTGGCACCTGCGTTGAAGACACTGTTGATGGAGTAGGGCCAGTCCTTGCCCGTTAAAATCGGGTTGGAAGGATGACGAAAAAGCAGGGGCTCGTAATGGGTTATAGTGGCAACGCTCATGGGCATTTCACGAAAAAGAAAGATACAACTTCAAAGTGCATGGGCAGTGACCTCATCCATGTTGCTGCAAGCGCTGATCAGTGCGGTACTTGATCGTGGACCCTCGACTTCTCCCAGCAATCGCATTTCGACCTGCGCGATCAGGAATGCCAGGGTCGATTCTGCTCCCTGGTTCTCATTCACTCTATCTGGGTGCAGACCGTCCCGACAACCGCCGGTGCTGGGATCGTACAGGGCAATCTGCAGATCATTGTCGCCCAAGAACCAGTTGAAGGCGGACCAGGCTTCCTTGCGCCAACGATCGTCTCCCGTTGCACGATAGGCTTCGAGGCACGCGGACACGGTGCCGCCCGCTTCAACAGGTTGTTGGTCGAAGCGTGCTCTCTCACAACCCTTGCGGTAGAACCCTTGCGAACCGATGGGCACGAAATGACCTCTTCCGGCACAACGCTGTACTTCGCTGAGCCAACTTAGTGATCCGAGGCCGACGGATATCATCTCGTGATCTGCGTTGCGATGGCCGGTGACCAAAACAGCTTGGGGCAGCCTGGCGTTGGAATAAGCGAGAACGTCTTCAAACCAGCCCCATTCCGGCGACAGGTTTGACCGGTAGAGTTCGATCAGGCGACTGACCAGGATCGAGCTCATCTGTTGAGCGTCCCTGTCGCCTGGAAAGCAAGCGAGGTACTCCTCAATCCCCAGCAATGCGAAGGCCCAGGCGCGCGGACTGGTGAAGGCAGCGACCGCCGGAACTGAGATCTCGAAAAGATGGCCAGCCGCACCTCTAAGCGCCTGATCCTTGGAGCGTCTCAGAACCGTCCCGAGTGCCCACAACGTACGCCCATGACAATCCTCTGACCCCTGCGCTTCGCCCCACGTGCGCGCATAACTCAGGAAGTTTCTGAACCTCCCATTGGCCGGATTGAGAGCATGTCCTAAGAACGCCAGATACCGCGAGGCAAGATTGCCAGTTGGTAAGAACTCCGTCTGTCCAAGTTGCTCAAGAAGGATGGTTAGAACGAGGGCGCGCGCGTTGTCGTCGGTGGTGTACCCCTCGGCATAGTTGGGCACTGCGAAGGTCGCGTGCTGGAGCATGCCGGTGTCGTCCGTCAGCCGGTGCAAGTGGTCGAGTCGCAGCACTGGAAGTTTGTCGAGGCATTTTGCGGCAAGTCCATCCGCGAACATGACGCGCGGTTCCCGCATGCGGTCACTGCGAGCCTGCCCAAAACTCGCCATGTAGCCGTGGGCCACTTTCTTCCACACCATCTCGCGTGCATACGAATAGGCCCGTTTACGCATGGCGTGGCGTATGGCGGGAGTGTCCAAGAGTTCGACTGTCTTTCGTGCGATCGCGTCGGGGTTCTGGAAGGGAACCAACGCGCCGCGCCGGTCGTCCAATAGCTCGATCGCATGCCAGTACGGAGTCGAGATGATCGCCTTGCCTGCACCTAACGCATAGGCAAGCGTCCCGGAAACCACCTGCTCCTCATGACGGTACGGAGTGATATAGATATCGGCTGCGCCAATGAACTCGACCATCTCCGCTGGGCTGACGAATCGATTGTAAAAGATCACATGCGACTCCACTCCGATGTCCTTCGCCAACGCCTGCAAGTGTGCGCGATAGTGATCGCCCTCACGGCGGAGAATATGAGGATGGGTCGCGCCCGCGACCAGGTAGACGACATTCTTGTGCTTCGACAAAATGTGCGGCATCGCTTGAATAACGTTTTCGATCCCCTTATTCGGCGAGAGCAGACCGAACGTGAGGAGTACCGCTTTTCCTTCCACGCCAAACCGGTCTTTGTAGAAATTGGGGTCGAGGAATGGCAAATCGGGAACGCCATGAGGAACCATGTCGATCTTGCTGCCAGGTACTTTGAATATTTCCTGCAGGAACTGGGAAGACAGCTCACTCATGACAATGAGACGGTCCGAGAGCGCCGCGACCTCCTCCATGACGCGCCGTTGGTCTGGATTCGGCTCGCGAAGCACCGTATGGAGGGTGGTTATGACCGGCATCTTGAGGCGGCGGAGTAGAGCCAAAATGTGACTGCCCGCCGGGCCGCCAAAGATTCCATACTCGTGCTGCAGGCATACCAAGTCGAAATTCGTGAAATTCAGAAAGTCCGCAGCCTGCTCGTACGAAGACAAGTCATCCTGTGTAAGGGCGAGTCTTACCCGCGCCGGGTAGGCGTACCTTGATGCCGTGTCGTTGACCGGCACGGCGAACAACCGTGCTGTACCAGACTCCGTGGAAATTGCGTCACACAAGTCGGTTGTAAACGTGGCAATCCCGCACTGTCGCGGAAGATAGTTGCCCACAACGGCGATCCGGCTCGGGAGCCCCGCGCCCGCCTGCGGTGCAGCGGGTACTTGACGGGATGCCATGGGGCGCCTTTTAACGCGTTCGGGTGTTCCGGCCGGCAATGTTGGCATCGTTTTTTACCTTGCTCGGAGCTGGTTTGGTAACGCTCATTTCCGGAGCGGGGCCCCGTTTCTCAGCTCGAATCTGGAACGGGGCGGTGGTGGTTGATTGCGTTCCCGCTACAGAGGAGCACTCTCGCGTGGACAGCAATCGTTTCCTATAGTCTCAACTTGTTGGCCGATGAAGACTGGTCAAAATTGACCACATTGAAAGTAGACGGTGGTCTATTCTCGTAGCTGGCTACATTTGCAGGAGAGTAGCTTCGCAGGTTTTCGGGGCAGTGGCCCTTCTCAAACGTAATCGGCTCGACTCTTCACAAGACGTGCTGTCCTTGTGCCACGAGTCGCTGATCTATTGGTTCGAGGGGGCACGCCACTGCCTCAGTTTCTGTTTCAACATCAAATCGGGGGTAAATTCTTGTGATGCCAAGTGTTCAAGTCGGCACGATCCTGATCGGCGAGGAATCGCCGCGCATGGCCGAGGTTCTGGCTCTGGAGAGCGAGCCATACATTGAGAATTGGAGCGTAGTGAAGGCGCTCAATAACCTCACGCTCGACGCCAAAATCCACGCGGCTCGGTGGAACTTCTTTTTTCTGGCCGGTGAAGTAAAGGTGATGTTTTTCGGCACGATTGGAGCTGCCAGGGTCCAGGACGCCTTGCGGCGAATCGCGAGAAAAGTGAAGCGCCAGAACTTTAATTGCCTCGAAGTCACCGGAATTGTTGCCAAGCATTTCTTGGGTGTGCCCTATGCCACAGTTTCCGCACACTCCCGGCACATCCAACAAAGCTGCTTGCTCGATAGCGTCGAAAGCAGGCAGAACGGCCGACGCGACGCGGAGTGGGCCCGAGGTTGACAACGAGCGACGAGATCAAGAGAGGTGAAATCAATGTCACTGCTTACCAGAATCATTAAGTGGGGCGCGATCGCGGCCTTAATCGGCAGCGCGTTCTCCCGGTCTGTGCCGGATATTGGACTGCTGCTACGGTTCGCGGTCGTGGTGGCCGCTGCAGTTGTACTCATGCAAGCCGCATCCATGCGCCGGTATGTCTGGATGGCGCTGTTTCTAGCAGTCGTCTGTCTGTTCAACCCAGTTTTTCCCGTCCCATTCTCCACTTACATGTCCGGGATTGCCAGTGCCTTCGCCATACTTTTGTTCTTCTTCTCGCTGGAACTACTGCAACCGAAACCCAGGCTCTCGATAGCCTCGATCACCGATCGAATGCCGGGAAGCGAATCCCTATGAAGCGAGGCGGCACCGAGACCTCGACCGAGTTTGTGAAGCCCACATTTCACGTCGCCGCTAGGATTCTAGGGCTAGCTTATGCTGTAGTTTGCATACCATTCGAGTGTGCGAGGGGAAATGTTGCCTTCGCCTCTCAGACACTGAGCTTCAGTCCGAACTGTAGTTGGCGCGGGTTGAACGTGCCGCTAGCCTGGCCGAATGGCTGAGTGCTGTTCAAATTGTTAAATCCCGTCGACCCTGTCTCTAATCCCAGTTGGAAGTTAGTGTGATTGAAGATGTTGAACGCTTCAGCGCGGAATTGCAGGCCGAAGCGGTCAGAAAGCCGGAAGGTCTTGAAGATGGAAGTGTCCACTGCCCAGTATCCAGGCCCCACAAACGTGTTGCGACCCAGATTGCCCACGCAACCCAAGCAGGGCGCGGTAAAGAATTCGTCAGGAAGATTGAATCCATCGGCCCATTGGGCGTGAGTCGCATTCACATGGTTCGCAATCGCGTTCGGACGGTCATTTGCTACCCCGTCCAACCGAATGCCGTCAACCTGGTTGCGACGGACTTGCTCGGACGGGTCGAATGGTATAGCGATCCATTGCAGTCGGGTGTGAGCAATGGAGCTCCCGGCGTCCTCGAACCAGGAGGCACTATCTTTTTCTTAGGTCGCGATAGCCATCGGAAGCTAGGCTTCAACGTGCTTCGGGAGATCGATCTCGCCGGAAACCCACTACGCGAAACGAACATTGACGCCGTCAACGCCCAACTGAGTGCAAAGGGGCAAGGGGTTATTTACGGGTTTCACCACGAAGTCCTGCGCCTGCCGAATGGAAACATAGCTACGCTCGGTTGGAATCTGAGAACGGTAGATGTCAGTGGAACGCCCACACCATACGCAGGCCAACTTCTCATGGTGCTGGACAAAGACTTTCAGGTGATCTGGGCCTGGGATGCATTTGATCATCTGGACGTCCATCGCGGCCCCATCCTGGGCGAAGTGTGCAGCGGGGCACCGTGCCCACTTCCCGGGGCTGTTGATTGGCTGCATGCCAATTCCATTGCCTGGTCCGCTGAGGACAACAACCTCTTGGTTTCCCTCCGCACCCAGGCTTGGGAAATCAAGATCGACTACGACCACGGGGCCGGCGATGGGCACATCATTTGGCGATTGGGGAAAGATGGAGATTTCGCAGTTGCCTCTACGGATCCGAGCCCATGGTTTTCCTACCAGCACAATGTGCACTATTTGGATAGGAAGACGCTGCTTCTCTTCGACAATGGCAACGTTCGTTGTTTCGGCGTCACGAATTGTCATAGCCGAGGGCAGACTTGGACCATCGACGAGAAAACCATGATGGCAACTCTGAAACTTAACGTCGATTTGGGGAACTATTCCGGTGCTCTCGGAAGTGCCGAGAGGTTGCCGAACGGAAACTTTGTCTTCACGTCGGGGTTCCTGGGCACGCCCAACTCGCCATTCGGGCTGTCAATGGAGGTGAACCGTGATGGGACCAAGGAGTATGTGATGCAAGGTGGGGCTCTTGAGTACCGATCGTATCGGATGGGAGGTTTGTTTGAGGGAATCCGCAAATGAAGAAGTGGACAGTGGAACCGTGCGCTAGCATTCGGAGGAGATACCGCTGAGTGAATCGAAGATCGGCAGTTGTATTGGCGCGACAGTCCGGGGGAATGGCAAGCTACGCATTACCCCGGTCTGCTTCAACTTGAGGGCGTCTCACCCCGAGGCGCTGGCAAGTCGCCTTCCTTTCTGACGACAATGCGGCAGCACGCAGAATCTTGCGCCAACTTTGAGCAACCATCGCGTCCACAAAGACGCAGAAAGCCCCACAACCAGCGGTTTCACGTCGACATTGGCGAACAAGCTCCTCATCTTACCGTTGTCAACTAAATACCACATTTGTGGTATACTTATAC
>Ga0209068_10001998_pt1 | contig 10021 bp, 7 predicted proteins | sample ColStrG_CSR_2012_FD_187200 | JGI IMG/M metagenome (GOLD analysis project Ga0209068, IMG submission 187200) | Freshwater sediment microbial communities in response to fracking from Pennsylvania, USA - Cold Stream Run_MetaG_CSR_2012 (SPAdes)... | ecosystem: Environmental > Aquatic > Freshwater >...
GCATCAGATACCCGTCGCCGCTCACCAGATAGTATTCCTTGCCGATGGTGACATAGGCGGTTCCCTCCAGGCATGTTTCCCGGCTCCAGTTTGGATATTTCTTGGTGCCGTGCCGGTAGGTCTTGTCGATGGTCCAGGGCCGCGTCAACGCGCGATCGAATACGGTGATCACGTCATGGAGAACGGGCGGATTGCCCTTGTCGACGAAGATTCGTTCCTTGAAGGTCGATTCGTTGTCGAAGTGCAGGGGAAGCCCGGTCGCGTCGTAGGCGCGCGGCCCCTTGAACGGGCCGCGGGTCTCGACCTCGAGCACATCATAGACGCCGTCGCCGTCCTCATCGATCCACTTGCCGATCGAAAAGCCCTGATAGGTCGGCTCCAGGTCCGTAGGCCACGGGCGTCCGTCGGTGAAAATCCGGCGAAAGTCGGTGCCGACCGCGATATAGGTCGTTTCCGGCGTTATGATGTATTCGTGCGTTCCCGCCGACATCATGGTCGGCATGCCGGCCGGAAAGCACGAGGCGTGATACAGGAAGATGCCCTGCCCCCCGAGCGCCAGCTCGGCCAGGTTTTCCTGGTAGATCTTCTGGTATTCTTCCGTCAGCGGCGCTTCCTGAGCCGCGCCGAACGGCTTGTTCGGATCGAACCGCAATTGCTGGCCCGGCAATCGTGGGATGACGGTGGTCCACTCGCCCTTCCAGTTGGGATATTGCTTGTCCTGCGCCTCCGCACCGCCGATCGTCAGCGTCAGCACGGCGGCCAGTGCGAGCACCTCCAACGTCCTTGGATACACCATGATCGTCCTCCCAGCGTTTGTCGGATCACTTGCCTGATCGCGCCAAGCTCCCTTCGTCAACTATTGCGGCATGAGCGCAAACGTCCACAGTGAACCGCCGTTCGGAACGCGGCCAGCGACAGCGCGGTTCGCGAGAATGCCCCCCAAGCCGGAGGCGACCGTCACATACTGCCGGCCCTTGTGGGTATAGGTGATGGCGGTCGAATTGACGCTCGAGCTGGTCTGGAATTGCCAGAGCGTCTTGCCGGTGTCTTCATCGAGCGCAAGGAATTCGCCGGTGAGCTTGCCGGTGAACACGAGCCCTCCACCGGTCGCCAGCATGCCGGCGGAGCTCGGCAGGTCGGTCAATGGAACTTCCCATTTCCGCTGCCCGGTCAGCGGATCGAACGCGATGTAGTAGCCGACCACCTGGCCCGGCTCGAGCCGCGGCTGACGCGCGTTCACGCCGGTGGAACTTTCACCGATCACCTGCGGCTTGGGCGGCGCGAGCTGCTGGATGCGCGCTATGTCCCACGGTGCCGCATACACGATCCCCTTGGACGGATTGAGCGCGATAGGTACCGCGTTCGAGCCGCGCGACGGAAGAATTTCGACCTCACCTCCGGCGAGGAAGTCCTTGTAGACGCCGGTGAGCTGCGGGCGGCCGGTGGCGAGGTCGATGCCGCTCGCCCAGTTGACCTTGGTATAGGGATGCGCGGCGATCAGCTTGCAATTCGTGCGATCCAGCACGTACATGAAGCCATTCTTGTTGGACTGGATCATGACCTTGCGCATCTGTCCGCCGATCTGGAGATCGGCGAGCACCTGCTCGTCGGTGGCGTCGACGTCATAAACATCGTTCGGCGTGTACTGGTAGTAGCAGACGATCTCGCCGGTCTTCGGGCGGATCGCGAGCACACTGTCTGTATATAGACTGTCCCGGGCTTCACGCGGCCGCGGATCGTACGGCTCGGCGTTGCCGACGCCCCAATAGACCAGGTCGAGCTGCGGATCGTACGAGCCCGAGCGCCAGATCGAACCGCCGCCGTATTTCCAGGCGTCGCTGTTCGCCGGCCAGGTCTCCGAGCCCGGCTCGCCTGGCGCTGGAATCGTGTACCGGCGCCAGAGCTTTTCGCCGGTATCGGGGTTCCAGCCATCGAGGAAGCCGCGCGTCGTCGACTCCCCTCCGGCCACGCCGGAGATCAGCACACCATTGGCCACGATCGGCGCGCCGCTCGAGTGATAGCCTTCCTTCCACTCGGCGAATTTCCGGTTCCAGATCACCCTTCCGGTTTTCATCTCCAGCGCGACCAGGTGGTTGTCGACGGTGACGCGGAAGAGCTTGCCGTCGTAGATCGCCGGCGCGCCGCGATAGATCGCACTACCGGCGCGCGTCATGCCCGGCTCGGTCTGCACCGGCGTGCGCCAGATCTGGCGGCCGGTCTCCACGTCGATCGCGAAGGTCCATTTGGCATTGATGACGTAGATGACGCCGTCATAGATCGCCGGCGCCGCCAGCTCCCCGAGGTCGTTCATCAGGCTCGTGCTCCACACCGGCACGAGGCGCTTGATGTTCGATTTGTTGATTTCGGCGAGCGGGCTGTAGCTTTTGCGGTCGAAGCCCATGCTCTGGGTCAAGACGTTATCGGTGCTCTTGCCGTCGTTGTTGAGCTCTTCGGTCGTCTGCCCCAATGCGAGCGTAGGCAAGAGTGCCACTACGGTCGCCAACAGCCAAGTCTTCCGCATGATCGTCCCTCCCTGAACGAGCTTTCCGCTCATCTCGTCTATGCCTTAAGAGGATACTGCCCAATTTCGCGCCAAATGTCCGGCCAAAAATCAACAGGGATCCAGCTCGTCTCGAAGCCGGCGGCGGATGCCCGACGGCCCTCAATCCGCGTACTTGATCAGGTCGCTGCGCGTCACCGTGACATTCTGCGTCAGGGCGGCGGGGCCGCCGCCGGCGAGATGGAAAATGGCGTAGAGCTCGCGGAAAGCGTCTTCCGACGCGGTGCCATCGACCGGCACCACCGCCTTGTAGCCGCGACCCGTGGCGCCGTTGCTGGTGGTGGCGACCGCCCCCTGGGCCGAGGTGCCGGTGATGATCAAGGTCTTGATGCCTTTTTGCTTCAGGCCGGCATCGAGGTTGGAATCTATGAACTTGTCGCCGCCCCTCCCGTTCTTGATCATGAAGTCGCCCGGCTTCGGCATGACGCTGATGTCGACCATGTCCTCCGGCTTCGAGGCTCCGGTCAAATTGTAGACCACCATCATGTTGCGCGCCCGCGCTTCGTCGATGAGCTTCTTCACATTGGGCACGATGGGGACGCAGCGCGGGCGCACGCCGCAATTGTCCTTCATGAGATCAAGTACCAGCAGCGCTGTCGTCTTCGGATCCACCGTCACGGATTTGAGCTCCGGTTTCGGCGGCAGCTTCACGCCATCCCACTCGGTGGTGATGTCGCCCGCGCCCGCCGGGTGGGCGGCGGAGACGATCGCCGCTGCGATCAGTGCGGCGCAGAATTTCAATGCTGTGCGGTTCGCTGTGCGGTTCGCGGTACGGTTCATGGCGATCCTCCTTGCGCGGGCGACATGGGCTGGCCCCTATCCTCTCCCGCGAACGATCGCACGGCAAGCCCGCAGCGGCCCGGCTGCGCCCTGGGCCCTCCTCGCCCAATCGCCCGGCGTCACGTGGAGGATGAGCGACCACTGGGCCGGCTGGAAGCTTGGTGAGCGTCGGGCGTGGGCCAGCGTCGCCTCGAGTCGAGCAGCGCGCCAAGTCCGCGTTGCACCAACCTCCGGACTCGTGCATCGCCACAATCGGTTGTTGTTTGATCACATCGAAAGCTCGTGCCAGCGACGACGACGCGTCGCCAACCGACCCGATTGAACCAAGCGTCGCTTCGCTCAGCTTCCGCCGGGAACGCAGAGTAGCGCGACCGCGTCTTGCGGCTGATTGCCTGCGCTCATTGTAGTTACGTCCTGGGTCGCCGCAGCCGCGGCTTCAATACATTTGGCGCGGGTTGAATATCTGCCGACCAAGGACGCTGACCCACCACCAGCAACAATATACAGATTTGTGAGCCCTAGTGAAATTCCAGCTCGCGCCGTTTCGAGAAAGGCGGATGAAGCAAAGATCATCCCGAGCGCACAGAGTGAGCGCAGCATAATGACACCTCCCCGTTCCGAGTAGTAGTCTCTGTATTCCACGCGCAAATACGTCACAATCATGCCCGGAACGCTCGCAGCTGCAAGGCGTGGACGGCGCTCAAAACCGCCGACGCAGGACCAATGCGCGGGAAATAAGCGGTAAGATCGACTCCGACATCGCAGGTGCGCTTTGGGGTTAATCCCAATTTTCAATCGGCTTCCAATCATTTCATCTCCGTGCAAGGTCTGCTCCGGGCCTCAAAACCGGAAAACCGCGAAGCGAGCAGAGACACGCGCCCCGCAAAAGCGATCCTCCGACGCCACCCGCCAACCCGCAGCGGATACCTCCAGGCCCGATGTCCCGCACTATGCGAGCACGTGTGCAGTGCGGTAGGCGCTGTTGTTAGATCGAGCTGCAGCATTGTCGTTGCTCGCGGCGCCGACGCGGCGCACGTTTGTTTCCGCGCATCGCATCGTTGCGCAACAAGCAAACAAAATTGTCTCGCGCACGAACCTGTGATCCTCGCAAAACACGGATGGTGTACAATCAACATTGCCTGACAGCAGCGGTCCCGATTGTCACCCTACCCTACCCCCCTGATGGTCGACCATCGGGGCCGCACCTACCCACGTCTCCAATGGACGCGGCGAACGCATAGAACGGAAATGGCCCTCACGGACCGGAATTTCGACGAATGCCGATCGAATGCCAGACTCAGCCCGGCCGCACGCCGCGCGCTTGTTGAGCTTTCCGATTCCCCGGAAGGTTCGACGGACAACTTGCTGCTCGCGCATGGGTTCAAACGCAGGCTCATTGCCGGATTGATCGAGGCCGGTCTCGTGACGGCGAAGACCGAGGTCATGAGGGCCGGCGAACGCGCGGTGCACGTGACGCGGATCACGATCACCGAGGCCGGCCGCGCAGCGCTGGAGCGGCCTATGAATAAGGTCGATGCCTAAGCGGAGGTGACGCCATGCCTCGCGATGGAGCACTCACTTTTTCCGATCTTGCCGGGCGACTCGACGTGCTCCGCGTTCGTTGCGAGCGCTGCGATCTTCACGGGTGCTATTCGGTCGCCGAGCTGACCGCGGACCACGGCCGCGACGGCAGGCTCGTCGAGTGGTTGGGCAATCTGATCAGAGATTGTGCACTGAAGAAACCGCGCGGGCTCGTGCGCACCTGCGACGCCACGATGCCGGACCTTCCACGAGTATGGTTGACGCCCTCGGATGAAAGCGGTCGTGCCTGAGCCGTTTCGGACGGAAAACCGGATTCCACCCCCGCCTCCGCGGGGGCGGACATTTTCCTGAGTCTCGCACTGGACCTGTTTGCGGCTCGCGCTGGATTTTGCCCGGGCGCCAGCCAGTGCGCCGGTCGCCGCCAATTGCTTTCGATAAACGCAACGAGGGCTTCATAACCATGATAGGCCTCGTACGCGAAACTTCCTTCAAGAGGTGGAGATTTCTACGGCCGTTTCCACAACGGCTCATTCACGGGGGTGTCAGTTCATAAACGAGAAAGCGGCCGTCCTGACCCGGGGGTGACGGCGATGTGGCGACGAACACCTTGCCATCCGCTATCGTCGGCGGCGTCCATTTCCCCAGCAAGCTCGTTTTGTCGCTCGCGTCGTGCGGGAGGTCTTGCCGCCAAAGCAGTCGCATCGTCGTCGCGTCATAGGCCAGCAATTGACCGGGGGGCGGGACCCCGGGAGCCGTGAAGTAAGGGATATCCAGGGACACCGGGAGAGTCGCCCAAACTATTGCACCCCCTCGGCCGTGCGAGGAAATCGACATCATGCCGCCCGGCATCGGACACATGTTCATCTTGTTGGCGTTACCTGCTACGGCAGCCGCTTCCAAATCGCACACGGGTCCACGAACACCGCCAAGCGTCGGATTCCCGTTCCATTTGCCGCCCTGCGTTACCGCAAATCGGCGCAAATAGTCCTGCTCCGCCCAAACGAAGACGTAGTCTTCATTCGGTCCCTTCCAATACGCCGGCGCTCCGTGCAGGTGCGGACCGCCTTGATAACCGCAAGCGCTTTCCCCGTGATTCTGAAACGTATCGACGCCCCTCACGCTGTCTCCCCCCGCCGGCAGGTCGACGCGGGAGAGGTTGAACAACTCGCCCGTCTTGCCGCCGCCGATGATGCGATCGGTGCCGGGCAGCAAGAGCGGCCCGCCTGCGCCGAGGTCCCAATCGCAACGATTGAGATTCGCGGCGTCCGGCGGACTGAAGGCTTGCACGACGCCCCAGGCGTCGTTTCGCTCGCCGAGCCTCACGAAGCTGTCGCCATACTGCGAAGGATGAGAACCGGACTGGTTGCTGGACATGACGTCGGACACGCCGTTGCCGGTCATGACATAGACGTCACCGGTCTCATCGGCCGCCGGCCCCGCCCCACCTTGCCAAATGGCCGCGGGCGTCGGCCACTGGCCGGACACGTTCGGGCCGCTCGACGACTTGAACGAGCCGGTGGGGAGAAGGGTCCTGGCGTCATACCGAACAAGCCATCCATGATTTTCATGGAGGCGGTCTTCCCTGCCCCACCCGCCGAAACCAATGAAGATCGAGCCCTGGCTCAGCAACAATGCGGGACGCTGGTCTTGCCAAGCCGCGTTGAATCCAGGCGGTTCGATTTTCGCGATTCCGGCTGTGCGCAAAACATCGCCGGTGCGAATGTCCAGCGCATACAGCCAAAAGTCCCCGCCGTCGTTGAGGTCATAGTTCGCCTTGGGCTCCTTGTTGACCACGTACAACGTGCCCGTATACGGGTCGATCACCGGTGTGCTGCGGATACCGTAACCGGGTTGCCCGCCATCATGCCAGTTCTCCCTGGCCAAAGTGGTTTGCATCAAATTTGTTTTCCAAAGCAGCCCTCGGTCCGTACCCGATGCGCCTCGTTCATTTGCGTCGTAGGCATAGACGCTTCCATCTGTCGTGGTGGCAATGACCGCGGAAACTCCGCCTTCTCGCCTCGTGCGCAGGTCGGACACGTACAAGAGCTGTCCGTTGATGGCACCATCGACCGGTCGCCAAAATGCCAAGCGCAAACCCCGGGCGGCTACCGCCGCCGGCGTGAGAACCTGTTCCGCCAGATGCCCGCCGGTTCGATAGTTGTTGTTGTGGTACGTCAACACGCCTTCAAACGTCGGAGCCGCGGTGACCATCGTGGCCGCGTCGCCTACGGCAGGCGGCGCTGCGGCTTTTTGGGTCCACTGGTCGAAGCCGAACGCGTTCCTCGCGGCGTCCCATAGAATATGGTCGATTGCCCCATCCGTGCCGCGGTAGAAGACATGTTGCTGATTGTCGAACACCATCGTGACCGGGTCGCCTGCGGCGAGCGGCGCTCTGGCCTTTTGGGTCCACTGGTCGGCGCCGAACGCGTTCCTCGCGGCGTCCCACAGGATATGGTCGATTGCCCCGTCCTTGCCTCGGTAGAAGACATGCTGCTGATTGCCGAACACCATCGTGACCGGGTCGCCTGCGGCGAGCGGCGCTCTGGCCTTTCGGGTCCACTGGTCGGCGCCGAACGCGTTCCTCGCGGCGTCCCATAGAATATGGTCGATTGCCCCGTCCTTGCCTCGGTAGAAGACATGTTGCTGATTGCCGAACACCATCGTGGCCGGGTCGCCCGCGGCGAGCGGTGCCCTGGCCTTTTGGGTCCACTGGTCGAAGCCGAACGCGTTCCGCGCGGCGTCCCACAGGATATGGTTGATTGCCCCGTCCTTGCCTCGGTAGAAAACGTGTTGCTGATTGCCGAACACCATCGTGGCCGGGTCGCCCGCGGCGAGCGGTGCCCTGGCCTTTTGGGTCCACTGGTCGAAGCCGAACGCGTTCCTCGCGGCGTCCCACAGGATATGGTTGATTGCTCCGTCCTTGCCTCGGTAGAAGACATGCTGCTGATTGCCGAACACCATCGTGACCGGGTCGCCCGCGGCGAGCGGTGCTCCGGCTTTTTGGGTCCACTGGTCGAAGCCGAACGCGCCGCCCGCGGCGTCCCATAGAATATGGTTGATCGCCCCGTCGTTGCCTCGGTAGAAGACATGCTGCTGATCGCCGAAGACCATCGTGGCCGGGTTGCCCGCGGCGAGCGGTGCTCCGGCCTTTTGGGTCCACTGGTCGAAGCCGAACGCGCTGCTCGCGGCATCCCATAGAATATGGTCGATTGCCCCGTCGGCACCTCGATAGAAGACATGTTGCTGGTGCTCGGGTACGCCCGTGGCGGCGAATACGACGCCCGCGTGAAGCATGGTACCGAGCACCGCGGCAGAAACGAGTGAACCGATCTTCATCTTGCCTCCTTTTGGCGCAGGTCGCGAAATAAGCGTGTCGGTCATTGCCCGGCAGCGCAAAGCCGTACAAGACGCAAGATGCAAGTCCCAACTCTACGGATATCCCCGGTGCGCCTTGAGGCCAACGGCCCATTGAAAAAAATACCCTTCTTGCCCGGGAATAAATTTCTGCTGCCTCCGATCGTATTCTTGATGAGACAGCTTCGGATCTGGAGCCGCCATGATTTACGACGGTGATGCTAGATTTCCGTCGGTTATGGCGACGATAAGATCGACTTGGTGGCACCACGGCATCGGGAACGCCGAGGGTGAGATCGTTCTCGATCCAGGAATCCAACGCCCGATATGCGAGCGGCCTCTTGGCCAATTCGGCAATGACGACAAACCGGAGACATTCGATGGTTCACATTCTCGCTCCTAAGCCGGCGGAGAGCTCATTGCCGATTTTTTATAATATCGACGTCGCGGTCGGCCGGGGTGCACCGAACTCGTCGCATTCCGATATTCTGCTTGTGCAATATTTCTTGTCGCTGATCGGCAAGAACGTGGCCCCCAATTCGAAATTGTCGAGTCTCGCAAAGGTGCCGGTAACCGGATCGATCAACTCCGAAACGATCTCGGCGATTGAAGTTCTTCAGGTCGCGGACGGAGCGGCCCCGGACGGTCACGTCAGCGTTGCGAGTGGATATAGATTTGGCGGATCTTACTACACGATCATGATTATGAACTTCAACATAAAGTCCAAATTTTTCAAGCAATGGCCAAATATCGAGGAGCTGCCGGAGTGCCCTGGGCTTCTCAACATGGCTTGTCGTCGCGCTCTCGTGGGCGATAGGCCATAGACTTGGCGTTGCTTCGTCAATCGGCGGCCCGCTCCACGAGGGAATCGAAATCAAGAAGGATCCAACCGCGACCGATCGGCGCTTCCGATTGGGGCCATTTCCAGACTTACGATTTCGGCTGCTCGTGACCGATTGTTGCCTCATACCAATACACGAACGCGAACAGGAACAACATCCCGGCACCGATCAGTATCGCGGTCACTGCCGCGGCATAGACGCCCGCCAATAGCTCGCCAGGAACAACAATTGCATTTGCCGCCAAAGCCAGCGCAGCGACATCCATCGCCAGCGCGTATATCACCACCTCTAACGGCAAACGCGTCGGGTTTACAGCATGCCGACGGCGCGGAAATGTCAGCGCCCAGCTCCCGAGAATGACAGCCATAACGCCGCTTGAAATACGCCAAGCGATCGGCGCCGGGGCTCCAAACAATATCAACAGCGGCGGCAGGATCGAGCCGAACGTCGTCATGAATCCCAGTTGAATCCAAGTGCGCGTCACCCAACTGTCCCACTTGGTCATTCGTCCCCCGAGCATTTGCCGAAGGATCATTGTGAGGACAGACAGGCCCGCGAAAGTCATGCCGACGGTCGCGATTGTGTAGAGATAACCGGATGCGTCCACGTCACCCCCCCTGACCTGAGCCCCTTATTCAGCCATGACCAGACTCGCCGGTCAATTTGAGCCCATTTGGATCGGTAGAGCAACGGGATGGGCGCAGAGCCTGTGGTGTGGCCAGCGTCCCATCCCATTAAGGTGCGTTCGACGACACATCCTCAGCCGCCGATGTCCGCACCGGGTCAAAAGCGCCGGTTCGGGCGTCCCCGCCGTCCGTCCGGTTTGCCCTCCGTTGCAGACATCATGCTGCCCTGCCGTGAACCGCCGCCTGGGGCCACTGAACGAACCCGCTCGCGCGGGAGCGCGCTGCGCGCGAAGGCAGAGCCAGCGGCGCGGACGGAG
>Ga0209068_10001999_pt1 | contig 10019 bp, 10 predicted proteins | sample ColStrG_CSR_2012_FD_187200 | JGI IMG/M metagenome (GOLD analysis project Ga0209068, IMG submission 187200) | Freshwater sediment microbial communities in response to fracking from Pennsylvania, USA - Cold Stream Run_MetaG_CSR_2012 (SPAdes)... | ecosystem: Environmental > Aquatic > Freshwater >...
GCCATATATGCCGCGAAGCGCCTCTGTTGTGGGCCTGGCGAAGAGAGGCGTGATCCCACGAAAACAATTCTACAGCAAAATGTTTGTTTTTAACACAGTAATACTAGAAACTAAGCTCAGACAAAAGGGCACACTTTGAAGGAATTCGCGAACCACGTGAGCGAGCATTGTTCTTCTGTGCTTTCCAGCAGGCTCTCGAGTTCCGTTCTTGTTTCTCTAGGATTTCTTCTTTCTATACGTCGCCGTAACCCGTGTCGTAATCCCACCCCTTGGCGCGAAATCTCCATGGAGTTCAGCCTCAATGGGATCGACCGCCTTCACCACATCCGCCAAGAAGCGGTTCACCGCATTCTCCTGAAAGATGCCCAAATTCCGATAAGCCAGCGTATACATCTTCAGCGACTTGAGTTCCAGGCAGCGCTTGTTCGGCGTATAAACCAGCGTTAGAGTTCCACTGTCCGGCAGGCCGGTCTTCGGGCAAACCGAAGTGAACTCCGGCATGACGATCTCGATCTCATACGCGCCGAACTGATTCGGCCAGGTTTCAATATTGGGCAGTTCAGCCCGCACGCCCGCTTCGGCGTGCTCATCGGTATAGTGAGGGCTCTTCTTCATTTAGCGGCCAACTTGTTCGAGAGCAATTCCAGGAACAGGCCAACGTCGGTAACGACTCCAGTGGCCTGCCCGGTGCCGCGGTCGCTCACTTTCGTCGGCACAGCCGGGTTAATGTCCACGCAAACGATCTTCACCCAGGCCGGCAGCATGTTCCCAACGGCGATCGAGTGCAGCATCGAACTGAGGCACAGCACCACGCCGGCGCCGCGCAGGAGTTCCGCATAGGCATCCTGCGCCTGATTCATATCGGTGATCACGCCCGGTAAGGGGCCATCGTCGCGCAGACTGCCGGCGAGCGCGAACGGCACCTTGGCCTTGACGCATTCGTACATCACGCCTTTCGTGAGACGGCCGGTTTCCACCGCCGCTTGAATGCTGCCCGCGTGATTGATGGCGTTAATGGCCTGCATGTGGTTGCGGTGGCCATGCTGCGCCAGACGGCCATCCGACGTGCGCACGCCGAGCGATGTGCCCAACAGGGCGGCCTCAATATCGTGGACAGCGAGGGCGTTGCCCGCTAGTAGAACATCGATCCAACCGCTGCGAATCAGCCGCGAGAGCGGTTCACCACCGCCAGTATGCACGACGACCGGACCCGCGACCGCTACAATCTTCTTGCCATCGCGCCGCATCTGCCGCATCATGGCCGCCGTTTGCCCAACCGCCGTCTCCACTTGGCGCTCGGAGGAAATGTCGTTGCTCATGAACGCGAACTGCTGGCGGTCGCGCTCCTTCTCTTCCGGGACAACGCGGATGCCCTTCATGCCAACCACAATCTTGTCGCCCGCTTTGATATCGCGCAGCCGCTGGCAGGCAGCCGCGCCGCCGTCTACCACGATCATCGCGTCCATACGCTGGTTGGCGACTTCGATCCACTGCGTACCAACGCGCACAAGGGTCCGCTGATTAGTGGTGGAGTAGAAATCTTCCGGGGCGCAGCGGTCGCGCTCGGCCGCGCGCAATTCCGCTTCGCCTGAATCCACGGGTGCGCAGCCCAGCCCAAGCAACTGCGTCATCATCTTTTCCAGGCCGTCCGCGTCCGGCGCTTCCACCCGCAAACGCAGGCGCGACGGTTCGCTATTCGTGCGGCCAATGGAAAACTGCTCCACTTCAAAACGACCGCCAAACTCCACCACCGTATCGAAGATGCGCTCCATGATGTGGGAATCGATAAGGTGGCCTTGTGCCTCCACGGTTTCCGAGAGCGGAGTCGTCATGCGGCGATTCCTGGCGCCGCCTCTAGCCGAGCCGTGACCGTAAGGGAGCGGTACCGGTGGCAAGATCGCTCCCTTACGGTCACGGCTCGGTTAAAGGAATCCATAACTAACTAGGCGTGCGTCAGAAACACCGGCAAGCCTTCCTTGCTGGCGTACGTAGGGCGATAGCGGTCGGTGTTGAACATCTTCTCGACGTCAACCTTGCGCGGCCCCAGCTTGGGGTCGGGAATGGGAACCATGGCGAATTTGCCGTCGGCAATGGCGGTCATCAACCCGAAGTCTCCGGTCGTTATGGCGTCGTACCCCATGGTGCCAAAGGTCGTGGCCACCAGGTTGTCGAGGAAGTCGGGCGCGCCCGAACGCAGGTCGTATGTCAAATCGCTGACCACGGTTTCCGCCTTAGTGCGCGCGATGATCTCGTCGCTGAAGGCTTCGGCCACGCTGAATTTGTGCCGGTGGCCAAAGGCATCGGGCTCGCCGTATTCCTTGATCCGGTAGCCCTTCCAGTGCGCGCCCTCCGAAAGAATCACCAGCGCGTAGTTGCTCGGGTTGTTCTGCTTGTCGGTCATGATCAGACTGACCATCTTGTCCAAATCAAACTCGTGTTCGGGAATGGCGCAACGGATCGACGTCACATAGGCGGTGTAGAGCGCGGTGTAGCCGGCATCGCGGCCAAACATGCGGAAGATGCCCACGCGTTCGTGCGAGCCAACGGTCGTCCGCTGCCGCTGAATCGCGTCAATCGCGCGCGAAATCGCCGTGGAGAAGCCGATGCAGTACTCGGTGTTGCGCACGTCGTTGTCCATGGTCTTCGGAATGCCGACCACTTTGAAACCGTTCTTGCTGAGCACGGCCGCGTAGCTGAGCGTGTCGTCGCCGCCAATCGCCACCAGCGAATCGATGCCGAGCTTCTCCAGATTCTTTAGCACGCGCGGCGTCATATCGTACGGCGGCCCGGCCGGATAGTCGGCCGGGTTGATAAAGTCCGGAAGCTTCTTCATCTTGGAAGGATTGGTCCGGCTGGTGTGCAGGAAGGTGCCGCCCGTGCGGTCGATGCGGCGCGTGTTCTCGCGGGTGAGCGGAAGAACGTAGCGTTCCACGCTTTTCGGATCGTCGAAGTTCAGGTCCGTCAAGCCCTTCCAGCCCAAGCGAATGCCGGTAACGTTGTGACCGTCCGTGGTTGCCCGGTAAGTGACGCCTTTGATGACGACGTTGAGGCCGGGGACATCTCCGCCGCCCGTCAAAATACCAATGTTCTTGCCGCCCATGACTCTCCTGAGTTTTTAAGATTGCTGCGAGACCATTTTATTTTAGCGGTCTTGGGCAACGAAAAAAGGGGACACCCCTCGCATGCCGGTTTGACCGGCGACTTACGGGGTTGCGGAATGCCCCTTTTTTCGCCGTGACCCTAGACCCACCAAGGAGCAGCGGGCTGATCGCGAATCACGATTTGGTTGAGGAATTCAGCGGCTTTGGTGAGACCTTCGTCGGGCGACATCAAGGTGTCTTCGTGCTCGATGGAGAGCACGTAATCGTAGCCAAACATGCGCAACGTGGAGATGAATTCCTTCCACCAACCATAGGGATGGCCGTAGCCGCAAGAGCGGAAGATCCAGGCGCGGTTGCGTTCATCGGTGTATTTCTTAGTGTCGAGAACGCCGGTCTTGGGCAGATTCGCGTCATAAATCTGGGTGTCTTTGGCGTGGACATGGAAGATGCAATTGTCCAACACGCGGATGGCCTTGATCGGATCGATGCCTTGCCAGAACATATGGCTGGGATCGTAGTTGCAACCCACGCTGTCGCCCGCAATGGCGCGCAGCTTCAACATGGTCTCGGGATTGTAGACGAGGAAGCCGGGGTGCATTTCAATCGCGATTTTCACGCCGTGATCTTTGGCGAATTTGCCGTGCGCCTTCCAGAACGGCGTCGCTTTCTTTTCCCACTGCCATTCGAGAACGTCGAGATATTCAGGCGGCCATGGGCAGGTAACCCAGTTCGGATATTTGGCGCTGTCGCTATCGCCCGGACAGCCGGAAAAATCGATCACCACAGGCACGCCCAGTTTGGCCGCCAATTCGATGGTGCGCCTGCTGGTATCGGCATAGGCTTTCGCGGTGGCCGGATCGGGATGCAGCGGATTGCCGTGCGAGCTGAGGGCGCTGATGGAGAAGCCATGATCGTCGAGCTTCTTCTTGAACTCCTTGAGTTCGTTCGCGTTTTCGAGCATCGACAGCTTGCAATGCGGGTCGCCGGGATAGTTGCCGGTGCCCAACTCCACAGTCGCGACATTGAGCTTCTTGAGCTTCTCGAAAACTTTTTCCAGCGGAAATTGTGACAACAACGGGGTGAAACAGCCTACTCTCATGTGCGAAAGGTTATCACAGGCCGCTGCTAAAAGTGTTCCAGCAAATCGCGAATCCGCTCCACTTTCAATAATCGCGGATGGTTCTCCGGCACTTCCGCGTGCTCCATGCTCCAGGTTCTCGGGTGCGGCACGTAGACCGCGCTCAGCCCCGCCGCCAGCGCCGGATTGATATCGGACTTCGGCGAATTTCCGATCATCCACGTTTGAGCCGAATCGAAGCCGCGCTCCTTCGCCAAATCCATGTACGCCGCCTGGTTCTTCTCTTTCACGATGGCCGCGTGGTCAAAGTGACGCCCCAGGCCCGACCGGTCAATCTTGAGCCGCTGCTCTTCCTGATCGCCCTTGGTGAAGATCGTCAGGCTGTGCCGCTCCGCCAACTGCGCCACCGTCTCTTCTACGCCGTCAATCAATTCCATCGGCTTCTTCAGGATTTCGTGCGCGAATTCCATCACCGTTTTCAAATCCGTTTCGGCGATGTGGCGCTCCGCCAAGTGCCGGTAGCACTCCGCCAGATTCCGCGCGAAATTCAGCGAGCCATAGCCGTGAATTTTGGCGTTGGCGATCTCAATTTCATCGAGCACCGCCCGCACTTCGCTTTGCGACATGGAGGAATGCGCCAGATAGTCGCAGAAGCGTTCAAACGCCTCTTCGAAATAGATGTTGTTCTCCCACAGCGTGTCGTCCGCGTCGAAGATCAGGAACTGCCGCGCGGTAGGCATCGGTTAGCGCGAGATCTTGGCGTGCCCATTGAGCGGGCCTACCCGCCGGGCCAGCGCAATACGCTCGCGCTGCGCTACATATTCGGGAATCGCGCGCACCAGAAACTCCAGCCGTTCGACCTCCGAGCGCAGCGAAAGCACCGTCTGGCGCTTATCGAAATCGTCGATGTAACGGGCGAGTTGAAAGCTCATGCGCGACAATTCCCACTTGGGCTCGGCGGGCGTCGATTCGCTTTCCACAGCAGCCAATTCGCGGTAAGCCTCGCTAACGCGTTCGCGCAGGTCCGGCGGCACTTCGCTGGCGTCGTCGTCGTTGAAAAACTCCACCTCAGCCCGCAGATACGACTTCTCCTGGTCGAGCGAGGAGATCTGAAATCGCCGCTGGCCGATCGCCAGCAGATCCAGCCGCCCATCTTCATAGCGCCGCATGACCCGTTCCACCTTGGCGGTGCAGCCGATGTTCACGATGCCGTCTTCTTTAGCGAAGACCACGCCGAACTCGCCCTTCGCCGTGATCACGTCCCCCATCATCTCTTTGTAGCGATCTTCGAAAATGTGGAGCGGCAGCGGCATGGATGGAAGCAGCACAACCGATAGCGGAAAGAGCGGGATCATCTGCATTGCCATAGCTCCATTATCGTTGGTCCGTTTTCAGCCGCCGGCGCTTGCCCTGAACGATATACTGGTCCCGATTCGCCGTTCATGATTCTCAAGCTCAAACGCACGCCTGGCCTCTATTTGGTCGGCTTTATGGCCAGCGGCAAAACCACCATTGGCCGCGCTTTGGCTGAGCAAATCGGCTGGCCATTCGTGGACATGGACTCGGAAATCGAAACTCGCGAGGGGAAAGCCATTTCGCAAATTTTCGCCGAAAGCGGCGAAACCGGCTTTCGCGAAGTCGAAACGCGAGTCTTGCGCGCCCACGTGACCGGTATCGAGGCCGGACTGCCTTGCGTAATCGCCCTCGGCGGCGGCACTTTTGTCCAGCCAAAAAATTGGGAGCTGATTACCAACAACGGCGTCACACTGTGGCTCGATTGCCCCTTCGACATCATCCAGCGCCGCCTTGGCGGCGACAACACGCGACCATTGGCGGCCAACCGCAATGGCCTGGGGAAGCTTTATGACGATCGGCGATCATTGTACTCGCGCGCCGATTATCGTATTGATGTCGATACAGAGGATGTGCCGGAACTGATCCGGCGGATACTGGCGTTGCCGCTTTTTTAACCTGGGGACAGTCCCGAGGTTACGCGCGATCCTGCGCAACTATATCAACGCCACAGTCGGCTTTCGGCAGTTGGAAGCAGCGACATCGATCCCGGCCAAGAGTCTTATGCGGATGTTCGGGCCGCGCGGGGCAATCCTTCGGCCAAGAACTTGTTTGGTGTTCTCGCTCATCCGCGGGCACAGGAAGGCGTGAATTTCGAGATCCGTACGCGCCGTAATTGAGACCCAGCCCATTGCCCCCATGCGATAGCATATTCTGATCCGAGAGGTGACATGGACATCACAGCCCTAAAGGCGCAGTTTCGGGGAGAAATCTTCACGCCTGGTTCAGCCGAGTATGAGGTTTCCCGTCGAATTTGGAACGCCATGATCGATCGCAGGCCGGCCGCCATTGCGCGCTGCACTGGACCGGCGGACGTTAGGGCCGCCGTCCGATTTGCCGTCGATCAGGGCATCTATCCAGCGGTCCGCGGCGGCGGGCACAATGCCGCTGGTCTCGCGACGATCGATGATGGCCTCGTGATCGACCTGACAAATATGAAAGGCATCTCTGTCGATCCCATCAGCGGCACGGCGACCGCGCAAATGGGTCTAACCTGGGGCGAATTTGACCGTGAGACCCACTTGTACGGCTTGGCCACAACAGGCGGGGTGATCTCGACCACGGGTGTCGCCGGATTAACGCTGGGAGGCGGGGTAGGTTGGCTCATGGGCCGGTGTGGCCTGGTATGCGACAACACCTTGTCCTACGACGCCGTCGTCGCAAGCGGCGAGTTGATCCGCGTTAGTCCGCACGAGCATGCCGACCTGTTCTGGGCTTTAAAGGGAGGCGGCGGGAACTTCGGTGTAGTCACGTCGATCACCTACCGCATGTATCCTGTCAGCACCGTGATCTCGGGCATGGTTCTGCACCCTCTTGCCCACGCCCGAGAGGTGCTAAAGTTCTACCGTGATTTCGTAATGTCGGGGCTACCTGACGAACTCACCGTATACGCGGCTGCCCTGTCGACTCCCGACGGTCAGCCGGTGGTTGCGCTCATCCCCGCTTGGTGCGGAGAGAATCCCGCCGAAGGGGAACGCCTGCTCGACCCTCTGCGGAAGTTCGGCTCCCCGATTGCCGATTTGATCGGCAGTATGCCTTACCCAGCCATGCAGCAGATGCTCGACGCAGTGGCTCCATTCGGCCTCCGCAGCTACTGGAAGAGCAGCTTCCTCCGCGACCTGCCGGATGTGGCGATTGACACGTTCGTTCAGTTCGCCGAGTCCGGCACCTCCCCGCGCTCCCTCGCAATTCTGGAACACGCCCACGGAGCAGTCACTCGTGTAAAGGTGGATGCGACCGCTTTTCCTACCCGGAGCGCTCCCTTCGACTTGGTTCTGATCAGCGTGTGGAACGAGGCGGGAGAAGACGCGCGTCATATTGATTGGACGCGCAGGTTCCACTCCGCCATGCAGCCCTGGTCAGCCGGTTCGGTATACGTCAACAGTCTCGACCAGGATGACGCAGACCGTGTTCCGGAGGCCTATGCGCAGAATTATGCCAAGCTCTCCGCGCTCAAAGCCGCTTACGATCCCGACAATCGCTTTCGCCGCAACCAAAATATTCGAGCGCAGCCGCAAGTCGCCGCCAAACACTAGAACTCGCCATTGATAACGTAGAAGACTGAAATGATATTCACACGTACCTGCGTCCTGCTGCTGGCCGGCTTCGCACCTTGGTGCGCTTCAGCACAACCCCCGGGCGCCCAACTGCCCGAAGCGCCGAATCGAGAGACTGTTCAACGGCTTTGCTCGGGATGTCACCCGCCCCAGATTGTTCTAGCGCGGGGCATGACGCGCGAACAGTGGGGCAGTGTCGTGTCCAATATGATCAGTCGGGGCGCGAAAGGCTCGGACGAGGAGTTCGCGCAAGTTGTCGATTATCTCGCCCAGAACTTGCCGCCTGTAAAGGACGCCGGCCCCGCCGTGGCGAAAACCAAAACAGCGCGGCCCCAGGGCCTGCTTGACCAGGCTGGATCCAATGACAAGCAAGTAGTGGACGACGATGCGGCGGCGCGCGGCAAGACCGTTTATGGCGCGCAGTGCGTCACCTGCCACGGAACCCGAGCGCGCGGCGGCGAGCGGGGGCCCGACTTGGTCCGATCGTTGGTGGTTCTTCATGATCGCTACGGAAGCACCGTGGGGCCTTATTTGGCGAAAGGCCATCCCAACGGAAAATCGCCTGCGCTCACGCACGAGCAGCTTGTCGACTTATCTCATTTCCTGCACCAGAAAGTGGGCGACACGCTGCGAACCGGACCCTACAACAGCGTGCTCAATATTCTGGTGGGAGATCCCAGAGAAGGGAAGTCCTTCTTCAACGGACCGGGAAAGTGCAGCCAATGCCACTCGACTACCGGCGACTTGGCGCACATCGCCAGCAAATATGAACCGCCCGTCTTGCAATTGAAAGTGGTCTTTCCGCAGACTGCCGCGTTCGGCCGGCGAAGTACTCCGAACTCCCGCAAACCGGTCAAAGTTACGGTGACCATCGCTACCGGCGAAAGCGTGACGGGCGTCCTGGACGACATCGACGACTTCAACGTGTCATTACGCGACGATGCGGGCCAATACCGTAGCTTTCCGCGCGGGCCGGGAGTGAAAGTCGAAAAGCACGATCCGTACGCCGGTCACGTTGCGCTGCTTGATGAATACACCGACAAAGACATACACGATGTCGTTGCTTATTTGGAGACCTTTAAATAATGAAGTTCCTTCCGACGGTATTCTTCGCGCTATTTCCTTTGGTAGCTTCGCCTGACGCCGCTCCCGGCGGCGTTGGTCTGGATCCTTCTGTCATATTGCATCCGCCCGCCGATTCGTGGCCAACGTATAACGGCGATTACTCGGGCCGCCGTTTCAGCAGCCTGACGAAAATCAACGACCAAAATGTGAAATCGTTGAGCCTGGCTTGGATGTATCAGCTCGCCAGCGGCGGCGATCCTTCCGGCGGGCGAATTTCGGCGACTCCGCTAGTAGTGAATGGAATCATGTACTTCACCGTGCCCGATAAGGTATGGGCCATCGACGCACGCACCGGGCGCGAGCTATGGACTTACACCTGGACTTCAAAAGGCGGCATTCACTTGGGGAATCGGGGCGTGGGCATTTCCGGTAATTCGCTCTACTTCGAAACGCCGGATTGCAATCTGGTCTCGTTGAATTTGAACGATGGCAAGAAGCGCTGGAATCAAGCGATTTGCGATCTTGATCAGTTGTACTATGCTTCGGTCGCGCCCGTTGTGATCAAGAATCACGTCATCGTAGGTGTCAGCGGTGACGATCTGGACCGTCCCGGTTATCTGGAGGCGCGCGATCCGGAAACAGGCGAGCTACAGTGGCACTGGTCCGCGGTGCCGAAGCCTGGAGAGCCCGGCTCGGAAACGTGGCCGAACGCCGACGCCATGGAGCACGGCGGCGGCATGACCTGGATCTCTTGTACGTATGACCCGGATCTGAACAGGCTTTTCGTCGGCACCGGCAATCCGCAGCCGGTGATCGCATCCAAGGGACGGGCGGGCGCCAATCTTTTCACCGAATCGATTGTGGCTCTCAACGCCGATACCGGCAAACTGGCGTGGTATTTTCAGCCTTCGCCGCATGACACGCACGACTGGGACGCCATACAAACACCTGTTTTATTTGACGGCGAGATCGATGGGAAGCGGCGTAAATTAGTGGCACAGGCGAGCCGCAACGGATGGTTTTTCGTGCTGGACCGCGAAACCGGGAAGAACTATGTCAGCTCCGAGTTTGTGAAAACGAATTGGGCGAAGGGCGTCGATGCGAAAGGCCAGCCCATACCAAATCCGGCCAAGGAGCCTCAGATTG
>Ga0209068_10002000_pt1 | contig 10010 bp, 7 predicted proteins | sample ColStrG_CSR_2012_FD_187200 | JGI IMG/M metagenome (GOLD analysis project Ga0209068, IMG submission 187200) | Freshwater sediment microbial communities in response to fracking from Pennsylvania, USA - Cold Stream Run_MetaG_CSR_2012 (SPAdes)... | ecosystem: Environmental > Aquatic > Freshwater >...
TCCGCGGTCAGTGTGGCGGCCACCGTTCCGCAGTTGGTCACGGTGGCCGCCACACTGACCGCGGAGGTCGGGGGCAGCACGGTCGGGGTGGCGCCGGGGACCGTCGACCGGGGGGCGCTGCACCCGTTTCCGGCGGTGCCGGGGCCGCCGGTGGCGACCGCCGACGGCGAGAGGCCCACGGCGCTGAAGATCAGCCGGTGGTAGGGGACGAAGCTGGCCGCCGCGTCCAGGGAGGGGATGAGGGCACCCAGCCGGACCGAGCCCAGGGGGGCCCGGGCCACCGGCGACGGCACCCACACCGATCTGGGCAGATGGATCGGGAGGGCCTCGCGCCGGATGCCGGCCAGCAGCACCCGGTAGTCGGCGTCGGCACGTTCGAGCCCGAGCCCGGCCGCCGCCGTGCTGACCGCGGCCTGGTCGGCCGAGACCAGGGGGGCGGGAGCAGGCGTCGTGGACGCGGTGGGGGCACCGCCGATGGGCAACGGCGCCATCCCCAGCCGTTGATCGATGCCGGCCCGGATGGCCGAGACGGCCGTTGCCCGATCGGACATCACCCGGGTGAACTGACTGCTGACCGTGCCGGTCGGAGCGGGTGGCACCAGGTGGGCCGCCTGCTCCGCCTCGTCGGAGCTCGAGCGCACCGCCTGGTCGAGACCCTGCTGGAGCACGGTCCGGGCGGTGTTCTGCTGAAGCGGTGGGTTCGGCGCGTTGGTCAGGAAGGGAGCGGTGTCCAACAGGCGCGCCAGCCGGGCGCCCGTCTGATTCGAGTCGTCCGCCACACGGGAGGCGAGGGCCCCGTAGCCGGTGTTGGTCGACGTTCGAAAGGCACTCGACTGGGTGTGGACCTCGACCAGGGAGCCGACGGCCAGGACCGTCGCCACGGCCACCAGCGCGGCCAGGAGGAGATACCTGCCGGAGCCGTGCTTGACGACGGAGCGACGTCGTCTCCGTCGGGCCCTGGGCATCCAGACGACGATAGTGCGGGCCGTCAACCTGCGAACTTGGCCCCGGCCCGGCGACGGCCGCCGGCGAGGCGGGGTGGCGCCGCGGTCCCCGCGGCCAACCGCCTAGGAAGACTGCGGAACGGACTCTCTGGCTTCTTCGGGCGTCCGGTGGCGGGTCGGCGTCCCCGCGGTGGCCAGACCGCTGGCGGTGTTGCGCCATTCGACGGTGGGGCGGATGGCGGCCGCATCGGCGTTCGCCTTGAACTTGTCGGAAACCGCCAGGATCGACCGGATGACCGATGAGGTGAGCAGGTGGGGCACCAGCCCCAGATCGAGGAGCTTGGTGTGGGCCGCCCGGTAGTAGTGGTCCTCCTTCTCCACCCTCGGGTCCGGCGAGTGGTCGATGACCGCCTCGCCGGCGTATTCGGAGACGACCAGGTCCGCCATTTCGGACACCGAAAAGGATTCGGTGAACTGGTTGAAGACACGGAATTCGCCACGCTCGGCCGGGTTGACCAGCGCCAACTCGACGCAGGCCAGCGTGTCCAGGATGCTCAGCATGCCCCGGGTCTGACCGCCCGAGCCGTAGACGGTCAGGGGATGCCCGGTGACCGCCTGCACGCAGAACCGGTTGAGCACCGTGCCGAAGACCCCGTCGTAGTCGAAGCGGGTGGCCAGCTCGGGGTGCAGCGCCGTCTCCTCGGTCTCGTGGCCGTAGACGATGCCCTGATTGAGATCGGTAGCCCGGATTCCCCAGATGCGGCAGGCGAACATGATGTTGTGGCTGTCATGGACCTTCGACAGGTGGTAGAAGGAGCCGGGTTGCTTCGGATAGGGCAGCACGTCGGTCCGGCCACGGTGGGTGATCTCGATGAAGCCCTCTTCGATGTCGATGTTGGGGGTCCCGTACTCGCCCATGGTCCCGAGCTTCACCAGGTGGATGTCCCGGTTCTGCTCGGCGATGGCGTAGAGCAGGTTGAGGGTGCCGACGACGTTGTTGACCTGGGTGTAGACGGCGTGCTTGCGATCGATCATCGAATAGGGGGCGGACCGCTGCTCGGCAAAGTGCACCACGGCATCGGGTTGGAAGGAGGCGAGTGCGTCCCCGACGAAGACCGGGTCGTTGAGGTCGCCCACGAAGACATCGATGGACAGGTCCGAGATCTCCTTCCAACGGCGCACCCGCTGCTGGAGGCTGACGATCGGCACCAGGCTGTCGACGCCCATTTCGAGGTCGTAGCCCCGCCTGGCGAAGTTGTCGATGACCCCGACCCGGTGGCCCCGGCGGGACAGGTACAGCGCAGTGGGCCAACCCAGATAGCCGTCACCACCGAGGACCAGAATGTTCACGTCGTCTCCCTCTCCCTCCGGCGGTCGCCGCCAGGCCAGGCCGAACCACCGACCCAGCCCAACCCCGGGTCGCCACTACTTTTATCACCAACCGACCTTGGAATTGCCTGAGAACTGCAACCGTATCGTCACATTCCGGACGAAGCGCAGGTCAAGGCGGTGCAATCCTTACGACGCCGCGTTGACGACAGGCCGCCGAGAAGGGCCACCCGAGCCCCGGGGGCCCCCGTCACCGCCCGTCGTCCGCCATTCGGGCGCCTGCCCCGCCGGCCCCTTCACCCGTCCGACGTGGGCGGCGTTTCGTTCAACCGCCGTGGCGCCGTCCGGCGCCCACCGGCAGGCCGGCGCCCCCGACCGGGCTGTCCGCGAACGGGAGGTCCAGGGTCGGCGGGCTGAGCTCGGGGGACTCCAGGGCCCTGGTGGTGGAATCCACGGTCGGCGGGTGCGGAAGTTCCCTGTCCCCGGTCCCGATCACGCCCATCTCGACGAAGCGCCGGGCGGTGACCAGGACCCTCCCCTCGAGCGAGCCGACCGCCCGGTTGTAGGCCAAGACGGCGCTGTTCAGGCCTTTCCCGACATTCGAGACGTGGTCGCCCAGCACCGACAGCCGCTGGTACAGCTCGGCGCCGAGCTGCTGCACCTCGCGGGCGTTGTCGGCCAGGGCGTCCTGCTGCCACCCGTAGGCGACGGCCCGCAGGAGTGCGATCAGCGAGGTGGGGGTGGCCAGCAGCACGTGATTGGCCACCGCATACTCCATGAGCCCCGGTTCGTGCTCCAGCGCCGTGGTGAGGAGGGGGTCGCCCGGAATGAAGGCCACGACGAATTCGGGTGAGGGGTCGACCCGCTTCCAGTACTCCTTCTTCGACAGGGCGTCGATGTGGGCCTTCATCTGGCGGCCGTGGCTGGCCAGGCAGCCGCGGCGGGTGGCTTCGTCGTCAGCCTCGTTGGCGTCGAGGAAGGCCTGCATGGGCACCTTGGCGTCGACGGCCACGTTCTTGTTGCCCGGGAGGTGGACCACCATGTCGGGCCGCAACCGCCCGCCCTCTGCGTCCGAGGTGACCTGCTCGTCGAAATCGCAGTGCTCGAGCATCCCGGCCATCTCGACCACCCGGCGCAGCTGCAATTCCCCCCATCGGCCGCGGGTCTGCGGCGAGCGCAGGGCGGTGACCAGGTTGCGCGTCTCCTTCTGCAACTGGTCCTGGGAGGTCGAGAGGTGCTTCATCTGCTCGGTCAGGGTCGTGTGGGCCCGCTGGCGCTCGAGCTCGAGCCGCTGCATCCCCGCTTCGTACTTGTCGAGCTGCTCCCCGATCGGCTTGAGCAGCTGTTCGATGGCCTCCTGTCGTTTGGCCAGCTCCCCTTCGGCCGCCTGGTGGGTCTCTTTGAGCTTGGTGTCGGCCAGTTGCAGGAACTGCTCGTTGTTCTGCTGCAGGGCCAGGGTGGAGAGACGGGCGAACTCCCCGGTCAACTGGGTGCGGGTCTCATCGAAGGCGGCGGCACGCTGCTCGGCGGACCTCCGTTCGTGTCCGAGCTCCGCCTCCAGGCGGGCGGACTCGCTGAGGGCGGCGTTGAGCCGCCCCTGTTGGTCGGCCATGTGGGATCGCAGGCCCTGCAGGTCGGCGGTGAGCGCCTCGGTCCGGCCCAGCGCGTCGGCCAGCCGGGCCTGCGCCGTTCTCGCCTCCGTCAGGTGGCCGGCGCGGGCCAAAAGGCCGACCGCCAGCCCGAGAGCGGCCCCGGCGACGAGCCCCAGTACGAGTCCGGTGATCATTTCGAGTCCTCCTTGCGGCCCCGAAGGCCTTCGGGTGGCCAGCGTACCGATGGGGTGTCACAACTCAGTGGACACCCAGCCCGGCGGTCACCCCGGGCTCCCCCACCAGGACGGGTGGACCGGACAGGGCGGACCAGACAGGGTGGGCCGGGTGCCGGGGCAGCGTGGCCCCTCACGGTCCGGTGCCCCCCTCGATCCGCCCCTGTCTGTGCCACCATGAGCGCATGCACCGGGTGGTCATCGTGGGTGCGGGATTTGCCGGCCTCTCTGCCGCCAGGTCCCTGATCGGGAAGCCCGTCGACGTGACCATCGTCGACCAGAGGAACTTCCACACCTTCCAGCCGATGCTGTACGAGGTGGCGACGGCCGGTCTCGACTCCGGGGATGTGGCGTATCCGATCCGGGTGATCTTCGGCAAGGCGGCCAACGTGACCTTCCGCTTCGCAGCGGTGACCGGCGTCGACTGGGAGAGGCGCCACGTCATCCTCGAGGGCTCGGACCCCCTGCCCTTCGACTCGGTCGTCGTGGCAAGCGGGGCCACCGCCCGGTACTTCGGGATCCCCGGGGCGGCGGAGTTCAGCTTCCCGCTGTACACGCTGACCGACGCACGACGCCTCCGGGACCATGTGCTCCGCCGGCTCGAGGACGCCGACTCCAACCCCGCCCGGGCCACCGAGGGACCGCTGACCTTCGTCGTGGTCGGTGGCGGACCGACCGGAGTCGAGGTGGCCGGGGCCCTGGCCGAGCTGCTGGACGTGGCGGTCCGCCACGACGGCTTCGGCTTCGACCGGGCCACGGGCCGGATCGTCCTCGTCGACGGGCTCGACCGGCTGTTGTCGCCCTTCAAGCCTTCGGCGGCCTCGTACGCCGCCGACACACTCAGTGGTCGGGGCGTGGAGCTGCAGCTCGGGCGCATGGTCAAGGCGGTGACCGGTGACGGCGTGGAGCTCGACGACGGGACCCGGATCCCGACCGAGACGGTGGTGTGGGCCGGCGGCGTCACGGTGGAGGGCACCATCGCCGCCCGGTTGGGCACCGCCACCGGGCCCAACGGGCGCCTGAGGGTCGAGGCCGATCTGTCACTGGCCGGACACGACGACGCCTACGCCGTCGGCGATGCCGCCGCCGTCCCGTGGGGACCGGAGCCGGCGGAGCGAGACCGGGTCTGCCCGCAGCTGGCCCAGGTGGCGATCCAGTCGGGCGCGCACGCCGCCGCCCAGATCCTCAATCGGGCCGCCGGCAGTCCCACCGAGCCGTTCCGGTATCACGACAAGGGCATCATGGCCACCATCGGGCGGAGGGCGGCGGTCACCGAGTTCCCCAACGGCCTGATGGTGCGCGGCACCCTCGGATGGCTGGCCTGGCTGGGCCTGCACCTGGTCTACCTCATCGGGTTCCGCAACAAGATCGTGGTGCTGATCAACTGGTCGTGGAGGTACCTGTCATGGAGCTCGGGCCCCCGGGTGATCGTGAGCGATGACCTCCGGGTGGAGCCCCCTCCCGATCGGGTGGATCAGGGGTAGGGACCGCTCAGGCGACGATGCCCAACGCCACGAGCGACTCGGCGATCTGCACGGCGTTGAGCGCCGCCCCCTTGCGCAGATTGTCGCCGCTGAGGAACAGCGCCAGCCGGTCGGTCGAGCCGGCGGCCCGGATCCGGCCCACCAGGGTCGGGTCCGTCCCGGCCGCGTGCAGCGGCGTCGGTGCGTCGGACAGCTCCACCCCCGCCGCCCCGGTGAGCGCCTCGGTCGCCTCCGCGGGTCCCATCGGTCGGTCGAACTCGGCCACGATGGCCATCGAGTGCCCGGTGAAGACCGGGACCCGCACGCAGGTACAGGTGACGTCGAGATCGGGGATCTCCAGGATCTTCCGGCTCTCGTCGCGGAACTTCTGTTCCTCGCTGGTCTCGCCCGAGCCGTCCCCGACCAGGTGGCCGGCCCGCGGGATCACGTTGTGGGCGATGACGTCCGGGAACGTGTCGGGTGGGGGGAAGGCCACCGCGCCTCCGTCGAAGGTCAGGGCGGCGGCACCGTCCACCGTCTTGATCAACTGGTCCTCGAGCTCCGACGGGCCGGCCAGACCGGCGCCGGACACCGCCTGGTAGGTGGCCACGACGAGCCGCCGCAGGCCGGCGGCGTCGTGCAGCGGCTTGAGGACGGGCATGGCCACCATGGTGGTGCAGTTCGGATTGGCCACGATCCCCTTGGGGAGGGAGTGGAGCGTCCGAGCGTTGACCTCGGGAACGACCAGGGGGACCTCGGGATCCATCCGCCATGCCGAGGAGTTGTCGATGACGACCGCCCCGGCGGAGGCGAACCGGGGGGCCAGGGCCCGCGAGGCGGCCGCGCCGCCCGAGAACAGGGCGATGTCCACGCCGCTCGGATCCGCCGACTCCGAGTCCTCGACGGTGATGTCGGCTCCCCGGAACGGCAACAGGCGGCCCGCCGAGCGGGACGTCGCCAACAGTCGCAGGCTGTCGACCGGGAAGCCGCGTTCGTCGAGCATCGACCGCATGACCCCACCGACCTGCCCGGTTGCACCGATCACTGCCACCCGCATCGGACCATTCTACCTGCGCACCCCCCGACGACCGTCGACAGGCGCCCGGAGCGCCGGCCGGGGCGGAGGTCGATCAGTCCAGCTCGAACGCAGCGTGCAGGGCGCGGACCGCCTCTTCGGCGGCATCGGCGCGCACCATACACGAGATGCGGATCGACGAGGTGGAGATCATCTCGATGTTGATCCCGGCGGCGGCGAGGGTCTCGAAGGTGAGGGCGGTGACGCCGGGGTGGGTCTTCATGCCTGCCCCCACCAGGGAGACCCGGGCCACGGCGTCGTCGCTGGTGACCCCGCTGGCACCCAGTTCGGGTACCAGCCCGTGGCACACCTCGGTGCTCACCGCCAGGTCGTGGCCGGGCACGGTGAACGAGATGTCGGTGGCGCCGTGCAGCGACGTGTTCTGCACGATCATGTCGACATTCACGTTGCGGTCGGCCAGGCCCCGGAACAGGCGGGCCGCCAGCCCCGGTCGGTCGGGGACGCCGATCACCGTCACCTTGGCCTCCGAGGTGTCGTGGGTCACCGCGGTGACAACGGCCTGCTCCATGGTTTCGTCCTCCTCGTCGATCCAGGTCCCCGGCTCCCAGGTGAAGCTCGAACGTACATGCAGGGGCACGGCGTGGTTCCGGGCGAACTCCACCGATCGCAGCGACAGGACACGGCCGCCGGTGGCCGATATCTCGAGCATCTCCTCGTAGCTGACACGTGGCAGCCTGCGGGCCCCGGGCACCAGGCGCGGGTCGGTGCTGAACACGCCGGGGACATCGGTGTAGATCTCACAGACGTCGGCGGCCAGCACCGCGGCCAGGGCCACGGCGGTGGTGTCCGAGCCGCCGCGGCCCAGCGTGGTCACATCGCGTTCCACGGACATGCCCTGAAAGCCGGCCACCACCGGCACGCCGCCCCCGTCGAGGGTGGCCCGGAGCCGGTCGGCCCGTATCTCCAGGATCTTCGCCCGGGTATGCACCGCATCGGTGATGATGCCGGCCTGGCTCCCGGTGTACGACGTGGCCTCCACCCCCAGCTCGGCCAAGGCCATGCACAGGAGCGCCATCGATATCCGTTCCCCGGCGCTCAACAGCATGTCGACCTCGCGGGTCGGCTGGACGGCGCTGACATCGTCCGCCAGCCGGACCAGCTGATCGGTCGTCCTGCCCATGGCGCTGACCACGACGACGACGTCATCGCCGGTTCGCCGGGTCCGGGCCACATGGTCGGCCACGGCACGGATCCGCTCCGCGTCGGCCACCGAGGTTCCGCCGAACTTCTGCACGACCAGCGACATGGTGGTCAAGGCTACAGGGGCCGGTTCTCCCCACCCGCGGCGCACACGCCAGCCGACTCCGGTGGCCCAGGTGGGACCGACTACCCTGAAGCCCCGTGCCCACCGACAAGCGCCAACGACAGAAGGCCGGCCGCCAAGCGCGACGGGAGGCGGAACTGAAGGCGCAGAAGCGGCGGCAGAACATCCGACGGGTCATCACCATCGCCATCGCCGCCATCGTCGTGTTCGGCCTCTCCTACCTGATCTTCGGCAACAGGCACTCGAGCTCGAAGGCCTCCACCACCTCCAGCGTCGCCTCCTCGACGACGACCAGGCCGCCACCGGTGGGCGGTTCGGGCAACACGGCCCCGAGCGCCATCACCACCTCGGCCGACTGCCCGGCCAGCTTCACGGCCACGCTCAACAAGCCGTCGTGGCCGTCGGCGCCCGCCATGACCATCAATACGGCGAAGGTCTACACCGCCACCATCACCACCGACATCGGGCCGTTCACGGTCCAGCTCGATCCGAAGGCCGCGCCCAAGGCGGTCAACAGCTTCGTCTTCTTGGCCGACCAGCACTTCTTCGACTGCATCATCTTCCACCGGGTCATCCCGACCTTCGTCGACCAGACCGGCTCCCCCACCGGTGGGGGGAACGGCGGGCCCGGCTACCAGTTCGGTGACGAGCTGCCCAAGACCGCATCCCCGCAGTACCCGGTCGGCTCGGTGGCCATGGCCAACTCGGGACCGAACACCAACGGGAGCCAGTTCTTCATCGTGGCCGGGGCCCAGGGTTCCAGCCTGGCCCCGAACTACACACTGTTCGGAAAGGTCACCTCGGGCATGGCCGTCGTCTCGGCCATCAACGCCGGCGGGTCCACCAGCGGGACGCCCCCCACGACCCTCCACCGCATGGTGTCAGTCACGATCACCACCGCCTAGCCCGGCCCCGAGCCATCCGGTGGCCTGCACCCGGGCACCGTGCCCCCGACCGTACAGACCGCAACGCCCGAACAACCGACACAGGAGAGAATGGCCATGGCCCCTGAGATACCGGCAGCAGACGGCTCCAGTCCCAAGACCCAGCAGTTCGAGGGGCCGCCGCCGATGGTCATCGACCCGGCCAAGCGGTACTCCGCCGAGTTGGCCACTTCCAAGGGCACCATGACCATCGCCCTCGACGCCATCGCCGCGCCCCGCACGGTCAACAACTTCGTGTTCCTGGCCCGCTGGCACTACTTCGACGGGATCGTATTCCACCGGATCATCCCGGGGTTCATGCTCCAGGGCGGCGACCCGGAGGGATCGGGACGCGGCGGCCCCGGCTATCGCTTCGAAGACGAGCTTCCGGCGCCGGGCCGTTACGAGATCGGCTCCCTGGCCATGGCCAACGCCGGCCCGAATACCAACGGCAGCCAGTTCTTCATCGTGAGCGGGCCCGACGGCACCGCCCTGCCCCCCAGCTACTCGCTCTTCGGCAAGGTGGTCGGCGGTGTCGAGGTGGTGACGGCGATCGAGTCGGTGGGCAGCCGGTCCGGGGCACCGTCGGAGCAGGTCGTGATCGAGTCGGTGACCATCACCGAGGCCGACTGACTGGGGACCCGACCGCGCCGACTGACCGGGCCGACTGACCGCCGGGCCGGTCGTTCAGGCCGGCAGCGCCCCGAGCCCGGACTCCGCCTCGGCACCGTCGAGGTACACCACCACCTTGCCCACCCCGGCCGAGCGCCAACGGCCGTCCGGGTCCCGGATGAGCGCGGTCCGCTCCGGGATGCCGGCCACCGGGGTACCGGCCGGGGCCAGTTGCACCGAGCGGTGGAGCTTCTCGCCGTGCTCGTCCTCGTGGCTGTCGCCGAAGTGGGGGACCACGGCCAGGCCGGCCAACAGGCCGAGGCCGATGGTGAGGCCGCCCCCGCGGGCGTCGACCATCGGATCGGTCAACGCCATCGCCGCTCCGGACGAGCCGACGACCACCGCGCCGCTCTGCCAGGCCTCGACCAGTGCCTCCCATACGCTCGAGTTCTTCAGGACGCTCCGGATGTGCATGGGAGAGCTGCCGCTGAGGTAGATGAACCGGGCCCCCCGCATCACGCCCGCCGCCCCCCCGTCCTCGGCATCGGCGCGGG
>Ga0209068_10002001_pt1 | contig 10009 bp, 13 predicted proteins | sample ColStrG_CSR_2012_FD_187200 | JGI IMG/M metagenome (GOLD analysis project Ga0209068, IMG submission 187200) | Freshwater sediment microbial communities in response to fracking from Pennsylvania, USA - Cold Stream Run_MetaG_CSR_2012 (SPAdes)... | ecosystem: Environmental > Aquatic > Freshwater >...
GTGTGAGACGGGCTCAGCGCGGCCGGCCAGGCGTAGCGCTGACGGTCAATAAGCCCGGTGGCGAGCAACCCCGGGTTCGTAATTTGCCGCCGACTCTTCGTCATATCCCGATGCCGCGGGAGAATAGGCGGGCGTCCCCGGTCGGGCCGCGTGCCGGGGCTCCCCGGGTGCGACCGCTGAGGTTGGCGCCGCCATTGGGGGCATCGCCGAGGCTGGCGACGCTGTGCTCGGAGCGTAATCCGGCGTCGCCGCCGCATCCATCGCCGCGGCAGGCGTGCTGACGGCTGCCGGCGCCGCCGTTGCATAATTCGGTGTCGCCGCCTGCAGCGCCGCTGCAGGTGCGCTTGCCGCTGCCGGCGCCGCCGCCATCGGCGTGCTGGACGCTGTCAGTCCCGCCGGTAGCACCGGCGCTGGTGAAGCCGCCGTCGCCAGGAATCCCGCAGGCGCCGCTGGCGCCGAACCCCCGGCCACCCCGGCCACCGTCGCCGGCAAACTCGATGCCACCGAACCGACCGACGCGGCGCTGCCGATGACCGACTGCGCCGCGGACACCGTCTGACCACTCGGTGCGTCGGCAACGCTCAGCACGCCTTGCTCGATCGTCTGCAGAGGTGACGCGTTCGCGGCTTCGGCCAGGGCGTATTGAGTCGCGCCACCGTTCAGGAGCTGCACGAATTGCTCATGGAAATACGCCGCCTGGGCGCTGAGCGCCTGATAAGCCTGTGCGTGCGCGTCGAACAGCGCTGCAACGGTCGCCGACACCTCGTCGGCTCCCGCGGCCAGAACGCCTGAGGTGGGGCCTATCGCCGCGCTGTTGGCCGAGCTGATCGTTGAACCGATATTGGCCAGGTCTGTTGCAGCCGCCGCCACATACTCAGGCGCGGCATTCACGTAAGACATGGAGAGTTTCCCTCAGATAGTCGGACTATCGCTGGCTCCCACAAGACTAGCGTTGCCTGAGCGATAATGGCTTCGTTTGCGGAATCTATGCGAGTGCGTTAGCCCAGCTCAACCATGCGGCCAGCGGCGATCGCACGCGCCGGCGATTAATAAGGGATTTCCCTACAACATCGCGGCCTCCTCGCCGCGCATCCGGCCGTGCGGTGGCGACGATTCAGCCTGCCGGCGTGACCCACGTCGTGATCTCGGCGTGGACGACCTCGGCACCGCTGCGGTCGGTCACCCGGACCGGTACGACCAGGTCGACGCCTTCGGTGAGCTGAGAAAAGTCGGGCGGATCCAGGCGAGCCTGCGCCCGCAGCGAAGTGGTGGCTTTCGCCAGGTAATGCACGGTCATCGCTTTGGGGATCCAGCGGTGGCTGCTCGGGACGGTGGCTTCCATCAGCATCCCCATGGCCATTTCGGCGGCGTTGCAGGATGCGATCGCATGCACGGTGTGTAAGTGGTTATGCACGAAAAACCAGTTGGGCACCTTGACCTCGGCCAGGCCCGGCTCCATCCGTACGACGTGCGGCAGGATCGAGGCGAAATAGGGAACCCGCGCCACCGCGGCCGCCGAAAACAGGCGGGTGCCGCCGGGACGGCCGGAAAGGTTCTTCCATACCTTAAAGGTGCTGCTAGGACCGGTCATGTCGGCAAACGTTACTGTCCGGTAGGTATGGTGGCCGGGGCCCGCAGACGCCGCGCGCAGCACCGCAGATCACCAATGAGGCGAGATTTGGTTCGGGCCATGAATTAGGGCATACTGTTCGGGTTGCCTTGCGCCAGGTTCACGCCTGGCCGGGCATACGACCAGCACCCAAACGGGTGCGTGCGGTCCCACTCTTGTAGCGCGACGAATTTAGCTTAGAAATAAGCGCGACAAGGCTGCGTGCGGGTGACACACCCGAGCGCGGGGGCCGGTGGACCAAGACAGGTAAACAGCGGCGCAGTATCCGGCGCGACGCTCGATCGGCCCCAAACGGGCCGAGCGATTCGCGCGCCGGGAGGCACCAGGCCCGGACACGGGTGTAAGCGGGAGCAGGTCCGGACACGGACCTCAAGTGGAGTGAGGGTAGGAAAGCGTGGCGGGACAAAAGATCCGCATCAGGCTCAAGGCCTACGACCATGAGGCTATTGACGCATCGGCGCGCAAGATCGTCGAGACCGTCGTACGCACTGGTGCCAGCGTCGTAGGGCCGGTGCCGCTGCCGACCGAGAAGAACATCTATTGCGTCATCCGCTCGCCGCATAAGTACAAGGACTCGCGAGAGCACTTCGAAATGCGGACGCACAAGCGGCTGATCGACATCCTTGACCCGACACCGAAGACCGTCGACGCGCTGATGCGGATCGATCTGCCGGCCAGCGTCGACGTCAACATCCAGTAGGAGATCCAGAGCAATGGCGAGACAGGGCATTCTGGGCACCAAGCTGGGCATGACGCAGGTGTTCGATGAGAACAACAGGGTAGTGCCGGTGACGGTGGTCAAGGCCGGGCCGAACGTGGTGACCCGCATCCGCACCCCGGAGCAAGACGGGTACAGCGCTGTGCAGCTGGCCTACGGCGAGATCAGTCCCCGCAAGGTCACCAAGCCGGTGACCGGCCAGTACACCGCCGCGGGTGTCAACCCACGGCGGTACCTGGCTGAACTCCGTCTGGAGAATCCGGATGCGGCGGCCGCATACGAGGTCGGCCAAGAGTTGACCGCCGAGATTTTTGCCGACGGCAGTTACGTCGACGTGACCGGTACCTCAAAGGGCAAGGGCTTCGCCGGCACCATGAAACGACACGGCTTCAAGGGCCAGGGCGCAAGCCACGGCGCCCAGGCGGTGCACCGTCGCCCGGGTTCCATCGGCGGCTGTGCCACTCCTGCGCGGGTGTTCAAGGGCACTCGCATGTCGGGCCGGATGGGTAGCGACCGGGTGACCGTCCAGAACCTGTTGGTACACAAGGTCGATAGCGAGAACGGCGTGCTGTTGATCAAGGGTGCGGTGCCCGGCCGCACCGGTGGACTCGTGATGGTTCGTAGCGCGATCAAACGAGGTGAGAAGTAATGGCAGCCGAAAAAGCGCAGACCAATCTCAAAATTCAGGTCAAGACGCCCGACGGCAAGGTCGACGGCTCCATTGAGCTGCCGGCCGAGTTGTTCGACGCCCCGGCCAACATCGCGTTGATGCACCAGGTGGTCACCGCACAGCGCGCGGCCGCCCGGCAGGGTACGCACTCGACCAAGACGCGTGGTGAGGTCCGCGGCGGTGGCCGCAAGCCGTACCGGCAGAAGGGGACTGGACGTGCCCGGCAGGGCTCGACGCGGGCCCCGCAGTTCGCTGGCGGCGGCGTCGTGCACGGCCCCAAGCCGCGCGACTACAGCCAGCGCACGCCCAAGAAGATGATCGCCGCTGCTTTGCGCGGGGCACTGTCCGACCGGGCACGCAACGGCCGCATCCACGCGGTCACCGAACTGCTGACGGGTCAGACCCCTTCCACCAAGAGCGCCCGGGAATTTCTGGCCACCATCACCGATCGCAAGCAGGTGTTGATCGTCATCGGCCGCAGCGACGAGGCCAGCACCAAGAGCGTGCGCAACCTGCCCGGTGTGCATGTCCTGGCGCCCGACCAGCTCAACACGTACGACGTGCTGCGCGCCGACGACGTGGTGTTCAGCGTCGAGGCACTTAACGGCTATATCGCCGCCAGCACCGCTAGTACCGAGGAGGTTTCGGCCTGATGGCGAACATCGCTGATCCCCGCGACATCATCCTGGCCCCGGTCATCTCGGAGAAGTCCTACAGCCTGCTCGATGACAATGTGTACACGTTCGTGGTGCGGCCCGATTCGAACAAGACGCAGATCAAGATCGCTGTCGAGAAGATCTTCGCCGTCAAGGTCGCATCGGTGAACACCCTGAACCGGCAGGGCAAGCGCAAGCGCACCCGGGCCGGATTCGGTAAGCGCAAGGGCACCAAACGGGCCATCGTCACCTTGGCGCCGGGCAGCAAGCCGATCGACCTGTTCGGCGCACCGGCCTAGCCGCGCGCGAGAGAAAGACCTGATTAGACATGGCAATTCGCAAATACAAGCCGACGACCCCCGGTCGTCGCGGCGCCAGCGTGTCCGACTTCGCCGAGATCACTCGCACGGAGCCGGAGAAGTCGTTGGTGCGCCCGCTGCACGGTCGTGGCGGGCGTAACGCCCACGGTCGGATCACCACCCGGCACAAGGGCGGTGGCCACAAGCGCGCCTACCGGGTGATCGACTTCCGCCGCAACGACAAAGACGGCGTCAACGCCAAGGTTGCGGAGATCGAGTACGACCCCAACCGCACCGCCAACATCGCGTTGCTCCACTTCCTCGACGGCGAGAAGCGCTACATCATTGCGCCGCAAGGGCTATCGCAGGGCGATGTCGTGGAATCGGGCGCTAACGCCGACATCAAGCCGGGTAACAACCTGCCGTTGCGCAACATCCCGGCCGGTACCTTGGTTCACGCCGTGGAACTGCGGCCGGGCGGTGGCGCCAAGCTGGCGCGGTCGGCCGGGTCGAGCATCCAGTTGCTCGGCAAGGAGGCCACCTACGCATCGTTGCGTATGCCCAGCGGTGAGATCCGCCGCGTCGACGTGCGCTGTCGCGCAACGGTCGGCGAGGTCGGCAACGCCGAGCAGGCGAACATCAACTGGGGTAAGGCCGGCCGGATGCGGTGGAAGGGTAAGCGCCCGTCGGTCCGCGGTGTCGTGATGAACCCGGTCGACCACCCGCACGGTGGTGGTGAAGGTAAGACCTCCGGTGGTCGTCACCCGGTCAGCCCGTGGGGCAAGCCCGAGGGTCGCACCCGGGATCGCAACAAAGCCAGTAACAAACTCATCGTCCGACGCCGGCGCACCGGCAAGAAGCACTCGCGCTAGGAAGTCGAGGAGTAAATATGCCACGTAGCCTGAAAAAAGGTCCGTTCGTCGATGACCACCTGGTCAAGAAGGTCGACGTTCAGAACGAGAAGAACAGCAAGCAGGTCATCAAGACCTGGTCGCGCCGGTCCACGATCATTCCGGACTTCATCGGCCACACCTTTGCGGTGCACGACGGCCGCAAGCACGTCCCGGTGTTCGTCACCGAGTCGATGGTGGGCCACAAACTTGGTGAATTCGCGCCGACGCGAACCTTCAAGGGGCACATCAAGGACGATCGAAAGGCGAAGCGCCGATGAGCACCACCACCGTTCAACATCCGTCGGCGGTCGCGGTAGCACGGTTCGTGCGGGTGTCGCCGACAAAAGCACGCCGGGTCATAGACCTGGTGCGTGGCAAGTCGGTGTCCGAGGCGCTCGACATCTTGCGTTGGGCGCCGCAGGAGGCCAGCGAACCGGTCGCCAAGGTGATCGCCAGCGCCGCGGCCAACGCGCAGAACAACGACGGGCTGGACCCGGCGACGCTGGTAGTAGCCACCATCCATGCCGACGGGGGCCCGACCGCCAAGCGCATCCGTCCGCGCGCCCAAGGGCGCGCGTTCCGGATTCGTCGTCGCACCAGCCATATCACTGTCGTGGTCGAGAGCCGGCCAACCAAGGATCAGGGTTCGGCGAAGTCGTCGCGCGCCCGTCGCGCTGAGGGCAGCAAGGCCGCCGCGAAGGCGCCGGCCAAGAAGGCGCCGGCCAACAAGGCTCCGGCCACAAAAGCCGCCAAAGCGCCCGCGACGAAGGCAGCTACCAAACCCGAGCCAACGTCTGAGACTTCTGACGCGAAGGGAGGCTCAGACTAGTGGGCCAGAAGATCAATCCGCACGGTTTCCGGTTGGGCATCACGACTGACTGGAAGTCACGCTGGTACGCCGACAAGCAGTACGCCGAGTACGTCAAGGAAGATGTCGCGATCCGCCGGTTGCTGTCCACCGGTCTTGAGCGCGCCGGGATCGCCGACGTGGAGATCGAGCGCACCCGCGACCGGGTCCGCGTCGACATCCACACCGCTCGTCCCGGCATCGTCATCGGCCGTCGCGGCACCGAGGCTGACCGGATCCGGACAGACCTGGAGAAGCTGACCAAAAAGCAGGTTCAGCTCAACATCCTTGAGGTCAAAAACCCTGAGTCGGTAGCGCAATTGGTGGCCCAAGGGGTCGCCGAACAGCTGAGCAACCGGGTGGCGTTCCGTCGTGCGATGCGTAAGGCCATCCAGTCGGCGATGCGCCAGCCCAACGTCAAGGGCATCCGCGTGCAGTGCTCGGGTCGCCTCGGCGGCGCCGAGATGAGTCGCTCGGAGTTCTACCGCGAGGGCCGTGTGCCGCTGCACACCCTGCGTGCTGATATCGACTACGGCCTGTACGAGGCCAAGACCACCTTCGGCCGCATCGGCGTGAAGGTCTGGATCTACAAGGGCGACATCGTCGGTGGCAAGCGCGAATTGGCTGCCGCGGCACCGGCGGGCGCCGACCGTCCGCGCCGTGAGCGGCCGACGTCGGGCACCCGTCCGCGGCGCAGCGGTGCGTCGGGCACGACGGCTACCAGCACCGAGGCTGGACGGGCCGCGGGTGCCGAGGATTTGGGCCCGTCCGACGGCGCGCCTGCCCTCGAACCGCAGAGCACGGAGAGCACGGAGAGCACGGAGAGCTGAATCATGTTGATTCCCCGCAGAGTTAAACACCGAAAGCAGCACCATCCCCGCCAACGCGGCATCGCCAGCGGCGGCACGGAGGTGAACTTCGGCGACTACGGCATCCAGGCCCTGGAACACGCGTACGTCACCAACCGGCAGATCGAATCGGCGCGTATCGCTATCAACCGGCACATCAAGCGTGGCGGCAAGGTATGGATCAACGTTTTCCCAGACCGTCCGCTGACCAAGAAGCCCGCAGAAACCCGGATGGGTTCGGGCAAGGGCTCACCGGAGTGGTGGGTGGTCAACGTAAAGCCCGGTCGGGTGCTGTTCGAGCTCAGCTACCCCAATGAGCAGGTCGCCCGCGAGGCGCTCACCCGAGCAATCCACAAGCTGCCGATCAAGGCACGCATCGTGACCCGAGAGGACCAGTTCTGATGGCAGTGGGAATTTCGCCTGGCGAACTGCGCGAGCTCACCGACGAGGAGCTTGCCGAGCGTCTGCGCGAATCAAAAGAAGAGCTGTTCAACCTGCGCTTCCAAATGGCGACCGGTCAGCTCAACAACAACCGGCGGCTCCGCACGGTGCGTGGGGAAATCGCGCGCGTGTACACCGTGCTGCGGGAACGAGAACTGGGCTTGGCTTCCGGGCCCGACGGTAAGGAATCGTGATGGCAGAAGGTAAGACCGCCCCAAAGACCGCTGCGAAGGATGCCGCGTCAAAAGACAAGGGCCCCCAGCACACTCCGGCGAACCCGAAGACGCGTGGCCGGCGTAAGACGCGCATCGGTTACGTGGTGAGCGACAAGATGCAGAAGACCATCGTGGTCGAGCTGGAAGACCGTATGCGCCACCCGAAGTACGGCAAGATCATCCGCACCACGAAGAAGGTCAAGGTGCACGACGAGGAGAGCACCGCGGGCATCGGCGACCGCGTTTCGCTGATGGAGACGCGTCCGCTGTCGGCGAGCAAGCGCTGGCGCCTCGTCGAAATTCTCGAGAAGGCCAAGTAGCCGCAAATTGCAACGGACTCGCCCGGGACCTCACGGTCCCGGGCGATTCTGCTATTCGGGTGGAATCTCAGCTGCCGGCCACGTCGCCCGTGTAGTCTTCACCGCGATTGTTCGGCTGGGAGTCCACTACGAAAGTGAGGCTGACTCGTGTCCACTGGGTCCCCTGAATCGACGGAATTTAACGGCAAGATGGAGTTCAACGGCAACATTGAGCTGGATATCCGTGATTCGGAGCCGGATTGGGGGCCGTACGCGGCGCCGACCGCGCCGGAGAACTCCCCGAACATCCTCTACCTGGTCTGGGACGACACAGGTATCGCGACCTGGGACTGCTTCGGCGGCCTCGTCGAGATGCCCACCATGACGCGGATCGCCGAACGCGGAATCCGAATGTCGCAGTTTCACACCACTGCCTTGTGCTCACCAACCAGGGCGTCGTTGCTGACCGGCCGCAACGCCACCACCGTCGGCATGGCCACCATCGAAGAATTCACTGATGGCTTCCCGAACTGCAATGGCCGGATTCCGGCCGACACCGCGCTGCTGTCCGAGGTGCTCGCCGAACATGGCTACAACACCTACTGCGTCGGCAAGTGGCACCTGACCCCACTCGAAGAGTCCAGTATGGCGTCGACGAAGCGGCATTGGCCGATCGCGCGCGGTTTCGAACGGTTCTACGGATTCCTAGGCGGCGAGACCGACCAGTGGTACCCCGACCTGGTTTACGACAACCACCCGGTGAGCCCGCCCGGAACACCCGAGGGCGGTTATCACCTGTCGAAGGACATCGCCGACAAGACCATCGAATTCATTCGCGACGCCAAGGTGATCGCCCCAGACAAGCCTTGGTTCAGCTATGTGTGCCCCGGCGCCGGGCACGCCCCGCACCATGTCTTCAAAGAGTGGGCCGACAAGTATGCCGGCCAGTTCGACATGGGCTACGAGCGTTACCGCGAAGTGGTGCTGGAAAAACAGAAGTCGATGGGGATCGTGCCGCAAGACACCGAACTGTCGGCCGTCAACCCCTATCTCGACGTGAAGGGGCCACAGGGGGAGCAGTGGCCATTGCAGGACACGGTGCGGCCGTGGGACTCGCTCAATGGCGAAGAGAAGAAGTTGTTCAGCCGGATGGCCGAGGTGTTCGCCGGGTTCTTGAGCTACACCGACGCGCAGATGGGCCGAATCTTGGACTATCTGGAGGAGTCCGGCCAGCTGGACAACACCATCATCGTGGTGATCTCCGACAACGGCGCCAGCGGCGAGGGCGGTCCGAATGGATCGGTCAACGAGGGCAAGTTCTTCAACGGTTACATCGACACCGTCGAAGAGAGCATGAAGATGTTCGACCACCTCGGTGGGCCGGAAACCTACAACCATTACCCGATCGGGTGGGCGATGGCCTTCAACACGCCCTACAAGCTGTTCAAGAGGTATGCCTCGCACGAGGGCGGCATCGCCGACACGGCAATCATATCCTGGCCCAACGGCATTGCCGCGCACGGCGAGGTTCGCGACAACTACGTCAACGTCGCCGATATCACTCCGACGATATATGACCTGCTGGGCATCACGCCGCCGGAGACCGTCAAGGGCATCCGGCAAAAGCCGCTGGATGGCGTGAGTTTCAAAGCGGCCCTTGCCGATCCGGCAGCTGACACCGGGAAAAATACTCAGTTCTACACCATGCTGGGCACCCGCGGGATCTGGCATCAGGGCTGGTTCGCCAACACCGTGCACGCGGCCTCGCCGGCGGGCTGGTCGCATTTCGATGCCGACCGCTGGGAACTGTTCCACATCGACGCCGACCGCAGCCAGTGCCATGACCTGGCGACCGAGCAACCAGACAAACTCGAAGAACTCAAGGCGCTGTGGTTTTCCGAGGCCGCCAAATACAACGGCCTGCCGCTCGCGGATCTGAACATTTTTGAAACGTTGGCGCGGTCGCGGCCCTACCTGGTGAGCGAACGTGATTCCTATGTCTACTACCCCGATTGCGCGGACGTCGGCGTCGGCGCCGCGGCCGAAATACGCGGCCGCTCATTCGCCGTGTTGGCCGAAGTGACCGTGGACACCACAGCAGCCGAAGGCGTGCTGTTCAAGCAGGGGGGTGCCCACGGCGGGCATGTGCTGTTCATCCAGGACGGGCGGCTGCACTACGTCTACAACTTCCTCGGCGAGCGTCAGCAACTGGTTTCATCGTCGGGCGCGGTGCCGCTGGGCAAACACCTGCTCGGAGTTCGCTATTCGTGCACGGGAACCGTGCAGAACAGCCATACCCCACTCGGTGACGTCACGCTGTTCATCGACGACGACGTGGTCGGCTCCCTTGCCGATGTGAGCGCGCATCCCGGAACGTTCGGATTGGCGGGCGCCGGCATCACCGTTGGCCGTAACGGTGGTTCGGCAGTATCCAGTCGCTACAAACCGCCGTTCACGTTTACCGGTGGCACCATCGCCCGGGTTACTCTCGAC
>Ga0209068_10002002_pt1 | contig 10009 bp, 11 predicted proteins | sample ColStrG_CSR_2012_FD_187200 | JGI IMG/M metagenome (GOLD analysis project Ga0209068, IMG submission 187200) | Freshwater sediment microbial communities in response to fracking from Pennsylvania, USA - Cold Stream Run_MetaG_CSR_2012 (SPAdes)... | ecosystem: Environmental > Aquatic > Freshwater >...
GCGCCAGCCGGCGCCGTCAGGTGCCGGCGCAGCACGCGCTCGGCTTGGCCACGCTTCACGCGCCCATCGGGCCACCAGGAGAGGGAGGATGAGAATGCTTTACCGACGTTCGATCGGCGCGATCGCGCTCGTGGGCGCGCTTTGCATCACGATGGCCGCCGCCTTCGCCTGGGACGACTCGAAATATCCCGACTTCAGCGGGCAATGGCGTCCGATCGGCGGACCGGGCCGGTTCGCCCGCGACCAGACGCCACCGCTCACGCCGGAGTATCAGGCCATCTTCGACGCCACCAAGTCCGAAGGCGGACAGGGCACCAGCAACATGACCTATCTGTGCTACTCGCCCGGCTTGCCGCGCGCCGTCAACGGCTATGGCGAGATCGAGTTCGTCATCGCGCCGACGACGTTCCACATTCTGGTCGACCACATCTACGACAATCGCCGGGTCTTCACGGACGGGCGCTCTTGGCCGGAGCCGATGATACCGACCCTTCTGGGCTATTCGATCGGCCTGTGGATCGATACGCACGGCGACGGCAAATTCGACGTGCTCGAGGTCGAGACGCGCGGTTTCCGCGGTCCGCGTGCTTTCGACGCAACCGGCCTTCCGCTGCATCACGACAATCAAACGATCATCAAGGAAAAGTTCTACATCGACGGCAAGGATCCCACCATCGCCCACGACGAGGTCACCGTGATCGACCACGCGCTCACGCGTCCATGGACGGTCGTGAAGAACTACCGACGCGACCCGTCTCCCCGTCCGGTCTGGAATGAAGAGAACTGTCCCGAAACCAACAATCATGTCCGATTCGGCGGCCACGACTACATGGTGAGCGCCGATGGCTTCCTGATGCCGACCGCCAAGGACCAGAAGGCGCCGGATCTGAAGTATTTCAAGTAGGCCTCGCGAGGTCTGAACCACGGCCGCCAAGCGGCCGCGCGTTACGCTGCCCGGACGCTGCCCGGCTTTCGCTCAGGCCTGCTGGTTGAGCGCGGCGGCGAGCAGCTTGCGGCATTCGCCGAGGTCATGCAGCGCGGCCTGCAACTTGCGCAGCTCGTCGCGCGCCAGCCGCTCCAAGGAGGGGGGCCCGAGCCGCGCCGGAAGCGCGCGCGCCGCGGCTCTCGCCCGGTCCGGGGAGCCCAGCAGGGGCTCGGTGCGGCCGAGGGCGGACGGCAATTCATCGTCCGTCTCGGTGTCGCCCAAGAGCGCCGGCAACAGCGCCAACAGCCCACGGCCGCGTTCCACCACGTCGTGTGCCGCCGCGTTGCTGATATCGGCCTCGACCGCCATGACGTCGATATCGTCATCGGCGGCTTGCCGCCCGAGCTGCGGCGCGCCCGGCTGCCAGACCGACTGCACGAACCTTGCGCCCTGCTCTTTCAGGATGCGCTGGACGCCGCGGATGGTGTAGCCCTCGCCGTACAGGAGATGGCGGATGCCGCGCAAAAGATTGATGTCTTCCGGCCGATAGTAGCGCCGGCCGCCGCCGCGCTTCATCGGCTTGATGTCGCGAAATCGGCTCTCCCAAAAACGCAGCACGTGCTGGGGCACATCGAGGTCGTCCGCGACCTCGCTGATGGTACGGAATGCGTCGGGGGCCTTTTCCAAAACCGCCATGCTCCGACTGGTTGGGGTGCCGAGCTATTTCGGCTCGTCGTGGGAATCAGAGTTTATGCGCTGCTTGAGGATGGCGGAAGGTTTGAACACCATGACCCGGCGTGGCGAGATCGGTACCTCCTTGCCGGTCTTGGGGTTGCGCCCGACTCGCTGGCCCTTTTTGCGCACCACGAAGGAGCCGAACGACGATAGCTTCACGGTCTCGCCGCGCTCGAGGCAATCGGTGATTTCCTTGAGCACAAGCTCGACAAGCGTAGCCGATTCCGTCCGCGACAGCCCCACCTTCTGGTAGACTGCCTCGCACAAATCCGCCCGTGTCACTGTTTTTGCAGTCACCGCCAGCCCCGCCTTTGGCGATCGCCATATCCCACTGAATTATCAGACGATATTAGGTTGGCCCCGTATGGTCAACGGCCCAGTGGGGAAGATTTTGCGGTTCCGGTTACCATCGCACCAGGGTGGCTCCCCAGGTAAATCCCCCACCCATCGCCTCCATGAGCACGAGATTTCCGCGTTTGATCCGCCCGTCCGCGATGCCGACCGACAGTGCGAGCGGAATCGAGGCCGCCGATGTATTGCCATGCTTTTCCACGGTGACAATGACTTTCTCGGGCGGGATGCCGAGCTTGTGCGCCGAGTCGTCGATGATGCGTTTGTTGGCTTGGTGCGGCACGAACCAGTCGATGTCCTGCGCCCCATAGCCGGTCGCCTTGAAGGTATCCTCGATCACGCCGGAGATCATCGCCACCGCGTGCTTGAACACGGCGCGGCCCTCCATGCGCAGATGTCCGACGGTGCCGGTCGAGGACGGGCCGCCGTCCACATAGAGCTTCGAGCGGTACCTGCCGTCGGAGCGCAGATGCGCGGTGAGGATGCCGCGATCCTCGCGCGTGCCGGGCTGCGGCTGGCTCTCCACCACCACGGCGCCGGCGCCGTCGCCGAACAGCACGCAGGTGGTGCGATCGGTCCAGTCCAAGAGGCGCGAGAAGGTTTCCGATCCGATCACCAGCGCGCGCTTGAAGGCACCGGTGCGCAGCAGAGCGTCGACGGTCGTCAGCGAGAACACGAAGCCCGAGCACACCGCCTGCAGGTCGAAGGCGGCGCCCTGGGTGATACCGAGGCCGGCCTGGATCACCACCGCGCTCGCCGGAAACGTATTGTCGGGGGTCGAGGTCGCGAGCACGACGAGATCGATCGACTGGGCATCCACGCCGGCGGCTGCGAGCGCGGCACGGGCCGCCTCGATGGCCATGTCGGAGGTGGTCTCGCCCTCGGCCGCGATATGTCGCTCCCGAATGCCGGTGCGCTGCGTGATCCACTCGTCGGTCGTGTCCACCATGCGGGAGAGGTCGGAATTGGTGAGCACCCGGCTCGGCAAATAGCTTCCGCAACCCAGCACGACCGAACGCATGACGCTCACGAGGCCAAACTCCCGAACAGATTGGACTGCGCGTTCAGCGTTTGGCCTATTTTGGCGAGCAGATCGTAGCGCACCATGTCATGACCGATGTCCACCGCGTAAGCGAATCCTTCCGCATCGGTCCCGCCGTGGCTCTTGATGACGATGCCATTGAGCCCGAGAAAGACGCCACCGTTGGATTTGCCGGGGTCCATCTTCTCGCTCAAGGTGCGAAACGCGTCGTGCGCCAGAATGTAGCCGAGCTTCGTGAGCAGCGTCCTCGACATGGCGCTCTTGAGGTACTGGCCGAGCTGGCGGGCGGTGCCCTCGGCGGTCTTGAGCGCGATGTTGCCGGCAAAGCCTTCGGTGACGACGACGTCGACGGTGCCTTTGCCGATATCATCGCCTTCGACGAAACCGGCATATTCGATTTCCGGCAATTTTGCCTCACGCAGGATGCGGCCGGCCTCGCGCACCGCATCGAGGCCCTTGACCTCCTCCACGCCGATGTTGAGAAGCCCGATCTTTGGCCGTTCGAGATTGAACAGCGCGCGCGCCATCCCGCCGCCCATCACCGCCATCGCCACCAGATGCCGGGCATCCGCCCCGATCGAGGCGCCCACGTCGAGCACGACGGATTCTCCCTTCAGGGTCGGCCACAGGCAGGCGATGGCCGGCCGGTCGACGCCGGTCATGGTCTTGAGACAGATTTTGGCCATGGCCATCAGGGCGCCGGTGTTGCCGGCGGAGACCGCCACGTCTGCGTCGCCCTTCTTGACCGCGTCGATGGCGAGCCACATGGACGATTTCCGGCGCCCCTGACGCAAAGCTTGGCTCGGCTTGGCGTCCATATTGACTGCGATGTCGGTGTGAACGAAGCGCGAGGCCGCCTTGAGGAGCGGCCGGCTCGCGATCAGCGGCTCGACGACGGCGCGGTCGCCAAACAAGACGAATTCGATGTCGGGGTGCCGGGCGAGCGAAACCTCCGCTCCGGGCACGACCACCGATGCGCCATGGTCGCCGCCCATGGCGTCAAGCGCGATGCGGACCTTATGGGGCATGGAGGAACCCTGAAGACCGGGACGGCGGCAGGCGCCGGAAACGCGGTCCTGCGGGAATAACGAGCATGGCGGACCATAGCGGTCCGGCACGCGATGCAACAGGGGGGCACCGTTTACTCGTCACGGCCGTCCTGCTCTCTCCGCAGTGCCGCCAAGGCTGCGAATGGGTGCTCGGTCTTGTCTTCGATCGGCGGTGCTTGGAAGACCGCTTCCGGCTTGCGCGGATAAAGATCGATCCCGAGGATCAAGAACTCGGTCGCGATCGCGCCGAGATCGATCGTGTCATCCAGGAGCGGCTCGGGTGTCTGGTCGGACGCCTCCAGGGCATCCTTGCCGGACACATCGCCAATAGCGGGCGCGGCGCCTGGAACGAAGACCAGTTCGACCATTTCGTCGATCTCGTTTTCGATCGGGTCGAGCGTCACCACGCAGACCTGTCCGACGGTCGCGCAGACGCGGCCCACCACATGCAATCCATCCGATTGGCGCCGGCTCACTTCGAATGTGGCTTCGAGGCGTGGCAAGGCGCGTTGGCCGGCAGACTTGGCGATGGCGGCGCGGGTAGCCTCGTCGGCCACGAGCTCGAAGCGGCGCCCGGTTACCGGCACTTCACGAACGGTCAACGGCACGCTCCAGGGACCTTGCGGCTTACGTTCGTTCATGGCTCTGGTCATCTTGCCTCAGCCGTGGCCATCGGGTCCTTGGCCATCGGTCCTTCGGGGTCAGGAAATACGCGCTCGGCGCGGACCAGAGCCTGACCGTCCTCGCCGGCGAGCCAGGCGGCCGCCGCGCGCACATAGGTGGCGAGCCGGCGGGCGCCGGACTCTGTCCGGGGTTCCGCGCTGAACACGTTTCGCGCCAGGGCGGCAATGAGCGGCTCCGAATCGCTCGCCGCGAGAGCCGACACATAGACCGCCTGTCGACCGTAGAAGGCCTCACCGATCTTGCGCATCTTGTCCGGTACCGCGAGATCGCCCACGCCCATCTCGCGCAAGCTCCCGTCCATGTCGCGACAGAATCGGTCGAAAAGCGCCTGGCCGAGCCGACGGACCGGGACCGGCTCGGATTCAAGCCGGCGCAGCACCAGCACGGTGTGCAGCACGACCATCTCAAAACGGCCATTAACCGTATCGGGCACGCCATAATTCCGGTAGAAAGGTGCTGCTCGCGCCTGCGCCACGATCATGCCATAGAGAGACGCGATGCTACGGTTCGATGGCTTGCGGCGAAAGAAGTGGAACATCATGGGGATAGCTCAAGGCAGCGAAAATCTCGAAAACCTGCTCGCAGGGGCCGACGCTACCTAAGCTTTAACCGCCATTACGTCAAAGTCTCCGCGATTACAACGATATATAGGACGACCTGAACCACATGCGCAGCTTTCGAACGACTCGTCCGGGCCTGCGGCCGGCCATCAAGGCAGTGGCGGTGGTGCTGGCGCTCGGGCTCCCGCTCGGGGGCTGTTTCAGCGAGACTTATCAGAAGGGCTACATCGTTCCGGAGGGTGCCCTCGAGCAGATCCCGATCGGCGCCAGCCAGGAGCAGGTCCTGATCGTGCTGGGCACGCCCTCCACGGTGGCCACCGTGAGCGGCGAAGCCTTCTATTACATCTCCCAGCGTGCCGAGCGCTCAATCGCCTTCATGCCACAGGAGGTGGTCGACCAACGCGTGGTCGCGGTCTACTTCGACAAGAAGCGGCGGGTCCAGCGGCTGGCCAATTATGGGCTCAAGGACGGCAAGATTTTCGATTATGTCAGTCGCACCACCCCGACCGGCGGCATCGAGCTCAGCTACCTGAAGGGCTTTTGGAGCATGTTCGACTTCCGGCCGGGTATCTAGCCAGATCGCGCTACGCCTCGCCCTCGGCAACGGGGCCGCGAACCAGATCGATGATCTCCAGCACATTGCGGTCGGGATCGTGGAAATAGGCGCTGCGGCCCTGGAACGTGCCTGACCGCCGATCCTCTTCCTTGAAAATGCGGACGCCCTTCTCGGCCAGAAAGGTCTTGGCCCGGTCGTAATCCTGGGCGGTCACGCGGAACGCATGATGAATGTCGTGCGCATTGCCGGCATTGGGCTCGATCGGCATCTGCGAATAGGTCAGCACGAAGCAGTCCACGCCGGCCCGCATGAAAACCATGTGGTTGTTACGCCGGAGCCGCTCCATGCCCATGATCTCGGTATAGAACCTCTCGGACCGGTCGAGATCCTTCACCGGGATGGTGAAATGAACCACACCCTGCGTCTTCAGCATCGTCGGCCCTCGTTCGCTCCGCGTCGCCCGGGCCTAACCCAATATCAGGAAAGCCTCTGGCGCAGGTCTTGAACTTGTCCAGATCTGCTCCGGCCAGGACGCCGGCCTCTGCCGGCCTCGCGAAGGTAGTCGAACATGCTCACACTTTATTTTGCGCCCGGCGCCAGCTCGATGGCGGTCCATATCGCGTTGCACGAGATCGGCGTGCCGTTCGAGGGCCGGCCGATATCATTGGCAAAACGCGAGCAGCAGGCGCCCGACTTTCTCGCGCTCAACCCGGAGGGCAAGGTCCCTACCCTTCTGATCGACGGGCGCCCGCTGACCGAAGTCGCGGCCATCCTCTATTTCCTCGCCAAGCGTTTTCCGCAGGCGGCGCTGCTGCCGCAGGCGGCCGGGCTGCCGCAGGACGATTTGGAAGGCGAGGCTCAGGCCATCTCGTGGATGTCCTTCATCGCCTCGAGTCTTCATCCCGCGCGTCGGCTCGGGTTGGAGGGCGCGAAGAAGGTGTATGGGCTCGCCGATCAGCGATTGGGAGAACGGGAATGGGCGCTGGGGCGCTATTCGATTGCCGACATCCATCTGTTCCGGCTCTATTGGCGCTTTGCCAATTCCGCGAAACCAGCGCCCGGAACATTCCCGCGCCTGTCCGCCCACTACGACCGCATGATGCTGCGGCCGGCGGTGCGGCGGACATGCGAGATCGAAGCAGCAATCGGCTATGAATTGCCGGACTGATCAAGCGAAGCGAGGATTTCTCGGATCGGCCGGGAAATCCTCGCTGACCGTCAGTGCGCCAGCACCGCGAGCAGCAGCAGCGCCACGATGTTGGTGATCTTGATCATCGGGTTGACCGCGGGCCCGGCCGTGTCCTTGTAGGGATCGCCGACCGTGTCGCCGGTGACGGCCGCCTTGTGGGCCTCCGAGCCCTTGCCGCCATAGTGGCCGTCCTCGATGTATTTCTTGGCATTGTCCCAGGCCCCGCCGCCCGACGTCATCGAGATCGCCACGAATATCCCGTTGACGATGACACCGAGCAGCATCGCTCCAACCGCGGAAAAGCCCGCTCCCTTGCCCACGGCACCGCCACCCGCAATGAAATAAACCGCGAAGTAGACGGCGATCGGCGAGAGCACCGGCAGCAGCGAGGGGATGATCATCTCCTTGATCGCAGCCTTGGTGAGGATGTCGACGGCGCGACCGTAGTCCGGCTTTTCGGTGCCCTTCATGATGCCGGGCTTCTCGCGGAACTGGCGGCGGACCTCCTCCACGATCGCCGAAGCGGCGCGTCCGACCGCGGTCATTCCCATGGCGCCGAACAGGTACGGCAGCAGCCCGCCGAACAGGAGCCCGACCACCACATACGGGTTGTTCAAGGAGAAATCGAGCTTGATGCCGGCGAAGTATTTGTGCGCGTCGGCATTGGCGATGAAGTAGTTGAGGTCCTGGTTATAGGCCGCGAACAGGACCAGCGCCCCGAGACCAGCCGAGCCGATGGCGTAGCCCTTGGTCACCGCCTTGGTGGTGTTGCCGACCGCGTCGAGGGCATCGGTCGATTTGCGCACCTCCTTGGGCAGTCCCGCCATCTCGGCGATGCCGCCGGCATTGTCGGTCACCGGTCCGAAGGCATCGAGGGCAACCACCATCCCGGCCAGCGCCAGCATGGTGGTCACCGCAATGGCGATGCCGAACAGGCCGGCGATGCCCTGGGTCACCAGGATGCCGGCGATGATGACCAGGGTCGGCAACGCGGTCGATTCGAGCGAAACCGCCAGGCCCTGAATGATGTTGGTGCCATGGCCGGTGACGGAGGCCTTGGCGATCGATTGCACGGGCCGATAGTTGGTGCCGGTATAGTATTCCGTGATCCAGATGATCAGGCCGGTCACCGCCAGGCCGACGACCCCGCAGAAGTACAGGTCCAAGCCCGAATAGGGCGCGCCCGGAAGCGGACCGAATCCGACCAGAAGGTTCGTCACCAAGGCGACGCCGCCCAGCGAGAGGACCGCGGTGGCGATGAAGCCTTTGTAGAGCGCGCCCATGATCGAGCCGCTGGCGCCGAGACGAACGAAGAAGGTCCCGATGATCGAGGTGATGATGCAGACCGCCCCGATGGCGAGCGGATAGATCATCATCTTGGTGAGGATTTCGGGGCCGGCCCCGGCGAAGAAGATCGCCGCCAGGATCATGGTGGCCACGGTGGTCACCGCATAGGTCTCGAACAGGTCCGCCGCCATGCCGGCGCAGTCGCCGACGTTATCTCCGACGTTGTCCGCGATGGTGGCCGGGTTGCGCGGATCGTCCTCCGGAATGCCGGCCTCGACCTTGCCGACCAGGTCGCCGCCCACGTCGGCGCCCTTGGTGAAGATGCCGCCGCCGAGGCGCGCAAAGATCGAGATCAAAGAGGCGCCGAAGCCGAGCGCCACCAAGGCATCGATCACCACCCGGTCATTGGGGGCAAAGCCCATCGGGCCGGTCAGCACGGTGAAATAGATGGTGACGCCGAGCAGCGCGAGGCCGGCGACCAGCATGCCGGTTATGGCGCCCGATTTGAACGCAAGCTCGAGCCCGCCGGCGAGCGAGGTGATGGCCGCCTGGGCGGTGCGCACATTGGCGCGCACCGACACGTTCATGCCGATGAAGCCCGTTATGGCGGACAAGAGCGCCCCGATGGCAAAGCCGGTGGCCACCAAGGGGCCCAGGAACCAACCCACAATGATGCAGATGACCACGCCGACGATGCCGATGGTCGTATATTGGCGCTTCAAATAGGCCTGCGCGCCCTCGCGCACCGCCGCTGCAATCTCCTGCATCCTCGGGCTGCCGGCATCCGCCGACATGACTGAAGCCGTCGCCCAGATGCCGTAGCCGATCGCCAGCAGGCCACAGGCGATGATCATCCACAAAGCTGTCATTGACGTAAACCCCGGTTTGATGAGCGTGCCGGGCCAACGGATTCTGCCCCGGTCGCTGCCGAGCCCGGTTGTCACGCCGGCCGGCTGAAAGTGGCGCGGATATAGCCAAAAACGCCACGGCCACGCAATGGTGGGCGGCCGGGCCGGCGGAACCAGACCGCGATAGCCCGTTTGGTGCGGGGAAGCGCGCGTCGGACGCTCGTGCCCGGGAACGTGGAGGGTGGCCGCGCGGCAGCGCGAGAGGATTCGAGCGATCACCGAATCGGATACGGCACTTCCGGCAAGCTGCTCCGATGGGGGCGCTCAGCCGGTTCGCCACAGGTGCCGAAGCGTCGTCGGCACCGACGCGGCGGAGGCGCTGGTTGCCCGAATATCGAAACGTTGGTGCCGAGATTTGCTCCTCCAATGCGGTCGAAAGCGACGCGAGCGGACGCGAGCCGTTCGGCGGTGCAAAAGTTTTTTCACCTTTGTCGCAGATATTTCTTGCAATGGGTCGCAGTAGAGACTAATTGCGCCCTCGCCCAATTTCGCACGTGCCTGTGGCCGTGTGTCGGTCGGTGGGCATCCGGACAAGAGGCCGGACAGCCGCCCGGAGCGAGATCGCCGAGACCAGGGTCTGCCAAGACCCGCGGTCGACACGATCGCAGCTCCGAAAACATTGACCGGCAGCCGGAGGCGAAACCGGCGCACCTCGTTCTCAACGGGGGACGCGGCCTAAAGCAACGACGGAGCGGGCTTTTTTGGTCTCGTCGACCCTCCAAA
>Ga0209068_10002005_pt1 | contig 10000 bp, 7 predicted proteins | sample ColStrG_CSR_2012_FD_187200 | JGI IMG/M metagenome (GOLD analysis project Ga0209068, IMG submission 187200) | Freshwater sediment microbial communities in response to fracking from Pennsylvania, USA - Cold Stream Run_MetaG_CSR_2012 (SPAdes)... | ecosystem: Environmental > Aquatic > Freshwater >...
GTGATCCCCGGGGGACAACCGGTCGAGCCGTGGGCTCGCACCGGCGGCCACCGCCGCGGCAGTAATCTTCCCTGGTGATGGACATCGTGACCGACCCGACGACGTTGGTCCCCCCGGCCGGGGGGAGCGCGGTGACCATCGGCGCCTATGACGGCGTCCATCTCGGGCACCGGGCACTGCTGGCGGAGATGGGGTCGCGGGCCCGGGACGAGGGATTAACCACCGTCGTCGTCACCTTCGACCGCCACCCGGCCACGGTCGTCCGCCCCGACTCGGCGCCGAGCCTGCTCTGCGATCTCGACCAGAAGCTCGACCTGCTCGCCGCGGCCGGCGTGGATCGCACGGTGGTCATCCCCTTCGATACGGAGCGGGCCAACGAGACGGCGGAGGACTTCGTCGCCACCGTGCTGGTCGAGGGACTCGACGCCCGCCTGGTCGTGGTGGGGGAGGACTTCCACTTCGGGCACGGGCGCAAAGGCAACGTGGCCCTGTTGCGGGAGATGGGATCGACCTCGGGCTTCGCGGTGGACGGCGTGGCCCTGCGGGCCGACCGGGATTCCCCCGACCCCTCGGGCGAGCCGATCTCGTCCACCCGGGTGCGGAGCCTGGTGGCCACCGGCCGGGTCGAAGAGGCGGCCGTCCTGCTGGGCCGGCACCACCAGATCAGGGGCCCGGTGGTCCACGGCGACCATCGGGGCGGGTCCGAGCTGGGATTCCCCACTGCCAATGTCGATGTCCCCGCGGCCATCAGCCTTCCGGCCGCCGGGATCTACGCAGGATGGTACGAGCGGCCGGACGGCTCGATCTGGGAGGCGGCCATCTCGGTCGGACGCCGTCCGACCTTCTACCGGGCCGGGGGCGATCTGCTGGTCGAGGCGTTCCTGCTCGACTTCGCCGGCCAGCTCTACGGCGAGGAGGCCCGCGTCTCGTTCGCGGCCCGGCTACGCGACGAGCTGGCCTTCGACACCACAGCCGCGCTGATCGCCCAGATGGAGCGGGACGTCGCAGCCACCCGGACAACGCTGGCCGCGGTGGCCTCCGGGGGGGCCGGCGCCGGCCTCTGACCGATTCAATCGGCCGGTACACCGCCGAGCAGGTCGGCCCGCAGCTCCCGTTTGAGGACCTTGCCGGCCGGATTGCGGGGGAGCGGCTGGGACCGGAACCAGAAGCGCGATGGAACATTGAAGGCCGCCAGCCGTTCGCCCACGAACCGGGCCAGCTCGTCGGCCCCGACGTCAGACCCCGGTCGCAGCACGACGACGGCGCCGACCTCCTCGCTCAGGACGGGGTGGGGCACCCCGATGACCGCGCAGTCGGCCACGGCCGGGTGTTCGAAGAGGGCGGCCTCCACCTCGACGCAGTAGACGTTCTCACCACCGCGGATGATCATGTCCTTGGACCGGTCGACGATGTGGACGAAGCCCTCCTCGTCGATCCGGGCAACGTCGCCGGTGTGGAGCCAGCCGCGGGTGAACGTCGACGCGGTCTCGTCGGGGCGGTTCCAGTAGCCCCGCACCACGTTCGGGCCCTTGATCCACAGCTCCCCGGTCCGTTCCGGATCAGGCGCCTGGTCGGGCGGTGGCTCCTGTCCCCCGTATTCCTCGGCAACCACGGCGACGTCGCACACCGGCGCCGGGGGGCCCACGCTGGTCGGCTTGCGCACATAGTCGTCACCGGAGTTCATGGTGGTCATGGCCGAGGTCTCGGTGAGGCCGTAGCCGTTGCCCGGGGCCCCCGACGGGAAGTGCTCCTTGATCCGGCGGACCAGGTTGGGAGGGCAGGGTGCACCGCCATAGGAGATGGAGCGCACCGACGAGGTGTCCCGGGTGGCGAAGGCCGGTGAGTCGATCACCTGCATGACCATGGCCGGAACCCCGCCGAAGATGGTGATCCGCTCGCGCTCGATCAGCTCGAGGGCCCGCTCGGGGTCGAAGTGGTGCATCATCACCAGCTTCCCCCCCGCCGCGGTGTTCGACACCAGTACCGCGTGGCAGCCGGTGGCATGGAAGAGGGGCACCGAGAGGAGATAGGCGTTCTGGGTGCCGCCATCGGCGCCGGCCACCGGCCCGCTGCGGCGGAGGGAGCCCACGGTGGCCACGAAGAAGAGGTTCATCAGGTTGGAGGCGCTGTTGCGGTGGGTTCCCACCGCGCCCTTGGGACGACCGGTGGTCCCCGAGGTGTAGAAGATGGTGGCGTCGTCGTCCGGCTCGATGGCCACCTCCGGCAGGGTGGCCTCCTCGGGCCGGCCGGCGGTCAGCTGGGCGAACGGGAGCACGGAGAGAGGGGTCGACCCGGCCCGGTTCACGACCGATCCCTGGGCTTGGCGTCGGCCCCCGGCGGGGTCGTGTTCCTCCGAGCACACGACCATGGACCGGAGGTCGGGAATCGCCTCCAGGTGGGGGAGGATGCGGTCCCGTCGCTCCTCGTCCACGAACGCCACCGACGTCCCCGAGTCGCTCAGGCCGTAGGCCAGTTCGGCACCGGTCCACCAGGCGTTGAGCGGCACGACCACCGCCCCAGCGGCAATCGAGGCCCAAAAGGCCATCACCCACTCGGGCAGGTTGCGCATGGCGATGGCCACCCGGTCGCCCTTCTCGATCCCCGACTCCTCGATCAGGACCCGGGCCAGTCCGGCGGCGATCCGGAAGTGCTCGGCGAAGGTGACCCGCTCGTCCTCGTAGACGAGGAAGTCGCTGTCCCCGTGGAGGGACGACAGCTCCAGGACCGAGCGGAGCGTGGCGGGGGCCTGCTTCCACGTGCGGGTGCGAATGCCCCTGATGGTCAAGTCCTCCATCTCGAAGGTCTGACCCGGTGCCGTCAGCGTCGCCGTGGCCTCGGCCAGGGTGGGGATCGGCGGTCCACTGTCGGATGCCGGCGGCTGCGGCTGCGGCTCGGCCTGGTCGGGCATATTGCGCTCCTCTCAGCGGTATTCGCTGCGCTCTGCTGGGCTCGGTTCGGTGCTCCACATCCGGCTCCGCTGCCGGCCACCCGCAGCAGCTCGTCGAGCGGGAATGGGCGCGGCTACGGACCGGGTCACGCCGTGTGGGCGGACGGCGAGCCGGTCTGCTCCTCCGGGCCGGGCCCCCGGAAGACGGCGGTGCGGTAGTACGCCAGTTCGGCCACGCTCTCGCGGATGTCGTCCATGGCCCGGTGCCCGCCGGCCTTGGTCGGGGCCCCTTTCATTGCCCCGGGGTACCAGCGACGGGCCAGTTCCTTGACGGTGGACACGTCCACGGAGCGGTAGTGGAGGTAGTCCTCGATCTCCGGGAGCTGGGCGGCGAGGAACCGACGGTCGGTCCCGATCGAGTTGCCGGCCAGCGGCACGGTGCGGGCCTTCGGGACGTGGGCGCGGATGAAGTCCATGGTGGCGGTCCCGGCCTGCTCGAGGGAGACGCCCGATGCTGCGACCTCGGCCAGGAGCCCACTCTTGGTGTGCATCTCCCGGACGTAGTCGTCCATCAGGGCCAGCTGCTCGGGAGCGGCGGAAACCACCAGGTCGGGCCCTTCGGCGACGATAGTCAGGTCGTCGTCGGTCACCAGCGTGGCCACCTCGACGATGACGTGGCGCGCGATCTCGAGCCCGGTCATCTCGAGATCCATCCACACCAGCACGCCGGTACGCTACCGGTTGGCGGCCCGGGCCTCCAAGGGGCCGGGCTCCAACGGGCTGGCGCCAGTTCCAAGGTGGCGGGCCGCAGGTGGGCCGGGCCGGGATGCCGACGGCGCCGGTCCCCGAGCGGTAGCGTCAGGACCGGGAGAAGTGGAGGAGTCCGGTGGCCCCCGGATCGTGCAGCGGTGCCAGATCGGTCGTCGACGGGGCGTATCTGCGCGTCCCGGGGTCGGCAACCGGGCTTTCGGTGTCGGTGGTGCGGACCGACCCGGGCATCCCCCTGCCCGCCTATGCGAGGCCGGGTGATGCCGGCGCCGACCTCGTGGCCCGGGTTGACGTCACGCTGGCCCCTGGGGGAGGCCGGGCCATGGTCCCGACCGGTATCGCCCTGGCCATTCCGGAGGGCTTCGCCGGCTTCGTCCAGCCGAGGAGCGGCCTGGCCCTACGCCACGGGGTGACCTGCCTGAACACCCCGGGCCTCATCGATTCGGGGTACCGGGACGAGCTGTCGGTGCTGTTGGTCAATACCGACCCCGTGGCCCCCTATGAGGTGCACCGGGGCGATCGGATCGCGCAGCTGGTCATCCAGCGGGTCGAGTCCGCCGATTTCGTGGAATGCGCCGAGTTGCCGCCGAGCGAGCGCGGCATCGGCGGATTCGGGTCGACGGGACGGTAGGGACGGTGGAGCGCCTGACCGGGTTGGACGGGGCCTTTCTCAGCCTGGAGTCGCCCACCACCCATCTGCAGATCCTCGGAGCGCTGATCTTCGATCCGGGGGAGGTCGAGGGCGAGGTCGACTTCTGGAGCGTCAGGGACATGGTCGCCGGGCGGGTACACCTCGTCCCCCCGTTCCGGAAGCGGATGATCGAGGTCCCCTTCGGGTTGCAGCAGCCGTCGATGGTCGACGATCCCGATTTCGACATCGACTTCCACGTCCGCCGGACCAGCCTCCCCGACCCGGGAGGATTGGCAGAGCTGGCCGTGCTGGCCGCCGACCTGGCTTCCCGTCCGCTCGACCGTCGGCGGCCCCTGTGGGAATTCCACGTGGTCGAAGGACTCGAGCACGGTCACCTGGCGGTGATACCGAAGGTCCACCACTCGATCATCGACGGCGTCTCCGGAGCCGAGGTGATGGCCGCCTTCTTCGACCTCGAGCCGAAGCCCGTCCCGCGCCCCCTCTTTGCCCCGCGCAACGGACGCCGTTCCCTCCGTCGGCGGGACGCAGCTGATCGTCCACCCGAGGACACAACGCCGCCCGGGTCGGCTGCGGACGCCCCGCCCTGGTCGCCCGAGCCGTTGCCCGGTGAGATGGCGCAGTGGCGCCACACCGTCTCTTCGCTGCCGGGCCACGCCGAGGGACTCATCCGCTCCCTGTCGAGGACCCTGCAGACGGCACGGCGGTTGAACGACCGGAATCGGGAAGTGGCCGGCAGCTTGCCGCCGACGCCGTTCGAGGCTCCCCGCACCTCGATCAACCGTGCCATCTCGCCGCATCGACGAGTGGCCTTCGCCACCCTGCCGTTGCGCGATGTGAGACGGGTCCGGGAGGTTCTCGGCGGGACCGCCAACGACGTCGTCCTCGCCGCAACCTCCGGAGCCATGCGCGCTTTCTTCGCCGAGCGGGGAGAAGTGCTCGACCGCTCCTTGGTGGCCATGGTCCCGGTGTCCGTACGGGCGCCCTCCGAGCGGGACGCATTGGGCAATCGGGTTTCCGCGCTCCTCGTGTCGCTGGCCAGTGGCGTAGAGGATGCTGCTGCTCGCTTCCGGCACATCCGAGACGGGATGGAGACGGCGAAGGAGCAGAGCCGATCCATAGGGCCCGATGTGTTCGCCGGGTGGGCCCAGGCCATCCTCCCGGCGGTGGGCACCCGGTTGTCGAGGATGGTGACGAACCTGCGGCTGTTCGACCACCTGGCACCCGTGTTCAATCTCATCGTCTCCAACGTCCCGGGACCGGACTTCCCCCTGTATCTGGCGGGCGCCCGCATGGTGGCCATGTACCCGCTGGGACCGATCGTCGAGGGTGTCGGGGTCAACGTCACCGTCTTCTCGTATCTGGACACCATGTACGCCGGCGTGCAGGCCTGCTGGGATCTGGCCCCGGACATCGACACCATCGCCCGGGGGCTCGAGCATTCCCTCGACGAGCTGGTGCAAGAGGCCGATCGCAAGGTCCGGCCGGTGCCATGGTGGCACGCCGAGCTCCCGGCATGACGCGGGGTGTCTGCTTGTGAAGTGAGACGGACGAAATGGGACGGACGAAATGGTACGCGAGGAGAGGAAGGGCTACCCGATGAGACTTGACCGACGAACCTTCGTCAAGGGAGCGCTCGGTGCTTCCGGCGCCGTGATCCTGGGGCGCAACGCCGAACGGAGCGCTCCGCAGTCGATGGAGCTGGAGCGGTTCTCTTCGCCGGAAGTGGCGTTGCCGAGCCCGGGCGCGTCGGGTATCGAACACGTGATCCTGGTCATGATGGAGAACCGGAGCTTCGATCACTTCCTGGGGTGGCTGCCGGGCGCCGACGGTCGCCAAGCCGGACTCTCCTACCGTGACCCGAGCGGAAAGTCCCATCGAACCTTCCACCAACGCCAACTCAACGGCTGTGGTTTCAACGACCCGGACCATTCCTATTCGGGAGGCCGGATCCAGTACAACGGTGGACTGATGGACGGGTTCCTGACTGACACCGCCAACGACTCCTACGCCATCAGCTTCTACCGGAGCATGGACCGCCCGTTCATGGGCAGTCTGGCCCGCCACTACACCACCTGTGACCGCTACTTCTGCTCGATCCTCGGGCCGACGTTTCCGAACCGCATCTTCCAACATGCCGGTCAGACCGACCGTCTGTCGAACACCTTGACGCTTTCAACCCTGCCGACCATCTGGGACCAACTCAACCAGATCGGCGGGCCAACCGGCCGCTACTACTATTCGGACCTTCCCATCCTCGCCCTGTGGGGGTCGAAGTACGGATCCATTTCGGCCCAGATCCCGCAGTTCCTGAGTGACGCGGCCGCCGGTACCCTTCCCAACGTCGCGTTCGTCGATCCGGGTTTCCTGGGCGAGGGAACGGGCGTCTCCAATGACGACCACCCCCTGGCCGACATCCGAGCCGGTGATGCTTTCCTTTCCCAGATATTCCACGCGGTGGCCTCAGGACCGGGTTGGGGCAAGACCGTGCTCATCATCAACTACGACGAGTGGGGAGGGTTCTTCGACCACGTGCCCCCACACCGGGTCACCGCCGGCGTCCCGGTTGGCTCCAATCCCAGCACCGGGGTCGATCAGGATCTCGACGTCGATGGTCACGTGCTCACCGGGTTCCGGGTCCCGTGCATCGTCGCCTCTCCCTTTACCAGCGTCAGAGCCGGGAGCACGGCAGTCGCCCACAGCCTCTACGACCACACCTCGATCCTCAAACTCATCGAGTGGCGGTGGGGATTGAGCCCGTTGACCCAGCGTGACACCTCCACCGCGGCGACCGATCCCGGCAATCTGGCAACCGTTCTTGACTTCGCAGCCCCGAGCCTGAAGATTCCTCCGCTCATTCCGACGCTCGGTCCATTCACACCGGCGGCGTGCCCGGCCCCCGCCATGGCCACGGCGCAGTTGCAGTCCGACGTCCGCGGACAGAGCGGCACCACCGACGCGACGGCCGAACGCGAGACCTGGGCCAACCTGAAGCGATCGGGCCTGGTCGAGGGCTGGGTCTGACCCGATCCCCACTCGGGCCTCGTCCTATTCGCCGGGGCCGGGATCGATCGAAGGTAGAACTCGTGACGGGCCCCCGGGGCGGTCACACCCAGAGAACGAGGTCGGGCAACTGCTAGGCTGACTGGCTCACGCGGACGTGGCTCAGTTGGTAGAGCATCACCTTGCCAAGGTGAGGGTCGCGGGTTCGAATCCCGTCGTCCGCTCTCAGGTTCTCCCGGTCAGGGGCACGGCCACAGGGTCTGGCACCGCTTCCGGATGCTTCGCCGAACCGCCCACCGCGCGTCCATGGCGCGGGGGTGCGTGTTGGTACCCGAAGGGAGGCCGATCAGCGCGGCCCCTGGCTTCGACGGCCGCCTTCCGGCCGAGCTCGCTCAGGGCTGCGGCCAGGACCCGGTCCCGGCTGTGGCGTGCTGGTAACGGAGGGCGGCGACCGGAGACTTGTAGCCGGCCCGGTGCATGAGCTCGGCCGGAGGGTGGTCCCGGTGGCCGCCGACCAGGTGAGCCCGGAGTGGCGGAGGTCATGGAGGCGAAGATCGGGGCATACCGCCACTCCCATCCGCTGGTAGGAGCACGGCCCTTGGCATCGAGCGGTATCACCAAGGTGCCGATCAGCCACGCTTGATAGCTGCCGGAGACCCGGCGATCTGGAACAGTCTGAGTCCGCTCGCCATTGGCATGTCCAGCGCGCTCAAGGAATGGCGGCAGTATGTCAGCATGACTCGCCGCATCATCCTCTGGGATATCGACGGAACCCTGATCACCACGGGTGTGATCGGACGCCGAGCACTCGAAGGCGGAGCAGCCGAAGCGGCTGGGATCGACACCGTCCCCGAGGTCTCCATGGGCGGAAAGACCGATCCCCAAATCATCGCCGAGATCTTGGCGGCTTCAGGAGTACCGGACCGACTCATCACCGGCCTTGTCCCGAAAGCCGTGGCTACGGCACAGATCCTCCTGGCCCAGGGACGAAGCCGGATGGTGGCTGAGGGACGGGTGCACCCTGGTGTACGCAATGTGCTCGAGCGACTTGACGCCATTGGGGGTGTACGCCAGTCCCTCCTAACCGGCAACGTCGGGGCCAATGCCTTCGTCAAGGTTGAGACTTTCGGCCTGGCCGGTTTCTTCGACTTTGCCGTCGGGGCTTACGGAGACGACGATGCGAATCGGGACAATCTCGTTCCTATCGCACTCGACCGCGTCGCCCGGCTCCGAGACGAGCGCTACTCGCTGTCAGAGGTATGGATCGTCGGTGATACCGCCAACGACTTGCGCTGTGCCAGGGCGGGAGGAGTGCGCTGCCTCCTGGTCGGCACGGGCAAGGAAGGGCTGGATTCACTCAGCGACCTCAGCCCTGACTTCCTCCTTCCAGATCTCTCCGACACCGAAACGGTGCTCGCCGCCCTGCTCGGCACCTGATCCTCTTGGCTCGATCGCTCTGGGGCCCGTCGAGGCCGCCCGACTCTGCCGGAGGACGCCGAAGTAGCATTCTCGTTCGTCGGTCCGGCATGACCGTGACATAAGCGCCGGTCAGCCAGGTCAATACCACTCCGCTCCCAGCGATCTTGGGCCGTTTCACCAAACGGCTGGCCTGGGCGCAGGGCGTTTCTCGCGACAAAGCAGGTCTTCATTAGTAGCCTTGTCCCGTGTTGGAGACCCGGATCGACTACGTGTTGTTCGACCTCGGTGGGGTCCTCATCGAGCTTGGTGATCTGGCAATCCTCCAAGCTCGAACCGGATTCGGAGGTGACCAAGCAGAGTGGCTGGGACATCTAGACCCGTGGCTTGCTCGATTTGAAACGGGCCGGTGCTCGGCCAGTGACTTCGCCAGCGGTGTGGTCGCTGACTGGGGGGTAGAAACCACGCCGGACCAGTTTCTCGAGGTCCTGATGGACTGGGCGATCGGCCCGTATCCGGGAACGAGTGAACTTCTCGCTGAGCTACAGAACACCGTCGGCATCGGGTGCTTGAGCAACATCAACGCCATGCACTGGCAAGATCAGTCCGAGCGGTGGCCGGTACCTACGACGTTTGACGATCACTTCCTGTCTTTTGAACTCGGTGTGCGGAAGCCCGATCGTGCGGTCTTTCAAGCCGTCGCTGACCGATTGCGGCTCCACCCGGATCGGATTCTGTTCATAGACGATGTAGCAGCGAACGTTGCGGAAGCTCGTGCGTTCGGGTTCCGTGCTGAACAAGTCAGGGGCGTCGACGGAGCGATCAGAGCGCTCCAAGAAGTGGGCCTGGTCACCCGGACGAGTTGAGCGTCACGTCAGGCGGATCTGTCTTGTGGCGTGACGGAGACCACTGATATCGGCAGGCCTCGGATGGTCATCACCGGGGGGTCGGAGTTGGGCCGAGTACCGGGTTCGGCTCGCCGGCCAGGCACCCCGATGGGTCGCGCAGGGCCTCGACTACTATCACGACCCCGTAGTTCCTTGGTCCCCATGAGCACCGCCTTTGTCGTGGCGACGCTGTCCGGCCGGCAGGCCGGGCTCCACGCCTGGTAGATCCCGCAATGCTCCTCGGCTCCCACTGTTTGCGGCGGAGCCGGCGCAATCGCCGGCATCAGGGATTCAAGGCCAACGCTGGCCGACAGTCATCCCGGGCGCACCGGATGCGTTCTGCGGGCTGAATCGACGAAATGCGGCAGCGCCATGTTTGTGGCCGTAGAG
>Ga0209068_10002006_pt1 | contig 9988 bp, 13 predicted proteins | sample ColStrG_CSR_2012_FD_187200 | JGI IMG/M metagenome (GOLD analysis project Ga0209068, IMG submission 187200) | Freshwater sediment microbial communities in response to fracking from Pennsylvania, USA - Cold Stream Run_MetaG_CSR_2012 (SPAdes)... | ecosystem: Environmental > Aquatic > Freshwater >...
CCTGAGTATCGATCAGGGAGATTGCATCTGGGCTATTTTCGATCAATGACCGAAAGCCTTGGAATGACGCAGCCATACACCTCTTCCATCATCTTGAATTGCGGAAATGCTGTATGAGCAACTCCCGGGCCAAAGCGGCTGAACATCGCCAAGTGGCTGACCAGCCTCGTGGCTGGGCCAGTCCCAAACGATCATGGCGATAAACAGATGGGATACAGGCGTGTCATTTGACCAAATATGGTCACGTCCGAGCGTCACACACGCCCAAAGGGTGATAGACTTGGTATCGGCTGCCAATCTCGGCTTCCCGGATCGACGGGACAAAGGAGAAACGCGATCTGAACTCCCCAGGTTCTCAGCCAAGAGCTTCAAGCTGGCTTTTGGAAAACGGTCCGAAAGAACTTGAGCTGCTCGTCCGGGCGATCGTGTTTCGGCCAGCTTCATCCATGCTGAGCGCCGAAAACGCCACCGCTGCAGCCCAGGACTGTGCGCGCTATTTACTGGATAACCGGGGGCATGTTGCCGCATGGTACGCGTCGGCGTCGGTCACTTACGGCTATGAGGCCAGCGAGGCCCTTTACCAACACGTATCTTTTCTCTATCCTGTCGAAGATGGTCTGCTGATTAAACGGCAAGAGGAGTTAAAGCGGGCAGTGGCGGAAGGCCGAATAGGAACTGAAGGCTGGCAGTCCCGCAAAGATGGGTCGCGATTTTGGGCGAATGCCATTACCGTTCCGCTCAAAGATGAAAACGGAGAATTGCAGGGCTTTGCGGCGGTGGTTCGCGACTTTAGCGACCGTCATGAGCGGGACGAAAAGTTACAGCGCAGCCGCGGGCGCCTCCGGCCTCTCCCCGCTGAATCCACCATCGCCGGTATCGTTTCCGGTGAGTTTGACCGAATTCCCGAAGCCAACGACACGTTTCTCGAACTCGTAGGCTACAGCCGCGAAGATTTGCAAGCAGGGCTGCTGCGCTGGCCCGATCTCACTCCGCCGGAATATCTCGAGATGGACGAGCTGGCGCACGAAGAAGGACTGCGGTTCGGCGCATGCACGCCGTTCGAGAAGAAGCTGCTTCGCAAAGATGGAACCCGCGTTCCGGTGCTGGTTGCCACCGCTGTTCTTAAGCTTTCTCCGTTCAAGTGGATCACGTTCGTGCGGGACCTTAGGGAGCGAGACCGGCGAGAGAATATCGACGAGGGTAATGTCGAACTCAAACACAACTTTGAGGAGATTATCGGAAGCAGCACGGCCATGAAGCGGGTTATGGGGCAAGTGGAAGTGGTTGCGCCGACCGATGCAACTGTGTTGATCCTGGGCGAAACCGGCACCGGAAAGGAATTGATCGCGCGCGCCCTCCATAAAATGAGTCCGCGCAAGAATCTTCCTTTCATCACCTTGAACTGTGCCGCCATCCCCACAGGGCTTCTGGAAAGCGAATTATTCGGTTACGAGAGGGGGGCTTTCACCGGCGCTTTGTCGCAAAAAATCGGCCGCTTCGAGATGGCTCACCGTGGAACGCTATTTCTGGATGAGGTAGGCGACATTCCGTTGGATCTGCAGCCGAAATTACTGCGCGCCCTACAAGAAAAATCGTTTGAGAGGTTGGGCGGCACCAGGACGATTCCCATCGATGTCCGGCTGGTAGCGGCAACCAACCGCAATCTCACCCAGATGATGGGGGATAAGCTCTTTCGAAGCGACCTCTACTACCGGCTGAAAGTATTTCCGATCACCACGCCTCCGTTGCGCGACCGCCCTGACGATATACCAGTACTCGCCCGGCATTTCACGAAGAAATATGCGGCCAAGATGGGCCGGCAGATCGAAAAGATTCCGTCGGACACGATGCGGGCGCTTGTGAACTGGCATTGGCCAGGCAATGTGAGGGAACTGGAAAACTTCATTGAACGGGCGGTCATTCTTTCGAGAGGTCCCGGCCTGCGTGCTCCACTGGCCGAAATACGGGAAGATGCCGTGGAAGGCGCCGGCAGCGCCACGCTCGAGCAAGTGGAGCGCGAACATATCGTCCGGGTGCTTCGCGAGAGTGAAGGCGTGGTGAGCACGGCCGCCAAACGTCTCGGACTGCACCGGACGACATTGAATGCGATGATGCGAAAACTTGGAATCTCGCGCAAGAATCTGTAACTGTTCAGCCAAGCTCATTTCCACGTCGCGAACATCGCGCAGCTCGCCACGGTCATCACGGCCACCGTGATCCACCCAAGCGAGGCCAGCCACGGCGGGTTTGCGCGCGCTCCCATCACCGCGGGGTTACTTGTCAGAAGAAGCACTATGACGATGAGCGGCGGCGCCAGTACGCCGTTCAGAACCGCCGACCAGAACAGCATGGATACCGCGTTGAAGCCCGCGTAATTGAAAGCCAGTCCCAGCGCCAGACCGGCGGCGATGACCGCATAGAATTCGCGAGCGAGGCCCGCGCCATCGGCCAATGACCCACGCCACACCGCGCCCTCGGCGACCGCATATGCGCTGGATCCCGCCAGAACCGGCACGCCGATCATGCCTGCGCCGATAAGCCCCAGGCTGAAGAGCCAGTATGCACCGTTACCCGCCAGAGGCCGCAACGCCTCCGCCGCATCCTGCGCCGTCGAGATGGTGGTTTTGCCGTGGGCGTGGAGCGTCGCCGCCGTGGTCAGGATGATGAAGTACATGATCAAATTCGAGAAGAACATTCCGGTAACGACATCGTTTCTGGACTTGCGCAACTCGAAGTTAGTGGCGCCCCTGCGCGCTTCGACCGTCAACTCTCCTTGCTCGCGCTCCTCCTCTACTTCCTGCGATGCTTGCCAGAAGAACAGGTAAGGAGAAATGGTGGTTCCGAAGATTCCGACGAGGGTGGCCCAATACGCTCCCGACCATTCGACATGCGGGATGAAGGTGGAACGGAGCACCGCGGCCCAATCGGGCTTGGCGAATAGCGCAGCCAGCACGTAGGAAAAAAGAACGAGGGTCAGCCACTTAAAAATGCGCGCGATGGCGTAGTAGGAAGACCAGATGAGAAAAGAGCCGATGATCACGGCATAGACGGGCGTCCAGAATACGCTGCGAATACCCGTCACCATCTCAGTGACCTTCGCCATGCCGCCGAGGTCGGCTCCAATGTTGACCGTGTTTGCGATGACGAGCAGAGCGCACGCGCTCCACAAAACCCAGCGCGGGTAGCGGCGCCGGATCACACTGGCGAGCCCTTCGCCGGTCACCAAACCGAGCCGGGCGCACATCATTTGTACCGCGGTCATCAGCGGAAATGAAAACAGCGCCGTCCACAGTGGAGCATAACCGAACGCCGCCCCGGTCACGGAATAGGTAGAGATGCCGGAAGGGTCGTCGTCAGCGGCGCCCGTGATCAGGCCGGGACCCAGCCGACGGAAGAATCGGCGAAGCTGAGGCGGAGCTATTCGGTGTTTCTTGCCTTTCAATCTTTGACTTCCCGGCCTCGGCGCGTTCACCATCAGAGTGAGGCCAGGACCAAGATCTAAATCGCGCCTCGCCGGCCGCTCACCAAGTTGATGATGAAAACTACCAAGGCCACTACCAATAGTAAGTGGATCAGGCTTCCGCCAATGCTAAAGCCAAATCCCAGCAGCCAAAGAATCAATAACACGCCGATAATCGTCCAAATCATAGCTTTCTCCTGTGCCCATTGCTGAGCGGTATTTACTGCGAAATTCGACCGTTCGCGCGGAACTAAAACAGTCTGGAGCGTTTCTCAGACCACCACCGGCGAAAATCAAGGGCGTCCGCTTTATGCCGACGCCCAAGCCCCAAATTAAACGCTGCTAAGGGAAAAAGAAGAGATGTGTCCGGCTTCGTGCAGCCAATAAGGCTGCCGGCCGTAGCGAAAGTAGGGCTGCTGTTCATTCTCTCGACTGATTGAACGGGACTCGATGTCCAAAATGTTTTGCTGGCTTCGCGGGAGAGGCCAGTTCAGACCTTGGACTCCGCCTGCTTACACTGCATGCAAAGCACCAACCGCCAGACGACGACGAGGGTGTGCGCCGCACAGTGGTTCGCCCTCAGACTGCTAACGGCATATGGTCACTTGACCAAATAGCGTCATAGCCGGCTCGCGACCAACCATTCGGGAAGGTTCAAAAGCGTTGGTCCCCTTCATGCTTAGGAAAAGGCGGAGAGCCGAGGCCGGCATGCCGAACGAGCCCTGGAGTTTTCGGATCAGGCGTACAAACTGGCAAAGGAAGCCCACGCCAAGTTGGGGCAGATCGTGAGTCTTTAAGTTGTGTCCACTCGCTATAACAACGGATCGCACTACGAAAACCACCAACGAGCCGCCGAATTGCATGACGTCGCCGCGCACGCTCATCGGGTCGCCGAGCAGCACGGGAAACAGGATCATTTGACTGGACACGAGCATTCACGGCAAGCTCTTGAGCACTCTGAAAAGGCTTATCGGCACACTGAGGGGACTATCATGCGACATGGCAGCAGCGCAAGCGGACACGCCGATATCGCGGCCCTTGCTTATGACCTGTGGAAGGCCAGAGGCTGTCCAGACGGCTCGCCGCAAGACGATTGGTTCCGTGCCGCGGAAGAATTGCGATCCCGCGCTTACGCACTTTGATCCCGCGCCCGGCGGCTAGCAGACGTCACAACCAATGTCACTTGAGATCATCCATCGCGAGCAGGAAGGAATCGAGATTCTGGATCTGAAAGGAGACCTCACCTTCGGCCCGGAAGATCTGCATTTCCGGAATGAACTGGCCGGGCTGCCGCTGGCTGGAAAGATTCTTGCGGCGCTAAACCTCGTCGATCTGCGGAACCTTGACAGCATCGGCCTTGGCACGCTTGTGTTCGCTCTAAAGACGCTGCGGAAGGCCGGTGGAAACCTGGCAGTCTTCAATATGCGTCCGTCGCACATCCAACTCCTGGTGGAAGCGCGGCTGGAAACTACGTTCGAAGCTTATGAAACCGAACAGGATGCGATAGACAGCTTTTTCCCCGAGCGGAACGTCAAACGCTATGACATTTTGGCGTTTGTCGAAGCCCAGCAATTCACGCGCTCGAAATCCTAGAATCGTCCGGCTCCGATCTTGCCCTGGTCGGTCGGCTTATCGCTCCGACCGCACAGCGTCACTTGACCTGTGGCTGTCATTGGTGCGCCTGAATTCTTCCTAAAGACCTACGCTAGATTCTCCTGCCGAACGGCCAGCAAAGTGCCAGTTCCCCTTGCAGAGGATACAACATGCATCGGTTCTTTATTTTGAGCGCGTTGGTTTTGAGCACTTCCTTGATCGGTCCTGCCGTAGCGAGAGCTGACGACCGGGATCACGAAAGACGCTACTACGATAGGCAAGGCCACGACTACCACTCGTGGAACAACAACGAGGATCGGGCATACCGCTCGTATCTCGGAGAACGGCATCGCGACTACCGTGATTTTCACCGAGTGAGGCGGGGTGAACAACAGCAATACTTCACTTGGCGCCATCAACACCCCGATAGCAGCCTCTTCAGAGTTGAGATTCGCTAGCTTCTGAAACTTGGCCCGATGCGCCGGTAAATCCAGGCCCGGCGCTCGGTTCTCTATCCGTTTTTCGTGGCCCTTCCCAATTGTTTCTGTTGCCTGGACCCATCACGTTCCCAGCACAATCCGCAGTTCAACAAGGATTTGTTCCCCCAATCGTTAAAGAAAGCCGGCTCGGAATATGTTCACATGCCGGGACTCGGCGGTCTGCGGCATGCGAAGCGCGATTCACCCAACGTGGGCTGGCGCAACCCGTCCTTTCGAGGATATGCCGACTACATGCAGATTTCCGGGTTCGAGCAAAGCCGAGAAGAATTGATTCGCTTGGCGATCCAAGACCGAATCGTCTTGATATGCGCTGAAGCGGCACCGTGGCGCCGTCATCGCTCGCTCATCGCAAATTCTTTGCTGGTTCATGGAATCCGCACCGAGGACATTATGAGCCCAACTCGGCGGCAGGCTAGCTAAACATGGCGACATAAGTAATTGCGCATAGATGGCGATTCGTGGTTTCATGGAAACATGAAACCACTGACGATTGTCGAATCGGAGTCGATCATTCTCGGTTTGCAGGATGAGATCCGCCGGAGCGAAGACTCGCGCTATGATCACCGTCTACATGGCGTGCTTTTGGTGGCGCAAGGTCTGACCTGTCCCGTCGTGGCCAAGTTGCTCGGCGATGCGCCGCGGACGGTTGAGTATTGGGTGCGTACTTTTGAGGAGAAAGGGCTGGGCGGATTGGTGGAAGGCGAAAGATCGGGACGGCCGGGGCGGCTGAGTGAAAAGCAACTCCAAGAGATTGGTGCTATTCTGCGGCGCACGCCGCGCGAAGCTGGGCTGAGCGGCACCCTCTGGGACGGCAAGACTCTGGCGGCCTGGATCAAGCAGCAGTGCGATGTGTCCCTCGGTGTGCGCCAGTGCCAGCGGCTGTTCCGCCAGCTGGGCTTCCGCTTGCGCAAGCCGCGCCCCGCTATCGCGCAAGCCGACCCCGAATGGCAAAGTCGGCATAAAAAAAACTCCAGGCGCTCATGAAAAACCGCTCCGTCGATCTGTGGGCCACCGACGAAGTGCATTTTCAACAACACGGTTCCCGTTGCCGAATGTGGATTCCGCCGGACATCAAAGATCCTGTTTTGCTGCATGCCCCCACCCGCAAAAGCGTGGGCTACTTCGGCGCGGTGCGTCTACGCGATGGCCGCTTCCTCTTTCGCCGGGAGCAGCATCGCTTCAACGGCGAATCCTTCCTTGGCTTTCTGCGTCAACTGCGCCGCTGTAGTATTCCAACCGGTCGGCGCGTCGTGGTCATCACCGATAACGCCCAATATCATCACGCCCGGCTGCATAAGGACTGGCGCGTCCAACAGGCCCCAGGCTTTACTCTGGACTTCCTCCCGCCCTACAGTCCTGAGTTGAATCCCATTGAGCGAGTTTGGAAACTCACCCGCCGCCGTTGTCTCCACAATCGCTACTTCTCGCAACTTGGACAAGTCATCGTTGCCGTTGCAAACGAGTTTGCCACCTGGGCAAAACGCAACGAGACCCTCCGCCGTCTATGCGCAATTACTTAAGACGCTGTGTTTAATACCAGATGGGGCGAGAACTTATCGCAGAAGGGCGGATCGCAATCCGCGCGCAGTCCCATCTCCCGGCGCAGACGCCGAACCGGCGTCCACCAATGCCTGGTCGCCATGCGGCACACGTTCAGCCCAGCCCGGTAAAGCCGCCATCCTCCCTGGCGCGAACGAATCAGTCCCGGTACGTTGACCAGCACGGAGGGGATCATGCGCGGAAAAAAGGAGCAGGGCGAAAGTATCCCAACTGGAACCCCACGGATGCGGAGATTATCCGGCAGTGCGAGGACTTGAAGAGCGGACCCGAAGTGCTGGTGGCGAAGAAGCTAGGCCTGCCTTGGGCCTCGGCAAAGCGGCGCGGCAAATACCAACTCACCCGCAACCAACAGGTCCGCGTCAACGGCGGCTGCGAGAAGGTCTTCGTACGTCCCCCGCAACTCCGGCAAAAGCAGCTTGCGGAACAGTCTACCGCCTTCTACCGCGCCAAGGTGGAAGGACTTGGTATTGGGTTCCGAGTAGGCGATGGTCACCTGGTGACCGCGCTGCCGCAAGCCCAGCGCCAGAGCAGTGCGGGGATGCAAATCGCCCAACGACCCGATGGTCGCGATCAACACCCGCCTCTTGCCGATCATCTTTTACTTCGCCAACGTCTCATGCAACGCCCGCTCCGCCTGGGCCTTCTCGCCCTCCCCTAACCTGTCATACACTCTCGCCAAATGATAATGCGGCATGGCTTGGCTGGCATTGAGTTCCGCGCTACGCCGCAATTCCGCCGCCGCGCCCTGCCAAACGCGCTTTCCTTCCAGCAGCACGCCCAGTTCGTAGTGCGCCTCCCAATTGCGCTCTTCAATGCTGATCGACTTGCGCAGCAACGCCTCAGCCGTAGCGTCCTTTGGATCGCCCGCGAGGCGCGCCTTCGCCAACAGCAAAAGCGCCGCCGGATTACGCGGATTTCGCGCCAGCCATTTTTCGTAGGCGCCGGTGATCGCCGCCAAATGTTCACCGGCCTGATCCAACATTTTGCCCAGGAACAGATAGGGTTGCTCAATTTGCGGGTCGATGCGAATCACGCGCCGGAATGCGGCGATGGCGTCGTCAAATCGCCTCTGGCCGTAGCGAGCCACTCCTAGTGTCAGCACAAGCTGCGCGTCGTTCGGATGCGCCGCCAGCGCCGTAGAGACGACTTCCGCCGCATGGCCGAAATCCTGCTTGCGTAGCAAGACCTCGCTGTAGTCGAAAGCGAAGCGAGGATCGGTTTTTTGCCCCTCCCAGGCGGATGCGAGATGCTTCTCCGCATCCTCGCCACGCCCAGCCGCGAGCAAGGAGCGCCCTAGGGCATTTTCCGCGCCCGGCGAGGGATGCTGCGCGGCGGCTTTTGTGTAGTAGAGCAGCAGCGCCCGGCTGATGGTCTGATTTCCTGCCCCAAACTTCTCTGCCTTGGCTGCCGCCGCCGAAGCGGCCGCGGGTTCGTCCAGGCGCGCGTACGTTTCCGCCAACGAAACCCAGGCGTAAGCATTGCGCGGCTCGGCTTTTGCCGCTTGTTCCAGCGCGCCGCGCGCCTGAGCCAGGTCGCCACTCTGCAGCGCAAGCAGACCGCGCTGCAGGAGTTGAGTCGGCGAATCAACGGCAAGAAAAAGAAGCAGCAGGAAGAGCACTAATTATATTATTGACGTGGCACGCTAAAAAGGGGTCAGACGCCATTTCACTACTTTCGGCCAGCGCAAGCGCTCTGGAGTCCGCACTCGCGGATCTCCAGCCGTTGCTTGGCTCGCGCGTCACAACCAATCTTGTCCAACGGGAGCATCACAGCCACGGCGAGTCCTACCATCCCGCCGCGCTTCCAGACATTGTCTGCTTTCCGCAAACCACCCGCGATGTCAGCGAAATCATGAAAATCAGCGCACGGCGCCGGATTCCGGTGATTCCCTTCGGATCCGGCACTTCCGTCGAAGGCCAGGTGAACGCGATCCACGGCGGCATCGCGATTGATCTTCGCGGAATGAACAAGATATTGCGCGTCAGCGCGGAAGACGGCGATGCCACGGTTGAGGCGGGCGTCACGCGCATGCAGCTTATCAAAGCGCTTAACAATACGGGGTTTACTTTTTTCGTGGACCCGGGGGCCGATGCCACCATCGGTGGAATGGCAAGCACGCGCGCTTCGGGAACCACGGCAGTGCGCTACGGCACGATGAGCGAAAACGTGCTCGGCCTCACGGTGGTGCTCGCGGACGGACGCGTGATTAAGACCGGCACCCGCGCGCGGAAATCCTCAGCCGGTTACGATCTCACGCATCTTTTTGTGGGTTCCGAGGGAACGCTCGGAATTCTGACGGAAGTGATTCTCCGTTTACACCCTTTGCCGGAAGCCGTGACGGTAGCGGTGTGCTCCTTCAATGACGTGCGAGGGGCGGTTGAAACCGTGATCGAGGGTATCCAAACCGGTCTCGCTTTGGCGCGAGTGGAGTTGCTAGACGAAAAGCAGGTCGCCGCGGTCAACCGCTACTCGAAGATTGACCTTCCTGTTCTACCCACGCTTTTCTTCGAATTCCACGGAATGAACGGCCGCGACGTAAAGGAACAAGCCGAAGTGCTGCAATCTTTGGCGGCCGATCATGGTGGGCAGAATTTTAACTGGAAAGCGAATCTGGAAGAGAAGGATGAACTCTGGAGCGCTCGCCACAACGCTTATTTTGCGGCGCGCGCCTTGCGTCCGGGCGCGGAGGTGATGACCACCGATGTCTGCGTCCCTATTTCCCGCCTGGCGGATTGCATCGCCGAAACCAAGCTCGATCTTGCCGATGTCTCATTTCCCGCGACCATCGTAGTACCTACTTGCAGAAGTAAGCGAACTCTGACATGATTAGCGTATGAGCCAGTCCGCAGTCGTGTCTTTGACCCCCGAGGAAGAG
>Ga0209068_10002008_pt1 | contig 9986 bp, 11 predicted proteins | sample ColStrG_CSR_2012_FD_187200 | JGI IMG/M metagenome (GOLD analysis project Ga0209068, IMG submission 187200) | Freshwater sediment microbial communities in response to fracking from Pennsylvania, USA - Cold Stream Run_MetaG_CSR_2012 (SPAdes)... | ecosystem: Environmental > Aquatic > Freshwater >...
TCGTCATGGGCTCGGCGCGCATAGAGTGTTATAAAGGACGTTATCACACTCTCATAATGCCAAGCAAGACTAACTTCGTTGCGTGAGTTGTCGAAGTTCTGTTCGGTTTCGTCTTGCGGCGCGAGGCGCGCCAGTCGGACCTCACTTAAAGAGCGGAGAGAATGGTACAATGCTTGCCATCAACTTTTTCGCTGGAGGTTCAAATGCGTTTCTTCTCTCGGTTAGCTTTTCTAGCCGCGTTCCTTGCGGTGATGATCCTACCTCTCAGCTTGATGTCGGCGAAGAAGGAAGAGAAGAAGCCCTCCACCTCTTCGTCGTTTCCAGACACATATCTCTCTCAGCTCGACAAGGGCGAGCGTTTCAAGAACCCCGATTATTTTCGGATACTCGCTGGAGATGGCATCCGAACAGCGGACCCTCGCGGTTTGTTCCACAGAGTTTCGGTTGCTGTCGGCGAGGGTAAAAACTACAAGGCGTTGTATCTGGCTCGATTGTTCACCGTCATTAAACCCGATTCCCCGGAAGGCTGGGCGAATCGGGCGAGTATCGCCGCGACCTTGGGGCTGAAAGAAGAATCAGCAGCATCTCAGGCTAATTCTGAACGTCCTGACGGAGCTCGTCCAGTCCCTTTAGGCGTGCTTCCAGGTAATGGTCTGCAGGTTCGTCCAAAGGATACGTACGATTGGGCAGCAGCCATGGCGCTAGTCGCGGACGGCCTCGCATCGAAGGTAGGCCCCAATCATGTCGTTTCGGTTCGAGACGACGTGAGTGGCATTCATGTCAGTACCCCCCAAGAGCTTGCAGATCTCAATGAAGAATTGGCTAAGGACGACCTGCCCCCTAATGGACCGTGGGCCGTTTCCGAACCGGTCCGTGCGACGGATGTGTTGCCCAACTTATTTTCCTTGGTAAGTGGATCGCCAATGAAAGAAAAGACTACTAACAAGGGGAGCCTCATTGGGGCGATGGCAATGGCGGGCCTAGCGGGGCTGCAGCGAGATGCTGCGGCAGCGGCTCAAGCTTCACAAGCCTCTGGCACCATGCTGGAAAGGGCCATGTCTGTTCCAAGCAAGTATAGCGGTGGAACATATACAGGCGTTTTTTTCCCAGGTATGACGCCTGAACAGAAGACTTACCAGCCGAAGCCTTCAGGCGAGTTTTATGCTGTCGGCGGGCCGCTCCCTCTCCTGTGGGCTTCGGGCAGTAGCTTGAGCCCAACCGTATTGTGCCAGCTTGTCAGTACAGAGAACCTAGTTACGCACCATATTGGTCCAGAAGACTTGAAGAAGCCCGCTGCGAAAAAGAAGTTTTATCACGAACACCTGCCTCCTTTGAATTACCCTCGGCTCGCGGTGCTCCGGTATCGGAAACAGCCCGGTGGCGACGACTATGAGACGTCTATACCACTGACGTTGTTCGAAGTGATGCTCAATGGCAATGACCTTGCAGAAATGTTTCCAAACGCGAACTTGATGTTTTTTGATTTCGCGGACGACAATGTGCACTACCAGAGAGGTGACCTAACCATTCTGCCGACAAATGGAAAAAGCGGGCTAGTCGGTTACGATGACAAAGGGATAGTTTACACTGGTAACCCACACCCGTCCGCCTGGCTGCTGCCTCCTACTACGCAGAAACAGAATTAGAGGGTTGGAAATGTCTAGCTATTACAAATTGATCTTTTCGACAGTTGTTTGTGGTCTGAGCTTGCTTAGCGTAGTTTCAGCGCAAACCTCGACCGGGCCAAATATCTGGAGCCTCTCACCCCAAGAACGACAGGCACTGCTGGCAGAGCAGCAGCGACAAGCGCAGCTTGCACAGACTCAGAGCATGCAAATTCAGCAGCAGATCCGCGATGCGTATGCGAGTCAGCAACAAGCACAGATGAATCTGCGACAGTCTCAACTCGATTACGTGGAATCGCAGCAGCAGTCGGTTCAGTCTAAACAAGCCGCCACCAACGCGGCAATGGAGGCCGGGAGAGCGTCCGTGGCCGGAGATCTGGCCAAAGAGAGGATGTCGAAGCAAACTGATTTGGTGGTGAAGGCTGCTAACGGCTGGCAGCCACCTAAGGGGTACTCGACATCGGGCGCTCCCAAAGCTACACTTGCAGATCCTTTCGCTCCCAAACCACAGCAAGCACAAGAGTCTCCAGAGCAGAGCCTCAAGCGGGCAGTCGAGGGGTCGTGCCTCACTCTTGACGAGGAGCATGGGGTGGCGCGGACTACCGTGTCGTGCAATTGGCAAGGCCTTACGCGCGAACTGCAAGCAAACGTATATCCAGTTCTTCCTGACGGATCTTTGCTAGACTCGGCCGCGCGGGTTCAGCGTTTTCTGCAAAGTGTGCGGGACTCATCAGACAAGATTTGCGTCATGCGTCCTGAGGGCGAACTGGTTTGGATTCGGTAGGAGAGGGGGGCTCGCGGTGGTGTGGAGGCGTATAGGTGCGCTCATAGCGGCGGTCTTGAACCTCGCACTATTTGTGTATGGTCAGCAGCAGATACCTAACCCCTATCCGCTTGGACCAATCGGCCCAACCGATTCTCGGGAGTGCGACGCCTTCCAGCAACGAGTGTCTGAGATAAAAGCAAGCTACGATCAACAACATGAAGCTTGTCTCTCTGCGAACTCTCGCTCGCCGACTGTGCCTAATAGCGGCAATTTGATATGCAGCAAGAGTGCCTGCCAGAGTCTCCACGACATTGTTTACGGAGATTTTTCTAAAAGGGCAGATGAAGCGGTGAATGCCTGTCGGCAACAGGTTCAAATGTACCAACATGCGCTGGATAGCGTTCAGGCAGCGGGTCAGCAGCAACGACAAGTCATCCAGGCGCAGGGGGACGCACAGATCGCCAGCACTAATGCCCAACGCAACACTATTGATCAACAACGAGATCAGGTCGCTCGACAAGCGGATCTAAATCGTCAGCGAGCTGCGGATGCTGATCGCTTAGCTGAGATTTACCGTCAGCAGGCAGCCGACGCGGCAGGGCGGGAGCGGCCTGAGATAAACGGTAGCCAGCTAGCATCGCTAGATTCCGCCCAGCGGAGACTTGAAGCTCTGAGGGCAGGCATCAACCCCGTTTCTGCGGGGCCGGATGTTGCAGTCGATCAAAGCAGTTCAGATTTCCGCAGTCTCGTCAGCGATGCTAAAGACCGGATATTCGATGGTTTGGTGGCCGCCCTCCGCTCCACGGGAGAGCGCGGCGCACAAGTAGCCGACGTTGTCGATAACGCTCAGTCTTTGCGACAGACGTGGGATTCTTTCGCAACGCTAGCAAAGAGTGACGCGAGCACCGATCAACAATTAGACTCAATTCGTGACTTGGCTGACCAAGCCAACGATAGGTTCAACACAAACCCGGTGTCGCGTTTTCTATTTCCGAAGTTGCTGAGTGGGGGAGTTATCGAACCGTACCGGAGAGCAATGGCCGACCTAGACCGAGCGATGGGCGGCCTAACTAATTCCGACGTTCCGATGAGCGAAGTAAACGACTTCTTGAGCAGCGACGATCCTGGTCGCTACTTTCCATTTGTCGCTGAGCTTCGGAAGTGGACCCAGACTAGCATCGTATATCGAACCGTTGACAAATTCCGGCAAGCACTCGGCGTCGGACAATGACCGCGTCAACGATAATTGTGTCCATCGTGGTGGCTGTCACGCTCTGCCGATCTGCGGCTGCGGTGACATGTTCCGACACGGTTTTTCGAGGCTTTGACTCAAGGTTGAAAATCCGACCGATTGGAAAGGTCCCCGATACTTCGGAGCCTCCGATTGGCTTCGAGATTGTAAATGGGCATGCGGTTGTGGCTTTCTCGCATAGAGTGTTGGCCCTTGATGCAGATACGGTCGTAGCGATCCCTTCACTCGATCCGATAACCAGCATCGCGGTAGACGGTTCCGGCCTTTTGAGGCTCCAAACTAGCAAGAATGTGCGGCAACTTGGTACGGAGCGTTTCGAGGCAGATTCGGCCCTCACTAAAGCAATCAAAGGCCGCATCTTTGGCTCGGGACAGGATAGCTTTTTAGACGCGGTGCGTCTGCCAGAGCAAACTCAGTTTTTATTGACGACAGGAGGGGGTCACTCGCTAGCACTGTTTAGGACGGCGGGAGACTTCAGGGTGGGATCTTGGAACGCCAGCGGACTTGCTGCCGTGATCGACAATAGGCTGATTGTTTGGCAAAAAGGTGCAACACAACTGATCCAGTTGGCGGCCGACAAAGGACTTGAGGAAGCGCGAGACGTTGTTTTGATTGAACCCAAACGGGCTGTCGTGTCGTTACCGCATACTACCATGTTGGTGGGAGGGGACACAAAGATCGTGATCGTTGGTGTTCAGACATTCTGTCGGTGGATCAACGATGTGCTCTACCTGTTAGATGTGCAGAGCGGCATAATCTGGGCCGTTGAAGGCCTGCGAAATATTGGGACAGCGCAAGGTGATGAGAACCACGCACGCACCTTAGTAGCCAGCTTGGCGAGAGACGCTCCTGAAAGCGCACCCGCCTTTCTTGAAGCAGCGCGGATCGTCGGATGCAGTCAGGCGCGCGCCTGGAAGCAAAAGTAAAGCCGCGCACACAAATAAGAAACAAGGAAATTGGTAATCGTTTTCTGAGGGACCTTGAGCGTCCGGGCGACGTGTGTGCGCCATTGCCTGCCAAATAGAGTGCGCCCGACGTACTCCAACGTTTGAGGCCATATTACATGCGTTGGATAGCGCGGCGCTTTTTTTTGGTTGTTTCATGGGCCAAATGTGCCCTGAGCAAATTCCGCAGTCAATGCCCTTACAGAATAAACCGCGACAGGCGCGGTTGTGGGAGCTGCCGCTGTGCGCGGAAGTTGGCTTAAAATGGGGCTTCGCGTGAAACCCTGAAGGGAAGGTATAGCATGGCGCGGTTGTCTGAAGCTCTGACTTGGCTCTGCGAAGAGCCGGATCATTCCTTCACGTTCAACATGATTTTGCGTAGGGGTTGGCCCGGCCTCGCCGATTTGTTGTTGTTGCCGAAGCAGTGGACCTTGGGCCGCGCGGCGCGGACAATTGAAAGGGTCCTGTTTCTGGGAGGCCTGGCGGTTGCGTTGGTCGGGTACTGGCCGGAGTTGACGATCTGGGTTGTTGTCGGGCTGAAGGTGGGCGCGGTCCTTGTCGGGCTGGTGACGCAGGGCGTGCTGAAACTTGCCGAATACCTGGTGCGAGGCGCGGAAAGGGCGCTCCCAGGAAAGCCGATATAGATTGGAGCGATATGGCGGAAGAAAAACCGACTGACGATGTTGAAAAAGTCCTTTCGGACCTGAAGACGATTGAGGATCGCAAGCAAGCCCTGATTGCCGATCTGCTTCGGCAAAAGGCCGATGCGGTGAAGGCCTTCGATGACCGGCTCGCGAAGCTCGGCTATCAGGCAAAGGATGGGGCGGGGAAGCCGAAAAAGAGCCATCACAAAAAAGAGCCTGCGACGGCCGCGAAAACGAAGGTTGCTGCGAAGCCAGCAGCGGACGGCCCTGGAAAACTGAACGCTCCTTCCGTGCCTCGTCGGCGAAGCTGACGCGAATTCTAAAGTGGGTCGCTAGGGGTTCGTAACCCCTGGCCGGGGCCGGGGCGGAGCCCCGGAAAATCAGAATCCATGAAAGAAGGGCGGCCCTGCTCGAAGCCGGGGCCGCCCTTGTGCTTTTCGGCCTGGTCAGGCCGCTGCGATTTCTTCTTCCGGCTGCTGCTGCTGTTGGGGCTGCAAGCCGTTGAGGAAATCCGCGGCGCGTTGCGCGTGGGCGGCTGCGCTGAAGATGGCGCGTTTATCTTCCTTCAGCACGTTGAGCCAGTGCCCTAGATAGGCGGCGTGGTCGTCCCTGATCTCCGGCGTGATGCCAAGATCGGCGCACATGAAAGCGGCTCCCAGCTCGGCAACGAGTTCCTCCCGCGCGTATCCCTGATCGCCGAAACGCTTGGCGCTGAAATCACGGTCAAGGCGGCTCTTGTGGCCTGTTAGGTGCGTCAATTCATGCAGGGCGGTTGCGTAATAGCTCTCTTTGTCCCTGAAGGCCTCGAAGGGGGGAAGCTGGATGGCGTCACGCGAGGGCGCGTAAAATGCGCGGTTGCCGCCGTGATGAATAGTCGCGCCTGTGTTGGTTATGAAGCGGTCGGCGTTCTCGATGCGCTCGGACAGGGGCAGGGGATTTTCAGGCTTCGCGTAATCGTGCGCGGGCAGGCCTTCGATCTGCTCGATATTAAAAACGGTGTAGCCTTTCATGAAAGGGATTTCGCGTTCGGTGTCCTCGCCTTTGTCGTTCGTCTCGGTCTTCGTGATGCTGTTGGCGTAGACCACAAGCGAGCCGTGCTCGCCCTTCCGCACGTGGGCGTCGAGTTCCAAGGCCTGTTTAAAGGTCATCCAGATAGGCGCGGCATAACCTTTGTCCACTGCCTCGCCCCAGAGCAAGAGGACATTCATTCCCCTGTAGGGCGTGCCGTTGTGGCGTAACGGTTTGCTGATGCGTCCGGCTGTATGCGCTGCGCTCCACGGCTTGAGCCACGTTCTGATCCCTTGTTCAAGGTCGGAAATTATGCGCTCGGTCACGCGGGTGTAAACGTCCTTGCGGTCTGCGGTGGTCTGCTTTTCTTTGCTCATTTTGCCTTCTCCTTAATGGGCTTAATGGGGTGCTGTGCTCATGCACATGCACTCCTGCCCACCGGCGAGGTTGGGGGTAGCAAAGCGCAAGGGCGGAGGGCCGGGAGGGGGATCACCCGGTCTGCACAAGCCGACGTTTTTTCAGGCGCGGAAGACCGGGGACACCCGGCCCGGAGGCGAAGCTTCACCCTTGCGCTGCGCGTGGGGCAAGGCCCCTAGTGCTTTGCTTTTGCGAAATGGGATTGTTACCCGAATGGGCCGAGACTCGAGGTTTTTTGCCGCACTGCGGCATCGAGGCTCGGTGAGCGTTTACGCGAGTAAAGCCCGGCCCGCGATAGCGGGTTCGCCCAAGGTGGGATGTGTATGAAGAGATGGAAAATTCAACGGAATAGCGGAAAGGCGTTCAAAAACCGTTGCTCATTCAGTTGTGGACAGGCTCCCGAAAATAACTCAGGCTTGAGAGAGTGAGGGTTTTCTTCATTTCCAACGAAAGGAAGTTCTCATGGCCCTGAGGGGACCAAATGGTGCGTTGTGCGCCAAATTCAATCTGGTCGGAAGGTGCGAAGCCAAACCCTCGCGCACCGAGGCCGAAACGGAAGACGCCGGGTCGTTCGGCCACTCTAAAAATGGAAAGTTCCTCGGCGAAGTAGAGCCGCCACTCAGCAAATTCACGAAAGCGGCCGTTGCTAACATCCAGGTCGATCATGACCCGGTGCTACACATGACAAGGGCTCTGGGCGTTCGTCCCAGGGCCTTCAAAATTTAGGGGGGAAGCATGGCGGGGAGCGGTGAAGTGCAGCTCACAAACCAAACGCCGGGGCAACCCATCGAAGGAAAGCTGTTCCGCCCGTATTCCTATGAAACCCTCGGCGCTATCGAGCTGGCAACGCAGGCCTGCGCTGTCGTCATAAAGCTCCATCCGGCAGCCGGTGACCCGGATTTCAAGGAACCCTTCGTCGTTCTGCTTCGCCTGGATGATTTGGAGAGCTTCATCAAGGCCATTCGCATCGCAGAGGCGGGCTTGCACCCAGATGTCCGTAAAGGTGGCGTCGCCTGAAGCAGTTGAGGCAAGGTTAAGAGAGGCGGCCCTATGCAAACGAATATCGAAAAACTCGAAGCAGAGCTGAACGCCTTGACGGACTACGATCCGATGGCATTGGAATGCACTGAGGCCAAAATTTCGGAGGTGCCTGGCGAACACCGGATTTATCTCTACAGCTTCGATCAGGACGCCGTTTTCCAAATCGACTTCGACGAAGTTCTTCCCTACGATCCATCCGGCGCGGCGGCCACAACAAACGACGTTTTCGCCGGAGCGCGGATATCGCTCAGCTACACCCCGGCCGTCGGCGACACTAGGTATCCAGACAGGGCCTCGGCTGACAAGTGGGCGGCTGGTTATCTGGAGATGGTGCGCTTCTCTCTTCGTGATGCCGCGAAAGCCGGGAGGATCACGAGCAAGATACTTGCAAACACGAAGTTCACGAAGGCGAAGCTGCTAGAACGCGCCCGAGAGTACAGGGACGCCGTGAAGAGAGGTAAAGAGCAGAAGGCCGAATTCCTGAATTCTCTCGACCCTGCAACCCGTCGCGGCCTACTGAAGGCGGGCAAGGAAATCCGCGCCAAGCGTAACGCCGAAGGGAAAAAATAAACGGGCGATCCCCAGCAGCCGGGGACCCGGATTTCAAAGAGCCCTTTGTCGTTCTGCTCCGCCTGAACGATTTGGAGAACTTCATCAAGGCCATTCGTATAGCAGAGGCGGGCCTGCAGCCTGCAGGCGGATCGCCCTGACTGTCATCTTTTCGTTGCGCCGCCGCTTCTTGAAGTCTTCAATTTCGTTGGCGGTATTCGCATTGGGGCATGTTCTTCCCCTTCCCTTGCGGCCCTTGCCCATCACAACCTTTCATCGTTCAACCTAGCATCGGTTCGGCTGGCGTCAAGCTGCGCTTTGGGCACTGCGTTAATCCCTTCGGGAGACGCTGATCCGAACGCGCTGCTCTGGTCTCCGTCATCAAGGCCGTGAATGGTCGCGGTCCACAGACGAAGGAGAACAACATGTCCCACACGCTCATCCCCACCAGCGAAATCGAAGACCTCTGCGAAGAGGCGCTGCAATCAAAATTCTGCGCACTCAGAAACGATCTGCTGCGGGCTGAAGGCCAACGCACGATGGCGCTGGCCTCGCTCCAAACGGTTCAGGCGGAACTGAACCGCAAGCGGGCGCTGAAATCCAGGTTCCCGGCGCCGCGGTGGTAGACCTAACAAGGGTGCGCCGGTAATGCCGGCGCACCCTCTTCTTTTTTAGAACCTGAATTTCTTGCGGGGCCGTGGCGCGGCGCGGCGGTCAAACACTTGCTTGATATGGGGCGCGATCGGGATGTAGTGATCGAGGATCGGAATGTGGTGGGCGACGGCCAGGACAAGGTGGACGGTCTTGGGGTGTTCCGCGATGAAGCGCGAAATCAGCGGGTGCGCGGCCATGAACCGGGTAAAGCCCGGATGCGCGTGGAACAATCCCGCAGGCCCTGCAACTTTCGTATACCGGCTCGGAGTGTGCTGCATGGACAGCGAGCCGGTTATTTTCCCCTTCGGGGTGGCGGCGGGCCATCCCTGAGATTTTTTTCTATCTCCTCGTGGATCCGTTTGGCTTCCAGTTCCGCGCGTATCCGTTCGGCCTTGTGATGGTCGCGGATGTTGGTTTCCACCTCCTCGTCGTGCTTGCGCTCGCGGTCGCTTTGCTGGAGCGCCTGACGTGCCTTCAGGTTTTCTATTTCAAGTTCCTTTGTCTGCTCGATGAGGGCCAGATAATCCTTCAGCTCCCTTTCCTGCCGCGCCTTGAGCCGGGCGACTTCGCGGCGGCGCTCCTGGGCCTTCTCGGCCGCAAGCGTGGGGTTGAGCTTGCTCTGGATAGCATTGAGGGCACCTTTCAGGCCCGTCCGTTCCTCCTTCAGGCGGTGCTTTAGCGCGTCCATTGCCACGGCCTGGTGTGCGGCAAAATCCTTGGCCTTCTCGGCGTTCAAGTCGGTGAGGTCATATTCCAGCCGTCTTAATTCGAGGGCGTTGTAATCGGCCCACTTCTGGACTTCCTTCGCATGGCGTTCGGCGAGGGCCTTCTTGAGGGCCGTTAATTCCGGGTCCTCCGGTGGCGGGAGCTGGGGTGCAACCTCGGGAGCTTTTTCAGGGGCCGGAACAGGCGGCAGGAACTTGGATGCTTCCGGTGTTTGTTTCTGGGCTTCTGCTGGGGCGGGCGCGGGTTGTTCGAGGTTATGCACAAGGTCGGGAGGCAGAAATTTGGACGCTTCCTGGGGCTGTTTTTGGGGTTCTGCGGGGGCTTCCGGCGTAATGGTTGCGGGCCGTTGGTGCTGGATCG
>Ga0209068_10002009_pt1 | contig 9986 bp, 8 predicted proteins | sample ColStrG_CSR_2012_FD_187200 | JGI IMG/M metagenome (GOLD analysis project Ga0209068, IMG submission 187200) | Freshwater sediment microbial communities in response to fracking from Pennsylvania, USA - Cold Stream Run_MetaG_CSR_2012 (SPAdes)... | ecosystem: Environmental > Aquatic > Freshwater >...
GGTCGTCTACCAGAAGGTTCTCGGCACGGTCTCGGTGAACCATCCCAAGACCAGGTCTTGGGATGGTTCACCGAGACCGTGCCGAGAACCTTCTGGTAGACGACCCCCACCGCCTCGTTGACGTTCCGCTGCGAGGCCTGCTGGAGACGCTCGGAGAAGGCGTCCTCGGATTCCTTGTTCGCCTGCTCCCACGCCTGGAGCTTCTCGAGCATGCTCATCATGGCGGGCCCGGCCACGTGGCTCTCCACGAGCAGGTCCATGCCGAGCAGATCCGCCTCGCGCTCCTGCCCCCGGCTCCAGGCCGGCAGCACGAGCTTGTCGGTGGCGTCGGTGGCGAGCTGCACGTTGGTCATGCTCCGGGAGTCGTTCTTGGAGACGGTGCGCTGGCCGGCGAGCGCGGTCTTGGCGCCGATCCCCAGCTCGTAGAGCGCCTGCCCCTTGCGCTGCACGTCGCCGAGCAGGTCGGAGCTGTGATGAGCGAGCAGCACGTGAGACAGCTCGTGGGCGAGAATGGCCGCGACCTCGTCCGAGCTCTCGAGCGACTCGAGCAGGCCCATGGCCACGTAGACGTTGCCGTCCGGCGACGAGAACGCCTCGAAGCCGGGGTTGGCCAGGATCACCACGCGCCCCGGCACCCCGGTCCGGCCCGAGACGGTCAGCAGGCGACGCCGGGTGTCGTTCAGGTACTGCTCGAGCGCGGCCGAGCGCACGAAGCCGAGCGCGTCGCCGCGGTGCTGGGCCAGATCCTTCTCCTCGCCCACCGCGAGGCTCGACGCCTCGTAGGGACCGGCCTTGAGCCGGGCCAGGACGGTGGTGGTGCTGGTCCCCTTGCCCGCGAGCCAGGCGGGGGTCCACGAGGCCGACGTGGCGCCGTCGCCTCCAGGTCCACCCGCGCAGCCGCCCGCGAGCAGACCGGCCAGCATCCAGTGGAACCGCATCCCGGGACGCCTCAATTGCAGCTCTCGCCCACGCCGCGCACCGCGCCGGTCTTGGGCGGGCGCCCGGCCACGCGGGTGTGGCACTCCTCGTCCTTGACCACCGGGACCACCCGGTCGGTCTCGACCGCGAACGCCTTCACGCAGTAGTCGCCGCCGTCCATCTTCACCCAGTAGTAGACCGCGGTCTTGGCGTCGGTGGTCGCGCGCCACGGCTTGCGCTTCTCGAGGTCCTCCCGCGAGAACGGCACGCCCTTGTCCATACTGCAGTCCCGGTAGAGCGTGACCTTGCTCATGCGGAGCCCGACGATGTTGAACGCCTCGGGGCCGGGCGTTCCCTGCGCCGACACCCCGGCCGTCCACCCGGCGGTCGCGCCCGCCAGGACCACCGCCGCCACCGCCGCCTCACGCCACCGCTCGAGCCGTCGCTTCATGAATGACCTCCTCGTCGTCGCCTCTGATGCAGAGGGCGAAGATCCAGTCCATCGCGTTCAGGATGCCGGCGCCGACTCCCCAGCTCGCCGGATCGGGCTGCTCGGCCCGCAGGGCGAAGTACCGCCGGGCCGCCGCGTCGGCACGCCGCATGAACGCGCGCGCCAGCTCGAAGAATGCCACGTAGGCCACGATGTTGCGCGGGCCCAGGTTGATCGGGGGCAGGAAGCTCACCACCGCGGCGCCGATTAGTAGAACCGTGGTGGCCACGAACAGCACGTCGCGCGCGACCAGGGCCTTGTAGACGAAGTAGCCAGGGAGCACCACCAGCAGCAGCGCGGCCTCGATGCCGTACCGCGTGTCGACGCCCAGGAACAGCAAGACGGCCCCGAGCAGGATCGTCGCGCCCAGGAATCCCGACCTGAGGAACTGGCGCGCGGAAGGTCGCCGCTCGGGATGCGTCGCGGCCAGGTGCAGCACCGCCACCACGCCCAGCAGCAGCGGCACCAGGAGCAGGATCGCGAGCACGCTCGTCCGGGTGAACGCGGTGAGGGCCACGCACGCCACCGCCACCGCGAGAGCCGCCCACTTGATCCGCGGACTCACCGTGCCGAGCCGGCCGAGCAGCCGGCGGGCGAAGGCGGGCGGTTTGTCCACCAGGAGCAGGAGCACGATCGTGAAGAGGAGGAGCAGGCCGTTGACCACCCGGGAGAGCGAGAGCCCGTGCTGCTCGGCCCGCTTGTAGTCCTTCCGGAACGTGAGCAGGTTGTCGTAGGCCATCGCGTGGAGGTACACACCGGGCAGGTCGTCGAAGACCGGCGAGATGACGCGGTCGCCCGCCATCTCGAAGCTGCCGCCGTAGAACACGGTGTTGCCCTTGACGACCTGGTCCTTCAGCTTCTGGTCGAAGCGCCCCAGCAGGTGGACGACCGAGATGGTGTTGGTGTGGGGGCACTTGCGCTTCGACGCGAGCGGGTTCTCCTTGAGCATCTGGCGCAGGTGCACCAGCGTGCCGTCGCTCGAGCAGTCCATCCATGACTCGTTGAGCGCGGAGACGCGGTTGCCCCAGATGATCTCCATCTGCTGGCCGTCCGCCCGCGCGAGGCCTACCTGGGGCGCCGCCATCGCGAAGGCGGGCGTCCACAGCATCTCGGCCGGCTCGCACGAGGTCGCGATGTTCTTGCACGCGCGATAGGTGAGCACGCCGCTCGATCCGATCTCGGTATCCATCTGCACGTCGACCGGGGTGAAGCAGCTCCGGTCGAGCCCGTCGCGCAGCCCGTCGCTGCTCGCCTTGCCCGTCAGCGGGGAGGCGGCCAGGTACACCGCGACGCCCGAGGCCCGCAGGGCGCAGATCGCCTCGCTGAGCGGCGCCACGTCCTCGCCGGGGCGCTCGTCGATGAACGCGAAGTCCACGAAGACCGCGGCCGGCTCGTACACCGCGAGCGCCTCCAGCACCTCGGCGTGGCGCGCGTACGAGATCGGGAACGACTCCTTCAGGGTGGCGAGGTTCTCCTCCCGGAAGAGCACCACGAGGGTCTTCTGCTGGCCGGTCGCATCGTAGGTGTACTTCACGATCGCGTTGACGATCGCCTGCGACCACGGGGTCAGGTGCAGCGAGATGCCGTGGAAGTTGAACAGCAGCGCGCCGAGGGCGGCGAGAAACACGAACTGCGCGAGCGCGCGAGTGGAAGGACTGGGCCCTGGACTCACCGCGATGGCATCATCCAGCATCGTGCCGTCGTGCGCTACCGGCCTGCTCACACACCCTCCCGGGGAAAATGTCCCCACAGTCTATGCCGCGGCTTGCGGCTACACAATCGCTGTGTTACACGAATGGGCCACGACCTCGACCGCCCCCTGGAGACCACGCATGCTCACCCCGTCCCCCACTCGCCGCGGTGCCCTCTGGCTGACCACCCTCGGACTGCTCGCCGCGGCGCACGGCGGCTGCGTCTCCCCGGACTTCATCCACGGCGCCGGCCAGAGCGCGGCCGCGGGCGCCATGCAGGGCGTGCGCGAGGGAATTCCGTCCCTCCAGGATCCGCTGCGACAAACCTTGCGCGGCAGCCTCGAGGATCCGGCGCTGGCCCGGGCCGCTCGCGACATGACCGACTCCGCGATGCAGGCCCTGCAGGCCCGCCTCGGCTCGCCCGAGATGCGCGAGCAGGTCGACCTGCTCGTGAGCCAGGCCATGGAGAGCCTCCATCGGAGCGGCGACGGGACGGTCCAGGCGCTGGTCAAGGGCGCGGGGGATCAGCTCGAGCTCGAGCTACGGAAGGTGGCCACCGCCAGCATCCTCGCCGCAACCACGGCCCTGCGCGACTCGATCGAGCGCGACGTGAACCCGGCCACCCAGCGGCTGGCGCGCCAGATGGGCGAGCAGCTCGTGGCGTCGCTGGTGGCCGGGCTCGAGGGGCCGATGCAGGCGCGGCTCCAGGTCGTCGGCCGCAACATGTCGCTAGCCCTCATCAAGGGCGCGGCCGAGGGGGCCGACGACCCGGTCAACCAGGCCGGGTTCGGTGGCCTCACCCACCAGGTGATGCTCCAGGCGATGCGCGGGGCCCGGCAGGGCATGAGCGAGGGCCTGCCCAACCGCACCCAGGTCGCGCTGATCTCGACGGTGGTCCTGCTGGCGGTGCTGGTGCTGGGCAGCGGAGGCGGCCTCGCCTGGTTCTGGTGGCGCTACCAGCAGAGCGCGAAGACCCTCACCATCGTCGCGGAGAGCATCAACCAGCACAAGTCGGACGCGCTCAAGGACACGATCCGGAAGAGCGCCCACGACAACTACGTGGGTCCCTGGCTCAGCAGCTTCCTCAAGCGTCGCGGTCTGTGAGCAGCGCCTCGACCGCGCGCGGATCCACCGGCTTGGCGAGGTGGACGTCGAAGCCGGCGGCCCGGGTCTGCTCGCGATCGGCCTCCGTCCCGTAACCGGTGACCGCCACCAGCCGCACGTCGCGCGCCTCCGGCATCGCCCGCAGCCGCCGCGCCACGTCGTAGCCGCTGATACCGGGCAGCCCCAGGTCGAGGAACACCACCTCCGGCCGGCAGCGCCCGAACGCCTCCAGGGCGCCCGGCCCGTCGGACGCGGTGTGGACCTCGTGGCCCCGGAGACGCAGGAAGAGGGCCAGCGAGTCGGTGGAATCGGGCTGATCGTCCACCACCAGCACCCGGCGCGCGGGACCCGGCGGCCCTTCCGCCGCGGCCGGCCCTGGCTCCGGGGCGGGCTCCGCCGCGCGAACGGCCGGCCGCGGCAGGCGGATGGTGAATTCGCTGCCGCGCCCGGGCCCCTCGCTCGCCGCCTCCACCCGGCCGCCGTGCATGTCGACCAGCCGACGCACCAGCGTGAGCCCGATCCCGAGGCCGCCCTGCCGGCGCTCGAGCGAGCGGTCGGCCTGGGTGAACAGGTCGAAGACGTGGGGCAGGAGACCGGCGGAGATGCCGACGCCGTCGTCGCGCACCGCGATCACGACGTCCCCGCCGTCGGCGCGGGCGGTCAGCCGGATGTGCCCGTCCTCCTCCGTGTACTTGATCGCGTTGTCCAGCAGGTTGCCCACCGCCTGGACGAGGCGGGCCTGGTCGCCGTCCACCCAGCCCACGTCGGCGGCCACCTCCACCTCGATCGTCTCCTTGCGGCTCTCGGCGGACGGGCGCGCCGCCTCCACCGCCTGGGCGATCACCGCCGCGATCGAGACCGTCTCGCCCTTCAGCGTGATCTTGCCGGACGTGATGCGGGACACGTCGAGGAGGTCGTCCACCAGGCGGGTCATGAGGCCCACCTGGCGCTCGATGACCCCGGACACCCATTGCAGCCGGTCGTCGGGCGTGCCGAGCAGGGCCAGGGTGTGCGCCGCGTTGCGGATCGGAGCGAGCGGATTCCGGAGCTCGTGGGCCAGCATGGCCAGGAACTCGTCCTTGCGGCGGTCGTTCTCGCGAAGCTCCCGCTCGGCCGCGCGCCGCGCGGTGATGTCGCGGAACACGAGGACGACGCCCGCGACGCGCCCGCGCCCGTCGCGGATCGGGGCCCCGCTGTCGTCGATCGGCACCTCGGTCCCGTCCCGTCCGATCAGCACCGTGTGGTTGGCGAGGCCGACGATCGCGCCTTCCCGCAGGACCCGGGTCACCGGGTTCTCCACCGTGCTCCGGGTCGCCTCGTTGACGATCCGGAAGATCTCCTCGACCGGCCGGCCGACCGCGTCCGCGTCCCAGCGGGTCAGGGCCTGCGCCATCGGGTTGAGCAGGGTCACCCGCCCGTGCGCGTCGGTCACCATGACCGCGTCGCCGATGCTGGTCAGCGTGGTGCGGAAGCGCTCGCGCTCGGCGTGGAGCACCTCGGTCGCGCGCTGCCGGATCGCCAGGTTGCGCGCGAAGAGCCAGATGGCGAGGGCGACCAGGCCGAGACCGATGGCGAGCGCGACGATGGTGGTGGCGAGCGCGGTGCGGGCGCTGGCGCGCGAGATCGCGGCGCGCTCCCGGAGCAGCTCCCACTCGACCCGCCGCATCTGGTCCACCTCGCCGCGGATCGCGTCCATGACCTGCTTGCCCTGGCCGCTCAGCACCGTCTGTCGCGCGGCCGCGAGGGCGCGGCCCCGGTCCGGCTCGAGCGCGAAGAGATCGAGACCGCGCCTCAGTATCGCCATCTGCTCGCCCGCGAGCTCATCGAGCCGCAGCACCCGCGCGGTCTGGGGCGGGTTGTCGAGGGTGAGCTGCCGGAGATCGGCGATCTGGCGCGGCAGGCGGTCCGCCGCCTCACGATACGGCTCCAGGTAGGCCGCCTCGCCGGTGAGGAGGTAGCCGCGCTGGCCGGTCTCGGCGTCCTTGAGGGTCGAGAGCACGGCCTCGAGCCGGGTCAGGACCTCGTTGGTGTGCGAGACCCACTGCACGCTGGTGGCGACCTCGCGGATGTTGAAGACCGACAGCAGCGCGTCCACGACCAGAGCCACCACGAGCAGGGCGACCGCGATGGCCGGGCCGCGGTTCGCGAGGAAGATCATGCCCGGTGCGGGCGCCCTCAGCGGCCGCCCACGAGGGCGGGGGCGACCTCGGCCAGGAAGCGCTTGAGCTGACCGCGCTGGTCCCAGGACGTGAGGCGGAGCGAGATGTGGGTGAGCCCGGCCGCCACGTACTCGCGCAGTAGGGCAATGCACTGGGCCGGGCTGCCCGCCACCGTCCAGCCCTCGACGAAGGCGGGGGAGAACTTGGAGGTGTAGTAGGTGTCGAGGAAGGTCTTGCTCTCCTCGAGCGCCTGCTGACGGTCCTCGTTGATGTTGATGTTGTGGTACAGCGCGCTGCCGAGCGCGTCCGGGTTGCGGCCCTCCTCGCGCGCCATCCGGACGATGCGCGCCCACTGCTCGCGGAACTGGGCCGGGGTCACCTTGTTGGTCATCCAGCCGTCCGCGAAGCGGGCGACCCGCCGGAAGCCGCGCTCCACCGCCGCGTCCGACGCGCTGGCCCCGCCCTTCCAGGTGAGACCGGTCGGATTGCTCGCGATCCAGATCGGGCACAGCTGCTGGACCGGGCGCGGCTCGATCTTCACGCCCTCGAACTGGTAGAACTCCCCCTGGTGGGAGACCTTCTCGCCGGTGAAGACCTTCCGGAGGATCTGGATGCCCTCCTCCATCCGGCCCACCCGCTCGCTCGAGCGGATCCCCATCACCCGGTGCTCGAGCGCCTGCGCGGCGCTCTGCTCGTCGGGCCCGCCCAGGCAGACCGCGAGGAGCGCCCGGCCGCCGGAGAGCACGTCGAGGCTCGCCCACTGCTGCGCGAGCAGGAGCGGGTGGCGATGGACGAAGGTCGCCATGCAGCCCACCGCGAGCCGCATCCGCGAGGTGGCGCCCGCGAGGGCCGAGAGCAGCGCGACCGCCTCGAGCCGCGGCTTGGCGAGCAGGCTGTCACCGACCCAGAGCGTGTCGAAGGCCCCCGAGGCCTCGGCCTGCTGCGACAGCTCGATGAGATCACGCGCCTGGATCGCGCCGAGGACGACCGCCCGATTGGCGAGGATGAGCCCGAAGGATGCGCGTGGCATGGATGACCTCCACGAGCAAATCTAGGGGCCGTCGGCGGGCACGTCAAGGGCGTGGTCGATTTGACCTGGCGTCGACTCCTCGGGTACGGTCTCCCGGGAGGAGCCGACCGATGAGCGTCAGCCGCGCATTCCACGGGGTCATCCCCGCGATGGCCATTTCGTTTCGCGACGACTGCAAGATCGACGAGGAGGGTCTCGCCCGCTTCGCGCGCTGGCTCGCGGGCCGCCGCGGGGTGACCGCGGTGATGACCGACGGCCACACCCGCGAGGTGGGCTCGCTGCGGCCCGAGGAGCGGGCGGCCGTGGCCGCCATGGCCGCCGCGCTCGAGGCGAGCGGGGTGCCCCGAGTCGAGCTCGTCTGACCTGGTTCCTGCTGTCGCTCGGCGCGGCCCTCACCCAGGCCGTCCAGTTCGCGGTGGTCAAGGGGCGCGCGCGGGAGATTCCTCCGCTGGTCATCGTCGCGTGGACCCAGGGCGTGGCCAGCGCGGCGTGGGTGGCGTTCTTCGTGATCTCGGGACATCCGTTCACCGCGCCGGGCGTTCTCTGGCCGGCGGTCGCGGTCTCGTGCCTGCTCGTGCTCGGCATGAGCGGGCTACTCGCGCGGGCCAGCGCGCGGGGGGACATCTCGATCGTCGGGCCGATCCTCGCGCTGAGCCCGATCTTCACGATCCTGCCCGACGCCGCGCTCTCGGGTGGGCTGCCGAGCGCGCTCGGCTGGGTCGGCCTCGCCCTCTCCCTCACCGGCACCGTGAGCCTCTCGGGCGGAGCCGGCGGCCGCCGGGGCCGGATCCGCACCCTGTTCGCGCGGCGGGACGCGCTCGACGCCCTGGGCGCCGCGTTCCTGCTCGGCTTCCTCGCCGCGGTGGACCGCTACGGGGCGCGCCACCTCGGGCCGCCCAGCTACCTGGTCTGCTCGCACGGCGCGACCGCGCTCCTCACCACGGTCATCGCCGCGGTGACCACACCGCGCGGCCTGGCCGAGAGCGTGCGGCCGCGCAACCTCGTCACGGTGGTGAGCCACGGGCTGCTCGGCGTGACCGGCACCGGCATGCAGACCACCGCGCTCACCATGGCCTCCGCGGCCTACGTCAACGCGATCCGCCGCATGTCCGCCGTGCTCGCGGTGCTGCTCGGCCGCGCCCTCTTCGGCGAGCCCGACCTCGCCCGCCGCCTCGCCGCCGCCCTCCTCGCCTGCGCCGGCGCCGCCTGCCTCCTCCTCGCCTGACCCCTAGTAGAGGTGGCAGGCGACCTGGCGGCCCGCGTGGAGGCGCAAGGCGGGCGGGTCGGTGGCGCAGTGGGGCATCGCGTACGGGCAGCGCGGGTGGAAGCGGCAGCCCGCGGGCGGGCGTAGCGGGCTCGGCACCTCGCCGGCGAGGGGGACCTCCGAGCGCGGCGAGTCGAAGTCGATCGGCAGCGCGGCGGCGAAGAGGGCCTGCGTGTACGGATGGCGCGGCTCGAGGGCAACCGCGGCGGCCGGGCCCCACTCCACGATCTGGCCGAGATACATCACCGCGATGGTGTGGCTCATGTGGGCCACCGCGGCCAGGTCGTGCGCGATGAAGAGGTACGAGACGCCGAGCCGCTCCTGCAGCTCGCGCAGCAGGTTCAGGATCTGGGCGCGGATCGACACGTCGAGCGCGGAGACCGGCTCGTCGAGGACCACGAGCCGCGGCGACAGCGCGAGCGCCCGCGCGATCGCCACCCGCTGCCGCTGGCCGCCCGAGAACTCGTGCGGGAAGAGATCGGCCGCGCGCGCGGGCAGGCTCACCAGGTCGAGCAGCTCGAGCACGCGCCGCCGCCGCGCGGCCCGGTCCAGGGGCTCGTTGATCACGAGCGGCTCCGCCACGATCGCGCCCACCCGCATGCGCGGATCGAGCGAGGCGTACGGATCCTGGAAGACCGCCTGGACCGCTCGACGATAGCGGCGGAGCTGGGCGCGGTCGAGCGCGAGCACGTCCTCGCCCTGGAAGCGGATCGCACCGGACGTGGGCCGCTCCAGCCCGAGCACGAGCTTCGAGGTGGTGGTCTTGCCGCAGCCCGACTCGCCCACCAGGCCGAGCGTCGCCCCGGCCTCGAGGACGAACGAGACGCCGTCCACCGCGCGCACCCGCTCCGTGCTCCGACCGAGCAGCCCGCGCCGCACCGGGAAGTGCTTGGTGAGCGCCTCGACCTCGAGGAGCGGACTCACGCGCGGGTCCCGACCGGCGCGCCGACCTCGGGTCCCCCGTCGAGCCAGCAGCGCGTCGTGTGGCCCGCCTCCACCATCGTCTCGGGCGGGGCATCCACCCGGCAGCGCTCCATCACCGACGGGCAACGCGGGGCGAAGGCGCAGCCCGCGGCCAGCCGCGCCAGGTCGGGCGGCTGGCCCTCGATGGCGGTGAGCCGCGCCGCGCGGGCTCCGAGTCGCGGGATGGACTCGAGCAGGGCCCGGGTGTACGGATGCGCGGGGCGCGTGAAGAGACGACGCACCGGGCCCATCTCCACGATGCGGCCGGCGTACATCACGGCGACCCGGTCGCAGATGCGCGCCACGATGCCGAGGTTGTGGGTCACGAAGACCAGCGCCAGGCGGTGCCGCTCCTGCAGCTCCTCGA